>Ga0302046_10003191_pt1 | contig 14899 bp, 10 predicted proteins | sample RVTome_11_FD_200261 | JGI IMG/M metagenome (GOLD analysis project Ga0302046, IMG submission 200261) | Soil microbial communities from uranium-contaminated site in the Upper Colorado River Basin, Wyoming, United States - RVT147D111 (version 2) ...
GCAACGCAGCGCGGATCTACCGCGGACCCTGATAGCCTGGTCTCGCGCAACGACCAATTGGCCTGCGGCGACGTCGTTGCCAATGGAATCAGCGACATTCTGACGCGCTGGGGCAATACCTATCGCATCCTGCGTAGCGCCAACACCCTGACGAGCAGGATCCACCTGCGGATTGTGGGCGCCGGAGGCGAGCGCAATCAGCAGGGCCGGATCGTGCGCGTCGTGCCGCAGCAGTTTCCGAACCGGATCATGACCCGCGTGATCGAGTCGGGTTCCGGACTGCGCGCGCAGAACGAGTACGACTTGATGTTCGGCGCGCCCTGGCCGGGGACGTACGACGTCACCGTGGGATTCGCCGCGGGAGATGTGACGACGACCGCGGAGCCGGGCGACCGGCTCACGATCTTCGCGGACGGCCGGGTCGAAGACGAGCTTGAATAGCCTCCGTCCGAATTTACGCTTCGCAATCCAGAGAGTACTCTTTCGCCATTCTAGGCCAGCCCGACAGGGAGACGGCAATGGCTACGATTTCCTGCACCCTGCGCCGCGCGCCGCAGTTCTTCATTCTCTCCCTTGTCGTCGCCGCGTCGCCAGTCGCCGCGACGCCTGAGACGGGAGCCCACGAAGTCTGGATCATCGACCAGTCCGACACGCGCGGCCTGGATCATGGCGGTACGCTGCACATCTTCTCGGACAAGGACCTGGCGGGCGGTCAAGTGCCCGCGCGCGACGCCGCCGAGACCGTCGATCTCGGCGGCGCAGCGGCTGCGCTGTGCCGCGAGCGGACCGGTGCCAATCCGGTGCGCCCGCACATGCTGGTGTTCAATACCGAACACACGCACGCGGTCGTCGCGTTCGTCGCAAGCGGGCATGTGCTGGTGCTCGACGCGGCTACGCGCGCGCCGCTCGAGTGCTTGCGCACGAGCCAGTCGCCGACCGGGCGTCAGGCGCATGCGGCGTTTCCGGCGCCGGATGGTTCTTACATCCTCGTGGCCAACCAGAACGGCAAGCGCCTTGAGCGAATCGATACGGACTTTGCGCGCAACCGCTATGTCGCCAACGCGGATGCAACGCTCGATCTCGCCACCTGCACCGCGCCGTCGGGGAAGCCTTGCCAGGCCCCGGAGTTGCGCCCGGACAACGCCCCGATCTGCCCGGTCATCAGCCAGTCGGGCGACCGCGCATTCGTGACTCTGCGTGGCGGCGGCATGCTGGTCGTCGATCCGCGCCCGACACCGATGCGAATCGTAGCCGAATACGACATGGGCGCCGTCCACGGCAATGGCTGTGGCGGCGCGCAGGTTCGCGATCGGATGTTCGTGAATTCCGGCGGCCGGCCGGGCCCGATGGAGCATTTGCACCTTTACGGATTCGACGTCTACCGGTTTGCACTCGATGATTTTCGCGGCGACAAGCCGCAGATTCCCAACACGCCGGCACCGACCGTCGTCTATCAGGTGGACGGCCAGCACGATTCGCACGGCATGGTGCTGACCGGGCGGAAGGGCAAGTACCTTTGGGTCATGGACCGGCACGCCGATACTGTCGAGGTGTTTGCGACCGCAAACGACACCCGGGTCGGAACGATTGCCCTGAACGGGCCGCTGACCGACAACGCGGCGCCGGACCTGACCGACATCTCGCCAGCCGGAGATCTGGTCTTCGTCGCATTGCGCGGGCCTACGCCATTGAGCGGTGATCCACACAACGCTCGCGGCGCCACGCCGGGGCTCGGCATCCTTCAAGTTTCCGACGGCGGCCGCGGCGGAAAGCTCGTGGGCATCGTCCGATTCAGCAATGTCGGAGCCGACGGCGTCGAGCGCGCCGACCCGCACGGCCTGCGTGTGCGACGACGGAACTGACCGCGCGGTTCAGCCGAACGCCGCCTCGAGATCCCCGATCAGGTCGGCGGCATCCTCGATGCCGACCGAAAGCCGGACCAGCGAATCACTGATGCCGAGTTTCGCGCGCGCGTCCGGCGGCACGGAGGCGTGGGTCATGATCGCCGGATGATCCACGAGGCTTTCGACGCCTCCCAGGCTCTCGGCCAGTGTGAATACCTCGAGCCGCTCCAGGAAGCGGCGCGCTTCCGGCAGCCCGCCCTTCAGGAAAAACGTCACGATTCCGCTGCCGCCATTCGGCATCTGGCGTTCGGCGAGCGCCCTTTGCGGATGCGACGGCAGCCGCGGATAGATCACGCGCTCGATGCGCGGATGGCGCTCGAGCCGCGTCGCGATCGCGAGCGCGGACTCGCTCGACTGCCGCATTCTGAGCGGCAGCGTCTTGAGGCCCCGTAGCGCCAGGAAACTGTCGAAGGGGCCGCCCACTGCGCCGATCGCGTTCTGCAGGAAGGCGACGCGCTCGCCGAGCTCCGCGTCCTGCACGACCGCGATGCCCCCGACCATGTCCGAATGCCCGTTCAGGAACTTGGTCGCGGAATGCATGACGATGTCGGCACCGTGCTCGAGCGGCCGCTGGATCCACGGCGTCGCGAAGGTGTTGTCGACGACCACGAGGATGCCGCGCCCGCGCGCAGCCTGTGCCACCGCGGCGATGTCCACGAGCTTGAGCAAAGGATTGCTGGGCGTTTCGATCCAGATCATCCGCGTTTTCGGGCTGATTGCAGCAACCGCTGTTCCGGGATCGGACAGGTCGGCGAACGTGAAGTCGAGCGCGGCCGAACGGCGCCGCACGCGCTCGAAGAGACGGAAAGTCCCTCCGTAGAGATCGTCCATCGCAACGACGTGATCGCCGCTGTCGAGCAGCTCGAGCAACGTTGCCGTCGCCGCCATGCCGGAGGCGAAGGCGAAGCCGCGGCTGCCGCCCTCGAGATCCGCGATGCAGCGCTCCCAGGCCATGCGCGTGGGATTCTGTGTCCGCGAATACTCGTAGCCCTTGTGGACACCGGGACTTTCCTGCGCATAAGTCGACACCGCGTAGATGGGCGGCATCACCGCGCCGGTCGTCGGATCCGGCGACTGGCCGGCGTGAATGGCGCGGGTCGCGAACCCGAGCGGTTTCTTGGGATCCTTCATCGCTTGCCTCAGTGCGCCGGTGCTGCGGTCATCTGGCGGCGCAAGTAGTTGAGCACGTCGGCACGCGTTATCAATCCCTGGAATTCGCCGTCGTCCATGACCGCGGCGTAGGGCTGGACGTCGAGCATCGCGACCAGGTTCCTGAGCGCGAGCGTCGGCTCGACGACGAGAAAGTTCGTGTGCATCGCCTTGCGCACGGGGTCGTTGAACCGCTCGGGCTTGCCGAATGCGTGGCGCATGATGTCATCCTCGTCGATGAACCCGACCAGCCGCTCGCCTTCCATCACGGGAAGCTGGCTGAATCCTGCATTCCGCAGCCGGTTGTGCGCCGTCGTCAGCACGTCGTCGGGCCCGACCGTGATCGTCGCGCGCTCGCCGTGCGGCCGGCCGACGAGATCGCGCAGGTCGCCGTGCTGCTTGCGCTGGATGAAGCCCTGATCTTCCATCCAGAAATCGTTGAAGAGCTTCGAGAGATACTTGTTCCCCGTGTCGCAGGCGAAGGTGACGACGCGCTTCGGCTTCTTCTGCTCGCTGCAGTAGCGGAGCGCCGCCCCAACCAGAGTGCCCGTCGACGAACCGACGAGAAGACCTTCCTTCAGCAGTATCGTGCGCGCCACAGCGAAGGATTCGCCGTCGGGAATGCTGTAGGCCTTGCGGCACATCGAGAGATCGCAGATCACCGGGATGAAATCTTCGCCGATGCCTTCCACGAGCCAGGATCCCGCCTTGCCGAACGCGCCTTTGTTGACCTGGTCCGCCAGCACCGAGCCCTCCGGATCGGCTAGCACGATTTCGACGGAAGGCAGCCGCTCGCGAAAAAATTGGGTCAGGCCCGTGATCGTACCGCTCGATCCGATGCCGACGACGACGGCATCCACCCTTCCGTCCATCTGCTCGAGGATCTCCGGACCGGTCGTCGTCGCATGCGCCTTGGGATTGTCGGGATTGCCGAACTGGTTGATGTAGTAATAGCCCTTTTCGCGCGCGATCCGCGCGCCGAGATCCTGGTAGTACTCCGGGTGGCCCTTTTCGACATCGGACCGCGTCAGCACGACTTCCGCGCCCATCGCCCGCAAGTTGAAGATCTTCTCCTGGCTCATCTTGTCCGGCAGCACGAGCACCACGCGGTATCCCTTCTGGGCGGCAACGAGCGCGAGGCCGAGGCCCGTGTTGCCGGCCGTTGCCTCGACGATCGTTCCGCCGGGCTTCAGGTCGCCGCGCCGCTCCGCTTCCTCGATCATCGAAAGCCCGATGCGATCCTTGATCGAGCCCGCGGGATTCTCCAGCTCGAGCTTGAGGAAGAGCTTGCAGTTCCCGGTGTCGAGCTGCCGCAATTCGAGCATCGGCGTCCTGCCGATCATCTCCAGCACGTTGCCGTAGACCTTCATGGGTAGTTGTCGCTCCGCCTGCAGGACGCTACTGTGACGGAAGGATTGTAGCGGGAGACGCCCGGTGCATTGGCGAATGATGGCAGCTTCCTTGCCAATCGCCGCAGGCGTCGCCCTGATGCTCGCCACGTCACCTGCCTGCCCGGCGCCCGCTCGATTGCCGATACGCGATGACGCCGGATTGCAGGCTGCGCTCGAAGATGCACGGGCGCAATTCCTGGCCGGGCAGCGTTTCGACCGCCTCGACGTGACCGTGCTCCTCGCCGCGCGGGACGGATCGTGGCTCCGGGGCAGCGTCGGGGGAGATCGGCCCTGGTATCCGGCGAGCTGCGTCAAGCTGGGATATGCCGTCGCTGCCGTGCATTGGTGCGAGTCGCAGGAACGCGCTGCCGACTGTCTCGACGAGTCCGTGCAGCCGATGCTGGCGGTCTCCGACAATGTCGCGACGGGCGTCGTCGTCGATGTGATCACGGGCGCCGTCAACGGACCGGCGGAAGGCGCCGATTTCGACGCGTGGTTCGCGCGCAGGCGTTACACCGAGAACCTGCTCGAGCTCCATGGCCTGCTCGACGGCCAGCGTTTCATCAACAAGACCTATCCGACGAACTCGGGCGAGACGCCGGAAGGCCTCGAGGCAATGGCGCGCGAGCGGCACGGGCGGAATTCCATGCACGCGAACGGTTCCGCGCGCCTGATGCTCGCGCTCGTCAGCGGCGAATTCGGCGCGCCGGCCGCGGATTACATCCGCTCGCGCCTGCGCCGGCCGCTTGTTTCAAAGCACAGCGGCATGGGCGGCGGCTTTCCGGAAAGCACGGTCTATGAAAGCAAGATCGGTGATGCCTACGACACGCTTGCGGAAATCGTGCATGCCGAACTGCCGGACGGCCGGAGGCTGATCATCGCCGCCTATTCGAATGGCCGGGACCCCGATGGGCCGGACGAGCAGGACCTGACGGCGCTCGCGGAATTTGCGAGGCTACTGCTCGAACACCTGCCGGCGCCGGATGACTGAACGCTCGGACCGGCTGCGCGGCGTCTTCCTGATGATCGCGGCGGTTGGTGTCTTCGCCGTCATGGATGCGCTCATGAAGCATCTGACGGTGCGGTATCCGCCATTGCAGGTCGCTTGCCTCCGCGGCGCGAGTTCTCTGCCATTCGTATTCCTGACGTACCTCGCGACCGGAAGCCTGCGGCGGCTGCGACCGGTGCGATGGGGGCTGCACGCGATCCGCGCCGCCCTCGCCGTCCTCATGCTCTGGGGCTTCCTGTGGGCGCTCGCACGCGCGAGCATGGCCGACACCTATGCAATCTTCATGAGCGCGCCCTTGCTGGTCGTCCTGTGCGCCTCCGCACTGCTCGGCGAAAAAGTGGATCGTCACATCTGGCTCGCGATCGTTGTGGGACTCGCCGGAGTCCTCGTCATGCTGCGCCCGAGCGCATCGGGCTTCGTGAGCCTGGCCGGACTTGCCGCGCTCGGTTCGGCACTCGCGTACGCACTCGTCGTGGTGATGGTCCGCATCCTGTCGGCCACCGAGACGACTGCCTCGATGGTGTTCTGGTACCTGTTGTTGCTCGCGATCGGCGCGGGCGCGCTCGCGGCGCCTGGCTGGATTTCAATCGCGGCCGCGGACTGGCCGTGGATCGTCGCCGTGGGCCTCGCCGGCTGGGCCGGCCAGCACCTGATCACGGACGCATTCCGGCTGGCGCCCGCGTCGGCTATCGCACCTTACGAATACACTGCCCTCGTCTGGGGCGCCGGCATCGACTGGCTGGTATGGCAAACGCTCCCGGGAGCCAGGATGCTGGCTGGATCGGCGATCGTGGTCGCAGCCGGGCTGTATCTGCTGCACCGTGAGCGGCAGGCCCGCCGAGTGGGCCCGTGCTAAGGTAAACGCTCGGAAACGAAAGGAGTAACGACAATGAACAGGAACGTTCGGCGCAAGGCGAGCCTACTGGCAGGAAGCATCGCATCGATACTCGCCGCACACGGCGCCGGTGCGCAGGAGCCCGCGGATGAACTGCTCGAAGTCGTCGTCACGGGCACCCGCGTTGCGAATCGTTCGTCACTCGAAACAGCGGTCGCTGTCGACGTGGTTTCCGGAGAATCGCTGCAGAATGGCGGCGTCACGGAACTGAATCAGGCGCTGTCCATCGCGCTGCCCGCATTCAACTTTCCGCGCCCGGGCCTCGCGGACGGCACGGATACGATCCGCCCGGCGACACTGCGCGGCCTCGCCCCGGACCAGACGCTGGTGCTGCTCAACTCGAAGCGCCGGCATGCCTCATCGCTGGTCAACGTCAATGGAACCATCGGCCGCGGCGCGGCGGCTGTCGATCTCAATACGATTCCGACGGCGATCGTGCGCTCGATCGAGGTGCTGCGCGACGGTGCGTCGGCGCAGTACGGCTCCGACGCGATCGCTGGTGTAATCAATGTCCGCCTGCGTGAGGATCGCAGCGGCGGTGGTTTGTCCGGAACTTTCGGGTCCAGGGAGTCCGATTACACGACGCCGACCGGCACACCGCCGGCGGGCGCCACCTGGTCTGCGCCCACGAATCTCAGCAACGACGGGTCCGACGGCGAAACAATGACCATTTCCGGCTGGAAAGGCCTGGGATTCGGTGACAACGGATTCGTAACGCTCGCGATGGAATACAAGGACCAGGAACGCACCGAGCGCGGTGGCTGGGACTTCCGCCAGCAGTATCCGCTGCTCGATCCGATGGTTCCCGGCTCTTTCGACCCGCGTGAGGCAACGTTCGATCGCTTCAATGCCTGGTACGGTGAACCGGAGCTCGAACAGATCAGCCTGTTCGCCAATGCGGGCGCCGAACTGGGTAATGGCGTGAAGGCCTACGGTTGGGCGAGCTACCAGGACCGTGACGCCCGCTCGGCCGGCTTCTTCCGTCGCGCACTCGACGACCGCAACGTCATCGAGATCTATCCGGACGGATTCCTGCCGATCATTGCGCCCGAGGTGACGGACTTCAGCGTGGCGGGAGGCTTTGCCTGGGGCTGGGGCGAATGGGACATGGACAGCTCACTGGTCTACGGCAAGAACAAGATGGAGTTCACGATCGAAAACACGCTCAATCGTTCCCTCGGCCCCGCGAGCCCGACGGAGTTCGATTCAGGCGGGTTCGATTACGACCAGCTCGTATTCAACTTCACCGGCGTGCGCCAGGTGACGATCGGCAATCTGGCTTCGCCGCTCAATGTCGCGACCGGCATCGAAGCGAGGTTGGAGAGCTACTCCATCTTCGCCGGCGAGCCGGACTCCTACATCAATGGCGGCGTATTGCTGCCGAACGGCTCCCCGACCGCGTCCGGGGCGCAGGTATTCCCCGGATTCCGCCCTGCCAATGAAGTCGACGAGGATCGCACCGCGGTCGGCGCTTACGTCGACCTCGAGGCCGATCTGACGGAGAAGCTGCTCGGCTCCGTGGCGCTGCGCCTGGAGGACTATTCGGACTTCGGCAGCAACGTCTCCGGCAAGATCGCCATGCGCTACGATTTCACCGAAGCGTTCGCACTGCGCGGCTCGGTGCAGAACGGCTTTCGGGCACCTTCATTGCCGCAGCAGTACTTCGCAACCACCTCGACCAATTTCATCAATGGCGTACCGTTTGACATCACGACCTTCCCGGTCAGTGACCCGGTCGCGATTGCACTCGGCGCACAGCCGCTCGATGCAGAGGAGTCGGTCAACTATTCGATCGGCGCCGTACTGCGTCTGGCAGAGGTGACGGTCACCGTCGACGCCTACCGGATCGACATCGACGACCGCATCGTGCTGTCGGAGAACCTCACGCAGGACAATGTCCGCCAGTATCTCGAAGATCAGGGCTTCATCGGCATCGGCGGCGGGCGGTTCTTCATCAATGGCGTCGATACTGAGACTGAAGGCGTCGATGTCGTGGTCAACTGGCCGCTCGAGACCGGCGCGGCCGGTGTGTTCGACTTCACGCTGGTTGCAAACTTCAACTCGACCGACGTAACCCGCGTGCCGGAGACGGCGCCGCTGTCCGCCCTCGACCCGCCGCCGCCGTTGTTCGACCGGATCAATATCCTGACCTTCGAGGACGGGAATCCGCAGGACAAGTTCGCGGCGATCGTCGGCTGGCAGCTTGGCCGGTTTGGAGCGACACTCCGCGCGACACGCTATGGCGAGGCACTCGATCCCGGCACGTCAGAGGCTCTCGATTTCCGTTTTGATGCCGAGACACTGGTCGATCTGGAAGGCCGATTCGACCTGACGAATCGCATCCGGCTCGCCGTCGGCGCGGAGAATCTGACCGACGAGTACCCCGAGCCGTTCCCGGTTGCGCGCAATGCGACAGGCAACACGCCGTTCTCGAATTATTCTCCGTTCGGGCGATCCGGACGATTCGTGTATGGGCGGCTGTCTGTCGATTTCTGAGGACGGCGGCAGCGCCTGCTAGCGCGAGAGATCCCGCAGCAGGCTCCGCCACTGGAGCACCGCGCCGTCGATGGTCGCGACCGGCACCCGTTCATTGAGCCCGTGGGCGAAATTGTCCTTCGGGTGCATGAAGATGCCCGATACGCCGTAGCTCGGCACGCCGACGTTGCGGTAGAAAAGGCCGTCGGTCGCGCCGGCGGACATCGTGGGCACGATCGCCAGGCCCGCCGCGCGCAGGTCGATTGCCTTCCTGAGCGCCTTCATCACGTCGTCGCGCAGGGGCGATGCATCGCTCGGGACCGGTTGGCCGACGACCGTCACCCGCGCTTTCGGATCGTCGATGACCGTGACGAGCGTCGATCTCACGCTTTCCACCGATTCGCCCGGGAACACGCGGCAATTGATGTTGACCATCGCGCTCTGCGGCAGCGCGTTCGGTGCATGACCCGCCTTCGCCGTCGTCGCGACACAGGTGGTGCCGAGCTGGCCGACATACTCCGGGTGCGAGGCCAGGACCTCGTAGGCCTCCTTGTCGGCAGGATTCTCGGCGTAACGAAGCATCGCGGCGCCCATGGGGCCAGCCGTCATGGCGCCGGCAGCCTTGAAATACGCCTGGGTCAGTTCGCTGCTGCGCGCCGGGAAACGGAACCCGGAAATGCGCGTGATCGCGCGCGCAAGATCGTGGATCGCGTTCGACGCTCCGGGCCGGCTGCTGTGCCCGCCGGGATTCGAGAAGCTCACTTGGAAGTCCATATAGGTCTTTTCGGCGGCTTGCAGCGCGTAGACAACCGGCTTTCCGTCGTCACCAAGGTATGCACCGCCCGCATCGCTGTTCAGCATCATTTCGGCATGCTTCAACTCTTCGGCGAGCATGGCCGCGTTGTCCTGGCTCGTTTCCTCGTCTCCAGTCAACGCGAGCACGATGTCGCGCCGGGGCTTGAAGCCCTCCTCCTTGAGCCACAGGAGCGCCGCGACCATCGACACGATGCCGAGCTTGTTGTCGGCGGAGCCGCGGCCGAAGACATAGCCGTCCTCGACCACAGCGACGTAGGGATCGCGCTCCCAGTCCTCGCGCAGCGCCGGCACGACGTCCATGTGCGCCGCAATCACGATCGGTTTCGCCGCCGGATTCCTGCCGCGGTAATAAGCCACGAGTGTCGCGGTTTCCCCGTGCGACGTGATTTCGATGTCTTCGGCGGCGAATCCGCCGGCCTTCAACTCGCCCGCAAGATACTCGGCATAGGCCGGCACCTGGCCCTCGCCGGCGGCCGTCTTGAATCCGATCGAGCGCTTCAGCATTTCGAGCGCCTGCCCGGAAATCTTCGCGGGCACCACGGGTTCCTTGCCCCATGCGGCCGGCACCAGCGATACACACAATAATATGGCGCCCAGGCGGCGCCGGGAGGAGACGAGATGCATGTAATCAGTCCCTTGGGGCAGGTGGCCCCATTCTGAGGTAGAGTACGCGCGATGCGCAAACGGCCACTCGCATGACCGTAGTCGTCCTGCTTGCCGCGCTCGCTGCCCTCGGCATCGCCTTCACGATCATCCTCATTTCGACCGCGAAGCGCCGCGGTGAACTGCGCCCGGACGCGGAATCCATTGGCCTCGGGGCGATCACCAATTTCTTCGATACGCTGGGCATCGGTTCGTTTGCGACAACGACGGCCTGGCTGAAATTCCGGAAGCTCGTTCCCGACAGCTTTATTCCGGCGACGCTCAATGTCGGCCATGCGCTGCCGACGATCGCGCAATCGACGATATTCCTGGTGATCCTGGGTGTCCACGTGGATCCGACTCTGCTGGCATCCTGCATCGTTGCGGCCGTTCTTGGTTCGCTCATCGGTGCACCGCTCGTGGTCCGGGCCCCCGTGCAGCTTGTCCAGGCAATTGTGGGAATGGCGCTCCTGATCGCGGCTGGCCTCTATGCGATGAGCAACCTGGACCTCATGCCCATAGGCGGCGAAGCCACGGCGCTTCCGGCCGCGGAAATGTATGTGGCAATTGCAGTTCACTTTGTCCTCGGCGCGCTGATGGCCTTCGGCATCGGCCTCTACGCACCATCGCTCATCATGCTGAGCATGCTGGGGCTCGATCCGCGCCTCGCGTTTCCGATCATGGCAAGCGCCTGCGCATTTCTGATGCCGACGACAGGTTTCAGTTTCATGAGGAGCGACCGCATCGACCTGAAAATCGTCCTGGGCGTAGCCTTGGGCGGCATCCCGGCCGTGCTCGTTGCCGCATTCATCGTCAAGGAGATGCCGATCGTCTGGTTGCGTTGGGGCGTCGTGGTCGTCGTGCTCTATGCGTCGTTCCTGCTGCTCCGCTCGGCATTCAAGGGCCAAGCCGTGCCCGTTGGGGAGACCACATGAACCGTCGTCTATTCGTCCAGTCTTCCGTCGCAGCCGCGGTCGCCTGCGCGCTGCCCTGGTCGCGGCTGTATGCGCTCGATGAAACCGCGACACAGGCCACGGGCGGCATTCCCGCCGTCAAGCTCGACGGTTCCGCCACTGTCATCGAGCAGGCGGCGCTGAAGGACCTGAAAGCGAGCCTGCGCGGTCCCTTGTTGCTCTCGGGCGACGCGGGCTACGATGACGCCCGGCGTGTGCTGAACCGGTCGATCGACAGGAAGCCGGCATTGATCGTCCAGCCGACCGGCGTCGCCGACATTCAGAACGCGGTGAACTTCGCGCGCGAGCGCGAATTGCTGGTTGCCGTGAAATGCGGCGGGCACAGCTTCGGCGGCAAGTCCACCTGCGACGGCGGCATCCAGATCGACCTTTCGCGCCTGCGCGGTGTGCGGGTGGATCCCGTCGCGCGGGTCGCCCACGTGGAGGGCGGCAGCCTGCTCGGCGAGATCGATCACGAGACGATGGCGCTCGGGCTCGCGACCACCACAGGCACGGTTTCGCACACCGGCGTCGGCGGACTCACGCTAGGCGGGGGCTTCGGTCGGCTCGCGCGGCGCTTCGGGCTTGCAATCGACAACCTGCGCGCTGTCGACATTGTGACCGCCGATGGCCGCTATCTGCACGCCGATGCCGACGAAAACTCCGATCTCCATTGGGGCGTGCGCGGCGGCGGCGGCAATTTCGGCGTCGTGACGAACTTCGAGTTCAACCTGCACGCGATGCAGCGCCAGGTCGTCGGCGGCGACATCGTCTTCCCGATCGGGCGCGCCCGGGAGCTGCTCGCGTTCTACGCCGACTTCAGCTCGGCTGCGCCTGCGGAGCTCTACGTGGATGCCATCATGAGCGCGCCGCCCGGCGGGAAGCCCGGCGTCTTCATTCTGAGCACCTGCTATTCGGGTCCCGCGGGCGATGCGGAGCGGGTGCTCGCGCCGATCCGCAAGCTTGGCACGCCGATCGTCGATTCGATCCGGCCGATGGATTACGTCGCAATCCAGCGCATTCACGACCGCGCGGACCCCCGGAACGAAGGCACCTACCTCAAGTCCGGCTTCATCGGCGACTTCAAGGCGAGCCTGATCGAAGCGATCGTCTCCGGATTCCAGGGCCATCCCGAGCGCGGCTCGGCGCTTTTCTTCCAGCAAGGCGGCGGCGCCATCGGCGACGTGCCCGCGGAAGCGACTGCCTTCCCGCACCGTTACGCGAAGCACAACATGCTCACGGCCGTCAACTGGCCGCTCGAGATCGACCGGACCCCGCACGTGAATTACCTGCGGGGCCTCTGGGCGACGCTCGAGCCTTACGCGCGCGGCTATTACATGAACGAGGTCGCGGACGAGGCGCAGGCCATCGTGGACGACAACTACCAGGGCAATCTAGGCCGCATGCGCGAAGTAAAGAAGAAGTACGACCCGATGAACCTGTTCCGCCTCAACGCGAACGTGCGGCCGGCCTGAGGTCAGTCGTCCTTCAATTGCAGCGCGGGACTGTACGCCCAGCCGAGCTGGAATCCGATGTCCGGCGTATTGTTCAGGTTCTGGAGATTCTCCGTGAACGCGAACGACAGCACGCCGCGGCCGAAGCGGCGGTAAACGCCGAGGCTCAATTGATACTTGGTGGCAAGCAGATCCCCGAGTTCCGTTTCTTCCCGTGAATAGATGGTGTCGCTCAGGTAGCCCTGAAGGATCAGGTGCGTTTTCGGGCTCAGCCGGCGCTCATAGCCCACGACCAGCGTCGGCACGACCTGCGGTCCCGTCGGCATGACGCTCGTCGTCCCGTCGTAATAGACGCCTGAGGCGCTCACGTACCACGCGTGATGATCCGAGAAGCGCTGGAGCGTGGCCTGGACTCCGAAGTCCGTCTTGCCCGTCGAAAGGAATTCTTCGCGGCCCCGAAACGGGAGTTTTGCGGCGGCTTCGAGCACGAAATTCCATCCCTTGATCTCCGTGGCGCCGGAGTAACGAAGACCGATCGTGGGATCCAGGAAGCCGCCGCGGGTCGGCAACTCGAGGAGGCCGAGTTGCGCGGACTTGAGATCGGCGATGATGTTCACGTCGTAGCGGCGCGCCGCGCGTCGGCCGTTGGGATCGAAGCTCAGCGCGTCGTGGAACTGCTCGATCGCGCCATCCAGGAAGCCGCCGCTGTAGGAAACGCCGCTCAGCACGAGATAGCCGCCCAGGTGATTCGTGAACTTGTGGTGAATGGTCAGGTCGAGCTCGGCGAGTTCGAGATCGACGAGGTAGTTCTCGCCGGGCAGTGCGCGGATGTCGGCGAGCTCCGCCTCCCCGAGCTGGCGGCGGCCCGGCAGCGATTCGAGGTAGTCCTCGGCCCCTTCGCTCAGGGCCCACGTGTTCTGGTGGGCGAGCTCGACTTCGAATGCCCAGTTGCCCTTGGGGGCCACGACCGCATGCGCCGGGCGCATGTCGAGCCGCAGGAAGCCGAAGGGCGTCAGATCCCGTGCCCGGAGCAGGCCGAGGTAATCGCGGTCCGCGGCCGGTGACGGCGGCGCAAACAGAAGAACCGCGAGCGCGGCGGCCGCCAATTCGGCTCGTTTCGGGATACGCGGGCCCATCGGGCCCTATGGTAGCCGCCTCGCGCCCGTTTTTTCGATTGAGTAGACGAATCCGACAGGCGGGCCCGGTCAGCCGGGCCCGCCTGGATCCTTCAGAACTCCTTGGTCACGCGGACCCCATACTCGCTCGCGTCGTTCGACATCATGATCAGCACGTAGTCGCCGGTATTGAGGCGCGCGTTGTCGTAGCGCTCGTCCGTGATGTTCTTGCCGTAGGCCGAAATCGACCAGTCGCCGTCGGTGGGACGATAGCCGATGTCGACGTTGACCAGGTCGCGACTGTCGATGAATGTAAACCGGCCGGGGTCGGAGCTCGGTTCGCCGAACATTTCATCGCGGAACGACCAGTCCGCTCGCAACGTGACTTCGCCGGCGGCGAACGGGAATGTGAATTCCGGGCTCACGGACGCGGTGAGTTCCGGCGTCAGCGGCGCGACCGCGGCCGGATTCGGATCTTTCACGTCGGCGTCAATGTAACCCAGCGTCGTGTGAAGCCGGAATGCATCTGTCACGAGCCAGGTGCCTTCCCATTCGACGCCCGTCGAAGTTTGATCGACGATGATGTTCACGGTGTTGAAACCACCACCACCGGCCGTGGTACTGACCTGGTACGGCAGGTCGGAGTAGTCCGTGTAGAACACGGCGATGCTCATCTGGAGATTGTCGAACGGCTGGCCCTTGAGCCCGACTTCGAAGTTCAGGGCTGTCACGTTGTCGTTGGCCACGAAACAGTTCGGGCGGCTCACGTTGCCGGGCTGCGTGAAGTCCAGGAAGCCGAACAGGCAGAACGGACGCGGCGGGAATTGACCTGACTGGTAGCCGTTCTGGACCGTGCCGTACACCGTCAGGCGGTCGTTGAGCTTGTAGTTTGCGGACAGGTCCCAGCTGACCTCGGACCAGTCGCGCTGCGCCGTCTCGACGATCAGGCTGGAATTGATGTTCGTGCCGGCCCGCTTATCATCCTGCGTGTAGCGCAGGCCGCCTGAGACCCGGAGATCATCCGAAAAGTTGTAGCCGACGTTCGCATAGATTGCCTGGCTGTCGACCTTTTGCGTCAGCAGGAAATCGCCCGGCC
>Ga0302046_10003192_pt1 | contig 14898 bp, 12 predicted proteins | sample RVTome_11_FD_200261 | JGI IMG/M metagenome (GOLD analysis project Ga0302046, IMG submission 200261) | Soil microbial communities from uranium-contaminated site in the Upper Colorado River Basin, Wyoming, United States - RVT147D111 (version 2) ...
AGACGCACGCGCTGCTCTTCCGAAAAATCGTTTTCGACAAGATCGGACCCTTCGACGAAGCCGTCGTTACGCGGCGCGAGGTGGATTTAATCATGGCGTTGTATCGGCACGGCTTACCCATCGTGTTTGAGCCGAAGGCCGTCGTAGAGTTTCTACCGCCGCCGCCCGTGCATCCGGATGAGCGGGAATACTTTTTCATGGTCTGGGACCTGGAACGGGCGCGCCGCTCGCACCAGGTCATCGATCAGAAATGGAACCTGGCTACCCTTCCCACCTCCATGTGGTTCGTAGAGCGCCGGCATCATATGACGTCGGAGATGGGCTTTAAGGCCTACGAATTCGGCAAGCGCGTGCGCGGTAAGATGGCGCAGGTCAAGAGGAAGCTGGTCGGCGCCTAGTGCAAAAACCGACAATCTTTCTTGCAATGCAGATCGCAAAATCGTTTCGATTGAGCAAAAAAAGGCGATTTTGACAAAGTGATTGCAAGGAAGACTCGATGGAATTGCACTAGGGAGGGCGCGTCCTTGCGTCGTAGCACAGCCACACGTGTACGGGGATGATGGATACGCCTGTTTCGATCCTGATCTGTACCCGCAACCGGGTTGAGCCGCTCCGGCAAACGCTCGCCTCCGTGGCGCAACTCGACGTCCCGGAGGGCCTGCGCCCTGAGTGCATCGTGGTGGACAATGCCGCTACGGACGGCACGGCGGAGATGGCCCGGGCCTTCACGCTGCCCAACATGCCGCTGCGGTTGGTCGGCGAGCACCGGCCGGGTGCCTCTCATGCGCGTAACACGGCCCTGCGCGAGGCGACGGGGGATATCATCCTGTTCACGGACGATGACATCCGCCTGCCGAAGGACTGGATCGCGGGTATGTGCAAGCCCATCCTCGCGGGAACGGCGGATGCGGTGGCCGGAAGGGTCGTGCTGGCGCCTCACCTGCAGCGCCCCTGGATGCAGCCGTTCCACCGCGCCATCCTGGCCGCCACCGACTTCCTTGACGAGGAAAACCCGAGCGAAATGTTTGGCGCCAGCATGGCCTTTTCGCGGGCTGTGCTGGATGCGGTACCGGTTTTTGATCCCGAATTGGGTCCGGGCGCGTTGGGGACCGCGGAAGACACCCTCTTTTCCTGGCAACTCCGGGAGGCGGGCTATCGCATTGTACTGGCCAGAGACGTGGTCGTAGAGCATCATCCCGACGAAGCCCGCCTTTCCCGGGCCGCGTACATCGCGGCTGCCGGGCGCCTGGGGCGGTGCCGGGCGTATATCGCGTACCACTGGCAGCACGAACCGGAGATAGCGCTTCAGAGAATCTCGATCCCCTGGCTAAACCTGGCGCTACGCTCGCTCCGCCTCGGCCTGCGCCGCTGCCTGCGGTGGACGGAATGCCGGGGCGCGGAGGGCATCCCGCTGTGGGAGTTCATCGAGATCCGGCATCTATGCAGCGTCCGGCAGTATCGCACGGAGCAACGACGCCCGCGCAACTATGAGCGGCGTGGCCTGCAACGACGCCCGGGCGGGCCTTCCTTTCCGCAATGCGCTCCGGCTGAGACGAATACCGAGCGTGTGCGTAGTGCAGCGCTACACGCCGGCTTGCCCTCGACCCTCGCGTCGTCATGAATGCAGCCTACACCACGATTCCGCAGACGGTTTTCGCGGAGAGCAGCCATCAGGCGCAATCGTTCCTCTATTTCCAGCACCGCTGGTTGAACGGGCTGGCTATGGCCCTGGGTGATACCCTGGCGCTTTGCCTTGCGTTGTTGACGGCAGGCACGATCCGTTTTTTGTGGCTGGGAGAAATGCTCCTACCCGGCTGGAGCTGGTTACTGATCCCGGTATGGTGGTGTGGAGCCGCCCTGGCAGGCTTGTTACCCAGTTGGGGGCTCGGCCCCGTCGAAGAGTTGCGTCGGCTGACCGTGTTGCTACTGGCGCTGTTCGGTGGAACGGCGGTCGCACTTTTCCTGACCAAGGAGTTCGAAGGGGTCAGCCGGTTCACCGTGCCGTCCGCGTTGTGCGTCTGCCTGGTGGCCGTACCCCTTATACGGCTGCGTGTCAAGAAAATTCTGATCGCGTTCGGCATCTGGGGGTTGCCTACCGTCGTTTACGGGGCCGGTAAGACGGGGCGGCAGGTCGTCCAGTTTTTGCTGAGGGAAAAAGGGCTCGGCTACATGCCGATCGGCGTCTTTGACGATAATCCGGACTACTGGGGTACCACCCTTGAGGACGTGCGTGTGTTGGGCGGTACCGACATCGTCATGCTGAACACCCCGGTGGCGGTGCTGGCTATGCCGGGCGTGGATCGGGATCGGCTGATCGAGTTGCTGGAGGGGCCGCTGGCCCAGTACCGCAAGGTGCTTGTGATTCCCGACCTGTTGGGTGCCCCGTCGTTGTGGGTGCGTCCGCGTGACCTCGATGGCATGCTGGGGCTGGAGATCAAGAGCAACCTGATGAGTCCGCTGGCCCGGCTTGCCAAGCGCACGGTCGATATCCTGGTGGTCCTGCTGTTGTTGCCCCTGTTGGTACCCCTCTGCGCACTTTGTGTCTTGTTCGTCTGGCTCGAAGACCGTAGGAACCCTTTCTTCCTGCAGGAGCGTGTGGGAACGGCAGGGCGCCTCTTCAAGGCGTTGAAGCTTCGGACCATGGTGCCGGAGGCCGAAGCCGTTTTACGCAGAAAGCTGGATGAAGACCCTGCGCTCCGGCAGGAGTGGGAGGCCCATTACAAACTGAAGAACGATCCGCGCCTGACGCGCGCCGGGCGCCTGTTGCGCCGCTTTAGCCTGGATGAGTTGCCGCAGCTGCTCAACGTGCTACGGGGCGAGATGTCACTGGTCGGCCCGCGCCCGCTTCCTCGGTATCACTACGGTACCCTGCCGCATCGTGTACGAGAGTTGCGAGCGCGCGTGCGTCCGGGTGTGACGGGGCTCTGGCAGGTATCCGGCCGCAGCGACATAGGAACCGAAGGCATGGAGCGATGGGATGTCTACTATGTCCGCAACTGGTCGCTCTGGCTGGATGCCGTCGTCTTATTCCGAACGGGCCGTGCGGTGCTGGAAGGGGGGGGGGCGTATTGAGAGGAAGAGGTGGGCAGTGGAGGCCGGCCGGAGTGCCGATTATTTTTTCCGCTTTCTCTTTATGTTGTTAGGGGGTCTGTTGTTAAAGGCGTTTGGTTTTTTTTCGCTTGAGGAAAGGGGCGCTTCCGGCTGTGCATCCAGGGTTTCGTAGAACTCGCGATAAAACGCGGCGGCCTCCGCCGCGAATGCACTTTCATCCAGGTAAGCCTGGATGGTCTTTGCCGTTTCTGCGTCGAGTGATTCAGGCGCGCGCACGTACTTTTCTATCAACCACAGGTCTATATCGGCCATCGTCTCTGTCGTAATGTGGCACTCATACCTGCCCGATAAGCTAACCGTTCCTTAATACGTCGTTCCATTCTTACTATCAAACGGAAGCGCTTCTACACAAAAATGCGAAACCAAACAATATACGCTGGAGGCAAAACTACCCGCAAGTCCTCTTCAGGCAAGCGACGCCCGCCCGCTTATGCGTCGTCGCTCAGATAGCGAATTACACTGGCTCGAGAGAGCTTGGTCACATATTCCATGATGTGTCGATGGTTGCCCCGGTAGTCTTCTTCCGTCAACGAGGGGATATGGCGCTTGAGCGCCTCGAAGTACGACACCTCGGGCAATTCATTACGCATGTATTGCGCTACCAGGATATCGCGTACCGTGCGAAAATACGTCTGGTAGGTCTCTTCGTCTACCTTCTTCTTTTCTACGTAGGTCTCATACTTGGCTTCCTGGACCTGATCGGTGCCGAGTTGTATGGCCCGTTCGACATTCGAAGGAAGAAAGGCTTTATCCTCATGGCCGTCGGGCGAGGCGCTTTCAAGGGTGATGAAGAGCGTGCGTACGATCTGGGCAAAGCTCGTCAACGGATAGCCGTTGCAGTACGACGTTTCCTGTTTGGTGAAGGATGCAAAGGCCGCCAGCATCTCGGAGAGCGGGCGCGTTCCTTCGGTGCTGGTAATCAGATAGGCTTCTAAAATTTCAGGAGGCGCCATCGGCAGCGAAGACGACAACTCGCCGGCAGCCCCGACGATCAACCACAACTCGGTACCCCGGCGTGCGAGCGAGAGCTCCGTCGCCGACTTAACGGCGAGCTTGAGGTTTCGGATGAGCTTGGCGAGGCCGGGGTCGGCTTCGCGATAGCGCCGGAAGAGTCCTTCGTTTACTTTGTTAAAGACCATGCGGCGCAGGGCAATATGCAGGTCTTCTTCATCCAGTGCCTGCCAGCCCAGCGTGGTAAAGTGCGCATCGAGTTGCACGAAGATACCGGCTTCGTCACGCTGGAACAGATCGGCAAGACAGTCCAGGGCGAGGTCGTCGAGGGTGAGGCCGAAGAAGTCGGGATGCAGGCTGCCGCGTTTGGTTTTCTGGAGTAAATAGGCTCGGGCTATGCGATGACTCTCGCCGACGAGGATGGCGATAGCATTCGGATCGGATTGCCCCGAGAGTACGGAGCCGAATGCTTCCTTGAAGGATAACGTCCTATACGTTCCTGTGATATCCATAGTAACGCGTTTTCGAGTCTCATGCTACGTCGGGGGCTTACAGGGAGCAGAGCAGACATTTCGGTAAACCAATCGCTACCAACCATACACATTATTGGACGATAGGCTTCTTCTGTGCAAGCGGATAATGAGAAAATCACTCTTGTTACAAACTAGCAATGATCTGGCTGTCTCGGGTTACAGGCGGGGTACGCCATGGCGCGTTGCTATTTCTGGCATGCCTGTTTTCTGCAGGGCCGCGTATCTGTAATGATATATAGAGACCTGATCGTTCCAGGTAGCTGTCCTTCATCAAGGGTGCGGCTCGGAACTCTTTTGTTGACAACTTCGGATTGCTATGGCGCTGTCCAATGCTCCTTTTGAGGCTCGTGATCGTCGCGATCTGGGCGAGCCGCTATACCCTAGGCCGAGCAGATTGGATGTAAAGAAAGCGTTATTAGACGCGCTGGAGATCCTGCGCCGCGGCAAATGGTTGTTGCTTTTTACCACGCTTCTCTTTCTCGGCGCCGTCGCCGTCTATACGTACAAACAAACGCCCCTCTACCAGGCATCCACGCTCCTGTTGATGAAAACATCCCTGGAGACGAGTGCGCGTGACGATGCCTTGAGCTACGGATACATAGAAGGCCCCGGCCTGGACTACCGGGCCCTGTCCAACGAAGTGTTGACCTTGCAGCAGTCCCTGCCTATCGCTGAGCGTGTGGCGGAGCGCCTGATTGCCATGCAGACCATACCGGAGACGGGTAAGCCCATCTCGATGCTCCAGGGATGGGGTGACTCGCCTCCTGTTACAAATCTGGCCCGCGCCCTCCAGGGGCGAATCTTCGTCCAGGCGGCCGATGAGCAATCGCGGTGGGCCAACGCCATCTTGGTCTCGTCGACGGGCACCGTTCCCGCCGAGACGGCCTTGCTGGCCAATCTTTTTGCGGAGGAGTATGTAAAGAACACACAGGATCAGAGCCGCCAGCGTATCATAGCCTCCCGCACGTTCCTGGAAGAGCATATCGGCAGGCGCCGTGCGGAGCTGAGCCAGTTGGAAGAGCGCATCAGGCAGTATCGGAGCCAGGAAAAGGCCGTGGCACTGGATCAGGAAGCCCAGTACGCCGTGGCCCAGTCGGCCCAGCTGGATGCCGATCTGGACGAGGCCCGCGTAACATTGAGCATGGCAGAGGCTTCGTTGCAATCGCGAGAACAGGAGCTGGAGCGGATTCAACCGCAACTGGCGCAGCGGGTCGCTTCCGGGGTGGAGAAGGAGATCGAACAATCGCAGGTGAAGATCGCCGAACTCGAGTTGATGATCGAACCGTTCTATGTGCAGGATCCGCGCTTGCGGGAAGACCCCTCGCGCGATCCGGATGTGGAGCGCATCCACGCCCAGATAACCCGGCTGAAAGAACGCGTCGGGGTGTTGTCGCAGCAATATGTGGATGAGACGTTAGCCAGCGGCGGCCCCGGCCGAGAGTCCGGGATCCAGTATGTTTCTAATCTGAAGCGACAGATCGCCGAAGACCGCGTCTCGATCAGCGGCATGCACGCCAAGATCGGCGTGTTGGAGCAGCGCATCCGTGAATATGACGAAAAGCTGCGGGCTATTCCGACCCAGTCGCTGGAACTGGCCCAGTTACAACGAGCCCAGCAATCCACGGAGCAACTCTACAACGACCTCGTCGCGAAGCTCCAGGAAGCCCGTCTGGCAGAAGAGTCGGAGATCGGCTTTGCGCGCATCATCCGCCCGGCCTTTGAACCGCGCACGCCCATCCTGCCGAACCCGCGCCGCAACCTTATCCTGGGCAGCCTGCTGGGGTTTTTGCTGGGGATCGGGGTGACTATCGTGCGCCACAAGCTGGACACGCGGGTGCGAACGCCGGATGACCTGCAGAAGAACGGCTTCCCGATTCTCGGAGTCATCCCAGACATGCGTTCGTCCATTAGAGAAGATTTTCGGGGTGCTTCGAAGGTCGCTGCCCTGAACGGAAGAGAGATCAGCACCCTGCTGGCGCCGCTGCTGGCGCCGCTCTCCCCGGCTGCCGAAGCGTATCGACACCTCTACCTCATGCTTCAGTTCAGCCTTCCCAACAAGGTCATCCAGACGATTCTCGTCACGAGTCCTGAGGCCGGGGCAGGCAAGAGCGTGACGGCAATCAACCTCGCCATCACCATCGCCCAGGCAAAACGACGCGTCTTGATCATAGACGCCGACCTGCGCATTCCCGTCGTGCATGACTACCTGGGGTTGTCGCATCCAGTGGGGTTGGACGCGCTCTTGTTCTCCGAGGTGCCCCATGTGGAGCTGAGGCATCTGGCCACCGGCATCGATGGCGTCTATGCGCTCGCCGCGAAGAAACCCGTCGACAACCCGGTCGAGCTGCTGCGATCCAAACGGCTGCGCGACCTGATCGATCAACTCCAGGATGAGTTTGATGTCATCATCTTCGACTCGTCGCCCGTCCTGGCGGCTACCGATGCCTTGCTGCTTGCTACGCAATGCGATGTTACGGTCCTGCTGGCCTCTGCGGCCAGTACGGAGTCGGAAGCGCTCAAGTACGCTGCCGAGCAACTGGAAAACGTAGGTGCTACCATCGGGGGCGCGGTGCTCAATAAGTTTGATGCTTCGCAGGTCTACGCGTACAAGCACACCTATGGGTACCAGCACGCCTACTACAAAAAGTATCGCCAGACGGTGAGATCCTGATGGTATTCAGCCCACCTGTGCCTTCGGCATTTTTTACGCTACGCAGACCGGAAGCAGCGAACCGGTGCCCCGTGAAGGCGCGATGGTTTTTCATCGTCCTTGGGAGCCTGTGCTGGTTTGTGCTACCGTCGCTTGCTCCGGCCCAGAGCATCGGCCGCGTCGAACAGACGGAGACCAACATCGGGGCCTACCACAAATATGTGGTGCCGGGGGTACCTACGGTGCTCGTCCAGGTGCTGGGAACGGTTCGGGCGCCCGGCCTCTATGAACTCCGTGCGGACACCGACCTCGGCAAGTTGCTGGCGCTTTCGGGAGGACCCGTCCTGGGGCCGCGCGAAGAGTCCAAGAAGCGCAGGGTGATTATCAAGCTCTTCCGGCCGAATTCCAACTCCGCTGTAGGTGCCGTGCCCCTCTACGAAGCCGTCCTCGACGAAGCCGTTGCGACGCCGGGCCACTATCCACCTCTGCAAGACGGCGACGTGTTGATCGTCGAAGTAGTCGAGCGGTCGGGCTTTAAAATTGTGAACGTGTTGCGGATAGCCAACGTCATTGCGTTGATCGCCCTCGCTACGGAGCGTGTATCACGGGCGTTCGAATGAGACAGGGCGGTAGGTAGGCAGGGTGCGGTGCGCGGCCTCCAGGAACGACGCGGAATAGAAGTCATCGGAGCATGAAACGTTTCAACCACCCGGCATACAACGGAAACGGTACCCCGGATGCTGCGCACAGGCCGCGTGCCTTACTCACGGGCATCACGGGGCAGGACGGGGCCTACCTGGCCGAGCTCCTGCTGGCGAAAGGGTACGTAGTACACGGTGTGAAGCGCCGAAGCAGCCTCTTCAACACGCAACGCATCGACCATCTTTATCAGGATCCACACGAAGAAGAGGCGCGCTTCGTTCTCCACTACGGTGACCTCACGGACTCGACGAACCTGATCCGGATTGTGCAGGAGGTGCAGCCGGACGAGATCTATAACCTGGCTGCACAGAGCCATGTGCAGGTTAGCTTCGAAACGCCGGAGTATACCGCCAACGCCGATGCGCTGGGCACGCTGCGCCTGCTGGAGGCCATCCGGATCCTGGGTATGCAGGATCGCGTGCGCTTTTACCAGGCCTCCACGAGCGAACTCTACGGTAAGGTGCAGGCCGTCCCTCAGACCGAGACGACCCCTTTTTATCCGCGCAGCCCGTACGGTGTAGCCAAGCTCTACGCCTACTGGATCACCGTCAACTACCGCGAAGCCTACGGCCTCTTCGCCTGCAACGGTATCCTGTTCAACCACGAGAGCCCCGTACGCGGCGAGACCTTCGTGACGCGCAAGATCACGCAGGCAGCCGCGCGCATCCGCCTCGGCCTTGAGGGCACCTTGTACCTGGGCAATCTGGAGGCCCGCCGCGACTGGGGGCACGCGCGGGATTACGTAGAGGGCATGTGGCTGATGCTGCAGCAAGAACACCCGGACGACTACGTGCTGGCAACCGGGCAGGCCGAGACCGTTCGCCGCTTCTGTGAGAAGGCCTTCGCCGCAGTCGACATCGACCTGGCCTGGGAGGGGGCCGGCATCAAGGAGCAAGCGATCCGGTGCGACACGGGGGCGGTCGTCGTCAAGATCGACCCCCGGTATTTCCGGCCTACGGAGGTCGACCTGCTGCTCGGAGATGCCACCAAGGCGCGAGCGCAACTGGGCTGGTCACCCCGCTGCACCCTGGACGAGTTGATCCGGGAGATGGTTGCTTCAGACCTTGCGGCTGCCCGGGACGAGCAAGTCTTATGTGTCAACCGGAGCAGGGAGGTTGTGGCTGCGCGCGAGGCATCCCATCGCTGAATCCCGGTGTCTCCCAGGGTCCGTAGCCTGGCTATCACGCAAGGGCGTGTTGAAGCAACGTCGATGAGTATTGTCATACAAAGAATCGTGCGCGGCGGGGCGGGGTTTCTGACCGCAAACCTGATCCGAAAAGGATTGGGGTTTGTCTTCGTCGTCGCCGCCGGCAGTATCCTGGGTGTCAAGCAATTCGGTATTCTGGCCCTGGCCCTCTCGATTATCGCGGTAGCGCAGAACCTGGCGGTCTTTGGATTGCCGAATACGATCCAACGGTTTCTATCGGGAGAAGGGGAGGAGGACGCACAGGCCCTCTACGGAACGATCCAGATCGTCGGTCTTGTAGCGAGTGTAGTGTGTTGCGGTATCTTTTATTGGGCAGCCCCCTGGATTTCGAGCACGTTTTTCTCTGAGCCGTTGCTCACGGCGCCCTTTCGTATTCTGGCCTTCGGCATGCTCTTCGGCGTGCCCTATACCCTCGTCCGGTCCGTTTTGCAGGCGCAGGAGGCGGTGGGCCTGATCGTTAAAGCCGACGCCCTGCAGACGGCGAGCAAGGTGGTGTTTTTCCTGATGCTGGCGATCTTCGTCCCGTCGGCTGTCGCTGCTGCGTGGGCCATCGTTCTCAGCCTGGTAGTCTCGCTGGGGCTTGCTCTGTGGTACCTGCGCCGGGTAACCATTCGGCCGGTCTTCGCGCCCCTGCGTCGGCATCTCGGCACGGTCCTGCGGTATTCCACGCCGCTGGCTATCGTGAGCTTCGGCCCCCTGGTCGTCCACCAGGCCGACCGGCTGATGCTCGGTGCGCTGGCCGACGCGTCTGCGGTGGGCCTCTACGCACTCGCTTCGTCGCTGGCGGTGGTGCTGGGTACGCTGCACAACTCGCTGGTGTCGGTTTTTATGCCCATCGCATCGCAGGCCTATCGCAACAAAGCCTCGGACGACATCGAAGCGTCCTATCTCTTCATCAGCAAATGGATCGGGCTCGCGAACGGGCTTTTACTCATCGTGTTCGTCGGGCTGGGCCACGAAGTCCTGTCCATCGTCGGCCAGGAATTTGCGACGACGGAGTCCTACCACGTCTTGCTCATGTTGACGGCTTTTTACTTTTTCGCCACCTGGGTAGGGCCTACCGGTGCGTTGCTGCGCATGTCGGACGGCCAGCATGTCGAACTGATCAACACCGTCGTCTTCATTGCTGCCAACGTGATCCTGAACTACTTCCTGATCACCTGGCTGGGGGTCTTCGGGGCGGCGTTGGCGACGTTATGCTCCGGTATCCTGCTGAACGTGCTCCAGGTGATTGAGATCGTCTACCGGAACAAGTTTCTGCCCGTCACCTGGAAGCATGTGGAGATCCTGGTGATTATCGCCGTTGGTTTTTGTCTCTGTCTGTTCATCGATATGGGGCCGAGCGTTCGGGCCGTTTTATCCGTCCTGGTTGCCGGGGCGATCGGGCTCTATGCCGTCTATACGATGACGGATACCGAGAAGAGGCTGGTCAAGAGCTTTGCCACCAAGATGAGGACACGTTTTCGATTAACGGTTTTATGAGCATGACGCTTGCAAGGATCAAGGGCTATATACCGTCGCCCATGCTTTCAGCGCTGTCGTGGGGCTATCACCTTGTAAAGCCCGCTACGCTGATCCCCTTCGATCGGGCGTTTGACCGTGCCGTGCGGTTCAACGAGACCATCGCGCAGCCGGTGGAGATACCGGAAGTGCTTGCCATGGAACTGGAAGAGGCGGCCTGCTACCTCCAGAGCAGGATCTACTGGATACCGAAGGATTACGGCGCGCTTGTACGGGATGCGGGCTATTGCTCGGTCAACAACGTGGTGATGACGTCGCAGGGGGCCGTCGTCGCCGAATCGTTGAGTACCGGGCTGGACCTCACGTCCGTGCCCGTCCGCAAAAAGGAAGCGCTTGCCGGATACTATGCCCTCTGGCGTTCTCGTAAGAACGGGCACTATCATACGCTGATCGACAACCTGCCCCGCCTGTTGTCGCTGCGGGCCTCGCCGTTCGCCGAGCTGGACACGATAAAGCTCCTCTGCCCGGGGTCGCTTTCCCCGGTGGAATCGTATCTCCTGGAGCGGTTCTGCCCCGAGAACGTGGAGATCTTCAGCCCGCCCGCAGGGCCCCGGTATCGGTTGGAAAACCTTGTCTTTACGCCGTTCAAAACCCGTCGCTTTGCCGGCTATCTGCCGCAACGCTACGCCGAACCTATCCGCAGCATCCTGTTGCCGAAGCGACCGAGTACACGGGCCGGGCGCCTCTTCATCTCGCGTGAGAACGCGCCCAAACGGACGATCTCGAACCAGCCGGCCCTGTGCAAGGCCCTGGCGCGGCGCGGTTTTGAAAAAGTCATTCTGGAAGACCTGCCGTTTGAAGAACAGATCCAGCGTTTCTACGACGCCGAAGTGATCGTCGGCCCCCACGGGGCGGGGCTGGCCAACATGCTGTTTGCTAACCCCGGCACGGTCGTCGAATTGTTTCCCAGCCCCTTCCTTGCGCCGCATTACTTCTACCTGAGCAAATCCCTGGGGCATCGTTACGCCTACTGGTGTGGCTCCCGGGATTTTCGACACGACGCCTTTGAGGTAGATGTGTCCGCCGTGTGCGCGATGCTTGATCGGATGGGTATTCGTGAACGAAAAACCACCTGATGAACCGCAAGACGGTTTGCCGCCGACCTATGAGAATGCCCAACTTCCTGATCATCGGGGCGCAAAAGTCCGGGACGACGGCGCTGTACCATTATCTGAAACAGCATCCGGAGGTCTACATGAGCCCGCTCAAGGAACCCGGCTTCTTTGCTTTCGAGGGGCAACAGCCTGCGTTCACGAACCTGAAGGGGGAACTCTCCAAGACCAGCCGCACGTCCATTACGTCGCTTGCGGACTATCAGGCGCTGTTTCAGGGACGCCGTGGGGAAAAGGCCGCCGGGGAGGCTTCGATCGTCTACCTTTTCGTGCCTGCGACGGCTGCTTGTATCAAACAGTACCTCCCGGAAGTCCGGCTGATCGCGATGCTGCGTAACCCGATAGACCGGGCCTACTCGGCGTTCACACATGCCCTGCGCGACAACCTGGAGACGGTCCGTGACTTCGAACGCGCCCTGGAGCTGGAAGAAAGCCGCATCCGCAACAACTGTGAGTTTCTCTTCCGCTATACGAGCATGGGGTTCTATTATGCCCAGCTCAAACGCTATTTCGACGTCTTCGACCGCGACCAGATCAGGGTCTACTTGTACGACGACCTGAGAACCGACCTGCCGGGGACGCTGCACGATATCTTCCGCTTCCTCGGCGTAGACGCCCGTTTCACGCCCGACATGTCCGCGCTGCATAACGCCTCGGGCGTCCCGAAGAACCGACTGCTGCACCGAGCGACCAACGTCCTCCTGTTGAAAAGCGATCGCGCCCGGCGGCTGCCCGAACCGTTCAAGGTCGTCCTTTCGAGCCCATTCGTGTCGCGTACGGCCACGAAGGTACGCGCCGGTAATCTCACGAAGCCGCCCTTTCCCGGGCAGGCCCGCGAGGCGTTAGGCGCGGTCTTTCGCGAAGACATCCTGCGGCTCCAGGATCTGCTGGCGCGTGACCTGTCGCCCTGGTTGTCCTGACGCTGTGGCCGGCCATCGCCTATGAACATGCAGCGCAGAATGCCCAGCTTTCTCATTATCGGTGCGGCGAAGTGCGGCACGACGGCGCTCTACGAGTATCTGAAGCAGCACCCGGATGTCTTCATGAGCCCGCTGAAAGAGCCTAACTTCTTCGCGTTCGAAGGGCAAATGCCCGACTTCAGGGATCTGGACGGCACACCGTCGCCCATTAATACCCGTTCTATCACGGCGCTGGAAGCCTACCAGGCCCTGTTCGAGGGGTGGACGGGGCAGAGGGCCGTCGGCGAGGCTTCGCCCCAGTATCTGTGGGCCCCGCAGGCCGCCGGTCGCATCAAGCACTACGTCCCGGAAGCCCGGCTCGTCGCGGTCCTGCGGCATCCCGTCGAGAGGGCTTACTCCGCGTTTATGCACGCGATACGCGCCGGTCGCGAGCCGGTCCGTGATTTTTCCGAGGCCCTTCGGCTGGAAGAAAGCCGCATCCGTAACCGTTGCGGGTTGCTCTACCGCTACCGGAACCTGGGCTTCTACTATGAGCAACTTAACCGATACGTCGAGGCGTTCGACCGGCGCCAGATCAGGGTATACCTCTACGACGATCTGACGAACGATCTGCCGGGGACGCTGGGCGACCTCTTTGATTTTCTCGGCGTCGATCCCGGCTTCGCGCCGGACACGTCGATGCGGCACAATCCGTCGGGAATCCCGCAGAACGGGATCCTCCAGGCTGCCACGCAGGCTCTGGTGTCTGGGCGTGGATCGCTGCGGGCGGCGCTGGCCCGGCACGTACCGGGCTCGTTGAAGTCCGTGTTGCCGGTGCAGTGGACGCTGAGGATGGCCCGCAAGCTGCGAGACCGCAACCTGCACAAGCCGGCGCTGCCGCCCGACGTCCGCGCCTCGCTGAACGCGGTCTTTCGCGAGGACATCATCCAACTCCAGGACCTGATAGGGCGCGACCTGTCCCCCTGGCTACAGGAACCACGTTCTACACGAGAAAGAACACCCGAAGCGCAAAAACTGAAAGGATGACGGCTATAGCCCCCACATCCGTCGCAACGGCGCCCTCAAAAGGCAACCGATTATCGATGCTGGAAACGCCGCCCATCTTCATCGTGGGGATGCCGAGGTCGGGCACGACCTTGCTCGGTGTCTTGCTGAACAGCCATAGCCAGGTGGGTATCGCCATGGAAACCCACTATTACCCGCAGTTCTATCGCAAGGGGGAACGACGGGGTTGCCTGGCCGACCGGCGCGCCTTTGAAAAGTATGTCCGGTATTTTCTGGAGAGCAGTGACCTGGATACCCTTCGTCTTTCGTCTGAGGAACGTGTGTACCTGTTCGACCGCATCATGTGTGCAGAGGAGCGTTCCCATCGCCTCGTACTGGGCACGGTGCTGTCCTATTATGCGGAGCGACAGGGAAAAACCATCTACGGCGAGAAGACGCCCGTCCATATGCATTACGTGGACACCATTAAGACCTCTTTCCCGGATGCCCGCGTCATCCTGGTGATCCGGGATCCGCGAGACGTGGTACTGTCGCTCCGAAAGGTAGCCTGGGAAAGAGGGAATATGCTGGAGCACCTGGCGCAGTGGCAACAATCCGTACACTACATCGAGCGGTATACCCGGGCCTATGGAGATCGCTTCACTATGGTCAAATATGAAGACCTGATCACCGCCCCGGAAGCAACAACCCGGCGGCTCTGTTCCTTTCTCGACCTCCCGTTTGAGCCGGACATGCTGGCCTATCATCAGCGCACAAACATCCAGGTCGACGTGGAAGCGGAACCCTGGAAAGTCAAAAACCTCCAGCCGATCGACCCGAAGAACCAGATGAAGTGGAAATCCCGCATGACGCCGTGGGAGTGTGCGGTTGTTGAGGGGCAGGTCGGTAGAGAGATCACCCGGCTCGAATACCCGTTGACGGCGAATGTGCTGGACACAAAAACCAGGCTGCGTCTCGGTTATCTGTATCTCGAAAACCTCGCCTTGTTGAGCCGGCACTGGATGAAGCGTGCCTGGTTGCGCCTGACGAGCAGCTACTGAGGCCAGGTTTTCGGCCGCGCTAGACCTAAAATAAGCGAGTTCATGAACGAGCCGGTGTAGAAAAAACTCGAAATGCCCGTTTTTGGCGTTATTTTGCGCTTGCTTCGAACAAACGCCTAACCCCCAAACGAGCATTTCAAGTGAAG
>Ga0302046_10003193_pt1 | contig 14895 bp, 7 predicted proteins | sample RVTome_11_FD_200261 | JGI IMG/M metagenome (GOLD analysis project Ga0302046, IMG submission 200261) | Soil microbial communities from uranium-contaminated site in the Upper Colorado River Basin, Wyoming, United States - RVT147D111 (version 2) ...
TCGGTGATTCTCGACGAGTTTTTTGTCGGATCGGGGCTAGCTACACCCGGGAAGAGCGCCTGAGGCAAGCATAGGGATATTCTCCGCTTCGTCCCGCGCGGTAGACGATTTGATTTTACGCTAGCATGTATACGTAAGCATGGGGCAGTCCTTTGCAGAAGATCCTTTCCGCTAGGATAGACGAGTCCTCCATCGAGGAGCTCGAGCGCAGCGCCCGTCAGCTCGGCATATCCAAGAAGCAGTTTCTCGAAGAGGCGATTCGCCTTCGGGCTCGCGAGGCAGAAGGACAAGGCGTCCAGGATGTCTGGTCGGAAACACTCGGGGCTTGGAGGCGGCGCGCGTGTCCCGCCGCCACGGTTCGCGCGGCCCGCGAAGCCTTTAACAAGGCATTCGAACGGCATCAACGTAAGTAGGCCCGATGCGTGTCTACATCGATAGCGACCTTCTCAATTGGCATTTACGCGGAGAAGCATGGGCAGCATCGCCGCGTACGGGTGGGGTATAGACTCGTCGAGTGGGTTTGGCCGCCCGTCATCGTTTCGCCGGCAGCCAAGCGACTGTGAAATAGTAGTTTAATGAGATTGCCCACCGGGCACATTGCCGGACAACCAATTACAATCTGCGACCCGAACGAACTGCGGCGCCAACATAGAATCGCAGCCGCCACAATGCGCGCCAGCAGCAATCTAGAACCCCACCGATCACCGCCGCACCTACTCATCGTAGAGGACGACGACGGGCTCCGGGAAGGCCTGAGAGTCAACTTCGAGTACGAGGGCTATCGCGTCACGACCGCCGCCGAAGGTCGCCGCGGCCTCGAGCTCGCGGTTTCCTCGAGGCCGAGCCTCATGATTCTGGACATCATGCTTCCCGGCATGAACGGGCTCGAGGTGTGCCGCCGAGTTCGGACCGCGGGACTCACGTTTCCGGTATTGATGCTGACGGTCCGCCGTTCGGAAACCGACCGGGCAGAGGGTTTGAGGTCGGGAGCCGACGACTACGTAGGGAAGCCCTTCAGCGTGAAAGACTTATCGGAGCGCGTGAGGTCACTCCTACGTCAGAAACAGACCGTCTCATCCCATTAGCAAGGCTCGAAGCCTCGGACGAAAAGAAGAGACCCCTCCCACTAAAGGTGCGAGGGATCTCTGTGATTGTTCGTCGTTTCCTTCTACTCCCCGCTGGGGGCGTCTGGATACCATTTGCGGATCCGGACTTCGATTCCCGACTCACCGGCGAGCGCCGACGAGAACTCGCTCAGATCCGAGCCCCGAAAGTGATAGGGGTAGACGATTGCGGGCCTGAAGGCCTTCACGCACTCCGCCGCTTCGCTGGGCGGCATGGTGTATGGCAGATTCATCGTCATGAACGCCACATCGATGTTCTGAAGGGCGCGGATCTCGGGAACGCACTCCGTGTCCCCCGAGAAATAGACACGTTTTCCGCCGAGCGTGAGGATGTAACCGTTGCCCCGACCCTTGGTATGAAAGAGCTGCCCGGGCTCCGGACCGCGCTCGAGGTTGTACATGGGAACGGCCTCGATGCCGACGCCGGCGACCGTTTTGGTCTCCCCATTCGCGATGAGAGTGATGTCGGCTACCGCGTCCTTGGCCTGCTCCGCCACAGCCGACGGTGCGACCACCGGGGCTCCGGCCTTGCGAAGCTGCGTGATCTTATCCGCGGCAAGGTGATCCCCGTGAATGTCGGTTATCAAGATCAGGTCGGCTTGCGCCTTACCCGCGTAGTCGCCCTGGGCGGGATCGACGTAGATCAGTTTGCCACCGAACTCCAGCTGCACGCTACCGTGGGCGATGGGCGTGATGACGATGTCGCCACCGTCAGCGGTAATCGTATCGGATGCCTGTGCTCCTGCCATAGGGATCGCCAACAGAAGCGCTCCCAACAGCATCCCGATGTGTCGAAGTCGAGCCATAGTGTCTTCCTCCTTCTTAGAAAGTGAAACCCCTCTGTGACTACTACTTCCCAATTCCCTTGAAAGGCGTACGCCTGGACCGTGAGACCACGGCGATCACTCTGCCGGCGTGGAAACGAGACCGGCCGCCGCCTTTCTTTCCCGCATCAAAGCGGAGCCGGACTCGAGCACGACGAAGATGGCCGCGATGATGATCAGAACATCGATGAATACCAAAAGATAATTCCCCGAGCGGTAGAGATCCCATAGCTGATAGAGCGCCGAAAGGAAGGCCATGATGGTCACGAAGATCATGGGGATCATGGTGTACTTGGCGGGACGGCCTAGCTTCACGAGCATCACGCTGATCACCAGCAGGGTGAGGCCGGCGAGCAATTGGTTGGTCGTGCCGAATAGCGGCCAGATGATCATGCCACCGGTTCCCTGGGCCCCACCGGCGCCAAATGCGAGGGCCAGGCACGCCCCCACTGCCACGAACGTGGCGACGTATCCGTTCCGGAGCACGGGTATGTTGTAGATCGTGCCCCATTCTTGTACGATGTAGCGCTGCAAGCGAACGCCGGCATCCATGGTAGTGCCGGCGAACAGAACGGTCATGACGGTCAACAAGGTTGCGGCAAACTCGGTACGCACGCCCAGCCCACCGCTCACGATCGCGGCGCCCCCCTGCACGAAGGCAGTGACGCCGCCGGCGCCGAAGTGGCTGTACATGGCTTCCCAGTCGGCGAGCGAGGCGAAGCCGGCGCTCGCGGCGATAATCGAGACCAAGGCCAACGAACCTTCACCCACCGAGCCCAGATAGCCGACGAAACGGGCATCGGGCTCTTTGTTGAGCTGTTTCGACGTCGTGCCTGAGCCGACCAGGCCGTGGAAGCCAGAAACGGCGCCGCAGGCGATGGTGACGAAGAGAAGCGGCACGATCGGTGGAGCGCCCGCGGGGACGTTAGGGTTGAATGCGGGCACGACCACCGTGGGGTTGGCGATCAGAACGGCACCGTAGAGAAGCCCCAAACCGACGAAGAGCTGGACGCCGTTGATGTAGTCACGCGGCTGCAACAACATCCAAACCGGCAGCAGCGAAGCGATCGTGGCGTAGATAAAGAGGATGACGATCCATTGGGCGCCAGCACCGAGACCGAGAAACTGGGTGGGCAGCTCGACCGGCACCGCCTCTCCCAGCCAGATCACGGCGTAGAGTACGATGGTGCCGATGATGGTCGGCCACAAAATCGGCTTGTGTAGTCGGTAGATGAGAACACCGATAACCAGCGCCACCGCGATGGCGCTCCACGCCGGGATGACGCTGCTCGGCGTCTCCAGGAAAGCCTGTGCAATCGCCACCCCAAAGACCGCGTTCACCATCAGGAGCAGCAAGAAGATGACGATCATGAACAGGTTGCGAGCGCGTTGACCGACGACGTCTCCGGTCAGGGCGCCAACCGACCGCGCCTTGTTACGCACGCTCGCCCAGATGGCGCCGAAGTCATGAACGCCCGCGAAGAAGATGGTGCCGACCAGCACCCAAAGAAACGCGGGCAACCAGCCCCAGATGATGGCGATGGCGGGACCGATGATGGGGGCGGCTCCCGCCACGGCGGTGAAATGATGGCCCCAGAGCACGAAACGATGGGTGGGGACGTAGTCGATGTTGTCCCTCATCGAATGCGACGGCGTTTCGAAGTTCGGATCCAGTCGATAAATCTGGGTGGCAATGAATTTGGAATAGAACTGGTACCCCAAGAACATCGCGACCAAACCAACGACTGCAATGACGATTGCGCTCATGAAGGCATTCCCTCCGGTTCCTAATTTGGGCCGGTCCGGCCCCCCGCGCGATTTTATAATGGAAAGGCGGTCGTTCGGGAGTTGCAGTTACCTCACGCTGAAATTCGCTTCGGCGATAGCGATCTCTGCGGCCACCTCGTCGCTGACCGAGATGACCAACGTGTAATCGCCGGGCTCGAAGTCCTTGAGGGGTATCGCGGACATGATGCTCCTCTGCCGCTGGTCGGTCGGGTAAAGGTAAGTGGCCGGAACGTCTCGATAGAGTTTGCCGTCCATCTGGATTTGATAGCCCAACTTGACCGAGTTCTTCCCTTCTGCGTTGAGGACCAAGTTGTAGGCCTCGAGGTAGATGTTGAGGGCGCCACTGGTCCTAAAAATACGTCTGAAGTTAGGATAAGCTTCGATGCCTCCGAACCGGAACGGTTGTTTCTCCCCGGGCGGCGGAGGCGGATCGAGCTTCACGATGGCATCCGAAACGACGACGCTGCTCAATTTCAGACTATTCGACCCGGCGGGATCGTCACCGAGATCGGGAACGCGGATCGTCTCTTCCGACATCCGAACGGTGTTGCTAGCGTAGTCCCGCACCGCGAGCTCGAGCCGATACTCTCCCGGTGGGGCGTAGAAAATGAGCTGGTAGAGCAGGGCGTCCTGCGCTAACGTGCGGATTCGGTCGGAGGGAAGGACAACGTTCTCTTCGCGACTGAACTCGTCGATGACCGTGCCGTCCTCGGCCACGATTCGGCCGAAGATGTCGATGCGGGTCTCGTAGCGATCTGGTTTCTCGAGAAGCGTGAAGTCGCTGTAGGCCAGCCGTACGGTTACCGGTGCGCAGACCTGACCATCAGACGCACGGAAGAACTCGATGGCGCGGGCCGCATCGAGAGGCCGCCTGTTGAAAGAGGCAGTCGCGGTCACGGCCTCGGAGAGTGGCTGGAGGTGTCTCGTCGGAACCTGGGACACCAGGGCGAGGTTCGCCATCCCTTCGAGCGCGGGATTTCTTCCGCCAGTGCCCAGATCCAATGTGCCCATGCGCCCGAAGTTCATGGAGCGGATCTCCGCTACGGTCTGTGGATCGAGCAGTCCCGTCCCCAGAAACGCCTCCGTACGACGGGTGGAGTCCGAGTCGGCGAGGAGATTGAACGTTATCTCGTACTCACCGATGGAACGGGTATCCACGAAGGCGATCTCCAGGTTCTGGGGAAGCGAGGGATGGGGGGGGGCGCGATAGAGCCAGACCTCGGTCGGGTACTGGTGCATGTTCCGGCCCATGGGGGCGGAGTCCACCTCGTCCGGTGGACCGAGGATGATGTAGATCTGTCCCCGGTCGGTCTTATAGCCTGGGCGACCGGCGCCAAAGAACTTGTTAGCGTAGTGGAGGCGACGATAGTGCTCGATTTGATACTCGTTCTCCGGAGTCCCCGGTGTGGGGTCGCGGCGCGCCCAGAAGGCTTCGATGAAATTGACCCTTTCCTCGGCGGTGGTGAGCCTCTGCCAGACGTCGCGTTCCCACGGCATGATGATGTAGTGGGTGATCTCCTCGAGCCATAGTCTGGCCGCCTCCTCCTCGGTGAGGTTCTCGAAGCGCTTCTGGAGACCGAATACCGCCGGGGCGGAGAAAGCCACGACGAGCAGGACCGACAACGCCACTCTCATCACGCACCACTTATAGCAAAGTCGCAAACCGAGGGGAAATCTATCTTCCTGCAGGGCGTCAAGCGGCGTGGGTGCCGCTAACGATCGAGTCAGACGCATGGTTCTTCACTGTCTGGCGTCAATGGAGGACGTTGCCGCTATCAATCGAGCCAGACGCCGGTGAAATGTCAATAGGGAGGGACAAGAAGAAAAGTAAGGCCGGATCCCCAAAGGTTGGGGATCCGGCCGTGGGTCGCAGATCGTCCGGAGCTCAGAACATGAATCGAGCTCCGAGCTGCATCTGCCGCGGGAAGGTCGCCGAGTCGTATATCAGGAAGTTGCCGCTGGAGCGATTTCCCGTGGGATTGTTGTAGTTCGTGCGGTTGGCCAGGTTGAAGATATCCCAGAAGAGACCCACCGACCGCGTGCCTCCGAGGTCAAAGTTGTAGCGAATCGAGACATCGAAGCCAAAGAAGCTCGGTCCATCGATCCCGAAGGGAACCGCCGCGTTGAAGGCACCGATTTCGGACACGATGGCCCGGCCGGCGTCATCCACACCCTGGATTGGCCGGTCGTTGCGGTCGTTGTCACCGTTGCCGTCGAGACCGGTGACCTCGTTGATGGGAGCTGCCGACTGGGCGCTCAGCAGGGCGCCGATGTCGAGGTTTCCGATGGGGTTGAAGTTTCCGCCCAGAGTCAGCACGTGCCGGCGGTCTCCGTTGCCACGCCCATAGTCCCGCCGGATGTCGTTGCTATCCCAGACGGTCGCCTCGGTGCCAATGCCGACCCGGTTGGCCCTTTGCAGGGTGTAGGCGGTTCTCAAACCGTAGCGGTTCGAGAAGCGCTTCCGGATGCCAATCTGCAGGGACTTGTAGTCGCCGTTCATCTCCTCCGGGGTCTGATACTGGAGGACCCGGCGGAAGTTGGTCTGGCGGGCCCCGGCGAGGTCGAACGGAACGAGCTCGCCGTTCGGGTCGAACCCGTTCACACCCGGACGCACGCCGTTCACGGGCTCGTTGATGTCCATGAGGCCGATCTGATCGCGCGTCACGTTGGCCACGTAGTCGGCGGTCAGCGCCCAGTCCGGAGCGAGCTCCCGCTGGATGCCGAGACTCCAACCCCACTGATAGGGCATGGACCGGTCGGGATCGTCGAACCGCGGCTCGTTGCTGTAGATGTTGCCCGCCAGAAGCTGCGTCCGGAGCGCTTCGAGTGCGGCCCGACCGGCGTCGCTCAACTCGGCGATGCCCGGCCGCCCCTGAGAGTCGGTCGCGAGATTCGGATTCAGCACCGGGCTCGCGGCGTTGTCCACGGTCGCGACGGGGTTCTGGGTAACCAGCTGGCGCTGCACGAGGTCGACGTTGACGGCGACCCGCGTCCATAGCGAGAAGCGTCCGAGACCGCCACGGATCACGGTGCGGCCATCTCCCGTTGGGTCATAGGCGAAGCCCAGGCGGGGCGCTAAGTCGCCGCTATTGGGGACGGCGTCCTGGTAATCCCAGCGCACGCCGAGGTTGAAGGTGAGCTGATCGTTCAGGCGCCACCTGTCCTGGACGAAGAAGTTCGCCCGCCAATCGTCGTAGCCGACGTCGAAGCCCGGTGTATTGGGAGGATTGAGGGCGATCGAGAACTGAACGGGATAGGTGGACCGGTCCGCCGGGTTGAAGGGGCGATCAGTCTCGAACTCGAACAACCCTGAATCGGTGAGCAGTCGGCTCGGGATTTTGTTCTGGCTATAGCCGAACCCGACCTTGAGGTTATGGTCGCCCTTCAGATCAGGGATGTAGTAGCTGAAGGTGTCGTCCAACGTATAGGTGCGCACGATCGTGAGGGCGCCCGTTCCCCCGGGGCCCGCGATATAGCCGGGATGCTCGTTCGACTGGCCGAGACCCAACTGGTCATTGTTCGGATAGCCGACGAAGTCCACGTCCGCGGTGAAGAAGTCCTGGGAGCCGGTTCCGAGCGATTCATAGATGCGGGTAAAGCGCAAGGAGTTCGACGCGCGGTCGCCAAAAATGGAAGTCAAGGAAAGGCCGGTGCTCGTGTCGTAATCGCTCTCGAACGCGCGGGCGTCCTCGACTTCGTTACTCACGTTGAAGCCCTCGCCGATGGCGGGAGCGGTCTCCAGGACCCAGCGCGCGGTCACGATGTGGTTGGGATTGATCTGAAAGTCGCCGCGCGCGAAGTAGTTGTTGGCATCGACGGTGAAGTACCCGATCTGGTCTTGGGCGATGGGGGAGCCCTCGGCCGGGAAGTTCTTGAAGCCGCCGAGCTCTTCCTCGTCCCGCTCGTAGTTGAAGTAGAAGTGGGCCCTGTCTTGAATGATCGGCCCGCCGACGCCGAAGCCCGCCTGCAGCGTTCTCTCGTCCGGCTTGGGCTGGTCCGCGGCCAGGAACTCGCTGCGGGAGTACATGGAATCATTGCGGTAGTAGGTATAGACGCGGCCGGAGAAATCGTTGGTGCCGCTCTTGGTGACCATGTTGACGACCGCCCCGGCGGCGCCGCCGTACTCGGCCGAGTACTGGCTCGCCATCACCTGGTACTCGGAGATGATGTCGAGCACCACCCGCACCTGCGCCCCCGGTCCGGAGCTCAGACGGTCGTCGTTGTTGTAGCCCCCGTCGAGCATGAACAGGTTGTTCGCACCGACCGCGCCATTGGCGGTGGCGCCGCCGCCCTCGAAGGTCGACGTGGATTGAGTGGGGGTCATGCCCGGAACCATCTGGGTGAGAGCGGTGAAGTTCCGGAAGTTGGCCGGAATCTCGTCCATCTCTCTCGCGCTCAGCGTGCCGCCGATGCGGTTGCTGGTCACCTCGACCAGCGGCGTTTCCGCGGTCACGGTGACGACTTCTTCGATGGTGGCCAGCTCCATGTTGTAGTTGACGGTCAGCGAGGCACCCGATTCCAGGAACAGCCCCGTCTGATTGATGGTCTTGAACCCTTGCATCATGATGTTGACGTCATAGGTGCCGGGCCTCAGATTGATGACGAGATAGGACCCGTCTGCTTGCGTGACGGCCGTGCGGGTGTAGCCGGTGCCTTGCTCGGTGAGCGTGATGGTGACACCGGGAAGCGCCAGCCCATCGGGGTCGACGACCCTTCCGTTGAGCTCGCCGGCTTGGGCTTGACCCAAGGCCGTAGCGGGTAGGCTCATTGCCACGAGCCCGATGAGGGCCCCTACCCAAAGCATCCTACTGCGCATGTTTGACCTCCTTAGCCTTCTTAGCCTCAAGGAAAAACGGAGCCATTTCCCTTGCTGTCGTTTGTCACAAGAACCGGAGCTACTGACCGTTCACGATAGGGGATATAGCTACGTGTTGATAATTCCGCGATATTACGTAGTTTTGGCTGCGTAATTTGTCTCTGAATGCAACAAGTTGTCTCGAAAAGCTTTGCAGGGGGGAACATAGAAGTCCCTCTTCCCAGAACAGTTGTAGAGATCGATCCACATGAGTGGATCAAGAAGCGGAGAAGAATCGAATGACGGCACCACCGCCCGCCGGGCACCACCCAGAAAAGGAGGCCGGATCTCCAGAAACGGGGATCCGGCTCGAGAGCTTAGAACCGGTCGACGCGGACGGTCTGCAGCTACCTAATCTGTAGATCGACTTCCGCGGTAACGGTCTGGGCGACCACGTCGTCGGTCACCGAAACCAGAAGCGTGTAATCTCCCGGAGTGAAGTCCGTGAGCGGTATGGATGACATGATGACCCTCTGCCGTTGGTCGGTAGGGTAGAGGTAGGTGGCCGGCGCCTCCCGGTAGCGTCGGCCGTCTCGCTGGAAGACGTAACTCAGCCTGACGGAGTTCTTACCCTCGTTGCTAAGGGCCAGGTTATAGGCTTCCAGGTAGATGTTGAGCGTACCGCTAGGACTGAAGACGCGCTGGAAGTTGGGTACTGCTTCGAAATCCCCGAAGCGGAATGGTAGCTTCTCGGCGGCGGGAGTCGGCTCCTCGAGCTTCATGATGGCATCTGCTAAGACGACGCTGCTGAGCGTTAGAGATTGAGCTAGATTCGGAACGCGGATCGTCTCCTCCGACGTGCGGACGGTGTTGCTGGCGTTGTCCCGAACGGCCAGGAGCAGCTGATACTCTCCCGGCGGAGCGTAGAAGATGAGCTGATACAACACGAACTCGTCCTTCAGCGCCTGGATCCGGTCCGGTGGAATGTTGAGGAGCTCCTGTCGGTTGAACTGGTGGACCTCCTGACCGTCCGGACCGAGGAGTCGACCGAAGAAGTCGATCCGGGACTCGTAACGATCGGGTTTCTCCAGAAAAGTGAAGTTGGCGTAAGGGAGCCGAACGGTGACGGGGATACAGATCTCGCCCGCGCTTGCGCGGAAGAAGTCGATCTGGCGCTCCGCATCGAGAAGCGCCCCGCCGAAGGTGGCTCGCACCCGGACCGTCTCGGAAAGGGGCTGGAGCTGGCGCTCCGGGATCTGGGAGACCAGAGCGAGCTCGTTGAGCCTCTCCAGCTCGGGAAGCGCCCCATCGCCGAAGTACATCGTACCGGGTCGCCCGAAATTGTAGGCATTCATCTCCTGAAGCGTGGACGCCTCGTGGTAGTTCTCACCGATCAGGGCTTCCATCATCCGCGTGGCGTCGGAATCCTTGAGGAGGTCGAAAGTCAGTTCGAACTCGCCGGTGAAGTGGGTGTCCACGAAGGCGAACTGTAGATTCGGAGGAAGCTGGGGATGGGGAGGACGGCGGTAGGTCCACACCTCGGTGGGGTACTGGTGCATTTGGAAACCCATTGGATCGGAGTCGATCACGTCGGGCGGGCCGAGCAGGATGTAAAGGTGGCCCCGGTCGGTTCTCCACCCAGGTCTCCCGGCTCCGAAAAAGCGGTTCACGTAGCTGAGACGCCGATAGTGTTCTGTCTGGTACTCGTTCTCCGGGGTCTCCGGAGTGGGATCCCGGCGCTTCCAGAAGGCGTCGATGAAGCGCACCCGATCCTCGGAAGTCGCGAGCGTGTCCCAGACCTCGCGCTCGGTCTTGGTCATGATATAGGCGGCGATTTCCTCGACCCATAGCTTGGACGCTTCTTCCTCGGTGAGGTCCTTGAAGCGGCTCTGCGCCGCTTCCGCCGACGCTGAGAGCGAAAGAACGATCAGTAGGACAAAAGCCACGGCTCTCATGCCCATCATCTTATAGCAGAGCTCCGGAAAAAGAAAAAAGGCCGGACCCCCGTCAGGAGATCCGGCCTTGGTACAGAAGCATTTAGAACGAGAAGCGGGCTCCAAGCTGCATCTGACGTGGCAAGAAAGCCGAAGTCGATGTCAGGAAGGAGCTCGACGAGCGGTTGCTCTGTATGCCATTCAAGTTGGTTCGGTTGGTGACGTTGAACATATCCCAGAAGAGTCCCAACGACCGGTTGCCTCCCATCTCGATGGTGTAGCGCACCGACAAATTCAGCTCGGCGTAGCCCGGTCCCTCGATGCCGAAGATGACCGCGCGCCCCTCCGAGTCGACTTCCGACTCGATCGGAATGCCGCCATCCGAGAAACCTTGGATGGGACGATCGGTTCGATCGTTGTCCCGGTTGTTATCTGCACCGGTTGTCTCGTTCTCCCGGTCACCCGAGCTGGCGCTCACCACGGCGCCTACCGAAAGGGCTTCGATCGGGCTGAAGGTGACGCTCATGTTGAACACCTGCGTCCGATCCAACTGGAAGTGACCGTAATCGGCGCGAAGGTCCCTATCGAGCCACACCCTTCTCTCGGTACCGGTGCCGACGTAGTTCGCCTCCTGGATGGTATAGGCGGCGCGCAGGCTGTAGCGATCCGAGAAGCGCTTGTTGAGCGCGACCTGGAGCGATTTGTAATCCCCGTCCAGCTCGGACCGGGTCTGATATTGAAGCACCCGCCCGAAGTCGGTGCCGCGCGCTTCCGCCGGAACGAGCGTCCCGTCGGGATCGAAGACATCGACTCCCGCCCGAGGCCCTCCCAATGCGTTGAGGATCGGCTCGTTGATGTCGATGAGCCCGATCTGATCGCGGGAGGCATTGGCCACGTAGTCGACGGTCAAGCCCCAGTTAGGAGCCAGCTCGCGTTGGAGTCCGAGACTCCAGCCCCACTGATAGGGCATGGACCGATCTTCAGAGTCGAGATTCGGCTGACCGTTGTAGGTCGCGCCAGCCAGGACCTGATCTCGTAGCCGCTGCAGATCGGCCTCGCCCGCGGCGCTCAGCTCCGCGATGCCCAGATTACCCGCCGAGTCGGTGGTCACATCGGGACGCAGCACGGTATCGGCAATGTCACTATCCTCATCCACGGTGACCGTGGGAGTCAGGGTGAGCACGGCGTTTCGTTGTATCGCAATATCGACCGCGCCCCGAGTCCATATCGAGAACCGTCCCAGTCCGCCCCGGATGACGGTCTTGCCGCTGCCGGTCGGGTCGTAGGCGAAGCCCAGGCGGGGTGCGAAATCATCCCCGCTGTTGGGGACGATGTCCTGGTAGTCCCAGCGAACGCCCAAATTCAGGGTCAACCGATCATTGAGGCGCCACTTGTCCTGGACGAACAACTGGATTCGGTAGTCATCCATGAAAGCATCGAAGGTGTCCACGCCCGCCGGGCCCACCTGGATCGTGAACTGCTCGGGAAATGTCTCGGGGTTGTTGGGGTCGTAGGGTAAATCGGACTCGAACTCGAAAGACCCCGAGCTGGCGTTGCCCTGCGGATCGGCTTTGTTGCTACTGTAGCCGAACCCGAACTTGAAGTTGTGATCTCCTCCCTTGTCCGGCAGGAAGTAGCTGAAGCTGTCGGAAAAGTCGAGGGTCTTGACCACGTTGTAACCCGCCGATCCTCCCGGTCCGGCGATATATCCGGGGTGCTCGTTCTCCTGGCCGAGGGCGAACTGGTTGCCCTGCATGCCGAGGAAGGCCGTCGAGCCCTCGAAGAACGTCTGGTTGCCGGTGGCGCGGTCTTCGTTGACCGACGTAAAGCGGAAGGAGTTCGACGCTCGATCCCCGATGATGGACGTTAAGGAGAAGCCCACTCTGAAGTCCTCGTCGACCTCGCTCTCGAAGGCGTCTCCCACCGCTTCGTTCTCGTTGAAGTCCTCGCCGAGGGCCGGGGCGCTTTCATACACAAAGTTCACGCTCAGGATGTTGTTGGGATTGAGCTGGATGTCTCCTCGGCCGAAGAAGTTGTTGGCGCTGACGTCGAAGGTACCGAACTGGTCTTGAGCGATCGGGAAGCCTTCCTCAGGTAAGTCCTTGAACCCGGTGGTCTTCTCTTCGTCCCGTTCGTAGTTGAAGTAGAAGTGGGCCCTGTCCTGCACGATGGGACCACCGACTCCGAAGCCCGCTTGCAGAGTTTGCTCGTCGGGCTTCTCCGCATCGTCGGGAAGAAAAGCGTTGCGGGCGTACATGTTGTCGTTTCGGAAATAGATGTAGCCACGACCGGAGAGCTCATTGGTGCCACTGCGCGTGGCCACGTTGATCACGGCTCCCGCGGCTCCGCCGTACTCGGCCGCGTACTGGCTGGCCAGCACCTGATACTCGTCGATGATGTCCAGCACCACCCGTGTCTGGGAGCCCGGGCCGGCGCCCAGAAGGTCATCGTTGTTGTAGGCCCCGTCGATTAGGAACATGTTGTTCGCCGTCACCGAGCCGTTGGCATTGATCCCGCCCCCCTCGAACGTGGAGTTACCGGGCTGCGGCGTCATGCCGGGAACGTACTTGGTGAGGTCGGTGAACTGCCGAAAGTTGGTCGGCACCTCGTCGATCTCTCTGTTGGAGAGCGTGCCTCCCACGGCGTTTCGGGTCACCTCGACGAGTGGGGTCTCCGCGGTCACCGTGACCACCTCTTCGATAGTAGCGAGCTCGAGATCGTAGTTGACGGTGAGCTCGGCACCCGAGCTCAAGACGAGCCCGGTCTGGTTGACGGTCCGGAACCCCTGCATCGTCACATTGATGTCATAGGTTCCCGGCCGCAGGTTGGGGATGATGTAAGCGCCATCTCCTTGCGAAACAGCCGTTCGGGTGTAGCCGGTCGCCGCCTCGGTGAGAGAAATAGTCACTCCCGGGAGCGACAACCCATCCGGGTCGCGGACCCTGCCATTGATCTCGCCGTTTTGGGCTTGGCCCAAAACGACAGTGGGCAGGATCATCGCGACGAGCCCGATAAGGGCCCCTACCCAGAGCATCCTACTGCGCATGCTTGACCTCCTTACGGAAAAAGAGACTCCTTGCTGCCATTTTTCTGAGGATAAAGACAGGGCGTTCCCTCGACCCCCCTAGACCTGGTGGAACGGCTAGCGTGAGGAAGTCCTTGTTCCACGCCCTTGACACGGCGTCATGCTAACGGGAGGAACTTTCTACTTATGTCTTTAAATGTAATACAATGTATAGAATAGTCTCGTGATTCGCTACGAAAAAGTGCAACGGATGGTGGAGTTTGGACGATCTGATCCATGGGGATGGATTAGCAGTGTTGGAAGATCGGTCCGTGAATGAGGGGTCAGAGCGGATTTGATGGTTTGTGGGGACAATTTCCGACGGGTCACCGCGCTACGTCGTGTTGCGTCACACTGAGTAGATAATTTGTCGTGAAGTGCAATAAGTTGTCCAAGCCAGTTGATTCGAATAGAAGCTACAATCATAGACAACAGGCCTATTTCCAGAGTCCGCTCCGCCGACATGGATCGAACACTGCCTTGAAAACCCCACCTAGCGATCGGCAGGATGGGGCTCCCTTTCCCAAGTTCAGGCTCTTGAAAAAGAGAGGCCGGACCCTTGGGCAGAGGGTCCGGCCTCGAAGCTGGAGCGACTAGAACGAGAAGCGGGTGCCGATCTGCATCTGCCGCGGCAAGAAAGCGTTAGAAGACGTCAGGAAGCTACTGGACGAGCGATTGCTTTGTATGCCATCCAAGTTGGTGCGGTTGGTGACGTTGAACATATCCCAGAAGAGTCCCAAGGACCGCGCGCCTCCTAATTCTATGGTGTAGCGCACCGAGAAATTCAGCTCGAAATAGCCCGGTCCCTCGATGCCGTTGATGACCGCGCGTCCCTCGGAGTCGACCTCGGAGACGATCGGCTCACCACCATCGGTGATTCCCTGGATCGGTCGATCGTTCCGCACGTTATCCCGGTTGTCGTCTCGACCGGTGGTCTCGTTCTCCCAATTTCCCGAGCTGGCGCTGATAACGGCGCCCAGGGAAAGGGCCTCGATCGGGCTGAACGTGGCGCTCACGTTCAGGACGTGCGTCCGGTCGTTAGAGAACCGGCCGTAGTCGGCACGGATATCCCTATCCAGCCAGACCGTCCTTTCCGTACCGCTGCCCACGTAGTTCGCCTCCTGGATGGTGTAGGCGGCGCGCAGGCTGTAGCGATCCGAGAAGCGCTTGTTGATCCCGACCTGGAGCGATTTGTAATCCCCATTGAATTCGGGGCGCGTCGTGTACTGCCGCACTTGCTCGAAGTCGGTGCCGCGCGCTTCCGCCGGAATGAGCGTGCCGTCGGGATCGAAGAAATCGACTCCCGGCCTCACCCCAAGGATAGGCTCGTTGAGGTCGACGGCCCCGATCTGATCGCGGGTGACGT
>Ga0302046_10003194_pt1 | contig 14893 bp, 22 predicted proteins | sample RVTome_11_FD_200261 | JGI IMG/M metagenome (GOLD analysis project Ga0302046, IMG submission 200261) | Soil microbial communities from uranium-contaminated site in the Upper Colorado River Basin, Wyoming, United States - RVT147D111 (version 2) ...
GTGCCGGGCGGTGAAGCCCTTGATGTGGACCTCATAGATGATGGTCTCGTGCCAGGTGATCCGCGGCGGCCGGTCGTTGCCCCAGTCGTAGGCTGGATCGATGACGACGGACTTCGGGATGGCGGGAGCGCTGTCCCGGTCGTCGTGGCTGAGATCCGCTTCGAGATGGCCCACCTGGTAGCCGAACAGGACATCACCCCACCGGATGGTCCCGTCTATGGCCTTGGCGTATGGATCCAGCAGCAGCTTCGCCGGATTGAACCGGTGGCCATGCTTGGGATCGTACGGGCCGTGCACCCGGTACCCGTACCGCTGGCCGGGGCGGACCTCGGGCAGATAGATGTGCCAGACCTGATCCGTCTGCTCGGTCAGATGGATCAGGGCCACCTGCTGATTACCGTCCGAGCCGTCAAAGAGGCAGAGCTCGATTCCGGTCCCGTGTTCCGAAAAGAGCGCGAAGTTCACGCCTTCGCCGTCCCACGTCGCGCCCAGCGGGTACGGCTCTCCCGGCCACACCTTCATCGTCCCCTCCCTTTCCACTACGCTCCGATGGGCCTACCTATCCCCGGGTTTACTTGAACCTGGCGACGGCACTCTCCCAGGCGCCCTGCAGGTCGTCCCACGCCTTCTGGACGCCTGTCTTCCAATCTTCCCAGGCCTCTTCGCCGGCCTGCCGCAACTTCTTGAGGTTCTCTTCCACCTCTTGTTGCTTGGCTCGAAGCCCTTCAAGCTGCTGCTGGTATTCGATTTTGGCATCGGCCTGGGCCTTTTCCGCTTTGGCCGCCAGTTCGCCGATCTTGGCGCTCCACTCCTTGAGCTGTGCTTCCATTTTCTCTTGGTATGCCGTTTTCGTCTCCATCCCGCCATCTCCTTTCACCGCTCGACCGACAGCGGTTTCTGTGCCGCACCGGTTGCACGCCATTCTTGATTTGGTGGCGTGTTCGTGGAGCGGTAGGTTAGCGACCGGCGCCCGTGACGTCGAGCACTGTCTTTACAATGTGGTCTGTGCTGATCCCATGGTGGTCTAACAAGGCCCGGCTATCGCCACTGCGGGGCAGCTCGCGCACGGCGAGCTTGTAGACCCGAATCCCCTCGGTGGCCACCGCGTCGAGGACGGCATCGCCCAGTCCCCCTTCAGCGTAGTGGTCCTCCACGGTGATGAGATGGCCGCCGGTCGCGTCGGCAGCGGCCAGAAGCCCCTTGCGGTCAACGGGCTTCACCGAATACAGATCCACGATCCGGACTGATATACCTCGCTCGTGAAGCTGTTGCCAGGCCTTGAGCGCCTCATGAAGCGTCACGCCCGCCGCGACGACGGTGACCCGATCCGCGTCGCTGTGCCGCAGTACTTTCATTCCGCCGATGGTGAACGGCTCCTCCGGGGCATAGATGACCGGGGTCTTTGGCCGCGACGTCCTGATGTAGCCAATCCCACGATGGGATGCAGCCAGCTCCACGCATCGCTCGGTCGCCACCGCGTCAGAGGGATACAGAATAATCGAACCCGGTATGGCCCGGAACATGGCCAGATCCTCGAGGCCCATCTGCGAGGGGCCATCCTCGCCGATGCTCACGCCGCAGTGCGAACCGCTGAATTTCACGTTGGCTCTGGAAATGGCGGCCATGCGAATCTGATCAAAGGCCCGGGTGAGAAAACACGCAAATGACGACACGAAGGGGATCTTGCCGCAGGCAGCGAGGCCGACGGCGGTGCCGACCATGTTCTGCTCTGCGATGAAACATTCGATATACTGGCTCGGGCACGCCTCTTTGACTCGCTCGGCATAGGTGGAGTTCTTCACGTCGGCGTCGAGCGCCACGATCGTGGGGTTCCTCGTCCCGAGTTTCGCCAGGGCTTCTCCGTACGCCTGCCGCGTGGCGATCTGCGCTCCCGCCGGGTGTGCGGGGGGCGACAAGGGGACCAATGAAGACGGACCTTCAGCGGCAGGACGGGAAGTCCTCTTGGGTCGCCGGACGGCCGGGAGGGTGGCGCCGTTAAGTTGGCGCTCGAGGTAGGCAACAGCTTCCTTGGCCATGTCGTCCTTCAACGGTTTGCCATGCCAGCCGTCTTGATCCTCGATTTCGGGAATGCCTTTCCCCTTGACGGTCCGGGCGAGGACCACGACCGGCTTGCCGGCCCGCCGTTTACTCCGGCGGAGGGTCTTGACCACCTGGTTCATGTCGTGACCATCGACGAGCAGGGCGCGCCACCCAAAGGCCTCAAAACGCTTCCGGTAGGCCTGCAGGTCGTGCTCAAGCATGGTCGGCTGGGACTGGCCTAAGCGGTTCACGTCCACGATGGCAACGAGGTTGTCGAGGGTGTAGTATCCCGCGAGTTGTACCGCTTCCCAGACGTTGCCTTCCGCACATTCGCCGTCTCCCAACAGGACGAACACCGTGCGGGGCGAGTCGTCTATCCTGCCCGCCAGCGCCATGCCGACGCCGGAACTCAGCCCCTGGCCGAGCGAGCCCGTGGCTACATCGACGAATGGCAGGCGCGGCGTCGGGTGTCCCTCGAGGTCGCTATCGATCCTTCGAAGGGTCAGGAGGTCGTCCGGTGATATCGCCCCGGCTTCCGCCCATGCGGCATAGAGCACAGGCGCGGCATGTCCTTTGCTTAGGATGAAGCGGTCGTTATCCCAAGCGGCCGGCTGCTCGGGCCTGAAGCGCATCACGTCAAAAAAAAGGGCCGCCATGACCTCGGCCGCGGACGTGCTGCTGGTCGGATGCCCGCTCCCCGCGGCCGTCGTCGCTCGAATCGAATGAATCCGCAGGCGCGTTGCCCTGTCTTGAAGTCCGGCCAGCCGTTCATGAGCTGTCATGGGTTCCTCCTTATCCTCGCCGGTAAAGAAAACTCCCCGCTCTCGCCGATTTCCGAAGCCGGCTCCGAGAGCGGGGCCCGTCACGTTTTCTCCATCTTAGATAACTATCCGCGCTCGAACTATCTCCGGCATGTGGTCTCGGATCCGATCCCATCAAGGCCCCAAGCCTTCAGCAGCCATGACAACTATTCACGTGTGGGTTTAGCCGGCTGCGATATCTTTCTGAGGGTCTGGCCGGCCATTGTATCGTCATTCGTGCTCACCACCAGGGCGCCCAGGGAAACAATTCCGACGAGCCGTTTGTCGCGATTCAGGACCGGAAGCCGGCGGATCTGCTTTTCTGCCATGAGCTGCGCGACATCTTTGACATCCTGGTCCTCGAGGCAGTATGTGACTTCAGGGGTCATGGCGTCCCGGATTTTGGTCTGAGCGGGATCACCTCCGTCGGCCGTCACCCGAACCGTGATGTCGCGGTCGGTGATCAGGCCCACAAGACGGTCTCCGTCACACACGGGAAGCACGCCGACGTTGAGTGCCTTCATCTTTGCGGCTGCTTCTTTTACGGCTGCCTCAGGGTGGACAATCTCGGGGCTGGGGGTCATGATTTCTCGGACCTGCATGATGGGTCTCCTTTCTCCTCATTTCTCCTTATCATTGTTGGCCACGGCCGGTTTGGGTGGACCCATGTATCCAATATCCAACGTATCCAACCAGGCTTCCCGGAAGGGCGCCAGGACAACGATCTTCGTGTTCCCGTGTTGGCCGTCAAGCGCCTTCGTCCTTCCGAACTCAGTTTCGATACTCACACACCGCTTCCGGGGCTTAGGCTCGAAACTGGGTGACCCCGGCGGTGCGCGCACAGTTGGCGCAGCAGAACATGCGCCCCTCCGACTCGACCCCATGGCCGATGATGCGGCAGCCGCAGTGCGCACAGGTGGGGGCGATGCCCTGAATGGCACACTCGAAACTGTCAAAGGTACCGGTTTTTCCCTGGTAGGTAATCTGCAGTGTCTTGTCATACTCGTTGCCGCAAACGTCACACTGTCCCATTGTCCCCCTCCCGACAGGCAATGATTTTGTCTCCCATGGTCCGCTGATAAAGCGACCGTCATCTGCTCGCTTTCCCGAGCACGATGATCTCGTGAGCGGTGAGCCCCTGCTCGTGGCGGCTCCACGTGATCCGAACGCGATCCCCGGGGCGGATTTTTCCCAGGTCGATGGCCCGGCCGTCCGCCCTCAGGACTGCGTCCGGCGGCACCTCGGCTCCTACTGTCAAACTGTCGCGTCCGTGGGGAATCTGGACCACGACCGTCCGGCTCTCCATTGTGATGGCGGAAACTGTGCCGGCGCCTGCCCTTTTCTGGGCTGCGGCCCACGGCACGCCCGCAAAAATGAAGGTTGTCAACATCACAGCGGGGCCCATGTGAAAAATCTTTGAGAACATGGTCTCCCTCCTCTCTCCATCTTCGTCGTGTGGTACCACTGGTGTCGTGCGGTTCCAAGGGGGGATGCGTGTTGCGCAACGCTCCGTCAGCGGGTCGAGACAGCTTCTCGCTGTTCCTGGCACGAGACGCAAAATGCCGCACCGGGGACGGCCCTCAAGCGCCTGCGGGGGATGTGCTGTCCGCATTCGCGACAGATGCCGTAGCTCCCTTGTTGAAGGCTGTTCCACGCCTCCTCCAGGGCCTTGGCCTGGGAAGCCACGAGTGCGTACGCTCTGAGCTCTTCTTCTTTCAGCATATCTTGCTGCGCCTGTTCCAGCGCCCCTTCGGGGTCTCCGCCTGTGGATCCCCAGTCCTGCGATCCCCCGTTCGCGATTTCCCGTGGATTCAGCATCTTTAACCGGCGGCGAATTGTCTCTCTCTCCGTGGCGATCCGGCTCGCCAGCGGTATGCGCTTTGCCATGATCCCCTCCGTTCATCGCCGCGGCCTTCCAAAGCAGCGTGCCGCCCCGAAGGCTACGCGCTAATTTTCGGCCAGCCTATCTCCAGATCAGTCATAATCCCGATCCAGAGTGCCATCGGACCTGTGAAATGGGGAGGTAGTGCCGATTCCGGTATCTGTTCACCTCTGCCTCGAGGAAACCGGTGTATCTCCCGATGACCTGCATTGACGATTCCGGGACATCGACCAACTCCAGTCCCATCCGATATACATATGTTCGCTCACCGGGGGGCCACGCTTCATATCGGTACATGGCGGACCGAACAACCCGGCCCTGCACCCTGACCTCCTCGCCGCGAAGCGAGAGCCTCAGCAGGCAAATGGAACCGGGCCGAATAGTGCCGGGGTGTTCGATGAGGACCCCGCCCATGCTGATATTGGCTACAGATACTTTTAGCGCGTTGTTAACCCATCCCGACAGCCATCCGCCTGCTCGCCATCGTCGAAAGCGCCGTCGGTCCCATTTCGCCTGTTCCATCGCCCTTGCTCCCTCTACGCTCCAGTTTCTGGTATTGCCGCCTCCCGCCACCATCCAGCCCCGGACAGGACGTAACGCACCTTCGGGAATCCCTTAACCGGGGGAGGATGGACCATGCACGAACCGCAGAAAGGCATGGACTTCCTCCGAGTTGAAAATCCCGATCGCCCGTGCCCTGCCGACGATCTGCTCCCATCCCACCCTATCCCCTCCGGTGCCGGTGGCCTGGCGTATCCGCCCGTAGATCTCATCAAGGAGATCGGGGGGTGCGTGGACGATGAGCCGTCGAATGAGATCCTTTGCGTTCATACGACGCCCTCCCACCGGCGGGACCGGTTCTGGAGCTGCGACAAGGCCTCTTCTGCCTCCCCTGCCTTGGCCTCCGCCAGCGTCTTGGACCTTTCCTGCTTTTTCCAATCGGGCGAGCAATCGCTCATGACCGGCACCACGCCGAGTCCCTGGGGAATTTTTTGGAGAACGTGCCGGGAGAAGTTTGCCACCGGCATCCCCCGGTACACGTCTTCCAGCATCTGGGCATTGTCCAGCGCCGCTTCAATTCGCTGGAATCGCTCCCACAGCTCCGGGAGCGTCTTCTGGGATGATTGAAGAAGCGTAGAGAGCCTCCCCAGCACGATGCGGGAGTTCCAGAGTCCTGCCTCGGGGTAAAGAGCCTTGGCCATGGGACGATCCCGGCCTTCTCGGATGCCCCGTACCTGCAGGAACCGATATCCCGACTGCCGGGCAATCACGGGTCCCGGTTCGATCCAGTCATGAACCATTTCCGGTCGATCCGGGACAGTTCCAAGGAGCATCAGGAGATCCGGATATGCCGTCACAAACTTGATTCCCTGAAGCACATGGGCCATGAAGACCTCATCATCCGGTATGAAGGCGCAGTGCTCCGAGGGAAAAATAGCCACGGTCGCATCCGGGTCCTGACCTTGGATGCGGAGGAGGGCGAGGAGCACACCCGGCCCCGAATCGCGGTTGTAGGGCTGGACCAGGAGCACGTCGGGCTCCCGAACATCTTCCAGGTCTTTCTCGAGACGATCCCGGCTGGTCACGACCAATCTCTCATTTGGGGTGGTCAGACTGCTGACACGGTCCAACGTGCGCTGCACCCAATGCCGGTGCCCAATCTCTGTGCAATAGTGCTTAAAGAGGTCTGTCCCGTTGAACCGCGGCGTCACCGCCGGCGGCTTTGGGCTGCGATGCTCTACCAGGACGATCCCCCAGAGATTGCCCGAATCTTCTCCACAATGCTCGAGGGGAGATGATGAGTCCGCGTCAGTTCGGGAAAGGTCCGGCATACTTCGCCTCGCTCACTGATTCTGATTGGCGGCATGCAGGTGGGTACGCGCCCCCTCATCGATTGTGGGAAAGGTAAAAGAGAGGGTAACCCTCTTTGTAGTAGAATGGCCGCTCGTTTGTAAATCAGGAGATCCCTTATTTTTTGGTGGGGAATTCCTGATCGTGCTTTGGCAAATCCTCCAAGCGTTGCATTGACCGGAAGTTGTTCGAAAAACATTAATGTATGATCTTATACTTGTCGTGCTAACGGATTCTACGCGAGGATCAATAACAAGGCGTGCGCCGCCGCTGGCCGTGTTGCCCTGGGGGATAGGGCCGTTTCCGAACCGGGCAATTCTCAAGGCCACAGATGGATTGTCCCAGCCGGCGACACAGGCGGTGTTTGGGGCCAGTCTGTCGTGCCATCGATGTCACCTCCTTCACTTTGTTCAAGCATCCGGGACTCTTCTAACCCAACCCCGTCAAATGCTTCACGCGAGCGAGCGTTGCTTCGGCTGTGGGGCGGATGCGATCAGCCCCCCGCGCGAACGTGTGCTCAAAGATATCCTGGGTCCTTCATCACGTGGTGGAACCGGTCACGGATCGTTGCGAGGGTTGCGATGACGAGAACCGCCAGATCGCGCTTGAGCACCTGGCATTCTTTGCCGGTAAAGTGCGCTTCGACCTCCCGATGGTCCTGTCCGACAGGGCCTCGAAGATGGTCAAGAGATTTCTCACGCCCGCGGAAGCATACGCGAAGAGGGTTTCATTGCCTAAATCGGCATGGGCACCTCCTGCGACACGATCCATTTCCTGTTGCGCTCATATCCCGCTCGCATTCCGATCAGCAAAATATGTCCCTTTATAAGAATGTGATCGCTCAAGGCCCGGGGATCAATCCAGTTCAGGGCACCGGGAAATCCCTGACCCACATTCGGGGGTTTTCCCAATAGAAACTCGGTCCTGTCCTGATTCACACAGTTGGACTTTTTCTTTATTATTATATTTTTTCCCTACTATTGGTGGAAACGTTAATGAGTGGCAGGCAAGGTGTGGAAGGAGGGGGCGTTACCCGGTCGGGTGCCTCGACTCCATCTCAAACCCGAAGGCGAAGTCGAATTGGTGTGTTAGTCTTCGGTCCTGGTCTTTGGACCACGGGTGAATGGAGTGATGAAAGTGTCTACCTTGGGCTTAAGCAAAGAGGAAGGGCCCGAAATCGTGCTTGCAAGGCTTCGTGTCGTATATCCTTCCTCCCTTTCGCGACAAGGCTGATAGGTCGGATGTCCATACACGCTTGACCAGGCTATAGATAGCTGGTACCAAAAAGAAAGGTGAGGAGCCCCAAAAGGAGAGAGAGATGAGCGGACGAAATCCTGACCCCAAAGCGTCCCGGCCCTTTGACGATTTCGACGATGCGGTGATTACCTACGGGCAGTCGAGCAGGGCGGAGGCCCGTCCCGAGCTTGTGAGTGCGCCCTTACTCGCCGCTCTGCGAAAAGCGGGCACCTCGCATATCTATGCGGACACGGCGGATACCGAGGAACTCGCGGATCTTCTATCCGCCGGCGACAAGGCCATCATCGCGGAGATCGACGGAAATACCGCGAATCAGCCCCTCGTGCGAAAGGTCATCGAGCGCTACCTCGACCGCGGTGAGCCCGCAACGTGGGCGCAGGCTCTGCAGGCCCGGCGACCTGACCTGTCAGCAGACCAGCTCGTGCCTCTCCTCTATGCAATCGTGTGCGGGCAGGTAGGCAACGATATCGTGCAGGCATTTGCGAGTGGCCGCTCGTGGGAGGTGAGTCTCCAACTTCACATGGGCCTTGCCAGCGATCCTGCCGCTGCGAAGCAGATCGGGCGCTACCTGAGGCGGATGGTTCCCACGGCGTTCGTGAAGGTCCCCTTTGCTCCCCATGCCCCGGAATGCTTTCTCGTGGCGCGCGATTTGGAGCAAGAGGGGATACCGGTCAATTTCACCTCGACCTTCTCTGCACGCCAGGCCGTGGCGGCCGGGCTTTTGGCTAACGTGGCACGCACGAACATCTTCATGGGGCGGTTGAACCAGGGCCTGCGAGCCGAGCTGCTGGGCGAGCATGTCGACCTGGAGGCCCAGCGGGCACTCACCCGTCTACGCAGAGAGGCCGGCATCAAGACACAGCTCATCGTGGCGAGCATGCGCGATTGGCAAAGCTTTGTCCGCACGGCCGGGTGCGACGTCTATACCGCGCCCTGCAGTGCAATTCATGACTTTCTCACGCAGACAGACGTTTCCCCTCACGACCTCCAAAGCCAGATCGAGACCTCGTACGAGGACCGGCTCGGCATCGCGGACGATGTCGTGCGCGCTCTGGGCCGTGACCGGATCACGCGGCTCTACCGGGTCGAGCCGGAATTTGTCGAGTTTCTACGCGAATTTTCGGCGACGAGGGAGTACCAAAGCCTTCAAGACGGCGACCGCCTTTTCCGGCGGCTGGACGAGGCGGGCTTCGGCGATCTTTTCTTTGCCCCGAGCGAGACCGAGTGGAACGAGATCCGACGCGGGAAGGTTCCGGATCTCGACGCCCCAATCACGAAACGCCTGCCGCTCGACACGCTCTACAGCCTCATGGCGGACGCGGATTTCGAGAAATACCAGGAAGAGATGGACCGCGAAATCGCACGACGGCTGTAAGGGTGTTTCTGGAGCAGAGACGGGTACCGAACCGAGGGAATTCCGGTAATCCCTCACGCGTGAGCGGGGTAATCGGCGAAAACACCCTCGAGCTTCAGGATATGGATTCCGGGGTGCGACGCAGCGAGTGTTTGCACCGCCTGGAGAAAATCTGGAGCGGCCACCTCCTTGAGTTCAACCTCGGCCGCTGGATCGACCTGTACTCTAAAGACAAAAATTGGCATCGTCTCTTTCCCTTCAGTTTTGTTCTTGTCTTCTAAGTCGTGACCTGACACAGAAGCCCCGCCCTGCCGGACGTACCTCTAACTACAAAGATAAGCAATCGGGCGGAATTAACAATAGGGGCAGGTTCCGGTTTCGCGTCAGGGAAAGACTGAAAGCTGCTCGACTCGCCGTGGAGCTCGTGCTCCGGCGGCACCCGACTTGGATTGTTTCTCAGGGGGAGGATCACCGATGGGGGGTCCATCCTCCGGTGGGGGCTTTCGTGGCGTCGGTGGCCTCCGCGGGTCTTTGACTGGCGGTTTGCGGGGTGAACGGTCAGGCGGTCTTATCGGCGGCTTTTCCGGGGAATGCGGAGGGTCCTCCTGGCGCCGTCGCGTCACACTCCACCCGGCTTGATCACTTGCGTCCATGCGCTCCAACATCTTCTCTCTGTCCTCTGTGGCCACCCCTCCGGTACTCGGTCGAAGGCGGAACCGGGATCTCCCTCACGAGTTTACACACGCGAAAGCCGACGGCGCATCCGGGGCGGTTTTCGGGGTCCTTTTCAGCCGTTAGGGCTGCGTTAACCCTCGGCGGATGGCGTAACGCACGAGACCGGCGGTCTGGCGGATGTCGAGCTTCTCCATGAGGCGCGTCCGGTGCGACTCAACCGTCTTCACGCTTATGCCTAGGAGGTCCGCGATTTCCGTTGTCGTTTTTCCCTCGGCGATCAATTGGAGAACCTCGCGCTCCCGAGAGGTCAGGGGATCGGAGGGCATATCAGCCTAGCCTACATAGGCCTGGACGACCGCCTCGGAGATCCCGGGGCTCAGATAGAGACCCCCTCGCATGACCTCGTTGATTGCCAGCACGGGGTCGGCGGTCGCCTGGGATTTCAAGACGAAGCCTCGGGCCCCCGCCTGGAGCGCCTCGAGGACGTATTGGTCTGCCGTATGGACGGTTACCAATATTGTTTTTGTCCGGGGAGAACTTTGGGCGATCTCACGGGTCGCCTCGAGGCCATTCAAAAGCGGCATGGCAAGGTCGAGGATGGCAACATCGGGTTGAAGATTCTCGGCCAGCCGGGTGGCCTCACGGCCGTCCGCGGCCTCGCCGATTATCTGAAACCCGTGCTTTTCCAAGAGGGCCCGGAAACCCTCACGGACAATTTGGTGGTCTTCTGCGATGAGGAGCCGGTACGACACGTCCGTCCAGCGAATAATGCGCTGCTCTACTGAGAATGAAAACTTGCCGCATTTGGCCTATTGGCCTGAGCTCCTTATATAACCTCTCGGATCGTTGCCAGAAGGTCGGGAAGGCGGGTCTGTTTGGGGAGGAACGCGTCGGCACCGCATTCAAGTGCCGCTCGCCGGTAGGGATCCTCCTGATATTGGGTAAGGATAATAATCTTTATTTCGGGTTGTTCAGCCTTGATCATGCGGGTGGCATCAAGGCCGTTGAGTCGAGGCATGTGGAGATCCATGAGAATAATGTCCGGCGGCATTGCCTGGGTGAGCTCGAAGGCCATCGCACCGTCCCCCGCCTCACCCACGACACGGAGATCCTGCTCTCGGTCAAGAAGACGCCTGAGATAGCGTCGTAGCTTTTGGTCGTCGTCGACAAGCAGAATCGTAATACCCATGAGCAAAAATATCCTTTCCGAATTGTAGGCAGGTTGGGACTGCCGGGAAAAGGGGGGAATCCCTGAAAAAGACTAGGTAAAATCCCTAGAAATTCCCCTGGCTGGTTTCTCATGTTTCAAGGGGCGACGATTAAGATTTGGATGGTGCTGGCCGGCGGGGTGTCGTTTTCTCTGCTCGAGGATAAGGATCTGGTCGGTCCATGCATTAGTGCCGTGTTAATTCCTGATAGTAGGCATGCCCGCGTTCATAGCCACGGCGAAACGGAATGCGGTCGTAGATGTCCGGATAGGATTCCTCCAAAAACGGCAGCGCTTCTTCATACGATTTACCACGAGCTTTTATGCTGAGGGCTGCCTCAAAACCGCGTCGGTACTTCGGTTCATCCGCAGTGAAATCCCCTCCCTGCCCTGCATACTCTACTTCTTCGGCATCTCGGAGCCCTACCCACCAGGTTTTTCGTGCCGCATCAAGGCTCTCAGCCCCGACATTGGCCATGATCTTCCGCGCCGCCTCTGCCTCGTTCTGGGTGTCTGCAAGAACGAAGAGGATCGTGCGACCTTGTCTGAGGGCATCCTCATACAAATACAGCTCGTCAACCGGCAGCCCGTGGACGGTGGGTGCTTCAAGCGCCTGCCCAGCCACCGCGCCGCCCACCACACCGATCGCCCCTAGAAGACCGATCGCAACTAATCCCGTGGCGACGACAGGACCGATTCCCGGTATAACCACGCTGAGAGCCGCGCCGACTTGCATCCCGAGAACCCCGCCAACGACACCACCCAACGCTTTGTCCATGCCGGGCTGTTCGGTGTCCGTGGTCGGAACGTCGTGGATTTCTTCCTTTGAAGCTCCTGGGCTGAGCAGGCTGATTCGGTCTGGAGGGATTCCGACGGATTGGAGGTGCTCGATTGCACGCTCTGCATTTTTGCGAGAAGTGAAGATTCCAACCGTCGGCCCCATGGGCTTCTTCCCTGGCTTGGCTGTTTACGTAATCGGTTGCAATGTGATGCACACGATTGTTGCCCGCAGGCACCGGAGCCGGGGAGGCGTCTGTACTATTCTTTCCCGAATAGTTTTCTGATCTCGATTTTCGCGAGCGCGAGCACTTTTTTGCGGCTCGCACTCAGATTTTTCCCGGCACGGTTCATATAAAAATTGAGCATTGACATGGCCTTCGACGGCTAGAGCAGTGGAGGCTGTCGCCTACCTGGGTCAACGACATCCGGGCATGAAAATAGGGAAGAGGAGATGTCCACCGGGCAACCGCAGCCACGAGCCGGTTCGAGGTATCTAGGCTCAAGAAGTAAACGCCCGCCCGGCTTGCCGTCCATTGTGACGTAGGTGCGAACATTGAGCGCAAGAAAAGCGGCCGCTATCCGACACCAACCCCCTCGTCCAATCCGGCTGCCCTCAAAGCATTCCTTCCGTTTTCACCCCTTGACGGCCTGTACATTAATATCGCCTTCAGCAAGCCGGGTCAGCTTTTTATTGGTCTCTCCCTCTTCGTCGAGCGTCTTCTGGAGCAACAGGGCCGCTTCTTCGTCGCCCACCAGATTGGCATAACTACGGGCGGCTCCATAGCTGGCGATTTCATAATGTTCAACCCGTTGGGCCGCGGCAATGAGGGCGGCGTTCAAGACGGCCTCCTCGGACGCTTGATGCATCAATTCTTCGCCCTCCTTGAGCAAGCCCTCCATGCCTTTACACTTCTTCCCTTTGGGACTCATCCCGAGTTTGTCGAATATTTCCTCGATCCGCCGCACGTGCTCCTTGGTCTGCGCCAGATGCTCCCGGAATGCATTTTGAAGCCCGGGCGACGACGCGGCCTTAGCCATCTTAGGCAGAGCCTTGGTTATCTGGTTCTCGGCGCTATACAAATCCCTGAGGTGGTCAACGTAGAGGTCTTTGAGTGACTTCAGCTTCATCGGGGTTCCTCCGTTTCTCTTTGAATGGTTATCTCGATTTCTGCCGGGGGCCCTTCTCGCGGACGAGCCTCGGCTTGGTGACCGGCGGGCGCTTGATGCTCTGTTCGATCGTCGGCCGCCTCTGCCGGTCGGGAATGTCGAGCCCTACCGGCTTTCCACTCTCCGCAGAGCGGTATAAGGCTTGAATGATCTGTATCCTCGGGTATTTCGCAGGTAATCGATAAAGATCGCACCGCGCGAATTACGGGCACGATCTCTTGACATGTTGATCCCCTCGCGTGTTGGTTACGTTCGCCCGACGGGCTCTCCGCCGGCGAGCTTCAGATGAGAGCTTCTTGAGGCCGGTCGCACGCTCTCTGCCGCGGCGTGTTCCTTGCCCTCGCCGGACGAGAAAACTCCCCGCTCTCGCCGATTTCCGAAGCCGGCTCCGAGAGCGGGGCCCGTCATGGTTTCTCCATCTCGGATGGCTAGCCCGCCTTATTCACAAGCGGGATCCACGAGACCGTGCCCAAACCCTTGATGGAACCGGCATTGCCTCCTTCCCCCTTTCTCCGTGCTGGCCACTGACCTCGTGGTGTCTGTTGCTCATTCTCTTTTCTCCCGTTTCTCCTGGCACGTCACACAAAAAGCTGTACCGGGGACAGCCTTCAAGCGCCTGTGAGGGATGTGCTGCCCGCACTCCCGGCAGATACCATACACTCCTCGGTGAAGGCTTTCCCACGCCTCATCCAGGGCTTTTGCTTGCGAGGCCACGAGTACATACGCTCTCAACTGTTCGTCCCTTAACAACTCCTGTTGTGCTTGTTCGAGTTGAGCTTCAGGGGTCCCATGGATTGACCGGTCATGCAAGACGTCATTCATGCTCGCTCGTGGATGGGTTACCATCTTCTTCAATCGCATCCGCGTTGTCGTTCTCTCCTTCTCGAGTAGTCTCGCCAAGCGTCCCTGCCTATCCATCCTCCACCTCCGGTCTTTTTCCAACCCCCTTTTCGGCATCTCCTCGATGCCGATCTATTGGCTATGACCGAAACTGTGTGATCCCCTCGGCACGTGCACAGTTGGCGCAGCAGAATATCGTCCCATCGGTCTCCACCCCGTGGCCGATGATCCGGCAGCCACAATGCCCGCAGATCGGCGCCAGCGCCTGGATCGCGCACTCGAAGCTGTCGAAGGTACCTGTTCGGCCCTTTTGCCGGATCTCCAGAGGCTTGTCGTACTCGTTGCCACAAACGTCACAGGGTCCCATGTGATTCCTCCTCTCAGCCCCCGCCACCGACTCGCTCTGGGCCGGTTCGACGATCAACGCCTCCTTCAGGCTCCACGTAGTACTCCGTTATCTATCCATTCGCGACGCGCTGGTTTGCCTATGGCGACGCCGGCCAGAATTACTCCCACGTTCTTCACGGTTCTTCCCCCAAAGAGGCGCTGCCCCGTGCTGGCACGGGGCAGCGCCGTTGTCATGAGGTTTAGAAGCGTACGGTTCTCTGCCACTCTTCGAGTTGCTTTTCGGCTTCGGCCTTCTCCAGGCCATATCGCTCCTGAAGCTTTCCGAGGAACTGGTCGCGCTTGCCGGCGATGACATCGAGGTCATCGTCGGTAAGCTTGCCCCACTGTTCCCGGACCCTGCCTTTGAGCTGGTTCCACTTCCCTTCGACTTGATCCCAATTCATCACCGTCGCTCCATTCGTAGGGTGCGTACCCCACTAGTAGGTTTTCCTCTCCTGCGGCCGCGGCTGTGTTCCCGTTTGCGGTGTCTGCTCCTGCGGCCGCTCCTGTGGCATCCGCTCCTGCGGTGCCCGCTCCATTCCTTCCTGCGGCCTCCGCTCCATCCACTGCTCGTCCGGGGCGGTTGCGCCTAGCTTGGCCATCGTTTCGGGATCGATACGCCCGGTCTCCGGCAGACCCTCGGACCGCTGGAA
>Ga0302046_10003195_pt1 | contig 14886 bp, 12 predicted proteins | sample RVTome_11_FD_200261 | JGI IMG/M metagenome (GOLD analysis project Ga0302046, IMG submission 200261) | Soil microbial communities from uranium-contaminated site in the Upper Colorado River Basin, Wyoming, United States - RVT147D111 (version 2) ...
CCGACTGCACGGTCCCTACGATCACGCGCGGCTGGCGGAGATCCTCTCCGGGCTCGACGGGGTCGCCGCTCCGTCGCGTTGGTGCGAGGTGTTCGGCCTGACCGTGCGCGAAGCGCGCGCCGCCGGCCTGCCCGTGCTGGTCAGCGACGCCGGCGACCTGGCCACGGTCGCGGCCGGCGGCCAGGCGGGCATCGTCACGCGCGTCGACGACCACGCCGGCTGGGTCGAGGCGCTGCGCTCCTTCGCGGACTACTCGAACCGGGCGCGCTGGCGCAGCCACTCGACACGACCGCGGAGCGCGTTCGACATGATGCTCCAGCTCGAGCGCGCCTACGCCGAGGTCGTCCGCGGGGTCGCCACGCGTTTCCAGTAGTCGACCAGTCGCTCGCCGAGGGCGACCCAGGTCAGGTGCTCGAGGGCGAAGACGCGTCCGCGCGCTCCCATCGACGCCGCTGCGGCGGGATCGTCGAGCAGCTCGAGCGTGCGCCGCGCCAGGTCCGTTGGCGTGTCCGCCAGCGCCAAGTGCTCGCGGTCGACGAGGGCCAGCCCCTCCGCGCCGATGGTCGTGCTGACCGTGGGCGTACCGACGCCGAGGGCTTCGGCGATCTTCAGCCGCGTCCCACCGCCGATCCGCAGCGGGACGACCATCGCGGCGCAGCGGCGCAGCCAGGGAACGACGTCGTCGGTCCTTCCGTGCACGACGACGTCCGGACCGGCGAGCGCGAGCACGTCGCGCGTCGGCTCGCCGCCCACCACGTCCAGTACGGTCGCCGGACGGAGCCCGCGGACGCGCGGCAGGACTTGCGTGACGAACCAGCGCACGGCGTCGACGTTCGGCGCGTAGTCCATGCTGCCGAGGAAGAGCAGGCGGTCCGGGTCGCGCGTCTCGCTCCCGGGCGAGAAGACCTCGTGGTCGAACCCGCTCGGCACGATGCCGACGTCGAGGGATCCGTGGCGGGCGGTGAGGACCTGCGCGTCCTCGCGGCTGCACAGGACGTGGTGTTTCGTCCGCCGCGTCGCGAGGCGCTCGAGGCGCTCCAGCTTGCGCAGGTCCCAGGCGCGCTCGAGCAGGCTCCCCGTGCCGACCAGCGAGTAGTACACCGTGTCGAGCTTGTGATGGTGCTGCACCACCGGCACTCCGGGTCGCCGGGGTGGCACGCGCGCGAGCAGCAGCTCGTCCAAGTGCAAGAGGTCGCAGTCACCGCCGCGCAGCTCCTCGCGCAGGGCGCGAGTCAGGGCCGGCGAATGGAACCAGCGCTCGAGCTTCGGGCGCGTCAGCCTGCGCCAGGGCCCGACGGAGCCGCGCGGAAAGGTGCGTACCTTCGTGCAGTGCGCTTCGAGCGCCTCGCGCGCTCCCGCTGCGTCGCTCTCGCCCTCGATCAGGAACAGCTCGAGCTCCACCGAGCGCGAGGCGGCGCGCAGGAGCTGGTAGGTGCGCGTCTTGCCGCCGTTGTCGAGCGGCCAGGGGACGAAGGGGCAGACGAACAGCACCTTCACGGCAGCACCTCGGACACGACGCGCGGCGGCGACGGCGTCTCGACGTTCGAGCGCAGGAGGTGCCAGCCGTCCGCGCGATCGACCAGCAGGCTCGCGCGTCCCGGATCGACGCGGAAGGCGAAGCTCGCCGCCGCGGGGATGCCCAGCGCGCCGGCGGCGAGGACGCGGATCACGTTGTAGTGCGTGGCGACGCACAGGCGCGCGCCGGCTCCGTCCGCGAGCCCGCGCTCGACGGCTCGCCAGGCACGCTCGGAGACGTCGCGGTCACACTCGCCCCCGTGCCCGCGCCAGGCCCAGGGGTCGGCGTAGAAGGCCGCGACCTCCTCGGGGAGCTCCTCCTGGAGCTCGCGCACCGCACGCCCCTGCCAACGCCCGCGGTGGACCTCGCGCAGGTTGTCGTCCAGCTCGAGCTCCAGGCCGGCGCAGCGCGCGACCGCCGCGCCCAGGAGGCGCGCGCGCGACAGTGGAGACGCCAGCACGCGCGTGGGACCGAGAGCGGCCAGGAGCGGCGCAAGGGCGCGCGTGCGCTCCTCACCGGCGAGCGAGAGAGGAACGTCGAGATCTCCGTAGGCGCGTCCCTGCCAATCCTCGCGGACCTCGGCGTGACGGACGAGCCAGAGCTCCGCGCCCGAGCCCGTGCCCGGATGCAGGAAGGGAGGGGGGAGGGCGTCGGGCGTCACGGGCGGGAGAGGATACGACACGGGACGAGGCACGACGCACGGAGACGAGCCCTGCGCAGCAGCGGACAGGGGCGATCGACCTCATCGCGGAGAGTCCGCACCCGAAAGAACGCGGCTTTGCCGCGTTCCGAGGAGGCGGCAGCGCGACGAGCTTCCGGATCGGAGTCTTGGCGGCACGGCAAGGTTCCGAGACGCGGGAGCTCAAGAGCCCTCCCTCGGGGGGACGAATAGGGGCGCATGTCCTCCGCTCCCTCCGCACGGCTCCTGCCCATCGCCGTCCCCGGCGCCCGCGGCGCCTACAGTCAGACGGCGGCTCGCAGGTTCTTCGGGCAGAACGTCGCTGCGCTCTCCTGCAGGAACGCGGAGGAGACGGTTCGGGCGCTCGCCGAGGGTCGTGCGTCGCACGCGGTCCTGCCGGTAGAGAACTCCATCACCGGCGTGTTCCACGGTGTGGCCGACGCGTTCTTCCAGGGCGACGTCGCCGTCGTGGGGGAGGTCGTCATGCCGATCCGTCACGCGCTCATGGCGGTCCCTGGCGCGCGGCTCGAGGACCTGTCCGTCGTGACGTCGCACGTCTCCTCTCTCGCTCAGTGCCGCGACTGGATCGCCGGCTGGGGGCTCGCGACGCGCGTGGCAGAGGACACGGCCGACGCGGCACGCGACCTGGCGCGCTCGGCCGACGGAGCGCTCGGCGTCATCGGCAGCCGCGAGCTGGCCGCGACCTACAGCCTCGACGTGCTGGCAGAGGGCATCAGCGACCGCGCCGACAACCGCACGCGGTTCCTGGTCCTGGCCGCATGGCGCGAGGGCGCGCCGACGAACGGAGCGGACTCGACGCGCTGCGCGGTGCAGGTCGGGCCGGTCCAGACGCCCCGCATCCTCAAGACGCTGCGCATCCAGCTCGAGTCCCTCGGAGCGAGCCGCGTGCGCGTGCCGTTCCTGGGCTCCGCCGACGGCCGCCGGTTCCTGGTCGAGTTCGACCACCGCGCCGGGCAGGGCAGCGCGGCGGCGGCGAGCGCTTGCGCCGCGCTCCCGCATCGGTTCCTCGGTTCGTGGAGCGTTCCGCGCCAATCCCTTCCGTCCACCCGCGGCTGACGCCGTCCGTCACCTACCCGCGCAGGAACCCCGTGTTCCGGTTCCTGGCCCAGGTCACCCAGCCGGGGAAGTGATCGTCGAACATCGCGTCGAGGCCGAGGCGGCGCCCGGCGCCGGAGGCCGCGCAGACAAGGGTGGAGAGCGAGAGCAGGAAGAACGCGAGCTCCTGCTGCGCCGTTCCGAAGACCACGGCATGGGCCAGGAAGACGGTCGCTAGGACGCCCGCCGGGCGCGTGAGTGCTCCGGCGCAGAAGGAGAGGCCGATCATCAGCGCACCCCAGCGCCAGAAGAACGCGATCGCGTCGGGGTTCGCCAACACGACGGACTCTCCCCACCAGGCGAGCCAGGAGGAGACCTGCGGCAGCGCCTGCTCCACCTGGACCCGCACCACGACCCCGTCGAGGGTGCCCGCCTTCAGCCAGCGCCAGCCGTGGAGCACGAGCACCGCTCCCGTGACGACGCGGATCAGGACCAGGCCGAGCGGGATCGGCGTTCGGGTGCGCTTCGCCATGCGTCCGATGCTAGTGTCCCGTCTCACGAGTATCGAGAACGAGGTGCCGTGATGGATCGAGGCTGGCAAGGCGCGCCGACGACGCGTATTCGTTGCAATACTCGGAGTAGGCGCAACGCCGCCAGCGTTGTACTCGTGAGACGGGATACTAGGTCAGCGCGCCGCGATCCGGCGCCCGGCTTCGAGGAGCAGCTCGACTTCCTCCGCCGAGAACTCGTGCGGTGTCGGGTGCCCCACGCCGAGCACGCCGCGCACGCGGTCCTCGGCGTCGAACAGCGGCACCGCGACGCTGCCCGACAGGCCCGTGGCGCGCGCCCCCGGCCGGGCGACGCCCGAGTCGTCCGTCTGCAGGTTGCACAGGGAGACCGGCGCACGTCGTTCGGCCGCCTGTCCGGCGATCCCCTTGCCGATCGGCACGCGCTGGATGGCCGGCAGCACCTGCGGCGGGACGCCGACCTGGGCGGCCAGGGCGAGGTCCCCGTCCTCCGCCAGGAGGTGCAAGGTCCCGGAGACCGTACCGGTGCTCGCCAGCGCCCAGCGCAGCGCGCTTTCCCAGGGCTCCTCCTTCGTCAGGATCCGATCGAGTTCGTCCCAGTCGCTCATCCGTCGCTTCCTCCTTCGCCGTCCGCGCCGCCGGTCGCTCGGTGCTCGACGATCCACCGGTGGAGCGTGTCGGCGACGACCGAGTTGCCCACGCTCGAGAGGTGGGACTTGAAGTACAGCGTACCTTGGTCGGGCGCGGCGCGCAGCTCGCGCTCGCGCGCCGCGAGCGGGACCGAGAGGTCGATCGCATCGAGGCCGCGCCGCTCGAGCTCCGCGAGGAACGGAGACCAGTAGGCCGTCCCCTCGAGTCGTCGCTCCAGGTCCTGGCGGGTCGGGAAGACGAGGATCGGCGCGAGCCGCGCTCCTGCGGCCAGCGCCTCGTCGCGGAAGGTCGCCAGGATCGCCACGGTCGTCAGGAACGGCTCGCCGTCCGGGTCCGCCCACAGGCGTTCCGGATCGCGCTCGCGCTCCGCCAGCCAGCCGGCGCCGATGCGGGCGAGCGCGGAGAGTCTCCCGGTCGGCACGCGTGGCCGACCGACCCAGTACTCGTGCTCCGCGATGCGTTCGAGCACGGTCCCGTCGAGCAGGGTCGCGCGCAGCTCATGACGCGAGGAGAAGGGCTGGGGAACGAGCACCAGCTCCGTCCCCTCGAGTCGGAAGCGCGGCTTGGTCGCGGCGAACCCGGTGCGCGTGCTCCACAGGGGACGGAAGCGGTTCACGTTGCGGCCGATGTTCTCGAGCAGGATGCCGATGCACACCACGTCCGCCTCGAGCTCGCGGCCGAGGCGGCGGAAGCGCAGCAGCGCCTGATCGGTGCCGTAGCCGCTCACGCCGAAGTTGAGCACCTCGAAGTCCGCGTAGCGATGCTCGAGCAGGTGCTCGAAGGTGAAGCGGTCGGCGATGTCGTCGCAGAAGGTGAAGGAGTCGCCGAAGGCCAGCACGCGCGTCATCCCCGCCGGCTTGCGCGCGGCGTACTCGCGCGGCCCGCGCGCGCCCAGGGCGCCGATCGTCACGCCCTCGTCGTCGGCGGAGGAGTGCTTCCAGGTCCAGCCCAGCTCTGCGTCGAAGCGGCCGTTGCCCTCGGACTCCTCCTGCGCGAGCGCCTCGACCCAACGCGCCTGCGCCGGATGCGTGAGGGCGCCGTAGGGCGGGAGCGGGACCCCGAGGAAGAGGTCGTCCTCGATCGCGAGCCCGGTCAGCGCGAGGTCGAGCAGCACGAGCGAGAGGACCAGGGCGAGGAGCGCTCGCGGAAGACGTCGCCGGCCGGGCACGGGGACAGCCTAGCCCTTTCCTCGCGGGAGCCTATCCTCTTGCGACCCATGGACGCGGAGCAGCCCGACGACCTCTCGCTCACGCCCGACGAGCCGCCTGCGGCGCTCGTGGTGGAGGGGCTCGGCAAGGACTACGACGGCACCCGCGCGCTGTCGAATCTCGCCTTCGAGGTGCGGCCGGGGGAGGTCCTCGGCCTGGTCGGCCCGAACGGCGCCGGCAAGACGACGGCCTTGCGCATGATCGCGGGCGTGCTCCCGATCCGAGAGGGGAGGGTGACGATCTGCGGGCACGACCTCGTGCGGCACGAGGTCGCGGCGAAGCGCCGTCTGGGATGGGTGCCCGACGACCCCCAGCCCTTCGACACGCTCACCGTCGACGAGCACCTCGAGTTCACGGCCGCCCTGTTCAAGCTGTCGGGCTGGGAGGCGCGCGCCACGGAGCTCGTGCAACGCTTCGAGCTGGTGGAGAAGCGCAGCGCGCTCGGGGGCGAGCTCTCGCGCGGCATGCGGCAGAAGTTGGCCTTCGCCTGCGCTTGGTTGCCGCGGCCGGACGTGGTGCTGCTCGACGAGCCCCTGTCCGGCCTCGACCCGCGCGGGATCCGTTCGGCGAAGAGCGCGATCCGCGAGCTCGCGGCGGAGGGCTCGGCCCTGATCCTGTCGTCGCACCTCCTGGAGCTGATCCAAGCGCTGGCCAGCCGCCTTTTGATCCTCGACCGCGGCCGGAAGGTGTTCGAGGGGACCCTGGCCGAGGCGCGCGCGACGTTGGCGCCGGCCGAGGGATCGAGCCTGGAGGAGATTTTCCTCGCCGCGACCGGCGAGGGTGCTCCGAGCCCAGCGACCGAGGAAGCGGCCGGGGCCTGAGAGGCTGTGAAGCGCAGATGTCGACTCCGGCGGCGCTGAGGAAGCTCGGTTGGTTGAAGCTGCGCGGCGCCCTCCGCCGGCACGGTCGCAGGATGCGTACCTGGAAGGGCGCCGTCTTCAGTCTGGTCGGGCTCGCGATCTTCGTTCTCTGGCTGGGACACCTCGGGACGCTGTTCCTGCGCGAACCGCTGCCGGTGGACGAGGAGCGACTCCCCCAGGTCGTCGGGATCGGCGCGATCTTCCTCCTGCTGCTCGCCGTGTCCGGGGCCCTGTCGCACCGCGGGCTGTTCCTCCCGAGCGACGAGATCGAGCGCCTCCTGTCGGCGCCGGTGAGCAGGAGCGACCTGGTGCGCTACCGGCTCCGCGCCGCCGCCGTGCGCAGCCTGCTCGGCGGCGTGATCGTGGGCGTGATGGTCATGCGACGGATGCCGACGCCGCTGTACGGGTTCCTCGGCGCGCTGCTCTGGATGCAGACCGTGCCGGTCGTGCAGCAGCTCGCGGCGATCCTCTTCGGCGGGCTGGAGCACCGCGCGGGCAGGTTTCTCGCGCGCGTCGGGCGCCTGCTCTGGCCGCTGCTCTTCGTCGTGCTCGTCTCGCTGATCCTCGGCAGCCTGACCGATCTGTCCCTCGCACGGTGGTTCGAGGCGACCTTCGGCGTCGTCCCCGCCGAGGTGGATCCCTGGCAGCATCCGTTCGTGGTCGCCCTGTCCCGCCCGTTCCTGCCCTGGGCCTACATGATGGGGGCCACGGACCTCCCGACCTTCGTCCTGTGGGCGGCCGTGTGCGCCCTGATCCTGCAGGCCCTGACCGAGCTGACCGCGCGCCTGCCGGTGGACTTCCGCGAGCTCTCGCTCGAGACCTCCGCCAGCGTCGCCGCCCGCCTCCGTCGCGCTCGCAGCGGAGGTGGCGTGGCCGCGAGCAAGGTGTCCTCGCGCGCGGTGGAGCGACGCGTCCCTTGGCTCTTCGGCCGCGGCCCGGCCGGAGCCGTGGCGTGGCGCAAGACCGGCTCGATCCTGCGCAAGGCGCGCGGGACGGTGCTGGTCTCCGTGCTGGTGCTCGGTTTCGTCAGCTTCGTGGCGTTCGCGGTCGCGCCCGAGGAACCGGGTTGGGTCGGAGCGGTGTTCATCGCCGGCCTCGGAACGCTCTACCTGTGCGCGGGCCTGCGCTTCGACTTCCGCGAGGAGCTGGACCGCATGGAGGTGATCAAGGCCTGGCCTCTCGGCCCGACCAGGCTCTTCCTGGCGACGCTGCTGCCCGAGACCGTGTTCGTCTCGTTGCTCGTGGGCGCGGCGATCGGACTGCACGCGCTGGTCGCCGGCACGTTCCACCCGGCGACCCTGGGCGTGGTCGCGGCGGTACCCGCGGTCGTGCTGGCCTGGGTCGCGCTCGACAACGCGGTGTTCCTGTTCGCGCCCGTGCGCGTCGTCCCCGGTCACGAAGGAGCGCTGCAGAACGCCGGACGCGGAATCGTGCTCCTGTTCCTGCGGCTCCTGATGCTCGCTGCGCTGGCCGGGATCGGCTGGCTGGCCTTCTACCTGACGGCGACCGGGGCGGAGGAGCTGCTCGGGACCTCGCGCCGGACCGGGGTGATCGCGGGGTTCGTCGCGCTCGAGCTGGCGCTGGCCTTCCTGGACGCGCTCCTGGTCTGGGCCGGCGGGAGGCTCCTCAGCGGCTTCGACGTCGCGGCCGATCGCTAGTCGTACGACTGGTCGTCGAGCGTCGCGCGCCAGTGCGGCTCGAGCCGCGCGCGCGTGGCCTCGTTCGCGTAGCCGGCGAAGTCGACCGGCGTGACCGCGTCGATGGGGAAGTCGAGCGGGCTCCCGTCCGCCGCGGTGAGACGGGCGCCGGCGGAGCGCGCGCACAGGATCGCTCCGCCCACGTCGTAGGGCTTCGACGTCACCGTGCTCGTCCCCGCGCGGCGCGCGACCAGGGCGCGCGCGTCCACCACGAAGCGGTAGACGCCGAGCAGGAGCTGCACGAGCTGGCCGGCGTTCGAGATGTACTGGTCGTCGTACACGCTGCGCAGGTCCGCGCCCTCCTCGCGCTCCAGGCGGGCGAAGAACTCCGCCTCGAGCGTCGCCAGCGCCGGGCGCAGACGCGGCTCGTAGCGGAAGAAGGGAAAGTAGCCGTGGTCGACGCGGTCGTCGGCGTCGGCGGCGGCCTCGCGCGCTCCGACCAGCGCGCTCGTCTCGACCTCGCGCTCCTCCACGCGGCAGCGCGTGCCGTCGCCGACGAAGGTCCGGAAGCGCGCGGCGCGCTCGGTGGCGATCTCGCCCAGCAGTCCCCCGGTGAGGTCCGCGAGCCGCGGCTCGCCCGCGCCCGGCGGCGCGAAGGAGACGACCGTCCAGGCGGAGCGCAGGTCCGCCATCAGGTTGCGCGTACCGTCGACCGGATCGACCGCGATGCGCGGCCCGCCGTGGTCGAAGCCCGCCAGCTCGCCCGCGGGACCGGCGTGGCGCCATCCCCGGTCCTCGGTCAGGAGCGACAGCGGCCCCTCGCGCGCGCGCGCGGCGAACCAGCGGTCGATCCAGTCCTCGCCCGGGACGTCGAGCCCGAAGGTCAGGTCGCCGGCGCCGCGGCCGACGGGCCGCGCGAGACGCTCGCGCTCGGAGGGACCGGATCGGGCGAACTCCGCCCTCGTCCGCTCGCGCACGCCGTCGGCGAGCGCGCGCAGCGCGGGTTCCCAGGCGGCGAAGTCGTGCATGCCGCGCGGAGTAGACCAGGGGCCCTTGCACCTGTCGAGCCGCGCTCCCGTGCCGGCACGTCGAGAGTCGGAGCCGGAGGCTCGTCGCGCCTCCCGCGCTTCGGAAGGCGGCGGACCCGCCTCCTTCGGCCGCGGACTCTCCGTGTTGAGGAGCGCGTAGACGAGCCTACACTGTCCGCCCTGCTCCCCCGGACCTCCCTCCCCAGGACTCTCTTCGATGACCGAAGTGCGCGAAGTCGTCATCATCGGCTCCGGCCCCGCCGGCTACACCGCGGCTCTCTACGCGTCCCGCGCGAACCTGAAGCCGCTCATGATCGAGGGACAGCAGCCGGGAGGTCAGCTCACGATCACCAGCGACGTCGAGAACTTCCCCGGTTATCCGGACGGCGTGCTCGGCCCGAAGATGATGGAGGACCTGCGTCGCCAGGCGGAGCGCTTCGGCACCGAGATCCAGATCGGGATGGTGACCGAGGTCGACTTCTCGAAGCGTCCCTTCGCCATCCAGGCCGAGTTCGGCGAGTACCTGGCCAAGGCCGTCATCGTGTCGACCGGCGCGAGCGCGCGCTTGCTCGGCCTCGAGTCGGAGAAGCGGCTCATGGCGAGCGGCGGCGGCGTGTCCGCCTGCGCCACCTGCGACGGCGCGTTCTTCCCGGACAAGGAGCTGGTCGTGGTCGGCGGCGGTGACTCCGCGATGGAGGAGGCGAACTTCCTGACGCGCTATGCGAAGAAAGTGACGGTCTTCCACCGGCGCGACTACTTCCGCGCCTCGGAGATCATGCTCCAGCGCGCGCGCAACAACCCGAAGATCGAGTTCGTCACCCCCATGGTGGTCGACGAGATCCTGACCGGCGAGAACGGCAGGATCCGCGCCCTCGACGCGCGCAACCCGGAGACCGGCGAGAAGGTGGAGTTCCCCTGCGAGGGGCTGTTCGTCGCCATCGGCCACACGCCGAACTCGAAGATCTTCCGGGGCAAGCTCGACATGGACGAGGGCGGCTACGTGCGCGTGCACGACGGGACGTTCACCTCGGTCGAGGGGGTGTTCGCGGCCGGCGACGTGTGCGACAAGAAGTACCGCCAGGCGGTCACCGCAGCGGGGATGGGCTGCATGGCGGCGATCGACGCGGAGCGCTGGCTGGAGGCGCAGGAGTAGGGGCGTCCGCGCTCCCCGCGGGGCCGTGCTCAAAGTCCGAGGAAGTCGCCCCGTTCGATAGCGCGGAAGCCCGGGTCGAGGAACTCCTCGAACGGCGCGCTCTCGTCCGGCAGGAGATCCTCGAGCGCAGCCAGGACCATGTTCCACTGGGCGACGAAGGTGCGTTCCTCCGCGCTCGCGAAGGTGAACGGGTACTCGTCCCACACCAGACGTCCACCGCCGGTGCTCATCGTCCAACGCGACCCGCAGGGAGACCAGTACGCCCTGGGCTCGCGCTCGAAGAAGCCCGCCTCCCTCACCTCGGCGAGGAAGAAGCGGACGCGCTCCGGAGAGACGGAGCCGACACGGAGTCGGGGACTCCGACCCTCACCAGGAAGGTCGAAGACGATCGCGCCGTCCTCCCAAAGCGCGCAGGCGATGCCGTGGATCGGGTCCAAGCGATTGCCGTCCAGGAACCGGCGCACGAAGACCGGAGGCGCATCGGAGGAACGGGGCTCGGCGATCTCGACTCGCCCGAGCTCCTCCACCGCCAGCTCGCCTCGGCGCGCTGAACACACCGGCCTGTTCCTTCGCCGCAGATAGTCCTCCGGAACGTCGCCGATCTCGTCTACGACCTCCGTCGCCGCGCCGAGCGCCTCGAGCAACCGGAACAACTCGGTACTCCCTCGCCGCGCGGCGAAGTGCAGGGCGGTCCGTCCGGTTTCCGAACGCCGGTCCAGATCGGCAATGGCGGCGATGGTCTTCGCGCACTCGAGCGAGCCCGCCAGGACAGCCTCGTGCAGAGGCGTCAACCCGTGAGCGTCGGCCGCATCCGCGCAGGCACGCTTGCTGCCGAAGAGCAGGGCCCGCGTTGCTTCGGCCTCGCCCGCCTGTGCCGCGAGGTGCAGCGGAGTCTTCCAGAAGACGTCGCGTGCGTCGATGTCGACGCCGCACTCGAGCAGGGCATGGATCGCCTCCGTGTGTCCGCCGGAGGCGGCCTCGTGGAGCGGAGTGCGGCCGGAATCGTCGCGCCGATCCGCTCCCGCGCCCCTTTCCACCAGCACCCGGACGACTTCCGCGTTCCCCTCGCTCGCCGCTACGTGCAGGGGTGTCGCTCCGTCCCGGCTGCGGGTCACGTCGGGGGATAGACCCTGCTCGAGCAGGAGCAGCACCAGCTCCGTGGCCTCGTGCTCGCTCGCCATGTGGACGATGGTCCCGATCTGACTCGACTCGTTGTCGTCCACCTTCGCCCCCGCCTCCAGCAACGTGCGGACGCTCTCGATGTCGCCACTGCAGGCGGCGAACTCGATCGCGGTCCAGCCGCGATCCTCCGCATTCGGGTTCGCTCCGGCCGCGAGCAGCCTCCGCACGACCTCCGGGTGGCCCCACTTCGCCGCCGCCATGAGCGCGGTCTGTCCGTCGTGCATCCGGTCGGGGGGGACTCCGACCCGGAGCTGGTGCTCGACGGCCGCCAGATCTCCCCGGCGCGCCGCTTCCCACATCCGCGCGCTCGAGCACGACGGCAGGAAGACGGCCAGGAGCGCCCAGCACGTGACCACGACCCTATGCATGACGAGAGTGCATCCTAGCAAGGACCGCGAGGCCCGCGGACGTCTTCGACGTGCGCGGACCTCGCTCTCCGCCCCCGGCTCCGACTACAGGATGTTCGCCGTCGGGTTCCACAGCGTGCGCTTGAGCTGCACGCGGTTGGGGTTCGTGACCTTGAGCAGCTTCTTCACGCGGGCGTCGTAGTTGAGCTGCAGGCCGATCGCGTAGTTCGAGATCGTGCTCCGGTTCGTCTCGCCCCACAGCGCGTGGTGCCCGGGCACGAGCATCCCGAGGTCGGCCGCCACGAGCGAGCCGTTCATGATCATCCGGCCGCGGAAGTCGGAGGTCTTGTGGACCAACGAGAAGATGGCGTTGTTCGTGTAGAGCAGCCCGTCGATGTGCATTGCTCGGTCGTCGAGCACGCCGCGGTTGTCGTGCATGGACTCGACCGCCGTCTGGTAGATGTCCGGAGAGATCCAGCCGTCGTGGTGCGAGAGCTGGCTCGTGACGGCGATGGGCTCGCCCGTCACGGCGTCGAACAACAGCGGGTCGTTCGGGTTCGTCGGGTCGGCGTAGGTGAGCTTCGTCTGGTCCCACCCGAGCGAGGCCTCCTCACCGATCCAGGAATCGAGCGCCGGGTCGTAGTACAGAAACTGCGCGTCCGGATCGAGCGGGTCGGGAGCGCTGGCCGGCGCCTTGTTGAAGATCGGGATGATCGTGTCCTCGTCGTACCCGTAGTAGCGCGGGACGTAGTCGGGGTCGTAGTGCGGGTTCGGCACGCTGGGCGCGGCGAAGTCGTCGCCCATTCCCGGCAGGAACTCCTGCGTGCGCGCCCACTCCGCGCGGTTGAAGAGCGCGATCTCGGCCAGCGCGAAGGACCACTGGTCGTCCATCACTACGCCGGTGTCCGGGTTGCCCGAGATGTACTCGAACTTGCCCGCGAGCTGGTAGCTCTCGTCGGGCTGGATCGACGCGGGCCGCTGGAAGTCGCCGATGAGGATGTTCCCGCCGGCCGTCACTCCGAGCGCGTTCGAGAGCCCGTCGTTCTTCCCGAAGATACGGCTGCCGTTCCCGTCGACATCGTCGAGGTAGACGAGGTCGCTCGGGATGTACACGTTCCCCCGGACGAGCAGCGTGCCCTCGCCCTGCACCCAGCCCTGGATGACCAGGTCTCCGTCGATGGCGACCGTCCCGTCGATCCGGATCGGGTTGTCCGGCGTCCCCGTCAGGATGACGTTGCCGTCGACGGACTGCTGGACGCTCGCGGCGTTGCCGGTGAAGTAGGCCGCGGCGTACTCGGCGAGCGTGTCGATCGAGTCGCCCTTCGCCGTCACGTTGACGATCCCGGCCGTGATGGCGCCGGTGGCCGTCGCCGCGGCACGGGCGAACTCGAAGTCGTCGATCTTGCGGTTGTTGATCGAGCCCGGATCGGGCAGCCCCGTGGCCGTGTCCACGCCGCCGTCGTCCGGGATGGGCGCCGGGAAGAAGGTCGGCATCGGACCGTCGACCTGGTCCGCGATGGCGCTCGCGTAGTTGAGGTACAGGTTCGCTCCGGGCGACGGCGGGTCGCCGGCCGGGGAGAACGGAGTGAGCGTCATGGCGCCCCACAGGTCCTCGAGGATCTTGCCGGTCACCGGATCGAACTCGTAGGACCGGAAGGACAGGTCGGCCCAGTTCGCGATCGGTTCGCCGTCGTGCTGGACCGCCGCGCCGCGCGAGTACACCGAACCGGCGACGAACGAGTCGGCGTCACCGTCGTTGTAGACCGCCGGCTTCCCGTCCATGTCGTGGCGGATCAGCAGGCTCTCGAGCGTGCCGATGCGCGCCTTCGCGAAGGTCCCGTAGGCGCCCGGGTCCCTGTTGTAGAAGCGATCGACGGTGTCGACGTTCGTGTGGCAGAAGATGCAGTTCACGTTGTTCGCGAGCATCGCGAACTCGAACCCGTCGAAGTCGTCGGGCTCGACCGTGTAGACCTGCTGGACGGCGCGGTTCATGATCGGGTTGACGAGCCCGTCGCCGTGCGTGGTGCTGGCCGACACCGTGATGAAGAGCTGCGTGACGTCCGAGGGGATGCCGGCGACACCCGGCAGGTCGACGCGCACGATCCGCGCGGCGTCGATGTTCACGTCGTTGAACTGCAACGAGCCGTTGCGGACCGGCAGCGAGAGCAGGGCCAGCAGGTCCGTCCCGTCGTTCGCGCCGGGTACGAGCTCCACCACGCCGTCGTCGTCCTCGTCGAACGCATCGGCCTGGTCGAAGATGCCGCGCAGGTTCATGTAGGCGCGGAACTCGGCGATCGTCTGCTCCCGGTTCGCGCCGGCGGCGACGTGCTCCAGGAACCCGCTCCAGATGCCGTCCATGGCGAGGATCGCGGTCGACTCGACCGAACTCGCGAGGTGATAGTCCTCCGCCTGGGCCTTCAACGAGCGGTTGCCGGACAGAGTCGCCGTGACGAGCGCCATCGTGAAGATGGCGAGTCCCGAGACGATCAGCATGACCGGAACGATGGCAATGCCTCGTTGCCGGCGCATCTTGTCAGCCGAGCTGTGGTTCGGATTCTTCATGGTTTCCTCTCGCCGCGGTCTCGCACGCTCAGGGCTGCCCGATCCCCTCGGGTCGATTGCGCAGGAACGTGTACGACTCGACGCGCCGCCTGATCGGCAGGTCGCGCGAGTGGCCGATGAACGTCAGGCGGATGTGCAGGGTCCGGAGGTCCTTGTTCCACAGGAAGATCGGGTCGGCGAAGCCGTCGGCGTCGAGGTCCCCGCCCCAGTTGCACTGCTCCTGGAGGACCGCGGAGGGGCCGACGCCGACGTTCTCGATGCGCGCGGGGTCGGCCGTGTCCCAGGAGATGCGGCGGAGCTGTCCGACGTCGAAAGTGTCGAGCACGTCGCCGTCGCCGTTGAGGTCGTGGTTCTCCTGCGCCTCCGAGAACTCGGTCTTCGGCTCGTAGTAGAAGGCCATCTTCCCGCTCTCGATCGGCCCCTGGGGCTGGAAGTCCGCGCCCCAGAAGAGGTCGTCGCGGTTCAGCACGTTGCTGCCGC
>Ga0302046_10003196_pt1 | contig 14876 bp, 9 predicted proteins | sample RVTome_11_FD_200261 | JGI IMG/M metagenome (GOLD analysis project Ga0302046, IMG submission 200261) | Soil microbial communities from uranium-contaminated site in the Upper Colorado River Basin, Wyoming, United States - RVT147D111 (version 2) ...
AATGATATCATCTCTGATCTGATCCCAATCCTTCCCCCTGAATCGGGACTCTACTTGAGCGAAATACTCGCCGACCTCCGCAGGATTCTGCCCGGGATTGTTACTCATGACGATTTCAGTTTCCTGGGGGGAGAGTATCTTATCAAATTCCCGTTTGTACAGGACACAGGCTTTTCGACTTCCGGAGACGACAAGGGCTTTGAACCGGCCATCAAGATTTTCCCGGAAATGCGCGGCAATGTCAGCTACTATCTCTTTGATTCGGTTTGGGTTTTCCAGAAATACGCGGATATGGTCGAGCTTCTTCCGGATGGCTTCCTCGACACGTTTTCCCCGTTCTTCTCCCAGCTCTTCGACGGGTGAGGACAGAAATGTAGAAAGATGGTCCTTATCAAGATGGATTTTGTCCAGTCGCTGCTCATAGGCAATTGCTTTCGTGTAATTGTCTGTAATGGACGTGTCAATGAAGTATTTATCCAGGTACAGTTCCTTCGGCGGGTAGCTAAATTCGAGATAGGTATCCTTTCCCTTCTTTGAGATTGGTGTTCCTGTAAACGCAAAGAAAAAAGCGTTTTTCAAAATTCGCTTCATTTGAGAAGCGAGAATGCCATACTCCGTCCGGTGTCCCTCGTCAACGAAACAAATGATATTCCGACGAGTTGAAATGAGTTCTTTGCCCTTGTTTAATGAAAGGTACTGTTCCACTTCCTCAAGCTCCTCCGGACGGAATTTGTGGACCAAAACAATGAACATTCCTCTTTCACCGCGGAAAGAATCAGCCGAGAGGACTTGCTTCAAGCGGTGAATGCTTCCAATGGTTTGTGCCGCCGGTAGATCGAGGGCTGCGTATTCCCGTGTGATTTGCTCCTGGAGCTCATCACGATCCACGATGAAGAAGATGGTTGGATTTGCGAGATCCGGATCCAGGTGCAGCTTGTGCGCAGCGAAAATCATTGTGAGAGTCTTTCCGGATCCCTGCCAATGCCAGATAAGGCCTTTGTTGCGCTCCCCTTTCCCGTCAAGAAAAGTCTTTACCCGACTGTAGATCTTCTCAACAGTTCGTTCCTGCATATATCTGGCGACAACCTTCGTTATGCTTGCATGTTCTTCACGAATGAAGATATAGTGGCGCAAGAGCTCGAGCGTTCTCTGAGGTGTTAACATTTCGATCACGGAATCGATCGAATCTTTCCCTTCGGCTTTCCATTCGTACGTCGGTGACTCCTCTTGCCAGGGGACGATGGGGAAATAGCGAGCAACACTCTCAGCCGCGACGCCCAGTTGAGCGTATTTGTAAAGCTCGGGAACCTTCTGCTCGTATTCTTTGATCTGACGGTATGCGTGCACCCAGCTTTCGGCGGGATTCGTGGGGTCCTTGCATTCGATGTTGACCAAGGGAATACCGTTCAAATAGAGAATAATGTCCACTCTAACAGGGGACGCGCCTTCATACACCACCTGCCTGCTGACGATAAACTCGTTGTTAGGGAGATTTTCGTAGTCAAAGAGGGAAACGAAGTTAACGGTTCCGTCGGATTCAAATTTCAGCGGAATTCCGTACTTATAGAATTGCAGGATCTTCCTGGCCCCTTCGGGGCCGGTAAGTGTGAGTTTTAACTCGTTGACAGCTCTTTGGGTGTCGTCGTCGGTAATGCGTCTAAACTTGTTGAATTCGTGGATTTGTCGCATAACTGTCGCAACGAGGAGGGGCTCCGCTGAATCGGTCCGATTAAGCTTCGATTGTTCGACATAGCACCATCCACGTTCAACGAGCTTCTCGACAATAAAGTCTTCCAGACTACGTTCTTTTTGCATCATGGCCTCTTGGCGTTCGACTAAGCAAAATGACGGACTTGCCCCATTGCGAGATCATTAAGAAATTTATTTCTCAACGTAACCAAAGTTTTCTTTTTCGCTTTTTCGAGCGCAATCTTTTCGTCGACCTGTGACAGAACGTTGGATATCTTTTCCTGTTCCACCACGGGGGGTAGGGGAATTTTGAGAAGCCCAATCGATTCCTGTGTTATGTTGGTAATCGCAACTTGGCCGGATGTGGACAACAAATAACTACGTGCGACGGTGCCACGCAGGTAGTATGCCAGAAACTTAGGAAGTATTTCTTTCGTCCTCGGTCGAGCTCTTATGATGAATCCGCAGAAGGAAACGGGTTCATTATGACCTTCAAAAAGGGAGGCCCAGGCAGCACCTTCTCTCTTCATGGAGGATCTCACAAGAAGGATATCGCCAGGTCTAAGGGCGTAGTCTGCAAGGCGCTCTTGCTTTATCTTGACTCTGTAGATATTGCTTAGGTTTATACCAAGTCCATCACCATACATGTTGAGCACGTCAACGGTCAGAGTGCCAGATTCATGCTTTTGATCAGCTGGGAAATTGAACCCATTCTTAAGATCACAGATGTCTCGTATCGACACTATTCTCCAATGAGAAGGCAATGTCCCAATCACGGTTTCTTTGACATGTACCGGTTCAATCCCCCCCTTCATTAATTCCTTAAGCAATGCCGCCTTGAGTCGAATTGTCCCGGCAATAAGTTCGTCCCCTATCCTCAATTCCTCGCCAAGCCTGGAGAGGAAATCGATGATTCTGCGTTGTTCCAGAATTGGAGGGAGCATTAGTCTAAATCGGGATAGTTGCGTCCAATTCGTCCGGGGATGGTTTGTGCCTGTCGTAGTCGAAATAGCGTGCCCGAGAAAGCGATTCGTGTGCAATATATGGACCACAAATTCTGGAAGAACCATTGCTTCGTTTGCTTTCAGAGCAATCAAATCAGTTGACGATATTCCTTCAAATGTGGCAAGGACACACTTGTCTAGGTAAGGTCGGAGCTTACCATAAAGAATGTCACCTGGGTAAAAGTGAAATTTCGAACTACGGAGATTTTTGGAACTTCCAAATGATTGGGCGGTGGGCTCACCTGACGCAATATGCTCCAGACCAAGAAACCTCGTCTCGGCAACTGTGCCCGGCTGAACGAGTTCCGATCTCTGATTGCAGATATCCCCCAATATTACTTCTTTCCATGGATTCATTACTTGATCCTATCATTGTAGCCAAGCATCGCCAACTCGTTATCTAATTTTTCGTTAAGCAAGCTCATTTCTCGATCTAACTCCTTTAGATGACTCCATTCTTTGGAAATATCAATATCCGCAGGGACTTCTTGTTCATAAACATAGAGGGTGACATTGAGATTGTAATCGTTCGTAGCTATTTCCTCGATTGTAACTGGGCGACAGAATCCATCGATACTTCCTGAAGTCTTCCCGCTGATCACTCTCTGAATATTACTTTCATTTAGGCGGTTGAGTCGCCGCACTTCTGAATGCTGTTCATGCTCCTTTGAAGCATTTATGAATAGGATCCGATTATCATGATTGGCTCGACTATGTCGCAACACAACAACGGCCCCGGGAGCCCCTGTATTATAGAAGAGTTTCTCAGGGAGGAGTATCACGGCCTCGATTGTTCCATGTTGAACCATTTTTTGGCGTAGGGTTTTCTCTTTACCGCCGCGGAAAAGAGCGCCGTTATCGATAACTACTCCGACGCGCCCTGTTTTCTCATTTGCTGATGCAAGCATATGTTGAATCCAAAGCCAATCGGCCGATTGATCAGGGCCGTATCCAAAACCAAACCGCTCTTTAACAAAATCGCCACGCTTGACGGTGTCCTCGTCGTACCCATTTTGATTCCATGGTGGATTTGCAATCACTACATCAAAGCGCTTAAATGAATCGCCATCTTTGAACTTTGGATAAAGGATGGCATCTCCGTACTCAATAACACCGTTGCTGATGCTGTGCAAGTAAAGATTCATTTTTGCGAGGGCGCGCGTGCGGAAGTTCACCTCCTGACCAAACAGGAGCATCTTCCTGGCCGCGTCATCGCCGTATTTCTCCTTCACATGCTGGTGCGAGATAATCAGCATGCCGCCTGAGCCGCATGCAGGGTCATAAATGGTCTCGCCGGGTTGAGGATCGAGATACTCGACGATGAGTTTTATAACTTCGCGGGCTGTGTACACTTCTCCTTCCTTGGCCTTTTGGGGGGCGAAGTATCGGAGTGTCCATTCGTATGCATCACCGAGCATGTCTGGGGCAACAGTCTGCAATGAGTGCGAACTGAAAAGCTCAACTAGTTGCCGAAGAATTTCCTGGTTTTCTCTGTTTCCCGCGAACTGGAGAAAATCGAAGTTCTCGAAGATATCCCGGAGTTGTGGATTTCGTTCGGCAATATGCTTCATTGCTTTAGAAAAATTCTCCGCTAATTTAGCCGGATCCTTCCTGATGTTGTCCCACAGATAGCGTTGTGAAATCGAGAAGTCGTGATACACATCGTGTTCTGCTTCTTTGAGAGCCTCTTCCCGTGAGAGATCGTATTCGGCCATGACTTTTTGAACAGCAATCTCATAGTCGGCGGTCCATTTGTCGCTCATTCGCTTGAAGAAGAGGAGGAGGAGTATAAATGTGTAGTCGACGCGTGTTCTGATGAGGTCAGCCGCTTCCTTGAGGAGTGAATGCAAATCGGCTTGATTGAGTTCACCTTTTTTCTGAAGGGAAGAGGATGGGTCTATGATTCTGTATATTCGTCGCCGGCTATCTTCTGGATCAAGTTTGGCCTCGATCTTTCCTTCGTCCTTCAACTTGGAGAACAGAACGAGAATCTTCGATTCCTTATCCTTGAATCTGGAAGCCAGCAGCTTTACAGTTTCCTCCATGGTAAATTCTCTTTCCTGGAAGGATTCTCGTAAAACCTTTAGTCTCTTTTGAAGCCAGGCCTGCATTCTATCCTCGCATTGTTATTTATTATATTAACATAATCAGTTGTGTTAATATAAAATATTTACCCCCCCGTGTCAAGCCGATTCTACGAATTTTCAACTTACAGTTACCTTATCCGGCCAACAATCCGGCCAATATTATGCTTGATTTATTCATGCTATATACGTATATTATTTAAATAGAACAACTTATTGGATAATGATCCGGCCAACAATCCGGCCAAAAACTCATTGACGATGACATCTTCCATGTTAGAACCCATTGTTCCTACCGATTTCAAACTTCGGGACCTGGCGCAGGCGACCTTCTCAGTCGCCGAAACCCTGGGAAAGGAGCTCCATCCGCTCACCTTGGCAGCAATACGAGAATTGCTCAGAACCGTGAATTCTTACTACTCCAACCTCATCGAGGGGCATGATACCCATCCGATCGACATAGATCGGGCAATGAAAAAGGAGTTTTCAAAAGACAGCAGGGAGAGGAATCTTCAGGAAGAGGCCAAAGCTCATATTGAAGTCCAGATTGAGATGGAAAAACGATTGGAACAGGATTCTTCAATGAACGTGTGCTCGGTTGATTTCCTTCGCTGGCTCCATCGCGAATTCTACGAACGAATTCCGGACGAATTGAGAGTTGTCAGGAACCCGGAAACGGGGAGAACAGAGCGAGTGATCCCAGGTGAATTACGATCTTTCGATGTGAGAGTCGGCCGCCATCTTCCGCCCGTTCATTCTGAAGTGATGGATATGCTTGGGCGATTAGGCGATGCCTACGATTCAACCAAGCACAAAGGCGCAAGTGCCCTTGTGATATTATCTGCAGCTCATCACAGAATTCTTTGGGTCCATCCGTTCGGAGATGGAAATGGTCGAATGATCCGTATGGTGAGCGATGCTTATCTGATGCAGAGTGGAATAGGCTCGCACGGACTTTGGACCGTTTCGAGGGGCCTTGCAAGAAGAAAGGCCGAATACCTGGCTATGCTAGATGAAGCAGATAGTCCGAGGTGGAACGATTATGATGGGCGCGGGAATCTCTCCGAAGGGGCTTTGAACAGGTTCTGCGCGTTTTTCCTAGATACGATTCGAGACCAAGTCGAATACATGACCGGGCTTCTGCGGATTGACGAACTCGCAGAAAGGATCAAGAACTATAGTCACGCACGGGAAGCGGGTCTTCTTCCGGACCGATTCGGAAAAACGGACAAGGAATCGAGATTCTCAACCAAGGCAAGCAGACTCCTTGTCGATTTGTTCCATAGAGGAAAGGTTTCTCGATCAGAAATTCCAGACTTGCTCTCTCTTCCAGAGAGGTCTGCGCGAAGGGTTGTGCGATTTTTGACTGATGAAGGGTTCGTCGATTCTAAGAGCCCCAAAGCTGATCTCCAGTTTCGAATCCCAGCGCACGCAGGGCCTTATTTCTTCCCAGATCTCTACAATCCATCGAGGCTCTAGGCTAAAAACAAAAAGGGCGGCTTTCTCGCCGCCCTCTGGTTCCCTGTTCTCATCTTACACCTTACACCATCTGGTCTGCCCCCGCCTACTTCTTCCACTGCCCAAGTAATTTTTCAAAATCCGCAACCTGCTGTTGTTGAAATCCGGGAAGCGACTTGATATCCCGCGCCTGGATGAGTTTCATGGCTTCCTCGCCTGTCCGGATGGCTTCTTTTTTATTTCCATCGAGGTGAAGAAACTCAGCCTTGGTTCTGAGATTAAAGAAATTCTTATCAAGAGCAAGGGAACGATCAAGCCATCCGTGTGCTTCCTTGAGAAACATGTTGTTGTCCAGGGCAAAACGGGCGGCATTGTGGAGTAGTCCGGAAGAGCCGACGGACCCCTGAAGGAGCGGAAGAAGATTGAACTCGACCTTGAACGGCACCCTCATCTTCTCCCAGGCCACGACAACCGTAGCCGAGACAGGCGTGAGGTCGGTAAAGCTGTAGGACAGCCACTCCTCGTGCGTACCACGTTGCGGCGTCACCGCGAAGCGAAGGGTGTCGTGCTCAGGCTCGTACACAGTCCCCCAATTCCTGACCTCCGAATTGAAAATAACGGTCCATTCTTTCTCGTTGGGAATGATCAGGAACCGGTACGTACCCGCTCTCAGCCGTTTTCCTGCGATGGTCACATCGTTGCTGAATGTAAAAAGAGTCGGTTCATTCGCTCCTGCTCGCCATACTTCGCCGTACTCGAGAAGAGCCCCTGAGCCCTTTGTTCCCCAAATTACGCGGCCCTTGACTCCAGGCCGGTGGTAATAAATTGCGGCTTCGCTGAGTCCGATTGCCTGGGCAACCGTTGCACCCTGACTGACCCTCGGCACTCTAAGATCCGGAAGTGTGGGTGCTTGTGGTGACTGGGCGTGCACAACACCGGTCACGGCAAAAATGCACATTATGGCAAACAATCGTTTCATGGCGCCTCCTTTGTGGATGGTTACTTTGGTAATCCCTTTTTGCCGACCGCCTCCATCACCTCGCAAAACCGGTCGAGTTCCTTAAGGGTTGTGTAAACGTTCGGCGTAATACGAAGTCCCTTGAATTCTTCATGCATGATCGGGACGGTAAACAACTTGTGCTGATTCATGAGATACGCGGCAAGCTGGGGGGGGTCAATGCCCACCAGTTCCACGTTGGCAATGCCGCACGATTGATTTGGCTCGAAGGAGGTGTGAAACCGCACGTTCGGAAGACTCTTGAGTTTATTCATCCAGTAACGTGAGAGATAACGCAAGCGTTCCTCTTTGCGTTTTGGTCCGATGCCCTGGTGAAACAGAATGGCATCTCCAATGGCCAGGTGCATTGCCGCAGAATGAGTACCAATCTCTTCGAACTTTCTGATATCGGTTGCCTGTTTTTTCTCGGCTGCCATCAAAGGCCAGATTTTTTCGATTTTGTCCTTTTTGACATACAGAAGTCCCGTCCCCTTGGGGGCAAAGAGCCATTTATGGAGGCTGGTCCCGTAATAGTCGCATTGAATATCTTTTTGAACGAAATCGAAGTGAGCAAACGAATGAGCTCCATCAACAATGACTTCGATTCCCTTTGACCTGGCGATTTCGCAGACAGTCTTCACGGGAGTAATCTGCCCCGTAATATTAATGACGTGCGAAATGAGAATGACTTTTGTTCTGGGGGTGATCCCTTTTTCAAATTCCGCCGCGATCTGATCGAGATTCCTGGGCGCCAATGGCACTTTCACCATTTTGAGTACGAGCCCCTCGCGCAATTCACGCTGCCGAAGAGTCGTCAGCATTCTTGGATAGTCTTGCGTCGTGGTAAGGATCTCATCGCCAGATCTTAAATCCATTCCCATCAAAAGGATTTCGAGGGATTCCGACGCATTGCGTGTTATGGCTATCTCTTCACGGTCACAGCCAAAAACTGAGGCCAGTCCGCTTCGCACGGTTTCTATTTGTGGCTCGAGGATTTGCCACATGGTATAAGCCGTTGCGTCTTCCTGCTGCCAGGTGTATCGGACGAACGACTCCGTTACGATCCGGGGAGAGGGGGACACTCCTCCGTTGTTGAGGTTTGTGATGCCCCGGGTTACCGTAAAGGCCTGCTGGATTTCGAACCAGAAGTCCTCGTCCATGGCTGCAGCTTCGGGTGAGAGATGTGCGACACGTGCTGATGCTGCATGGAGGTCATTAAGAAGTGAAGCAACTGTTGGTACGGTCAAACTTGCCAAACCAAGCCCCTTTCCTGCAGAAGAAAGGAACCGCCGGCGATCGATGGATGCATCATCAAGGCCAAACAGGGATTGCATACCGCCTCCTTAGGGTTTTGATATAATATCGCGTTCCGTGGCAACCCCCGAGGTCCCGGGGGTGTTGATGACCCCTCCTTGTTGCTTTGCCTCTTGAACAATAGTCCTGACATCTGACAGGAGTTTCTTGGCGTCAAAGATGATTCCGTCTTTCACAGTGTATTTTACTCCGCCGACCCGAATGGGCTCGTTGGCCGCGTTGAGCTTCAAGGCGCCGGTGCCGTACAGCACCTTGAGGTTCTGAAGGGGGTTCTCTTCGACGATGACAAAATCCGCCAGCTTGCCAACCTCGACGCTTCCGATTTCCTTCTCCATCCCCAGCGCCTGGGCCCCGTACAGCGTTGCAGATCGGATGACCTCGAGCGGATGAAAACCTGCTTCCCGAAGCAGTTCGAGCTCTCTGATGTACCCGAAACCATAGATCTTGTAAATGTATCCCGCATCCGATCCTGTAGTGACCCTGCCCCCGCGGTTCTTGTATTCATTCACAAACGTCATCCAGAGCCGGTAATTCTCCTTCCAGGACACTTCGTCTTCAGTGGACCAATAGAACCAATACGATCCATGGGCGTCGCGGTTCGGCTTGAAATATTCCCAGAGTGAGGGAAGAGTGTATGCGTCGTGCCACTCCGCCCTGTACTCTTTCATAAGATCCCGGCTCGCTTCGTAAATGGTAAATGTCGGATTAATCGTGAAATCGAGCCGGAGAAGCTCATTCATAACGTCGTTCCATTTCTGACTATACGGAGGTGCCGCCTGTTTCCACAATTTGCCCGCCTCGCCAAAGCGGTGTTGTTCGTCGTTGTAATTGTAATCGACGGGATAGTCTTGAAGTGTTTGCGATGTGAATAATGCCTCGGGCAATCCATACCAATGTTCCATCGTCGTCAGGCCGGCCCGGGCGGTGTGAAGCACGTTCATTCTCGCAACACCCAGTTGGGCATGGTGGCATGCACTCCGCAATTCCTGCTTTTTCGCTTCATCAAGGGCCGCAATGAAAATATCGGGTCGGGCTCCGAAAAACTTGATCCCTTCGGCGCCCTTGCCCGCAATCTCCCGCACCCAGGCCCGGGCCTGCTCGGGCGTGGAAATCCCGCCCCGGTTGCCGGATCCGAACCCCAGGTAGGCCTTTATTCGCGGCGCCGTGATCTCATTGCGCTCACTCTTCTGCTTGTGTTCCAACGTCCAGTCCAGGCCATTGCCGCTGCCCGGATCCCTTACCGTGGTGATGCCGTGCCCCATCCAGAGCTTAAAGACATATTCCGCAGTCGTACCCTGTGCGGCGCCTCCGGGATGTCCGTGCATATCTATAAATCCCGGAAGTAAATACATCCCCTCACACTGAAGTTCCTTATCTCCCGGATCCGCCTTTGGGCGCCGGGCGGGATCGATGGGAAGTCCCGGAACGCCGACACCTCGGATGTTCACGATCCGGTTCTTTTCGACAACAATGTCCATTGGTCCCACCGGCGGGGCTCCTGTTCCGTCAATCATTGTTACTCCCCGAATGATCAACCGTTGAAAGGGACCCTCACCCTCTCCCCTCGGCGGCGCTTTTGGAACGGTTCGTCGTTGGGTTTGTGCAGAAAGGGAAGAATTGCCAACAACGACTATCAAGAGAAGGGACACGAAGAATGTTTTCATTGGAAGAGATTCCCGGGGTGGATGACGGTAAGTCACCTATGATGAGATTTTTTCCAGTCAGGTGCAAGCATGGAGTAAACAATGAGATCGACATAGTGATCGTACAACCACTCACAATCGCGGAGAACGGCCTCTTTTGTAAACCCCAGCCGTTCCGGAATCGCCCGGCTTTTCAGATTTCCCGTAGCGCAACGGATTTCGATTCGATGAAGACTCATCCGTGTGAATCCATAATCGACAAACGCCCGGCATGATTCCGTCATGAGGCCTTTCCCCTGGAAGTCGGCGGAGAGCCAGTATCCGATCATCGTGGCCCTGTTGGGCCAGTCAATCCGGTGAAAGCTGATCACTCCGCACAGGTCATTGCGGTACCAGATGCCAAGCGAGAGCGATTCGTTGCGGTCTGACTGTGTGCGTGCGGTCCTGATGAACTGAATGCTGTCTTGGACACTTCGCTGCGTGTCAAGCCAGGGAAGCCATTCGCGGAGAGAGGATCGATTTGTTTCCAGAAGCTCGTAGAGTCCGGGGGCGTGGGACTCTGAAAGATCGCGCAGTTGAAGATCGGGTGTCGGGGAGAGAAGCATGCGAACATTCGGCCGCCTCTCGCGAGGCGGCCGGTTGTTGGGATTACTCCAGGATCATCAATTTGAGGGATGAGGGGTTTTCGGGGCTCCTAAAAACACGCTGGCGCGTTGCCTGGAAATCTGTTTCCCGTGCGCGGTAGATATCAAGGAACTTTCCCGGGTTCCTGTCGGTAAGCGGGAACCAGGAACTTTGAATCTGCACCATGATCCGGTGACCCTTTTTGAAGGTGTGGAACCCATCCTCAAGAACAAAGGAAACCTTGGTCAGCGTGTCCGGAATGAACGACTCAGGGTTGGAAATGCTGTTTCTGAATTTTCCACGGAGGACGTCTCCGCGGACAAGCATTTGATAACCGCCGAATTTTACATTGCCCCGGCTTGGGGTGTCATCAGGAAAAACATCAATCACTTTAACAACCCAATCACAATCTGATCCGGACGTTGAGGCCAACAGGTCCACTGTAATGGGGCCAGCAATGGTGACATCCTTGTCGAGAGAGGCGGTTCGATACACCAGGACATCGGGTCGGCGCGATGCAAACCGCTGATCCTCAAGCATATAGGCGGCATTATACCAGTGAGTTACTTCATTGGTATACGGAACCGGTTTTTGAGGTTCGTTGACATATTCGTCAAATTCAGTGTTGCTTTTGGATGGGGCTTCGAAGGATAATCCGCCGCCCTCATGAAGATAGAGGCTTCTCGCCCTGGCTTTCTTCGGTGGCCACGAGTCAAAGCGCCTCCATCGGTTGGTCCCCGTCTCAAACACCGTTGCTTCAGCAATCTCGGGTTTTTCCTTGCCGCGGAGGTGATGCTCAAAGAAGGGGAGTTCGAGGCTGTCGGCGAAAAAGTCCGAGAGATTCGATCCGAATTTGATCGCTCCAAGAGAATCCACATTATTGGCCGCCCACCAGCCGTGTGCCCATGGCCCCATGACGAGCAAGTTTTCGTGACGTTTGTTCTTCTGTTCAATGGATTTGTACAAATTCAGGGCCCCATAGAGATTCTCGGCGTCAAACCACCCGCCCACGACAAGGGTTGAGGGGGTAAGGTTCCCGACATGCCGAAAAACATCACGCGCCTCCCAAAATGAATCCCATTTTCCGTGCCTCACTATATCATTCCAGAAGCCGACACTATCACGCATGAATTCTTCGTTTGCGTTTGCTGCTGTTCCGAGATTCATGTAAAACTGGTACCCATCTGGTGTTGCGCGATGGAAAGGGCGGGAGTCGGTGGTCGTCGGTTCCTTCCGTGGCCAGCCGAATCTCACGAAGAACTCGAATGCATGCGAGATGAGGAAAGCCCCGTTATGAAAGAAATCATCTCCAGCCATCCATTTTGAAACCGGAGCCTGAGGCGATGTCGCTTTCACGGCTGGATGCGCATCGATCGTTGCCATCGTTGAATAAAAACCGGGATAGGAGATACCTTTGATGCCGACGCGGCCGTTGTTGTTCGGAATGTTTTTTACAAGCCAGTCAACCGTATCATACGTGTCGCTTGTTTCATCGGTGTCTTTACTGCTCTTTTTATTCGGAATATAGGGTCGGACGTTAACAAACTCCCCTTCAGACATGTGCCTTCCGCGTACATCCTGATAGACCATGATGTATCCGCGTTGAAAGTACTTTCGCTGGAGGTTTGAAAGTTGGGTGAGGAAGGCATCAGGCCCGTACGGCGCGACACTGTACGGCGTGCGGGTAATCATGATGGGGTGCGGCTCAGACATGTCGGTGGGGACATAGGCAATCGTAAAGAGCTTCAATCCGTCCCGCATCGGAATGCGATATTCGTGTTTGATATAATTCTGGCGAATGAAAAGAGAATCCTGACCCAGACTGAAAACCGGGACCAGGAGCAGAATCGCGAGGGATTGTAATACTGGTTTCATGGGTTCCTCATCGTTAGTCAAGAACGTGCAGTTCCAGGAATGAACTGTTCGGGCCGGAAGTGTAGAGGCGCTGCGTGGTCGCGCGAAAATCGGATTCACGGGCTTTGTAGATATCAACGAACGTTCCGGGATTCCTGTCGACAAGGGGGAACCAGGTGCTTTGAACCTGCACCATAATGCGGTGCCCCTTTTTGAAGCGATGTAATTTGTCGGGAATGCGATAGACAATCTTTGTGATCTCTCCTGGCTTGAGTGGCTCCGGGCCATCCAGGCTGTGGCGAAATTTCCCGCGCATCACCTCGGCGCCAATCAGCATCTGAAAATGGCCCATTTTCACACCTGCCGGATTGGGTTTTGGATCGGATGCGTCGCCCGGAAAGACATCGATCACCTTCACAATCCAGTCGCAGTCCGTTCCCGTCGTTGAAGCGGAGAGGTTTACCTCGATTGGGCCGGCAATCGTGACGTCTTCAGTCAACTCCGCGGATTCGTAAACCAGAACGTCGGGACGAGTCGAAGCAAATCGTTGATCTTCCACCATGAATAAATGGCCCATCCGGGTTGTGGTGGCAGCCGAAAAGGGAACCGGCTTCATTGGATCGCTGACAAACTCGTTATAAGGTTTTCCCGATGCCGCCGGGGCCGAAAACGAGAGACTCCCATTCGGATGGATATAGAGTCGTTTCGACCTGGCTTCCTTCGGAGGCCAGGCGGAAAAGGATCTCCATTCGTTCGCACCGGTCATATATGCCCATGTCTCGGGCAAGTCTGTCTTTCCGTCACCCTTCAGGTGAGCCGCAAAGAACTTCAGCTCGATGTTTTCGCGGTACCAAAGACTGGTCTTCGATCCAAAGTGTGCATAGCCGAGCGTGTCACCATCCATGCGGGCCCAACCGCCATGGAGCCACGGTCCCCACACCAGCATGTTCGACGCGCCAGGGTTCTTCGTCTCAATGGCCCGATAGATATTCACTGCGCCCCAGGGATCCTCAGAGTCAAACCATCCGCCAACGGTCATCACAGCGGGTTTGACGTTGTTCATGTGCTGAGGGACATTTCGTGATTTCCAATATTCGTCATAGGTGCCATGTTCCATGAATTCATTCCAAGCAGGCACTTGTCCCTTGAAGTACAGCTTGTCCGCGTTTGCAATCGGACCAAGCTCCATGAAGAACCGGTAGCCGTCGGGAGTGCCGTACTCAAACCCGCGCCGGCGTCCCGTAGCCGCGGCCTTATTTGAACGGGCTGGAGCTGTCCCGGCAAGCCAGCCGAATGCATGAGCGAGGAAGAAAGCGCCATTGTGATGGAAATCGTCGCCGATAAATGTGTCGCCCATCGGAGCCTGCGGCGAAACTGCTTTCAACGCAGGATGTGACCCCACAAGGCTCTGGGCAGCGAGAAACCCCGGATACGATATTCCCCAGATGCCGACCCTGCCGCTGTTGTTCGGAGTGTTCTTGATCAGCCACTCGATCGTGTCATAGGTGTCTGTTGAATGGTCGACAGGTTTGATGCCATTGACCCCGGGTTTGATGGGGGAATGGTACTCATACCTTCCCTCAGACATGAATTTACCGCGGATGTCCTGGTGAACGAATATATATCCCTGCTGATCGAACAATTTGGAAGGGCCAAGGGTTGTCCGGTATTTGTCAGCGCCGTACGGACCGACGCTGTACGGGGTTCGAAGAAACATGATGGGATAAGTGCGCGTAGTGTCGATTGGGACATACACGGCGGTAAAAAGCCGGGCTCCGTCTCGCATGGGCACCATATGCTCGGATTTTCGATACTGTTTCTTGACGTCAAAGCCGGACTGAGCCTGACCAAGTGCGATGACAATGAAGAGGAGGGAAATTGAACGGTAGAATGTCCGCATGCTTGTCTCGGGTTTAGTTGGAGGATTCTGAATTCTTCAACATCTCTTCCCGAAGGGTTTTGAATTCCGTTCCGGGTTTCCACGACGGCCAGCTTTGGTCGGTTGCAACACGGTACCCGACGCGGAAGAGCAGCCGAAAATCTTCCACGGCCCCTGTGAGATCCCAATCGGCCTTGATTTCATCCGAGGGTTTATGATAATCATTAATCACATACTCTTCGCGTTTTTGCTCGCCATATCCATCGGGCTTTCCGATGAATTCGACCCCTGCATCCGTATAAAGAGCCGGAACCCCCTTCTTCGCGAACT
>Ga0302046_10003197_pt1 | contig 14867 bp, 12 predicted proteins | sample RVTome_11_FD_200261 | JGI IMG/M metagenome (GOLD analysis project Ga0302046, IMG submission 200261) | Soil microbial communities from uranium-contaminated site in the Upper Colorado River Basin, Wyoming, United States - RVT147D111 (version 2) ...
ATGCGATCCCCCAACGCCGCGCCGCACCTGCGGAGCCTGGAGAGCTTAACCCCGCGACGGGACACGACGTCCCGGCCGCGGTTCCGGGCTATACGCGTGCCCCGCTCCACCTCACCTCGCTCCTGGATGTCCCGCGCCAGCGGGAGGTAATGCCCCCGGCGGGCGGCGAGCCGACCGTCCTGCCGCGCATCGCCTGGTTGATCGGGGCGACCGGTGTCGTGTTCTGCATTCTGGCGGCCTGGAAGTACGTCGCCGACGATCCTCGCCCGCCGCTCGACGCGGCACAGGCGCAACTGCCGCAGCGATCGGCCGCCGGGCCGCCACCCGTCACCCCCACGTCCGGCAGCGATGCCGGGGGAGAACCCCGGCTGGCGGGCGCCATGGCTTCGGCGGGCGAGTACGACTCGCCGTCCGCAGGCAGCGGCGTGACCGTCGCATCCCCGCAGCCTGGCCCGGCGCCGCCCGCCTCCAACGCCGCTGCCTCTCCCGGCACTCCGCGGCAGGCATCCCGCGTTGCGAAAGACACCCAGGCTCCCGACCGGACGGCCCCCCGCTCCACCGCGACCAGCACCGGCCCGCCGCCTCCTCTGCCGGAACCGCAATCGCTGGTGGCCGACGAAGCCGATTCAGGTCTGAAGATTCTCATCACCGCGCGCAGCGCCACCCGGGTCCGGGCCATCTGCGACGGCAGGGAGGCGGCCGATCGTGAGATGCGACCCGGCGATACCGCATCTCTGAGCTGCGCGCATCTGATCCGGCTGAGCGCACCCGACGCCTCGAGCATCCGGCTGGTCATCAACGGATCCGAATGTCTGCCGCTGGGCGCGCCGGGAAGCCGCCTGTTCGGGTACGTCATCCGCGCCGACGACTATCAGGCGCTCTGTCCGGATCGCACGGAGGGGACCGATGTCCCCCGCTGAAACCGCCGCAGCATCCCTTCCAGGCCGGCATCCGCTCGTCCGGCGTATCCTGCAGGGAGGTGTTGCCGACACCATCCGCCTCACCGCGGCCCGCGGTGCGCTGCCGATCCCGGCGCACGACCTCATCTATCTCCAGGTGCAGCTGCTGAACGACGCGCAGCCGGCGGTGGCGCAGTCCGCGACGGAGAGCCTCGCCGCCGTGCCGACCGAGAACGTCGCGGCGCTGCTGCGGGAGGCAGGGTGCGATCCCTGCGTTCTCGAGCATTTCGCCCTCTCCGGACGGCTGACCGGGGAGACACTCGCCAGCGCCATCGCCCATCCCAACACTCCCGGGTCGACCCTTCTGTCGCTCGCCGCGAGCGATGATCCCGACACGCTCAACCTGCTGGTGACCAACGAGCAGCGGGTGATCGACAGCCCGGCCCTGTTCCAGGCGCTGCGCGATAACAGCCATCTGCGGCCGGAGGATCGACGGCGTCTGCACGAGCTGGAGCTCGATTTCATCGGCAAGGAGCCGCTGGTCGTCAAGCTCCGCCCTGCGCCTGAGATCCCCTCCACCGGCGATCAGACTGCCGCACCTCCGGAGGAGGAAGGGGATGAGGACGCGACCGACACGGAGGCGGCCGGCCTGTCCGGGGAAGAGACCGGCGGTGAGCCGCCTCCCATTCCGACCGCGGCCGACGAGGAGGAGTTGCGTTCGACCGTCGCTTTCCAGAAGATCCTGAAGCTGGGCGTCCCGGAACGGGTGCAGCTGGCGATGAAGGGAACGGCGGAAGAGCGCGCCATCCTCATTCGCGACACCACCAAGATCGTCGCGCTCCAGGTCCTCAAGAGCCCGAAGCTGGGGGAAAACGAGATCGCCGGTTTCGCCCAGATGCGCAACGTGCACGAGGACATTCTGCGCAAAATCGCCGGCAAGCGTGATTGGACCAAGAGCTATAGTGTGGTGCATGCCCTGATCAGAAACCCCAAGACCCCGACCGGCCTTTCGACGCAGTTCCTGTCGCGTCTCGGCGTGCGCGATCTGAATCTGATGACCCGCGACAAGAACATCCCGGAAGGGCTCCGACGGGCCGCCCGCAACCTCTTTCTGGCCCGCACCCAGAAATCGGGCAAGCGGAAACACTGATGAGATTCCTCCGGGCGGTGCGCAATCTTCTCGGCAACTACCAGCTGAAGTCGGGGATCTACCATTACGATCGGGGGGAATCGCAGCAGGCGATCGAATACCTCACCCGCGCTCTCCAGGCGGCCGACTCGACCGAGTCGGATCGGGCCATGGCGCTCTATTACCTGACCCAGTCACGCATCGCGATTGCCGAGAAGCTCGAGTCGAGCGAGGAGATCGGCAAGGCGGTGGAGGCATATCGCCAGGCGCTCGCCCTGACGCCCGACTATCCCGACATCCATTTTCGCCTCGCCTCGTTGTGCGCCCGTTTCGGGCTCGACCACGACGCGGTAGAGGCCTACCGCCGCGCCCTCGAGCTGCATCCCGGCTATCTGGAGGCACGTATCAACCTGGGGATCCTGCTGCTGCGGGGGGGCGATCCCGACGCGGCCGGCGAAGAGTTCGCCGCGGCGCACGAGCTCGCGGTGCAGGCGATCGAAGTTCCCTACCGCAGGGGGACCGCCGCCCTCCAGCGTGGGGACCGGGCGGAGGCGGAACAGGCCATGCGGACGGCGTTCGAGAGATTGCCGGAGAGCTTTCAATTCTACTACCGCCGCGGCCTGCAAAACCTGCGCGAGGGGGCCTTCGAGGACGCTGTCGACAATCTTCGCCAGGCGTCGCACTACCGCCAGGATTACGCGGATGTGCAGAACTATCTCGGGGTGGCGCACGGCGAGATGGAGCACTGGGAAGAGGCGATCGGCGCCTTCCGCCGGGCGCTGGACGCCAGCGGCGACTACCACGTCGCCCGCCTCAATCTCGGCTTCGCCCTGGCGTCGATCGGCCGGGATGAGGAGGCCTGCCAGGAATTGCAGGCCGTTCTGGCGGCAGATCCGGCAAATCAACCCGCAACTGCAAAGCTTGAGGAACTTTCCGGGCCAAGGCGCGATAGGATACGGGTTCAGGATGGGAGCCGTGACTGAGGAGAAGCAGCCCCGGATGGGTATCGAGGCCAGCGGCAGGACCGACGTCGGCAAGAAACGCACGTCAAACGAGGATTCGTTCGTCATCCTGCCCGACCAGGGACTGTTCGTCGTCGCCGACGGCATGGGCGGCCACGCCGCCGGCGAGGTCGCGTCGCGCCTCGCGGTGGAATCGATCGAACGGCACATCTCCGGCGGCTCGGTCGGCGAGGATTCCACCCTGCCGAGCTCGATGCAGACCCCCCCCTCCCCCCGCGAATCGCAACTGCCCGCTCCCGCCCGCAAGGTGCTGAACGCCATCCGCCTGGCCAACCAGGAGATCGTCCGTTCGGTGCGCAAGGACCACAGCAGGCGCGGCATGGGAACGACGGTGGTGATCGCCTATATCCAGGGCAACCGGGCCTATATCGGCTCGGTCGGCGACAGCCGTGCCTACCTGGCCAGGGACGAGGAGATCATGCAGTTGACCTGCGATCACACCTTCGTCAACGAGCAAGTGATGGCCGGAACCCTCACCTCGTCCGAGGCGAGGCGTCATCCGGCGCGCAACATCCTGACCCGGGCCGTCGGCAGCCAGGAGGTGGTGGAACCGGATCTGGTCGAGCAGGAGCTGGAACAGGGTGACTGCCTGCTTCTCTGTTCCGACGGTCTTACGACCATGCTCGACGATGCCGACATCCTGAAGACGCTGCTACGGCATCCGCACGATCTCGAGGGCGGCTGCCGCGCCCTGATCGAGGCGGCCAACGAGCGCGGTGGCGATGACAATGTCACCGTGGTCCTCATCCAGGCCGCCACCCGCTCTCCGGCCCACTGAGGGGAGTGAGCACCACCGCCTGGCGCATCTTCGTCGACGTCGGAGGCACGTTCACCGACGCGATCGGGATCGACCCCGGCGGCCGCACCCACCGGGTCAAAGTCCTCAGCAGCGGCGCGCTGCGCGGCACCATCGCGGGTCGCGCCGCGCCCGACCGGTACGCCGTCAACGAGGACTGGGGAGCCCATCCGGAGCTCCTCCGCGGCTTCGCCTTCCGCCTGCTGGACGGCGCCGGTCCCCCCTGCCGGGTGGAGCGTTATGATCCGGAGGCAGGCGTCCTGGTGCTGAGCGCGGCACCCTTTCCGCCGCTGCCGCCGGGCGCCGCCTTCGAACTGCAGTCCCCCGATGAAACCCCCGTCCTGGCGGCGCATCTGCTCACCCGGACAGGGCGCGATCACCCCCTGCCGGCGATCGCGTTGCGCCTCGCCACCACGCTCGGCACCAATGCCCTGCTGCAGCGCGCCGGCGTGCCGATGGCGTTGTTCACGACCCGGGGGTTCGGCGACCTGCTGCGTATCGGCACGCAGCAGCGCCCCGACCTGTTCGCCCTCGACATCAGACTCCCGGAGCCGTTGCCGGCCGTGGTGGTGGAGATCGACGAACGTCTCGCCGCCGACGGCACGGTCCTGCGACCGCTCGCCACCGGGGCGCTCGAGGCGGCGGCCGTCGATCTCGCGGCGCGGGGCATCCGGGTCGCCGCAGTCGCCCTGATGCACTCTTATCTCAACCCCGCCCACGAGATTCAGATCCGGGATCTTCTCCGCCGGCAGGGATTCACGCACGTCTCCTGCTCCGCCGATCTCGCTGTCAGCATTAAGCTTCTCCCACGGACCCAGACTGCGGTGGTCGATGCCTATCTCGGCCCGGTGGTCCAGGATTACCTCGATCGCGTTCGCTCTCGGCTTCCCGGGGGAAGCATGCACGTCATGACCAGTGCCGGCGGTCTGGTGTCACCGCAGGCGTTCCACGCCAAGGACTCCCTGCTGAGCGGCCCGGCGGGCGGGGTGGTCGGCGCCGCCCGGGTTGCGGCGCGGTCCGGATTCGAGCGGGTGATCGCCTTCGACATGGGCGGCACCAGCACCGACGTCGCCCGTTACGACGGGGATTACGAGTACCTGTTCGAGCACCAGGTCGGCGACGCCCGCCTGGTGGCGCCGGCCCTGGCGATCGAGAGCGTGGCGGCGGGAGGAGGATCGATCTGCTGGTTCGACGGCGATCGCCTGCGGGTCGGACCGCAGAGCGCCGGAGCGGCCCCCGGTCCCGCCTGCTACGGCGCCGGCGGTTCGCTGAGCCTCACCGACGTCAACTTGTTGCTCGGACGGCTCGATCCCGCCCGCTTCGACGTGCCGCTGCTGCCCGCTGCGGCGGAGCGGGCCGTTGCCGATCTCGAGGCGGCGATCGCCTCCCGCTCGGGTCGCCGGCCCCGGCGCGAGACGCTGCTGGAGGGATTCCTGGAGATCGCCAACGAACGGACGGCCGACGCGATCCGCTCGATCTCGGCGCGCCGGGGATACGATCCCTCCGAGTACGCTCTGGTCGCCTTCGGAGGCGCCGGCGCGCAGCACGCATGCGGCGTCGCCGATCGCCTGGGCATCACCACCATCATGGTGCCGCCGGATGCCGGCCTGTTGAGCGCTCTCGGCCTGCGCGACGCCGTCATGGAAAGGTTCGCGTCGCAACAGGTTCTCGCGCCGCTCGAAGCAGTGGAAGCGGGCCTTCCCGCCCGGCTCGATCGACTGGCCGGCCGCGCCGTGGCTCAGGTGGTGGCGGAAGGCGTGGCGCCCGCGGAGGTGCATGTCCGCCGCCGGGTCGTTCACCTGCGTCTCGCCGGTCAGGATGGAGTGCTGGAGGTTCCCTGGGACGAGGCTGTCCCGTTGCGCACCAGCTTCATCGAGCTTTACGAAGCTCTGTACGGGCATTCACCGGAGGATCGCGCCATCGAGGTCGAGTCGCTGCGCGTCGTTGCCTCCACCCTCCCACCGCGGATTGATGGATCCCACCGGCGGGTCTCCTCCTACCGCGCTGCGGCGCATGGCGGGCGTCACGCCTACGTCGGCGGAGCATGGCAGGACGTGGCACTGTACGAGCGTGACGGCCTGCAGGGGGGCGCCTTCCTGCAGGGACCGGCGATCGTCTGCGAGCGCCACAGCGCGACCGTGGTGGAGTGCGGCTGGGACGCCGAGGTGGACGGGGCCGGCTCCATTCTGATGCGTCGGGTCGCTCGTGCCACGACCGCGGGAGGGGAATCGGCCCGGCCCGAGGAGGTCCGTCTGGAGCTGTTCACCAACCGGTTCCGCGCCATCGCCGCCGAGATGGGAGAGCGGCTGCGCCGCACCGCCATCTCGACCAACATCAAGGAGCGGCTCGATTTCTCCTGCGCCCTGCTGAACGCGCGCGGCGAGCTGGTGGTGAACGCGCCCCACATCCCGGTGCACCTCGGCGCGGTCGGACTGTGCGTCCGCAGCCTGATGAAGGCGATCGCGCTGCGTCCCGGCGATGTCGTGGCCACCAACCACCCCGCGTTCGGCGGCAGCCATCTTCCCGACATCACGGTCGTCACTCCGGTCTACAGCGAAGGACCGGGCGGCGCGCAAGCACTCCTCGGCCTGGTCGCCAGCCGGGCCCACCATGCCGAGCTCGGTGGCGAGCGGCCCGGTTCGATGCCGTTCTCCGCCGCTTCCCTGGCGGCCGAGGCGGTGGTCATCCCGCCGCTGCACCTGGTCCGGGAGGGCCGCCCCTGCTGGGACGACGTGCGCCGGCTGCTGAGCGGCGCGCTCCATCCCACCCGCGCGCTCGACGACAATCTCGCCGATCTCCGCGCCGCCGCCGCCGCCAATCACGCCGGCTCCACGGCCCTGCGCGCTCTCGCCGCCGCGCATGGGTCCGGGACGGTGCAGCACTATATGGATGAGCTGACCGGCCTGGCCGAGCGCCGCATGCGCGAAGCGCTGCGCCGCCTGCCGGCCGGCACCTACCGGGCCGAGGAGCGGCTCGATGACGGCACCCGCCTGCAGGTCGCCATCGACATCGCCGACGGGGAGGCGCGCATCGATTTCGCCGGCACCAGCGGCGTGCACGCCGGGAACCTGAACGCCACACCGGCCATCGTCGCCAGCGCCGTGATCTACGTTCTGCGCCTGCTGCTGCGCGCGCCGCTGCCGCTGAACGAGGGTCTCCTGCGGCCGGTAACCCTCGACATCCCCCGCGGCCTGCTGAACCCCGAGTTCGGCGCCGATCCGGCGACCGCGCCGGCGGTCACCGGCGGCAACGTCGAGACCAGCCAGCGCCTGGTCGACACGCTGCTGAAGGCGCTCGGTGTCGCCGCCTGCAGCCAGGGAACGATGAACAACATCATCTTCGGCACCGACCGGTTCGGCTACTACGAGACGCTGGGGGGAGGGTGCGGGGCCGGCCCCGATTTCGACGGCGCGAGCGCGGTGCACAGCCACATGACCAACACCCGCATCACCGATCCCGAGATCATCGAGCACCGCTACCCGGTGCGGGTCGAGCGTTTCGCCGTCCGGGCCGGCTCGGGCGGCGACGGACGCCGGCGCGGCGGCGACGGTCTGATCCGCGAGTTCACTTTCCTGCAACCGATGTCGCTGTCGATCCTGAGCCAGCACCGGACCGTGCCGCCGTACGGTCTCGCGGGGGGAATGCCGGGGGCTCCGGGGCGGCAGCAGGTGATCCGCGCCGGAGGCGAAACGCTCACCCTCGGCTCGCTCGACGGCTGTGAGGTCGGACCCGGCGATCGCCTGCGGGTCGAAACCCCGGGCGGCGGGGGTTATGGTCCGCCTGCGACGGCCGGGCACCGTGAGGCTTGAGACGGCTGCGTGGTGGTGATAACCTGACTCCGAACCTGAAGAACCACGGGGGGAACCGTCCATGCTGAGCATCGGCGCCCAAGCTCCTGATTTCACGGTGCAGGACCACAATGGCCGCGAGGTGACGCTTGCCGGCTATGCCGGCCGCAAGGTGGTCCTCTGGTTTTATCCGATGGCCGACACACCCGGCTGAACGATCGAGGGTCGCGGGTACCGCGACCTGTCCGCCGACTTCGACCGGAAGAACGCCGCCATTCTCGGGGTGTCGTTCGACACCGTCGCGGAGAACGCCGCCTTTGCCGCCAAATTCGATTTTCCTTATCCCCTGCTCTGCGACACGGAGAGATCGATCGGCCTCGCCTACGGGGCCTGCGACGACGCCGGCGCGTCGCACGCCCGTCGCATCTCGTACGTCATCGGCCCCGGGGGCACCATCACGCACCGGTTCGACAAGGTCGACCCGAAGAGCCATCCGGCGGAAGTGCTCGCGCTTCTCTGAGCGCGCCGCGCACTGGCCACGCACGAGCGGAGCAATCCGGTGAGCGATCTCAATCGCGACCTCGCGTCGCTCAAGATCGACAGGGAGCGCCAGATCAGGCGCCTGCCGCGCTGGCCGTTGCTGCTCTTCCTTCCCGTGATTCTGGCCATGGCGGCGCTGTACGCCTGGCAGGGTCGCGTGGCGCTCGGCGGGGTCAAGGTCGAAGCGGGGCGCGCCACCCTGCTGACCGTTCCGACGCCGGGCGACAGCGGACCGCTCCTCACCGCCACCGGCTACGTGGTGCCGCGCCGCAAGGCTGTGGTTTCGGCGAAGATCCAGGGGCGTCTCGCCGAGCTCCGGGTCGAGGAAGGGAGCCGCGTGGCGGAGGGGGAGACGATCGCCCGGCTGGAAAGCTCCAACTACCAGGCGCAGATCGATCTCTCCCGCGCCGCTGTGCGACGCGCCGAAGCCGATCTCGCCGAGAGCCGCCGGCGGGCGAAGCTGGCCGAAGAGCTGGCCGGCAAGGAAGTCCTCTCGCAGGACGAACTCGACGCACGCCGGAGCCAGGTAACGATCGACGAGGCTGAACTGGCGCAGGCGCGCGCCCAGGTTCGACTCGATGAGGCGCATTTCCGCGACACGGTCATTCGCGCACCGTTCTCCGGCGTGGTGCTCAAGAAAATGGCGGAGGTGGGAGAGAGCGTGGCGCCGATTCCCCCCGGGGTCAATATCTCCACTTCAAGCGGAGCGATCGTCGCTCTCGCCGATCTCGATACGCTCGAGGTGGAGGCCGACGTCAGCGAATCGAATGTCGCCCGGCTCGGCGATCAGCAGCCCGCCGTGGTCTCCGTGGAGGCTTTTCCCGAACGTAAATTCCGTGCCGTCCTGCGGCAGATCATTCCCACCGCCGATCGCACCCGGGCCACGGTGCAGGTGAAGGTGACGATCCTCGACAAGGACCCGGCGCTCCGCCCGGAGATGACGGCCAAGGTGAACTTCTATCGCGACGCGGCCGGGGCGACGGCCGTTTCACAGGCGCCGCCGCCAACCGTCACTATCCCGCCGGAGGCACTGGTGACGCGCGGCGGTCAATCGATCGTGTTCGAGATCGTCGCCGGCCGGGCCCGGTCCCGTGCCGTGCGGGCCGGCGGGCAATGGGAGGATCGAGTGGAGGTGAGTGACGGACTCACCGGTTCCGAGCAGCTGGTCCTCCACCCTCCAGAGGATCTCGAGGATGGCGATCTCGTGCGGGTCGAAGAATGAGAATGCGTCGCGCAGCAGCGGCGGGAGGGGGGCAGCGATGGCGCTGGTCGAGGTGATACAACTGCGCAAGGTCTATCAGCGGGACGCGGAGAAGATCACCGTCCTGGATGGGATCGACCTGCAGGTGCCGGAGGGCGAGTTCGTCGCGCTGATGGGACCATCGGGTTCGGGAAAAACGACGCTGCTGAATCTGATCGCCGGGATCGATCGACCCACGTCTGGGTCAATCCGCGTTGCCGGCACCGACCTGGCGGCGCTGTCGGAGAGTGCTCTGGCCCGCTGGCGCAGCCGCAGCGTCGGCTTCATCTTCCAGTTCTACAACCTGATCCCGGTGCTCACGGCGCTGGAGAACGTCGAACTGCCGCTGCTGCTGGAGCGACTGTCGGCGCGGGAGCGGCGCGAGCGGGCGATGACGGCCCTCAAGATCGTCGCGTTGACCGATCGCTCCGGCCACTATCCGCGACAGCTTTCCGGCGGCCAGGAGCAGCGGGTCGCCATTGCCCGGGCGATCGTCACCGACCCCCGGGTGCTGGTCGCCGACGAGCCGACCGGCGACCTCGACGCGCACAGCGCCGAGGAGATCCTGACGCTGATGGAGGCGCTCAATCGCGACTTCAAGAAGACGATCGTCATGGTGACCCACGATCCGCGCGCCTCGAAACGCGCGCATACACAGAAGCATCTCGACAAGGGGGTCCTGACGGACGAAGCATGAGGTTCCTTCCATACATACTCAAGCATCTGCGGCGCAACTGGGTCCGGACCGGCAGCACGGTGCTGGCGATGGCGTCCTGCGTCTTCCTGTTCTGCACCCTGCAGACGTTCCTCCACTCGGTCGCGCTCAGCCTGCAGAGCGCCAGCGGAACGCGGCTGGTCACGCGGCATGCCGTCAGCCTGGTCTTCAACCTGCCGATCGCCTACAAGGAGCGGATCAGGGGCGTTCCGGGCGTCCGCCGGGTGGCGATGGCTAACTGGTTCGGCGGCATGCGCGATCTCAGCAACCAGCGTGACTTCTTCGTCAACTTCGCCGTCGAGGCGGAGCCTTACCTGGAGATGTACCCGGAGTACATGTTTCCGGAGGAGCAGAAGCGGTCCTTCTTGCAGGATCGCGGCGGCTGCATCGTCGGCCGGGAAACGGCCGACAAGTTCGGCTGGCGTCTCGGCGACACGTTTCAACTGGAAAGCTTCATCGCTCCCTACCGCGCCGACCGGCCGTTCGAGTTCGTCCTCCGCGGCATTTACGATACCGACCAGAATCGCTACCCCGGCACCCTGCGCACGGTGATGCTGTTCCATCATGATTACCTGTACGAGAAGACCGGGCGCAACGTCGGCGCCGGCACCTTCATCATCGAGGTCGACCAACCGGAGCGTGCAGCCGCCGTCAGCGAGGCGGTCGATGCCCTGTTCCGCAACAGCGAAGCGGAGACGAAAACCGAGACGGAACAGGCGTTTCGCGCCGGCTTCGTCTCCCTCGCCGGCAACCTCGCCCTGCTGCTCAACGGCATCGCCCTCGCGGTGATGTTCACCATTCTTCTGGTGACCGCGAACACCATGAGCATGGCGGTGCGGGAACGGCGCACCGAGATCGCCGTCCTCAAGACGCTCGGCTTTCCCAGCCGGCTGGTCATGGGTCTGGTGCAGGCGGAATCGGGATTTCTCGGTGCGCTCGGGGGCGGCGTCGGGGTCCTGCTCGGCTGGGCGGTGATCCGCTATCTGCCGGACATCCCCGTTCTTGGCAGCCTCATCAAGGCCTACTTCCCCAACCTGGTCCTCTCCCCTATCATCGCGGCGATCGGCCTCGGAGCGGCCATCGCCCTCGGGCTGTCGGCCGGATTCGTCCCCGCCGTGCTCGCTTACCGCGCCCGCATCACCGAGGCGCTGCGGCAGGTCTGATGGCGCTACCGCTCCGTTATAACGCGCGCAACCTGTTCGTCCGCTGGAAGGTGACCCTGCTGGCGATCTGCGGCATCGGTCTCGTGGTCACCGTCCTTGTGACACTGCTGGCGATGGCGGCGGGATTCCGTCTCGCCCTGCGCGCCACCGGCAGTCCTGATAACGGCATCGTCGTGCAGCGCGGTTCCGGATCGGAGCTGTCGTCCTTCTTCTCGCAGGAGCACGCCAATCGCATCTCGGTCGACGAGCGCGTGGCGCGCGGCGAAGACGGCGAGCCGCTCGCCTCGCCGGAGATCGTCATCGTCGCGAATCTGCCGCGCCGCGCCGACGGCGCCCCCACGAACGTCACCGTGCGGGGTGTGACGCCGCGGGCGTTCGCGGTGCGCGAGGGGATCGAGATCGTGCAGGGAGTCCCGTTCACCCCCGGGCTGGATGAGATCATCGTCGGCGAACGGATCCACGCGAGGATTATGGGCCTCGAGGTCGGCGCGCGGGCGTCGATCCAGAAGCGCGAGTGGAACGTGGTGGGGGTGTTCGTGGCCGGCGGCGGCGCGTTCGAGAGCGAGATCTGGGGCTCTTACGACGTGATGGGGCCGGCGTTCAACCGCACCGGCGGTCAGAATTCCCTGACCGTGCGCCTTGCTGACCCCGCCGCGCTGGCGGCCTTCGATGGCGAACTTCAGGCCGATCCCCGGATGCAGGTCCAGATGGTCGGCGAGCGGCAGTACTACGAAGATCAGTCAGGCCCGGTCGCCATTCCGTTGACCGTGCTGGCGACATTTGTCTCCGTGGTGATGGGGATCGGCGCCGTGTTCGGCGCGATGAACACCATGTACGCCATCGTCGCGGCTCGCACGCGGGAGATCGGCACGCTGAGGGCCATCGGCTTCTCGCGCCGCAGCATTCTCCTTTGTTTTCTCGTCGAATCAGTATTCCTTGCGCTGGTGGGGGGCGCGGTCGGCTGCCTGCTGGCCTTTCCGATGAATGGCTTCAGCACCGCCACCGGCAACACCGCCAGCTTCAGCGAGGTCGCCTTCGCCTTCAGGGTCACACCGCCCAGCTTGATCACCGGCATGCTCTTCGCGCTGGTGATGGGGGTGATCGGCGGGCTGCTCCCGTCAGCGCGGGCCGCACGGCTGCCGATCGCCTCGGCGCTGCGGGAGGCTTGACGGGCCGCCGACCGCTCGGATCCTATTTCGGTGGCGGCTCGATCTTCCCCTGCAGGCTCTCGTCGATCCGATCCCGCAGGGAGGCGGCGGCGGTCTCCACCGCGGTCGCGCTCTCCTGCGCTTCCTCGATCTTCCCCTCCGCCAGCTGGGCCCGCGCCTCCTCCAGCTGCTGCGGCAGCGCCTCGAGATCGTCTCGGAACATCGCCCGGTCGGCGCGCGAGGCGCGCCCGGCGGGCGCCGCCTCGAGACGCGACCGCGCCTCGTCGAGCAGGCCCGCCGCCGCCATGATGGTCGCGTCGGCGTCGTCCCGTGCCCGGGCCTTGCCGGCGATCGCCGCCTCGCTGGCGCTGCCCGCCTCGTCGCGCGCCCTGGAGAGGAGCTCCCGGGCGCTGTCGTAGCTCTTGAACCACTTCCCCTCCTGCGCGGCGATGGCATTGAGCGCAGCGTTCAGCGCTTCCTCCGCGGCGCGCAATTCATCCGGCGCCCAGACCTCCGCCTCGGCCTGTCGTGCGCGCTCGAGCTCGGCCTGCACCGCCTCGATCTCGCTCCCGTCGGGACGGCTCGAGCACCCCGCCAGCAGCAGGGCGATGCCGAGCATGATCGGCAGCGCGGCGATCGCCGCCACCGGCGGACGGGTCGTGGTTCTATTCTCCATGTTTGTCTCAGTCATGAATCAGCTCTCCTGCCCTGTCCGACGCGCGGACCACGGCCTTGATCAGGGTGACCCGCAGGCCCCCTTCCTCCAGTTCGAGCAGGCCGTCGATGGTGCAGCCGGCCGGCGTGGTGACGACATCCTTGAGTTTGGCCGGATGCTCCCCCGAATCGAGCACCATGGCGGCGGAGCCGAGGACCATCTGGGCGGCCAGGGTGGTCGCGACGTCGCGCGGCAGCCCCATCTTGACCCCTCCCTCGGCAAGCGACTCGATCACGACGTACAGATAGGCCGGTCCCGAAGCCGACAGCCCGGTGACCGCGTCCATGTGGCGCTCGTCGAGCGTCATGCAGAGCCCGAGCGGGTCGAACACCTGCCGCGCCGCCTCGACGTGCCGGTCGAGGGCATGCCGCCCACGCGCCAGCACCGTCATGCCCCGACGGATCAGGCAGGGGGTGTTCGGCATCGCCCGGATCACCGGCGCCCGGGCCCCCAGACGCTTCTCGATGAACGACGTGCTCACCGAAGCTGCCACCGAGATCACCAGTTGGCCGGGCGTCACCCGCCTCCCGATCGCACGGAGGAGATCCGCCATGCCCTGCGGTTTGACCGCCAGGATGACGAGCGTCGCACCCCTGATCGCCTTGCGATTGTCGAGCGTCGTCTCGATCCCGAGACGTTGCGACAGGGCGTCGAGGCGCTCCTCGTGGCGGGCGGTGGCGACGATCTGGCCGCGCTTGACGAGGCCGACATCGAGGAGTCCGGCGATGAGACTCTCCCCCAGCTTGCCCGCGCCGAGAACGGCAATGCGCGTGAAACTCCGCTTCATCAGCCTCGCCTCCGCACCGGCTAGTCTATCATCCGCCACCCCTGAGACCAGGGCCGGTTCGTTGGCGGCGCATGGTAGGACGGGAGTCTGCGCCGCCCGGGGCATGTCGTCGGCCGCGGTAAGGGGTATGCTGTATGCAGGCATGCGTTCAGCCGGGTCCGTGGGGCGCCAGGTGACCCTATGCGCAAAACCTTGATCCTGGGAGTGCTGGCAGTCGGAGCGATGTTCGCCTGCTCGCCCGAGCCACGGCTCTGTGAGGTCTGCCAGCGCGGTATCCATGCCGATGTGCGAGCCGCGATCGTACTCGACAATGGCCGCCGCGTCGATGCCTGCTGTCCGCGCTGCGCCATGCACTACCGCGCCACCTCCACCGAACAGGTTCTCCGGATCGAGGTTACCGACCACGATCGGGGCTCTCTGCTCCCACTCGAGCAGGCCTACCTGGTGGAGGGGAGCGACCTGACGCCCTGCATCGACCATCATCCGATCAGCGACGACACGCATCTGCCCATGCGCATCTGTTACGACCGCTGCATGCCGAGCCTCATCGCGTTCGCCCGCGAGCCGCAGGCCCGGGCGTTCATCGCCATCCATGGGGGAAATCTGCTGCCGTCCGGGTCACGCACCACCCACGCTGTCCCCTAGCCATGCGTCGGGCTGCGACCCGGCGCCACGCCGCCCGAACCGGCCGGGTGATCGTCGCTTCCCGCGTGACGGGCCCGGCCGGCTTCGAGATGATTCAGGGCGGGGCGGCGCCACGCACGTCGTAAACGTAGTATGCCTGGCCGACGATGGCGGTCGGCGGAGTATGCAGGATCCAGTTCTCCGTGCCGTTGCCGTAGCGTGCGGACAGGCGCCCCAGCGCCCGCGCGACCAGGTGGGAACTGAACGCGTGCAGACCGGGGCCGGGCGGCCGATCGAGCGC
>Ga0302046_10003200_pt1 | contig 14858 bp, 8 predicted proteins | sample RVTome_11_FD_200261 | JGI IMG/M metagenome (GOLD analysis project Ga0302046, IMG submission 200261) | Soil microbial communities from uranium-contaminated site in the Upper Colorado River Basin, Wyoming, United States - RVT147D111 (version 2) ...
GCTCGTCGATGGTGATGATGCAGTCCATCGCGCTCTGCAAGATGGCGCTCTTGCGCGCCTCGCTCTCCTCCAGAGCCCGGGCCTGCCGCTCCCGCTCCGTCACGTCGTTGGCCATCACCAGGCGGGCGCGCCGGCCTTCCCAGGGCAGTTCGTGGGAGGTGATCTCCACGTGGAGCAGCGAGCCGTCCTTGCGGCGATGCAGCCAGACGCCGGCCCCCTGCAGGGGGCTGCGTGGGGTCGCCAGATAGTCCGTCAGCGCGTGCTGGCTCTCTTGCGGCCGCAGCTCTCGGATGGTCATCGAGAGGAACTCGTCTCTCGAGTAGCCGTAGGTCTCGATGGCGGCGTGGTTGACCGCCAGGATCCGGAGGTCGTCGAGATCGTAGACCCACATCGGTAGGGGGTTGTTCTCGAAGATGAGGCGATACATCCTGCCGTCCTCGCCGGCGCGGCCCGAAGGCCGTGTCTTCCCCTTCGGTGCCTCGGCGCTCATCGGGCCGTCCCTGCCGGCGGTGTCGACGTCGAACCGTTCGCTCGCCATGGCGGGTCGGTGCGGCGGGCGAGCAACTCCTCCATCCGATGCGCGTTCACCGGCCTGCTGAACAGGTAGCCCTGGGCCAGCGGACAACCCATCTCCCTGAGCAATTCCATGGTCTCCCGCCGTTCGACCCCTTCCGCCACCGCCGACAGTCCGAGACTGGCGGCGAGATCGAGCATTGCCTTGACGATGGTGAATCCATCCGAACCGGGAGCGAGGCTCGTGATGAAGGATCGGTCCACCTTGAGATGGTCGATCGGGAGGCGGTGGAGATAGCGCAGCGAGGTGTAGCCGGCACCGAAATCGTCGATCGCGATGACGAACCCCATGTCGTGCAGCTCACGCAGCACGCGGTTCGCCACCGCGTAATCGTGCATGATGGCGCTCTCGGTCACCTCGAATCCGATCGAGGGCGGGTCGACGGGCGTTTCCTGGAGGCATTCGCGAACGTAGCCCGGCAGCCCAGGACTCTCCAGGTCCCGGACCGACAGATTGACGAACAGCGGTACCGCACCACCGCCGCCCTTCCACCGCGCCAGCTGTTCGAAGGCGTTCCTGATGACCCAGTCCGTCAGCGGCCGGATGAGTCCCGATTGCTCGGCGCCCTCGAGGAACATCGCAGGCGTGATCAGTCCCCGGTCGGGGTGCTGCCAGCGAACCAGCGCCTCGGCGGCCACGATCGAGCCGGAGGCCAGCTCGACGATGGGCTGATAGAGGAGCACCAGATCGTCGTTCCGGACCGCGTGGCGGAGCTCCCCGAGCAGCTGGAGACGTTCCGGTGTCGCCCGATCCTCCGCCGGCGAGTAGACGCGGAAGTGGGTGCTCCTCTCGGCGGCGTGCGTGGAGGCCACGTAGGCACTGCGGAGCACGGCCTCACCGCTGCGACCGTGCGCAGGGTAGGCGGCGATCCCGATCGTGGGGTCCACGTGCAACCGTGAGATCTCGAGCTCGATGGGCTCGTCGAAGATCTCGGTGCAGCGACTGCCGAACGCTTCGAGGTCGGTGTCGTCGCGTAGCTCGGCCGTGAGCCCGAAGCTGGATTCGTTGAGGCGTCCAACGCGCGTCGCGTCCCCGGCGTGAGTCATCAGTCTCTCGGCGATCGCTCCCATCAGCGCATCGGCCGTCTCGACACCCAGCACGTTGCGAATGCTCCTCAGGTTGCCGATCTCGAGCACCGCGACGGCGACGACGTGCTCCCCCTCCGCGCCGCCTTCCAGGATCTTGGTCAGGTTCTTCTTGAAGAGGCGCTCGTTGGGGAGATCGGTCACTGGATCGTGATAGGCGATGAACTCGATGTGCTCCGCCATGCGTCTGTTCTCGCGGCGGATCTGTGCGTCCCTCAACTCCCGCCTGATTGCCGGCACGAGCCGGCTGGGGTTCTGCTTCATCACGTAGTCGTGGGCGCCGGCCCGCATCGCGTCGACCGCGAGCTCCTCCCCGACGGTGCCGGAGACGAGGATAAAGGGCGCCTCGAGCCCGTGCTCCTGGCAGAGACGCAGGCAGCGCAGGCCATCGAAGCTCGGCATCGAGTAGTCGGAGATGACCAGGTCCCATTGGGGTTCCCGGAGCTCCTTCACCAGCTGCTGCTCCGTGGTTATGACGGCATACGCGACGTCGAAGCCGCCGCTCCGGAGCTCATGTAGCAGGAGCTCGGCGTCGTCTTGCGAGTCTTCGACGATCAAGACCCTCAACGGCGCCGACGTGCCGTCGTCGTGCGTCCGAGGGGTCGCTCCTGTTGACCGACTCTTGATCACGTCGCCCGCCGCTTGGAGGCCGTGGATTCGCTTGCCTCTGCCCCGGCTGGTCTCCGTTCTGAGGGATCTGCTTATACCAGGATTGATTATACCGCAGGGATTCACGAAGCACGCCTCGCGACGCGGAAGGTGGTTCCGCCCGACCACGGGCCGGGACAGAGCGAGGCGCCGGCTAGTTGCGACCACCCCGCGCCGCAGCACATTTCGCCTGCTGGGCTGGTTGACTTCCCGGCGATTCCCGCCGTAGTGGTATGGCCCTCAACAACGGGGCGCTCCCGCCCCACCACGGGATCGACATGAGCACCGAGTTCGAGTTCTTCGAGGGCACCGCGACCGTCAACTCCACCAGCCCGCGGGTGACCGTCCGCAAGGCCGGCCAGCTCGTCCTCACCGAGGCCGCCGTCGCCATGCTCGGCGAGGGCGTCGGGGCCGTCCAGATCGGGTACAACCCCAAGGGCCGCGTCGTCGGCATCAGGCCGGCGGCCGACGGTGTCCGCGGCGCGCTGAAGCTGCGCGCTCAGCCGAACGGCCGGTCGCGGCTGGTGGATGCGAAGATGCTTCTATGACCTGTCAAGTGGCTCACGCGGCTTCCGGCAATCCCTCCAGCAACCTGTAGATCCGGCGCGCCAGGTAGCGCTTCAGACAGCGGCGGATCTCCTTCCTGCTCTTGCCCTCGAGCGTTCGCCGGGCGGCGTACTCCTGGGTCTCCTCGTGGTGGCCGAGGCGGCTGAGCACGATGGTGTGCAGCGCGCAGTTGAGCCGGCGGTCGCCTCCGCGATTGAGGCGATGACGCGTGACCTGGCCGGAGGAGGCGACGATCGGCGCCACCCCGCCGAGGGCGGCGAAAGCGGCCTCGGAGCGCAGACGTCCCGGGTGTGACCAGGCGCAGAGGATCTCAGCGGCGGTGAGCACTCCGATGCCGGGCTCGGCGAGCAGCGGCGCCGCCATCTCGAGCACCAGCATCTCGATCTGAGACTCCAGGTCGTTGGCCTCCGCCTCGAGGTGGAGGACTCGGCGGGCGGTTGCGCGCAGGGCGGTGACGGTGGCCCGGTGCTCGGGCGAGTGCCTGATGCTAGTTCGTAGGCGGGCGCAGCGGTTGACCAGTGCCGTCGTGTCGAGCCGTCGGAACGTATCGCGCAGGCGTTCGTGCGCCGTCACGACCAGCGACTTCAGATGGCAGATGGCGCGGCTGCGTGCCTGGACCGCACCGTGACGCGTTCGGACCAACACCCGCAGGGCTTCCCGCTCACCCCGGCGACGCGGCTGAGCCAGATGGTTGCGCGACAGGGCTTCACGGGCTGCCCGGGTGGCATCGAGCTCGTCGGACTTCGCACCAGTGCGGCGCGCGGGACGACGTGGACGATCGACCTCCACCACCCACTCACCCTTCGCCAGCAGGTGGGTGGTCAGCCCGCTGCCGAAGCTCCCGGAGCCTTCGACGGCCCACACGCGGCGGCCCTGTGCGTGCTCCTGGGCAAACTCGCGCAGCCGGCGGTAGCCGTGGGTGTCCGCCGGAAGCGTCGCCGTCGCCAGCTCCGCCCCCTGAGGATTGACCACGGCGGCCGTGTGCGTTGCCTTGTGAGTGTCGACGCCAATGACGAAGTCGACTCGGTCTCTGAGCTTGGCCATGCGCTCCTCCTCCAGGTAGGCTGTTCAGGGCCCGGCCTGGATCCGGCACCGCACGGCGAGACTGTGAGGGGTCACGCTCTTCGGAGCGGACAGGCTTCTGATCAGGCCAGCCGCGGTGGCCAGGCCGAGGCCCCCGCGGACGCGACCGACATATCTAAGGCGAAGGCAGTCGAGCGGACTCGGCGCCAACGATTCTTGGGGTCAAGTCTCGTCCTCGGGGACCCTGAGCCTGACAGGTCTGCCCAGGCTGCGACCTGCTACCCCGAGTCTCACAACGGTTCTTCGCCCACCGGGGGCCCGCCGTCGACAAGGCGCGGGGGCTGGAGGTGGAGGATTTCGGAGGTGGGATCGTCGGGTTCCGGCTGCCGGAGGAGGGGGCGGGGGAGGCGCCGGAGAAGGTGGTGAAGGGCGGGGGGCGGCGGAAGGCGGCGGCCGGCTGACGCAGTCGCGCTCTGCCGGCCTCGACAACGGGCGGTCCTGGTGACGGGGCCGCCTTTTTATCGCACCAGTCGCCACTATCCGGCCGGCTCATCTTGTCTTCTGCGCAGGTACTATCGGTCCCCGGCCCGACCGTCAAGCGACTAATTCGCCGTCCCCGTTTGTCGGGTTGACGACCCGAGAAACGAACTGTAGACTCTCTCCAACTAAAGGACAGGTTTACATCTATGTACAGACTGGTTCTCCTGAGCGGCCTGTTCAGCGACCCGTAAGGCTGCCGGTATTGCCGTCGAAGGGTGCTTGGTGCGACATACATCAAGAAGATCTAGACCCAACTAGGAGGCACTTTGATCAAGACCGTCGGGGACTTCCTGAACCGCCTGCGTGAGGCTGAAAGCGAAGCTCTCGCGCGGCAGAAGGTCGAGCATGCGCCGACAATCGGTGACATGTACGAGGGCCTCACGCAGTCGATTCTCAGCCGGGCACTGCCTGCAGGTTCCGGGCTCGAAGTGTCTGCGGGATTCATCAAAGACGACTCATCGGAGCTCAGCGATGAGCTGGACTGTCTCGTCGTCACAGCCCCAGGCGAGCAAGTGCCCTATACGAACAAGCGGGTGTTCCACATCGACGACGTGGTAGCCGTCGTGCAGGTGAAGAAAAACCTCTACTCGAAGGATCTCAAGTCGGGGTACGAGAACCTCGCTTCTGTGAATAGGCTGAATCCAGTGCGGGACCGTGAAGGTTCATTGTTTTCACACGCCTACAGGGCTACGACTCTCAGTCTGCCCCCACAACCAGAAGATTACAGACGTGTGCTGCCACACGATCTTCAGGTCGTCTACTACACGCTGGGGATGGAGTGCTACTACCCGGTCCGCATCGTGCTGGGTTACAACGGCTTCAAGACAGAGTCGGCGCTCAGAAACTCCTTCTATTCCTTCTTGGAAAATCAGCTCGACGAGCGAGGCCACGCGACAGGATTCGGTGTGCACCGCTTCCCCAATCTCATATGCTGTGGCGGGCATAGTCTGGTCAAAGGAAACGGCATGCCGTTCTGCTGTCCCATCGACGAGGACGGCTACTGGCCCTTCTACTGCTCAACGTCAGCCAATCCCACGGAACTCATACTTGAGGTTATCTGGACTCGGCTCGTCTACGAAAGTCGTCTCTCAGGCTCGGTATTCGATGATGATGCGCACCTGACGCCTATGAACCGCTTCATCGATGCACGTCCACTAACGGGAGGTTGGGAATACCGGATCATGGATGTCCCCAAGGAAATCGTCGATGCGCCGCCGGAGGCCAGAGAGTGGCGCCCGGCATTCCTTGATGAGACTCAGTTCGCGGTAATCCTATTGCTGGCGAGCGAGGAGAGCATAGACCCTGAAGACTCTGCTCTCGTTGAGCTGATTCGAGGCACGGAGTACACGGTCGAGTCGCTAGTCGATTCGCTGAGGGCGCTGCGCTTGGCCACAGTAGATGGTGGCAGGATCGTCTTCCTCACCACTCAGTGCGAGTGTCTTCTTCTCCCTGACGGCAGGATCGCTGCGGCGGACAATCGCGCTGGAGAGCTCACGCGCTGGCTCGCGCGGGCCTTCGCTCCCGGAGAGGTAGTCGCGACTGAGGAGACATCGTGAGATCAACCCCCGTATCAAGCAGACCCACCCGTCACTGGCTGAGCTGGGACACCCCGAGCGATGTTCAGTGCCTCGTGCCACTTCGATAGGCACTCATAGGCTCAGGCCCGCACCGATACGTTCCTGAACGTTGCCGCCGAGGGCAGGGCACTGTTATCCACTCGGCCAGCGAGATCTTCGGCGCGGGGGGCCCACAGGTTCGCGTGCAGGCGCATGGGAAGATGTGGAATCGGAGTGGGATCCCAACCTACCCGTTCGTGGACGATCCTGCCGTCCACTGACCACGTGACGCGCCCCGGTCGCCAGTCGATCGCATACAGGTGAAAGTCCAACGTGGCGTCAAAGCCCAGGTCGATGCGGCAAGGCGATCCCCGATAGCCAAACCCCATTGTCGCCCCGTCATCACCGGGGTTGAAATACACGTTGGCGAGCATGAGTCGCGGGTCTCCGCCTATCAGTTCGATATCGATCTCTTGTCGTGGTGCGTCTCGATGGAGAAAGAAGCCCGTGACGAGGCCGGAACCAGAAGCGGCCCGTATCTCCGCCTCGAAGTGGCCGTGGTCGAAGAAGCGCACGGACGCGAAAGCACCGGAACGGTACGGCCTGCCTCCAGTGGCTGCCTCGCTTATAACGAGGTTTACACCGTCATCGTTGTATACGAGGCCTTCAAGCGCGAACGATGCCAGATTCCCCGGAAAGGTCTCGACGAGACCTGGGAATGAGGGCGTGGCCGTCGTCATCGGCGCGTAAACAAGGCGCCTTCCCGGATGCGAAACGGACAGACCCACTGGAGGCCTCGACTGCCATCCACATTGTGGCGGCAGGACCCAGGGCGACTCATCCAACGGACAAGCCGTCGGCCAGCGGGTCTTGGAGGACCGGCGCGCTGCGTCCGGACGATCGTCCCGGAAGACCCTCAACCCTCGCAGAGGTCCGGCGGGGAAGGTCTGAACAGGTGCAGTCAGGCCGAGGAGGGCGCAGAGCGGCTCCCAAGATCCCGCATCTGGTCTGGCGTGCGAAAGAACGGCTGTCCGCGACGACGGCAGGCTCTCCGGCGCTATGTCAGACGAGTTCGCCGCCCTCGCCTCCAGAAGAAACCTGGAGTCCGTCCTCGCGATCACGGCAGAAAGCGCACCCGGCGTGAGCGGAGGATCGACAAGCGCGTCGAACACTTCGAAGAGGTCCGGCAGATCATTAGCTTGGATCGCGATCTCACTGCTATCGAACGCCCGGACGCGCAGTCCCAGCATTGACAGAGCCATAGCGAGGCCTTCCCGTTCACCGCCGGCAGTCCAAGCTAGTATCGGGCCGTTGCGTGCCCGATCGGGCGGCGAGGCAGCCGAGCGCGCATCGACGATCCCTGCTCGCGCCAGAAAAGGCAATACGGAGTAAGAATTGTCGGAGGCGCTGTCCAACCTTTGGAGGATCGCGGGTGAGGAGAGGGCAAGGGCGCCCAGGTCTTTAAAGCGATAATTGACCCATGTGTCAACCGGTCCTACTACCGGCATTGCTCTTAGGAGTCTCGCCGCACCCTCACGCGACAAGACATATCCGGAGAGGAACCAGAGCCCCCGGATAGGCCTAAACAGCCCGTCACAGACGTTGATGCGCTCTGCCGTTCCTCCAGCATCTGCGTAGGAGAGATAGAGGAGGTGCGGTCCGCCTTCGGAACGACAGTGTCGCAGGGCGGCAAGCCACCCGCGGTCGATCGCAGCTGCGGCGCCATGTCTGAACCATACGTCGTCCTCGAGCACCAACACGAACTCGTCGGGTCCTGAAGCGACTGTCTTCCAGACCTCCACGTGCGACCTCGCGACCGCGACTTCCTGGCGGGTCATTCGGATCGGTTCGTTAACGCCGAAGCACTCCTCCAGCCTCACGTCCGGCTGGACGTATAGTTGATCCCCGATCCTGTAGTTCGGGTCGACGTCGGCCGTCGCCGCCACTGCGCGACCATCACGGGCATCGACGGCGGCGAACCGCCGCGTGATCGACGCCAGTGAAGCGCCGCCCGAAGTTCGAAAGCGGCGCAGCTCGCGGAGCACTCGTCGCCATCGCCTTGGTTGTCGGTCTAGGTTCACGACCAAGATCGATCCGATCATGTCGTGGTCGGTTCCGAAAGCTGCGATTCGGCCTCCGGGAATAAGGCGCGCCGCGGCGCGCCCAATACGAAACGCGACCACGCGCATCGCGTTGGGAGCTTCGCGAAGATTCACCGCGCTGCGCCGCTACGGTTCATAGCCTAGCCGGCGTCCATGTTGCGCCAGTTGCGGGCATCGCCGCGGTAGGAGAGTTCCCATCGCGTTTCAGCGGTCGTCCCCCAGTCGACTAGCAGCTCGAAATCAAACGGAGCGCCGGCGATCTTCAACTCGCGCGCGTGTGCGGCCAGGGCAGCGGTCAAGTTGCCAGGACCAGTGGTCGCCTGGATGTCAGGAAGCTCATCCTCTCCAAGTAGCTTCTCGGTCGCGCGCGTGAGTGCCCGTCGCAGAACTGGATGGCCCGGGGGTGCCGCGATAGGATCGTTGTTCACGTAAAAGATGCGCCCGTCCGTAGGCAAGTCGGATCGCCAAATCTCTGCAGCGGGCACCATTCCACCCGATGGGATGTCGTAGCACAGGGGCTGCACCTTGAGTCCACCGTTTCGGAAGAGGTGCTTCCAGCCGTCGCCCAGCAGCACGTCGTCCGCATCGACGTAGAGGCCCCCTTCGGCGAGCACGAAGCACATCCGTAGATAGTCGCTGCGCATGGCCGGGTGTCGGCAGCGTGCGAACGCATCGCGCTCGCGTGCGCCGTAGCCACTCGCAATGTACGCAGCCGCCGAGACGTCGTCGAACATTCGCAACTCGAAGCCCTCTTCGCTAAGTCGGCCCCAACTGTTGAGGCACGCTCGCACGTCGCTGGGCACATCGTAAGCATCGTGCCAATATTGAATCAGTCTCTTGGGAATGAGTGCCGACCCGTCGACGCCCCGAGTCGCAACGCGGTCGCGCTGGTTCAGCGTGAGGTCTCGGATGAAGGCGGATCGCAGGCGCTCGTCCTCCTCGAAGCTGAGCGGATACGAATCCACACTCTGGGCGCTCTCGCTTGAAGTCGGGCTCGATCGCACTGCGCCTGCCCCCCTTTTCGGTGCGTAATGCTCGGCGTCAGTATTCCTGGAGATACGGCTAGGGCACCGGGCGCCCCGCGAATGGAAGTTCCGCCGTCTTTAGATAAGCTTGATACCGCCAGGAATCCTTCAGTAGATAAGCCTGTCCCTCAACTACAAAGCCGTCCAATCCGTGCTCTGCGGCATACACATCAAGATCGACTATATTGTTGATGCAGCCCTTTCCGCTGAAGTTCAGAGAGGTATTACACAAGACGCCGCAACCGGTGCGTGCTTTAAATGCGACCAGCAGGTCATTCAGACGCTTGTTGGTCGCGGGTGTGACGGTCTGGATGCGGGCGGTTCCGTTCACATGCGTGACTGCTGCCAATGCGTCGGTAGTCGAGCGATGAGTAAAGAGCATGAATGGGTTCTCGTGATTGCAGCCGAACCAAGTCTTAGCGTCATCACAAAGGCAGACAGGGGCGATGGGGCGGAACTGTTCGCGCTGTTTGATCTCGTTTAGTCGTACCCTAGTGGCATCGCGAAATGGAGCGGCGAGGATGGATCTGTTCCCAAGCGCGCGGGGGCCGATTTCGTATCTGCCGCTCACCCATCCGAGGATGAGCTCGCTCGCCAGCATATCGGCGATCCTGTCGCAATCCTCATCGTAGATGTCATACCTATCGCGATTAAATGCGCCATCTGCTTGGAAAGCCAAGCCAGAATAGACGTCCCATTCGATCTTCGGATTGCCGGTAAAGTGGAACTGGGCATCGATCGCCGTACCTATGGCTGATCCAGAATCATTGGCGACTGGAGGCACGAACACCTCGGTAAAGAGGCCGGTCTCCTTCCACTTGGTGTTCCAGTCGCAATTGAGGCCGCATCCGCCTGCGATGACCAGGGGTTGCCGCTGATTAAGGTTTGTTACTGCGAACCTATAGAAGGCATCGAAGATTGCATCGTGGTATATTCCCGCAAAGTTGCGAAACTCTGGATCATTAAACCCCGCGTTCAAGTGAGGCGCTCGCTCAAGTCCATTGTAATCGCTTAGCTTCTGATATGGACCGTCCAGCAGGAAGCCGAGTAGCTTCTTCTCGCCAGCAGTCGGAGTACTTCGACTTGAGAATGACGCTAAGGCCATGAGTTTTCCCGCGTCCGAGTCGCGAGGATAGGGTCCATCCTTTGGAAAGGTCGGATCAGCCAGGCCGTAGAGCAGTCCGTAGCGATTACCCGGCTGACCGAGAACGTCCGCGAGTAGTGTGATGTTTAGCTCAGAGTCGATCTCGTAGAAGGCGCCGATCTCGCCTTCCCAAATCAATGCATAGCATGGCGTGCCACTCGGCAGATTAGACATACCAAAGGCGCAAAGTATGTGCGATCGTTCATGCGAAGAGGAGAAGTAGTCGACCTTACCTCGCAAGAAACGGCCCTCGCTTACTCTGATAGCGCTGCTCGACACGCCACGATATCCGACGTTGTTGAAGGAGCCGTGTCGATACTCGTGATGATCTCGTGGCCACCAGCCTCCCATGCAAATGACGTCAGGCAACTCTACAAGCTCACCGATGGTAGCGAGTACATTGGCGATAGAGACTGAAGAGTGTCGATAGTTCGAGTCCTTCTCCGCCTCGATGGACATTACCAGGCGCGATTCCGAAAGAAGTGCGATGGCGCCATCGTGGCCGGGGTTGTACGACAGAATGTTCACCTGGCAGGTCCTTGGCTGACTACTCGCGACTGGTGTTTTGGGTTCGCGACCACGCTCCCTGTTGACGTCGCACAGAAGATGGGCTGAGCAGGCGAGCTCTCGCGCTGTCGCGCGGAGGCATGCGTGGCATCTGCGGTCCTGAGGCCAGACTTTGCATGCTGTGCAGTCACCGCGGGTCCTTTCCGGAGGAGGAGCGGATTGTACCTCTACCACGTCGCGTAAGGCGCTCGCTGTCAACGACGACAACAGGCGTCCGGCGGCGCTCGTGGTCGAGGTCGATGTTGGCGAGCGTCTTCGAAGCCAGCGTCCGCACGAGTCGACCCGAGGCCATCTGTCCTTTTCGTCCGCCCAGCTACGGCTACGGCGGCGGGCAGCCCTTGATCACGCTCGAGTTCTTGGCGGGAGCCGAGATCCTGGCGGCACCCAAGCTCAAGGAAGGCGCCGAGCACAGCCCCGGTCGTGAAGCCGTCCTGTCGAGCGGGTCGCCTACGGACAAAGCGAAGGGATGGTAGAGCATCTGATCGCTGGTCAGAAGCTCTATCCCCCGCCACAGGGGATTTCACCGATCCGGCGCCCACGCCGACGCTGAAATGAGACCGGGTGACACCGCCTGGGATAACGCCCCCGTGAAAGAGCGCTAAAGCGCCCTCGGCCGCGATCTCCCGCAACCCACTGAGCCCGCGCCACTTCCGGGTCGAGCCCCTCGAGCCCCGACCCCTACCGCTGGCTTCCTGGCAACGATGGGACAACGACAGACCGACCGTCAGCACTCCGCGAAGTGCTGACGGTCTCTAACCGATTGATCTGATTGGAGTTATTGGTGCACCCGCAGGGATTCGAACCCCGAACCTTCTGATCCGTAGTCAAATGCTCTCTACGTCTGCGGCCGTAGGCGCCACCTCGGGCTTCTGAGGATCGAATGCCCCGAGGACGCTCCGCTGGTAGAGCTGCTTCGAATCCAGCTCCCGGCTACGGATCCACCGTGCTCGACCACGCCGCGGTGTCGCCGGACTCGAAACCGTCCTCGAAGATGAACGTCGGGCCGGCGGCGCAGGCGGTGAGGACCGCGTCGAGCATCGCCTCTCGACCCGCGGCGTGGATGATCTCCCATGGGAACACGAGGAAGATGGTCTGGTAGGTCCCGCTGTCCTTGTGCAGCGCGGCGGGAATGCCCCAGATGCCGTCGAGGACGACCTCGGAGGTCCGGTCGGCGGTCACGATGTCGACGAACTCGCTCAGTCCAGGGCCCTCGAAGTCGAGCAGGAAGGTCCCGAGACCGTCGAAGACGCCTGCGGGCACGGCGGTCACGGCGACGTAGTCCCCGCTGTCGTCGACGACCGATGCGACGCCGAGGTATTCCTGCATGAACGCCGTCAGACCCCGGGTGTAGTGGTAGTCCTGGCTGGTGAGGAAGAGGCATCCGGCGTGCTCCTCCAGCCAGGTCGCGAGCGCCGCTTCGCCCGCCGGGCCGGGTCCGGCAGCGTTGGCCTGCCACTCGTCGCCCGAGAACCAGATGACGACACGGTACGGGGCGAGGTCGAGCGCCGTCGGCTCGTGGTCGGTGTTGTGGGTGTCCCAGACGTCGAAGCCGGCGAGCCCGGCGACCGTGTCGAGCGTCGCCTGGTAGAGGCCGCGGGTGTCGGGGTCGTTGTCGTCATCGTCGACGAGCAGGATCGGGGGGACCACCCGGGTCGTGAAGCGGAAGGTCGAGGAGGTCGCACCGTCCCCGCAGGGGTTGGCCGTGCGCACGCGCCAGAAGTACTCGGTCTCCGGCGCCAGCGGGACGGTCTGCTCGTGGGTCAGGCCGGTGAAGGCCGCCGTGTAGTCGATGCTCCCGAAGCCGGGATCGTCGTCGACCTCGAGGACGTACTCGCGGCCCCGGGTCGAGGCCGTCCACTCGTAGGCCGGCGCCAGCGGGAGGTCGCCGGCACCGTCGGCCGGAGCGACGAGCCCCGGCGCGGTGGGCACGGCGTCGAACACCCTCAGCAGCAGGTCGAGGTCGGCGACGCTCACCGTGTCGTCGCCGGTGACCGACATCAGGTGGTCACCGGCCGCAGCGGCCGCCGTGTTGCCGATCGTCAGCACCGTGTCCTCCGGCAGGGGGCCGGACAGCGGATCGGGCACGAAGGTCGCGCTGGTGCCGGGCGGATTGCCGGTCAGGCTCATGTCGACCGGCGGCGCGAACGGCGCCGAGACGGCGATCGTGTAGGCGGCGTCGGCGCCGGCACAGATCTCGGCCGCGAAATCCGCGGCCGACAGGCCGGCCCGAGGCACCACCACGGCGCAGGCGCTTGCCGGCCCCATGCAGGCGTCCGAGGCGCCGAACGCCGCGACCACGTAGGAGTACTCCCGGCCGTTCTGAAGCCCGCTGTCCGAGAAGAAGGGGCCGGCGGTCTCGCCGACGATCGCCTTGCCGAAGTCGCATTGGAACTCGCCGTCGGTGCGGAAGACCTTGTACCGCGTGGCGCCGGGCACCGCGGTCCACGCGAGGTGGGCGCCGGCGTCGTCGGGCGAGATCGTCACCGCCGGGGGCGTGGTCGGGGCGGAGGCGCAGCCGCTGTCCTGGACGGTCGGCGTCGAGCAGGCGATCTGGTGGCGGTCGAAGGCCGAGAAGATCGCTCGCATGTGAGGCGTGCCGTCCAGCAGGTCGCCGTTGTCGTCGTCGGCGCCGAGGAACTGCTGGTAGCCGCTGTCGGCGCCGCAGCCGCCCTCGTCACCGTCGGTGAGCACGAACCAGGTGCCGACGTTGTCGGCGCCGAGGAAGGTCAGCCGCGTGGCGATCTCGAGGGCCGTGTTGCCGTCCAGGCCATAGAGGGTCGGCAGGTCGCGCGTCAACAGGTCCCACACCGCCTCGGCGTAGAGCGCGCCCCGGCAGTGGACGCTGCCGCAGTTCGGGTTGCCGTTCACCCAGTCGACGTCGTGGGGCAGGCCCGAGGTGCGGTTCGCCCAGTCGATGTCACGGATGCCGGTGCAGGCGGACGCCGGCGTGCACGGGTCGCCGTAGCCTCCGCACAGCGAGCCGTCGAGGTGGTAGCCGCGGCCGATGCACGACCGGTTGACGCGCAGCGCCGCGTAGAGGTCGGCGATCCCCTCGCCGGGGAAGGAGACCGAGCCGTTGGTGCCGTTGTCGTCGAGGCCGTGGCCCCACTCGTGGTCGAAGACGCCGGCGAGCTGGCCGGTGTTGGCGCAGGCGGCGCCCTCGCGGTAGAAGTTGACCGTGGCGCCGCCCCAGAACGCGTTGCAGGAATTGTCGATGTTCATGACCGCGGTGAGCTGCGAGTTCAGCCAGGCGTTGGCCGGTCCCGCCGCCGGCCAGTGTCCGCGCGCCAGCTCGACGATCCGGTTCAGCTCGTAAAAGCCGGTGCGGGCGGAGTGGGTGTTGCCCGCGGAGGCCGCTCCCGGCGGCGTGTCGCAATCCGGGTCCGGGCTGATCCCGAGGTCGAGGTCGCCCTCGGCGCTCGACTCGCCGATCGCGCCGCATACGTCGAAGATGAAGATGAAGGGGCCCGCGAGCGCGGTGGCCATCGTTCCGCCGGCGTCGAAGACGTTGCCGCCCGAGTCGGTGGTGGAGGTGCCGCCGTCGTGGGTGACGTCGGCGTAGGGCATCGGGTAGCCGGGCACCTCGACGCCGTCCGGCGAGGCGCCGTCGTAGGAGACGGGGTAGACGCCGCCCTTGACGTTGCGGGCGGCGTAGTGGTTGGTGTCGTGCAGGCTGATCACCTCGCCGGTGTGGGCGTCGACCGCGGCCTCGTAGTGCTGGTCGAGACCGTCGAACTCGGGGGTCAGGATCCATGCCAGCCGGTGCGTCCAGCCGTCGCCGACCGGCCCGTCGGTGCCGACCGGCAGCAGCTCGAGGCGCGGCTCGTCACGGTAGCGGTCGGGAGCGAAGGGGGCGAGGTACCGCTCCAGGCTCGCGGTCGAAGCGGCCATCGACAGCGCCGGCACCGTCGGCACGGCGACGTCGCCCCAGCGTTGGGTGCCGAGCAGGATCAGGTTGCCGTGGTTGACCGTCGCGGTCACCCCGGCGCCGCGCACCGGCACGCCGTCGACCCGCCGGGAAGCGTGG
>Ga0302046_10003201_pt1 | contig 14858 bp, 10 predicted proteins | sample RVTome_11_FD_200261 | JGI IMG/M metagenome (GOLD analysis project Ga0302046, IMG submission 200261) | Soil microbial communities from uranium-contaminated site in the Upper Colorado River Basin, Wyoming, United States - RVT147D111 (version 2) ...
CACTTTGGGAGCGATTTCACGGAACACTGGTCGCCGTCACGCTCGCTATAGCCGTCATTCTCACGGTGTACTCGCTCGTCATCTACGTCTACCGGTACCGTGGCCTGTTGAGCGGAGTCAATCCGGCGTCCTCCGGTTCCGGTCATGGACGTTGAGCTGGTATCCGTCGGGAACGAACTGCTCCTCGGACACACCGTCAACACAAATGTCGCCGAAATCGCTCAGTTTCTGAGCGAAATCGGTCTCGCAATCTCGCGATCTGTTACTGTCCGGGACGATCACGGCGCTATTCGCGGTGCCGTGCGCGATGCACTCGATCGCGCCGAGGTGATAATCATAACCGGCGGCCTGGGCCCGACGCGCGACGACATAACCAAAGTGGCAGTGGCAGAGGCATTGGATCTACCCTTGATACGCGACGAGCAGTATGTCGTGGAACTGCGGGAGCGGTTTGGAAAGATCCGTCCCGGACCGATGCCGGCATCAAACCTTTCACAAGCGGACGTGCCAAAGGGCGGAGAGCGGTTGTTGAACCCTCTCGGGTCGGCACCGGGTATCTGGATTCAAATGCTGAATGCGGTTCTGATCATGTTGCCGGGCGTGCCACGGGAAATGCGTGGTCTCATGTCCAACGAAGTTGTGCCCCGTCTGAGGAACCGAGCCGACGATTCGGTCATTCTTTCGCGGACCTTGAAGACAACGGGTGTGGCAGAATCCGCCCTGGCCGATGTGCTTTCCGGAGTCGAGGAGCGTTTGGAGCCGCTGAGCCTCGCGTTTCTGCCAAGCGTGGAGGGCGTGGATCTTCGTATCACCGCCTCGCACATGACAAAGGACGAGGCCGCCGCCAAACTGGACGAAGCCACGGCAATCCTCCGGCCCATGCTTGGATCATGGTACTACGGGAGTGAGGATCTTGCCGAGCACCTTCTCAACGTGCTGCGTGAGAAGCGCCTCACGCTGTCGTGCGCGGAATCATGCACGGGCGGGCTCATTGGCCAGCGCCTCACGTCGATTCCAGGTTCCTCCGACGTTTTTCTGGGGGGTGTCGTGGCGTACTCAAACGAAGTCAAGGAACGCGTTCTTCAGGTTTCCAGGTCGATGATCGAGGAGCATGGCGCGGTGAGTACTCCTGTCGCCGAGGCGATGGCCAGGGGGGCAATTACTTGCTTCGGCACCGATGCCGCCGTTTCGGTGACCGGTATCGCCGGTCCGGGGGGCGGGACCACGGAGAAACCGGTTGGTACTGTCCATATGGCAGCCATTCTCCGCGGGAAAGCCGCCTGTGAGTCGAGGCTTTTTCCAGGGGATAGAATCGACATTCGGAACCGAAGTGCCCAAGCGGCCCTGGATCTTTTGCGCGGTCTGCTGCTGAAGGACTAGCACGAGGACGCCCGCAGCGGCCCCTCAAGTCTGTGGCACTATGCGTTGAGTGGCTCTTGACAGCGGTGGGTGCCACATTGGCAGTTGGCTAGTGGTACATGGCTTGCCGCTTGATTATTGTATTTTGAGCAAATATCGAGAACTGACAGTGATTCAGCGGTGACGGGGCTATGACGACTGACGACCAACCAAAGAGAAATGCAAAGGAAAACGACGGGAATGCAGATCATGACGCCGGGGACGAGCCCAGCGTGGTTATTGGAACACGTGAAGACATTGAGGAGCCTGACGATCGGCAATCGCCAGTAGATGTTGGTCAAGCCGAACAGCTGTCGAAGGAACTGGCCGAGTTCAAGGACAGACACCTTCGGTTGGCTGCCGAATTCGAGAACTTCCGGAAACGCACCGCCCGCGAGCGGACGGACACATGGTCGAGGGCACAAGGCGACGTGGTTGCGAACATACTCGACGCGCTCGATGACTTTGCACGTGTCCTTGAAACGGACCCGAACGCGGCATCCACCGAAGACGTCCTGAAGGGCGTGGCCCTCGTAGAGCGCAAGCTGATGCGCCAGTTGGTGAGCGCAGGCCTGGAGAAAGTGGGGGGAGTCGGGGAGGGTTTTGACCCAAACCTGCACGAAGCCATTGGATCGATTCCCGCCGAAACAGAAGCCGATGACCAAACCGTAGGGGCAGTGTTTCAGGTTGGTTATCGCTTTGGCGGAACACTGCTGAGGCCGGCCAAGGTGCAGGTACGCATGTGGCAGGACGGGGGTGCGCAATAACTGGATGGTTGCATCGAAGAATTACTATCAAACGTTGGGCGTTTCCGCCTCCGCAACGGCAGACGAAATCAAGAAGGCATATCGTCAGCTTGCCAAGAAATACCATCCGGATGCCAACCCCGATAACTCGCAGGCGGCCGAGCGCTTCAAGGAGATTTCAGAAGCTTATTCCGTTCTGAGTAACGCCGAGCAGCGCAAGAAATACGACATGATGCGCAAGCTGGGCGCGTTTACGGGCAGTGGTGGGTTTGGGGGGGCAACCCGTTCACCCGGTGGGGCGGAAACGGGTACGCGATACGAAGAGTTCGACTTCGGGAATCTCGGCGGGTTTGGTGGGATTGGTGATTTCTTTTCGAGCGTATTCGGAAAGGGCAAGAAGTCGGCCCCCGTCGAGCCGATTGAGAAGGTGGTCGAGATTCCGTTCGAGACGGCGGTTCTGGGCGGCAAGGTCGGGGTCACCATTGGTGTCAGCGAGGCCTGCCCAGCATGCGGTGGCTCTGGCGCGGCCCCAGGGGCAAAGATATCGCAATGTGGTGAGTGTTCGGGGCGTGGCACCGTGAGCTTTGGCCAGGGCAGTTTTGCCGTGAATCGACCATGCCCGGCATGTCGCGGTCGCGGCGCAATCCCCACCAGTTTCTGCCCGCGGTGCGTGGGACGTGGTGAGGTCGATATCAACAAACGACTGAACGTGACCGTGCCTACGGCGACGCGCTCGGGCACAAAGGTGCGTCTCAAAGGCCAGGGACAACGTCACCCTACCGGGGGAGCGTCCGGTGACCTTCTCGTGACGTTTCAGGTCAAGCCAGATCGCTTCTTCCAGCGCGACGGCATGGATTTGATCTGCACGGTACCGATCAACTTTGTGCAGGCCATGTTAGGCACCAAGGTCAAGGTCCGCACCATTGACGGGAAAAAGGTGATCCTGAGGATCCCGCCAGGGACGCAGAGTGGAAAGCGGTTCCGCATCAAGGGGCTGGGTGTCGAGAAGAACGGAAAACGTGGCGATCAGTTCGTCGAGGTTACGATCGAAGTTCCGGAAAAAGTCGACGAGTCGCAGCAGCAGGTCTTGAAGGATCTTGCCGGTTCGCTTGGATTGAAATACTGACGACGTTCGAGGTTCAAAACCACCTTCCCGTACTATCCGCGGTCACGTTCCCGAATGTGCTGACAACGAACGTGGCATATGTGCCGGGTTCGGACCACCAGACCACCTCCCCTGTCTCGCCAACGAGCGAATAAACACGGAACAGCCCCTCGGCTGTCTCCTGAATGCCGGCCAGGACGTGGATACGTGATCTTTCGTCGACGGCGATGTCGGTGACAAACGCGTTCTCATTCCACGGCCACTCGGTACGCCATCGGATGTGTCCGAACGCGTTGTACAGTGTCAGGTGGTGGTCGGGAACGGCGTGAAGGACTCCCCCTCGGGTACCAACGATGACGGATGGGCGGGGGCCCCGTTCCGTGAGCGCAAATGTGGACACCGAGTCGTCGGCTACTGCGATGAGCATATTGTCCGGAGCTTCCACCACGATTCGTCCATCGGGGAGGACGGCGAACTGGTGGGGAAGGGTTGTCAGCCCTGACAGGTCGATGCGTCCGGCAAACACTGGTGGACCGCCCCGTGCCTGATCGAACACCGAGATTGATGGGGCTCCGTCAACCACGTCCGAGACGAACCAGCGGTTGGCGGCAAACTGAACGTGGAACGGACCTTGGAGCTGTCCCCCCCCAAACGTCGTGGTCTCGTCAGTTCTGAGATCGAGAACCTCCACGACTGCCTCCGGACTCTTCGTCACGGCAATGACGCTGTCGCCAATGGCCTCGACAGCACGGCCATCGAAGAACACGATGTCGTTTGTGCCCCTGGATTCGCAGCCCAAAGTGGCTGTCATCCCACCGAGAAATAGTAACACCTTTGTTTTCATGGTCTTACCGTTCCTCCCCGATTCTCAAGGGTGCGGCAGTATTGCTGAGATTCACATCAAAATCCATCAAGAAGCGGCTTTTGTCCGTCGATACTGGACGTATCGGGACGTGCCCCGCCCAAGGTCGCGACCAAGCCGATATCAGGTAAACGGATAAGCCTTTACCAGTCAAGAATTTGAGAAGCTATCGCTCGATGTCCAGCCCGGGCTGGGGGTAGAAGAACATGTCAAACGGTGAAGGGCCGCGACTCCAACAGGCGCGTCGGCTCGTGGATTCCCTGTGCGAGGTCATCTGGCGTATCGACAGCCGGTGGCGGTGGACCTATTTGAATCGCGCGGCGCGCAATGTATACGGTACGCAGCCGGTCGAGCTGATTGGCAGCTCGTTTCTCGACCAGTTTGCTTCTGACCGTCGAGTGGAGGCTCGCTATGCATTCGAGCGGGTCTTCGCCGGCGCACAACTCCTGGAGTACGAGGCAGTCGTGCGGGACCACCTTGGTAGGGACCGCTACCTGGTTTTCACGGCTCATCCGATTACGGATAGCGTTGGGGATATCGTCGGCCTTCAAGGGGTCGCGCGGGACGAATCTCCTGTACATAACGCACTGATGGCACTCAAGCTTGCCAGGCAGGAGGCGGAAAAATCCGTCGAGGCGAAGAGCGCGCTGCTCGCCAACATGAGTCACGAGATCAGGACGCCGATGAATGGTGTCCTCGGCATGATTGACGTGTTGCTGGACAGCGAACTCAGCGCAGACCAGCGTCGCGCGGCGGAATTGGTCAGGACCTCGGCTGGTTCCCTGCTAGCCCTGCTGAACGACGTGCTGGATTTCTCTCGAATAGAGGCAGACAGACTCCGGCTCGAGCATGTAAGTTTCGATCTGCATGCATTGGTTGATTCCGTTGCGCGTGTGATGGCCGTCAACGCTTTTGAGAAGGGTGTGGAACTGGCGTATCGCATCCTGCCCGATGTGCCGAGGCACTTCCGGGGTGATCCCGGTCGTGTGCGCCAGGTCGTCGGCAACCTGCTTGGCAACGCCGTAAAGTTCACCAGCGAGGGAGAAGTCGTCCTGACGCTTTCGGTCGCGGAGCAGATGGACGATGGTGTCTCGTTGCGTTTTTCGGTGAGGGATACCGGGGTTGGTATTCCGAGCGGCCGACTCGAGTCGATCTTTGAAGACTACACGCAGAGCAGCTTGTCGACAGCGCGCGAATACGGCGGAGCGGGTCTTGGACTTGCAATTTCCCGCAGGCTTGCACGATTGATGGGTGGTGACGTCACGGTGGAGAGCGAACCAGGCCTTGGCAGCATCTTTGACTTCACCCTTCACGGTCAGCCCGAATCTCGGCGTTTGTCGGGCGCCACGAAATTGCGGGTATCGTTTGACGGTCTCTGCGTTCTGGTCGTTGGCAGCAACAGTTCGAGTCGTGAGATTGTTTGTGACATATTGAACGAGGCCTCAATTGAAACGCTCGAGGCGTGCGATGCCGCGGGCGCGCTCGATATGCTCGATGGCGGCGTCGAGTGTTCCATTGCGTTGATCGACTCCTACCTGCCCGGCCGGGATGGTTTCGATCTGGCGCGCTCCATTCAGCAGCAGACCGCAGGTGGCGTCAGGATCATGGTTCTCACGTCGGCCGGGCAGCGTGGTGATGCGGCGCGGTGTCGTGAACTGGGTGTTGCGGCGTATCTGACGAAGCCTGTTTCTCGATCGGAACTGCTCGAGGCGGTGGCTCGTGTCCATTCCGGCGAGCCCATCGACGTGATGGCCGGTGATTCCGAACTTGTCACGAAGCACTCGATCGCCGAGTCGCGCACTCGCATGAATGTGCTCGTGGTCGAAGACAACCCCGTGAACCAGATAGTCGCCAACACGATGCTCCAAAAGCGTGGTCACCAGGTTACCGTGGTAGAAGACGGGCTTTCGGCCGTCGAAGCTGTGACGCGTGTATCGTATGACGTGGTACTGATGGATGTGCAGCTCCCGGGAATGGACGGATTTCAGGCGACCGCGGCTATCCGCAGAATCCCAGGTAAGGAGCACCTGCCGATTGTCGCTGTTACAGCCTACGGCGTTCGTGGTGTTCGCGAGCGGTGCCTCGACGAAGGTTTCGACGGGTTTATGCTCAAGCCCTACAGACCACACGAGCTGTTCGCGGCAGTGGAGGGCTGGGGGCTGAACCGTGCGGATATCGTCGTCCAACCATCCCCCCCCCGCTCGACCAGCCCCATCGACCTTGCTGCGTTGACGGACACGATGTGTGAGGCCGGTGTGCCGGATGCCGTGAACGAGATTCTCACCGTATTTGTGAATGACGCCCCGAGCAGAATGGCTGCTCTCAATCGCGCCGCGGAGAAACAAGCGGCGTCATCGGTGGCTTCTGCCGCACACGTCTTCCGGTCGGCCGCGGCCACCGTGAGGGCCGGGCGCCTGGCGCAGATTCTCGGAGATCTGGAAAACGCCGCGCGAGACGGGGCCCTCACGGATGCAACAGACAAGATTTGGCATGCACACGCCGAACTCGATGCGGTGCTCGCGTTTATCGAGGACTCGAGGGTCTGTGTTGGCGCTGCGTAGCGGAAATGCGTTACTGACGTACCTTGTCGGTGTGGTGAGGCGTGCCGGCGTGGATGCGCTCGTGCCAGAGGACGACTTCGAACTGGCACCTGACGCCGGTGCGCTCGAAGTCTGGCAGACCGTTGCCGGTATCTTCGGCATCACAATGGAGGAAGTCGCGCACAATATCGCGAACCACTGCCGTATGGAAGTCGCCGATGTGAAAGACATCCCGCAACATGTGCTGAAACTCGTTCCCGATCATCTCGCTCGACAATATGCGGTTCTGCCGGTTCGGGAAGGGGACCGGCATCTTGACGTGGCGACGAGTGATCCGACCGATCTCGAGGCGGAACAGGCCATTGGTTTTGCCAGCGGTCGTTCCGTCACGTTTCTCATTGCCCCGCCGGATGAGCTCGACGAGGCGATCGAGCACTACTACGCACCGGAAAAGGCAGTGCAAAGTTTCGTCGACCGCCTGGCCCCGATGGGTACTGTTGAGTTCACGGTTGTCGAAGCACACGCGTCGGACGATGTCGACGCGTCAGAAGCCGATTCGGCACCGGTCATTCAACTCACCAATCTGATCCTGCGCGACGCCATCTATCAGGATGCCAGTGATATTCACTTTGAGCCCGGCAAGGGGGGAGGTAGTGTACGGTTCCGCGTGGATGGCGTATTGCGCCACTACATGCGTCTGCCCATGGCTGCCATGATTCGGGTAAGCTCCCGCATCAAGATCCTGTCAAAACTGGACATCGCCGATCGACTGCGGCCGCAGGACGGGCGAGCGGCTATTGTCGCCGAAGGCGCCAGATACGACCTACGTGTCTCCACGGTGCCAACGCGAGACGGTGAGAAGATCGTCATTCGCATTCTGAATCCCGGCAGTGCCATCGGTTTGGACGATCTTCATATGACGGGTCCCGAGCTGGATCGTTTTCGCGCTCTGCTCCGGTACCGAGACGGCCTGATACTCGTAACCGGTCCGACCGGATCGGGCAAGACGACGACGTTGTACGCCGGAATTCGGGAACTGTCCACTGGGGAACAGAATATCATGACGGTCGAAGACCCGGTGGAGTATGAACTCGATTCGATCAACCAGATCCAGATCGAACCAAAGAAAGGCGTGACGTTTGCCACCGCATTGCGCGCTATTCTGCGTCAGGATCCTGATGTGATCTTCGTGGGTGAGATTCGGGACGGCGAGACCGCCGAGATCGCGGTTCAGGCGTGTATGACCGGTCACCTCGTCCTGGCCACGTTGCACACGAACGACGCATTGGGTGCCGTCAAGCGCCTGGGAGATCTTGGAGTGGACGAGGCGAGTATCGCCGCCACGCTTCGCGGGGCTATTGCCCAGCGTCTGGTGCGTCGCGTGTGTCCCGATTGCCACGTTCCGGTGACCGGCGAACTCACGGCACAGGAGAAAATACTGGTAACGCGAAACGGAATCGAACCCAAGGTACGCACCGTGGGATGCAGTAACTGTAGTGAGTCCGGCTATCGGGGACGGTATCCCGTCTGCGAGGTGATAACAATCACGACCGAAATGCAAACGCTCATCGCCAGACGCGCTCCTCATCTCGAGTTACGCCGTGAGGCGAAGCGCGCCGGTTTCCGCGCCATTAACGAGAGTGTCGCCGATCATGTGGTATCCGGAGTGACGACGCTCGAGGAGGTCGAGCGCGTGATTGGTAGAGTACACGGGCCCGCAGAGGAACTGAACGAGTCACCCTCCTCCGAGCCCCAACAGGTGTCCCCAGAAGCCACCCGTACAACGTCGAGTGCCGGGAAGGCAGCTTCGTCGAAACGGACCACGAAAAAGACCGTCAGGAAGAAGCGGAGCACCAGGAGCCCAACCGGGACCGAGGGAGACAAGGGGACCAGGACGACGGAGCCTCGGGCCGAAGGCGGATCCCCGCCGTCTCCCGATGAGGGCATTCACATTCTCCTCGTGGAGGACGACCCCGTCACTCGGAAGCAGGCGAAGCGGTTGCTTACGAATGAGGGGTACCATGTTACCGAAGCCGTCGACGGAGAACATGCCATGAGTCGCCTGGAAGCAAAGGCCGACTACGCGTTGGTGGTGCTCGATTTGTATATGCCGAGGCTCGATGGACGGTCCGTTCTCACCCAGGTACGAGGTAATGTGTCAACCGCCGGCACGCCGATCGTCGTGCTGACTTCGTCAACCGACCCCGAGACGGAGATCGAGATGATGGAGGCTGGGGCTGATGACTACATTCGGAAACCGATCGATCCGCCGTACTTTCATGCCAGAATTCGGGGAGCGTTGCTGCGAGCTGGTCTGGTTTAGCTGATTCCCATCGTTCGCTCAGCCCCTGAAGAAGAAGCGGAAAATGGATGAGCTGGCGTCCCTCGTTCTCCGGCCCTCTTTCCTTCCCCACCGGTCAAGTAGCTTTCAGGGATGGCGACCTCCCACAGGACCTGGTCCGTTGACCTGCCCGCGGAATTCGGGCACGCAGATGTCTCATCGGCAATCGAGGAACTCGTTCGTGATTCTGGGGTGACTACCGGGGTGGCAGTCGTGAGTCTGGTGGGTTCGACCGGGGCGGTTACCACAATAGAGCATGAACCCGGCGCCCTGGCCGACCTCCATCGAGCCCTGGAGACGTTATCCCCCCGAGGGGCAGACTACCACCACGATGCCCGATGGGGCGATGGAAACGGCTTCTCCCACGTCCGATCTGCCGTGTTGAAGACGAGCATCTCGATCCCGGTCACCGACCGGACGTTGCAGCTTGGAACGTGGCAGCAGATCGTGGTCCTGAATCTGGACAACAGGGCTCGGAGTAGGCAAATCGTAGCCGTAGTTATTGGTGAATGAGCTGGATGCCCACGTCCCCTCGCGAAATGTCGGCGTTCGGTGCCACCAAACGAAGTAGGAAGATTTCAAAGACGACGACGTGCCGGGCATCGAGCCCGAGCCGGTGCAGCACCTGGACGGGCTGTTTGATTTCGGCCGCTGAGATCATTCTCGAACGGAACGCAGGAGATTCAATGAGACGATGTATCGTTCGTTTAACGTCAGTACTGGCGATTGCCGTGTTGAACGCCAGCTGTGGAGATGCGGTCGTTGACCCGGAGTTGAATGTGGCTCTTGTGTCCGTTGCCGCAGGTATTCAGCATACGTGCGGCCTGACCGCAAATGGTCAGGCATTTTGCTGGGGATGGAACGAGCATGGTCAGTTGGGAAACGGTGCCGATGAGGACCGGAGCGTCCCAGTGGCGGTGCAGGGTGGTCTGACGTTCGAGTCGCTGGCCGGCGGCGGCGGCCATACGTGTGGCGTGGCGACCGACGGCCGGGGATACTGCTGGGGTTTCAATCTGAGCGGTCAACTGGGCGATGGGACAACGACCTCGCGAAATACGCCAACGCCGGTGTCTGGCGATCTGACGTTCACCAGCCTTTCGGCCGGAGGGTCCCTGACCTGCGGACTGGCGACTGACGGTTCCGCGCATTGTTGGGGGTGGAATGGTGAGGGCCAACTCGGCAACGGCGATACCGACGATCGCTCCTCACCGACTCCCGTCAGTGGTGGTCTGACAGTCAGCGAGATTTCCGTTGGGAATTTCCATGTCTGTGCGGTATCGACCGCCAATGAGTTGTATTGCTGGGGTCGCAACGAGACTGGTCAGATCGGCGATGGGACCGTGCTCGGAAGCTCAATACCGATTGCCACCGGCAGCGGGATGGCGTTCGAGTCGGTATCCGTGGGCAGCGGGCACACGTGTGGCATCAGTTTGAGCGAGGCGTATTGTTGGGGATACGCGGAGTATGGACAAACCGGAAACGGTGGAGCCAACAAGGATGTCCCGACGCTCCTCAATGGGACTATTCAGTTTGCGGTCCTGTACGCGGGAGGGAACTACACGTGTGGTCTCACCGGGGCCGGTGAAGCTCATTGTTGGGGGATCAATAACCTCGGCCAACACGGTTCACTCTCAACGCAGATTTGTTCGGTACTCGACGAAACCGGCCAGATAATCGACCAGTTTGCGTGCGCGTTTGAACCTGCCCTGGTGGAAACCCAGGTTCGATTCTCCTCGCTCTCATTGGGCCAACACCATTCGTGCGGGATTTCAACGGACAATCTGGCATACTGTTGGGGTGGTGGGCTCACAGGTGAACTGGGAGACGGGCGGTCGGGTAATACGTATACCCGGGTCGCCCTCGAGCTGGTATCGGGTCAGCCCGGCGCCTGACGCATTTGTGACTCGCTCCGGGTCAGTGAGGTATTGGAATCGGAGTTATCTCGACAATCTGTGGTAATCGCGGAGGTTAGGAATGAAGACGTTGGCGTTGGCCTTGGCGGTTTCGACGAGCCTTGGGTGTTACACATATCGACCGTTGGGTGAAGCCGTTCCGGAACCGGGCGAGGAGGTCCGGGCCCACCTCACCCCGACACAGAGCTTCGACATCGGCGAGATCACCATCGATGGCGTGTCCCGGATCGAGGGGACAGTCTATCGGGCATCTTCTGACACGCTCGCGGTCTGGGGGCAATGGTTGTACTCCCAGTTTGGAGCGCGGTACGACCCGCGTGGGGCCGTATTCTTCGTCGATCGGGGGATGGTCCCCATGGTGGAGACACGCAGGCTCCAACCTGCGCGGACAGTGGTGGCTGTCGCTATCGGCTTGGGAATTGGGTATGGCCTCTTCAACTTCATTGCGGATCCGGGGAGTTCCTCAACGGGCGAAACTGGGACGGGTCCCGTCGAACTCAACCTGGTCCCGAATCGCTGACGAATAGCAAAAACCGTCGAATCAGCGTTGACGCGAAGGCGGGCGTTGACGATCCGGGTTGACAAACAGGGAGGGGCCAGCGCCTGAGAGCGCTGGCCCCTCGATGTGTACCCAGTAGGCTTCTTGCTACCCGGCTAACAAACTCCAGGATTCGACTGGCATTCGTTTGCGGGAATTGGGAAGAACGTACCGGGTGAGTTGAGGGCTATGGAACTCGGGAGCCATTCAACCGAGGGAGCGCCGAATCGGTAATGATCCGAGAGCCTCCGTCCCTGCATGAACAGGTCGGTGCGCCGGTGGTGCTCCAACAAGTCACGAGCCCCCACCTGAGGAGCCGCGCCGTTGAATGCCGTCAGGCCGTCGATTGCCCTGAGACCATTGATATACGTATCAAAGGCCGTCGCACTGCCCGTCAATTCACCCCGGGCCAACGCGTCCTCCGCGAGAATGAGATACATCTCACGGGCGGACACGATTGTCATGGGTGTCCCAACCGTTGAAGTGCTGAACTCCGTGATGAATCGATCCAGCTCCGGAGACACCGTCCCGACGTCGATGAGATCCTCGAGGGTAACGTCCTCATACGTGACGCCGGAAGACGCTACGCTCGTGTAGGCGTCACCCATTCGCATTTCCTGCCTCGAGTTCACCCATCCGTGAATCGATGAAGAAACCGTGGCAGAGCTGTACTCAAACGCCCAGCGCCATGTATCGTCGGAAGCAGCAAGCGCGGCAATGGCGTCCTGCACGCCTGTGCCCACGGGTGAAACGACTCCGGGATACGTCCCCGTCGTCGGGCTGAATCCGTTGCCGATCGTGTTCCACACGGCCCTGGCATGCGATGCGCGAGCCCGCAGGGCTGTTGCGGCCAGCACATGAGCTGCGTTACCGCTGTTGGCGATGACCATCGACAGGCTCGCGATGGCCTCGTCATACGTCATGGTCGCCATGTTTGCGGGACCGATGGCGTTACCAGATTCCTGACGATCTGAATAGACGAAGTCGTCATACATGTCGCCAATCTGCATATAGACGATTGCGCGATAAATATGCGAGCGCCACAGATCCTCGATGTCCTCGAGTTCACCGTTGCCATTGTGAATAGTCAGGATTCTGACCGCCTCATCCGCCATCCAGCGGCCCTGTGTAAAGCGCTTGTACTCGGCGTCTGTGAATTCGTTGAACGGGTCGCTCATGTTCCCAAAGTCGAGCGTCTGATATGCATCGCGGGAACCGGACCAGGTAAACTCATCCGTGAGCGTCGTGTACGAGATTATGATGTTGCCATAACCTCGGGCGATGCCCGCCAGTGCGCCGTTTGCCAATCCCGGCGCCGCGGATGGCTCCAGGACATCGTCGCCGGCGATGTTGTTGGGGTTGCTGACGTCCAACAGGGAGTCGCAGCCCGCCATGCCAACGCCAAACGTCAAGGCGAGGACTGCGGCGCCCAGCCTTGGGCGCCGTGTCGTTCTGATATATGGTTTCATTTTCGATCTCTCCTAGAAGCCGAAGCGAACGGAGAAGTTGAACCGACGCGGGATTCCGGTACCGAACGCTTCAATGCCGGCATAGAAGTCATCCGCGTTGCCATCGTTCAGCTCCGGGTCAATGCCGTCGTAACCGGTCCAGATGAGCAGGTTTCTGCCGCTCACGTTGAACTGCAGGTTGTCCAGTCCAAATACGGACGCAAAGCTCTGCGGTGCGGTATACGTGACACCCAGCTCACGGAACCTGACGAAATCCCCCTTCTTGATCATGTTGAGCCCGCTGTGGGGCGAAAGGGCTTTCAGTTCCGTTACGTACTCGAGTGCCGCGGCGATCTTTTCGTCGATCGACGTGGCCGGATTGATGAACTGCGCTTCGAGTTCGGCGGCGTGTGGCGTGTTCCGACCGATCAACGGGTGCGCATTGCGGAACCCGTCGGTCAGGTTGTTGATCCAGTAGTCGCCGGTCTTGTACTCGAAGAGCGCGTTGACCTGCAGATTACGCCACAGGGTGATGTTGGCGCCGAACGCACCTGCCCAGTCCGGTGTTGGTTTCCCGAGCGGATTGTCAAGAACGTCACCGTCGCCGTCGATGTCGTCCATCATGATGCCCGAGCCAAAGGCACTCATGTCGAGCGAAAGGGCGTCGATGTTGTCCTGCAGGTACTGAGTGAACTCGGCGATCGTATCGGGCTGCCCGTCTCCATTCGTGTCGAACGGAAGGGTGGAACCCGGTATCCAGCACGGTCGCGCCGTACCGAACAAGGCATTATTCCCCATGTACGTCGGGCTATTGGAACAGTGCTCAATCAACTTGGCGCCCATGTGGATACCCGGCGCGTAGTAGATGACCTCGCCAGTCCCCAGTGTGTCCGGGCCGCGCAGGAAGTTCCGGACGCGGGAATAACTTCCCGCCACCTTGATTGGCGGCGCGCCACCCATGCTGCGAATCTCTTCCTGCAGGTATGCGCCATTGGCAAACAGGTCGAGCGTCAGGTTCTCGTTGTCGATCACCAACGCGGTGGCCTTGATTTCCAGACCGTTTGCGTTGATCAGACCGATGTTGTCGAGTTGTGTGTTGAAGAACCCACCGGAGAACGGGAACTGTCGTTCCACCAACGCGTCCTGCGTCTCGCGGATCCAGTACGTGGCGTCCAGGCCAAGGCGGTTGTTGAACAAGCCCAAGTCGGCGCCAAGTTCGATCTCACGCGAAACCTCGGGTTTCAGACCGATGTTGCCCAGGTTGGCCGGTTGCAGGCCTGCACCCGTCGAGGCGGCCAACGCGCTGAATGTCGTGAAACGATCGAACGCGCCCGGTTGCTGCCCGGACTTCCCGAACGCACCGCGAACTCGGAAGCTCGAGAGGAATGTGCTGTTCCACGATCCCAGGTCACTGGGAATGATCGACACGCTGACCTTGGGATAAAACTGGCCGTTGGTCGAATCACCGAATGCGCTGTTTCGGTCCCAGCGACCACCACCCGTAAGGTAGATCCAGTCGTTCAGGCCGATCTGCTCCTGGAAGAGGAGTCCAATATTGACCTGTTCACTGAAACCCTCTCCGACGGAGAAGTTTGCCAAGGCACCAAGGGTCTCCAGGCCGGGCCCTGGGAACTGGGTGCCATTCCCGCTAACTGTCTTGTTGCGGCTGATGAATCCCTGGCCGCCGACGACGAGTTGTGACGAAATGTTGCCGAACCGTTCCGTCCACGTGCTTCGTGCGTCTACCGTCAGCTCTCTGTGGTTTCGCGAACCCCGATTGCGGCTCCCTTGATCGGCAACGTTGGTGAAGTTGTCGATGTCGTTTGCGAACGGCCGGAAATCGAAGCTGTTGTCGTTGGTTGCGTCAACGCCGAACGTCACATCCACGTTGATGCTCTGCGCAGCCTGATAAGTACCCGTCACGCTGGCATTGAAGTGCTCAACGGTACCTTCGAGAAAACGCTGGG
>Ga0302046_10003202_pt1 | contig 14853 bp, 11 predicted proteins | sample RVTome_11_FD_200261 | JGI IMG/M metagenome (GOLD analysis project Ga0302046, IMG submission 200261) | Soil microbial communities from uranium-contaminated site in the Upper Colorado River Basin, Wyoming, United States - RVT147D111 (version 2) ...
GGAGTCGCTGTTGGAGTTCGACGACGGCGGCGGCACCGACCTCTACGCCGGCGGCTTCTTCGAGTTCGCGGGCGGCGTGCCGGCGGCCAACGTCGCCCGCTGGGACGGCGCCGCGTGGTCGCCCCTCGGCGCCGGCACCGACGAGGAGGTCGAGGCCCTGGCGGCGTTCAACGCCCCCGGTCCGTCGCTCTTCGCCGGCGGCTTCTTCACCGAGGCGGGCGGGCTGCCCTCCTCTTTCATCGGCGAGTGGACCTGCACGCCGGCGGAGCTGACGATCGACGACGTGACCCTCGCCGAGGGCGACGCCGGAACCACCGACTTCGTCTTCACGATCTCCCGCAGCCACAACGCCACCGACGCGTCCGTGGACGTCGCGACCGCCGACGGCGCCGCTCTCTCGCCGGGCGACTACGCGGCCCTCCCCCTGCAGACCGTGAGCTTCGCCGCCGGCGGTCCCCTGACCGCGACGGTCACCGTCTCGGTGGTCGCCGACACGGTGGAAGAGGCGGCCATGAAGGACTTCTTCGTCAACCTCTCGAGCCCGGCGCAGGCGATCGTCGCCGACGGCCAGGGCGTCGGCACCATCCTCGACGACGACGACGACGGCGCGCCCGCGGTGGCGGCGGTCGACTCCACCGCCGCCACCGGCGGCGCCCTGGCGGAGTGCGAGGAGGCGCGGGTGGCGATCTCGCGGCTGCACGTCACCTTCGACCAGCCGATGGGCGACCCGGCCGGCGACGCCGCGGCCGACGACGTGACCAACCCGGCCAACTACCGCCTCTTCGCCGCGGGTCCGGACCACGACGTCACGAGCGCGGCCTGTGCCGCGCCCGCGGGCGACGACGTCACGGTCGTCGTCGTCGCCGTGTCCTACGACTCCGGGTCGATGACTACCACCCTCGAGCTCGGAACGGCGCTGGCCGACGCCCCCTACCGGCTGGTGGTCTGCGACGAGATCGTCGACCTCGCGGGCAATCCGCTGGCCGGCGGCGACTTCACGCGGACCTTCCGGGTCGAGCGCGAGAACCTCTTCGTCAATGGCCAGCTCGACTGCGACCTCGGCGGCTGGACGCCGGCGTCGACTCCGGGCGAGATCGCCTGGGCCGGCGACGACGTCGACGCGGCCTCGATCTCCGGCTCGGCCGCGATCACCAACCTGACCTCGAGCACCGACTTCTCCCTCGGCCAGTGCGTGCCGGTCGCCGCCGGAGTCGCCTACGAGCTGAGCGGCACCGTCCGGCTGGCGGCGTCGCCCGGGGTGGACGTCTTCCTCAGCCGCACCTGCCGGCCCTACGCCGCCGCCGGCTGCGCCGGCTCGCCCCTGGTGACGAGCGTGGACCTGTTCCCGGTGAGCGACACGGGCGGCGCGTGGGAGAGCGTGGCGAGCACCTTCACGGCGCCGCCGGGAACGGCCTCGGCGTTCTGCGGCTTCGAGCTCACGACGCCGGGCGGCGAAGCCTTCACCGCCGCTCTCGACGACCTCCGGCTCGCCGAGGGCGACGCCATCTTCACCGACGGTTTCGAGTCGGGCGACGCCACGGCCTGGACGCTGACCGTTCCGTAAGGCCGAGGTACAGGGGGCGAAACCGAGATGCACGCATCCGCACGATGGACCGCCGCGGCCCTCCTCGCGGCCTTCACCGCGCTTACGGCGACCGAGCTCGCCGCGGAGCCGCGGGACCCGGCGGGCTGGTCGATCCTCCGCCACGAGAGCCCCCTCGTGGCGAAGGCCCCCTTGAAGCTGGCACCGGTCGCGTTGATCGTCGACGACGGCAGCCGCGAAGCCGACGTGGGCTTCACCGCCGCTGCGGCGTTCCAATTCCTGTGGTTCAACCGTTTCGACCCGCCCACCACTCCCGGGCAGGACTTCGACCTCGAGGAGATCCAGGTGCTCTTTCCGCCGGGACCGGACGTGGTGCCCGGCGCCGCCGTGCAGCTCGTGGCGTTCAGCGACGCGGACGGCGACCCGGCCAGCGGCGCCGTCCTCGTGACCGCCTTCGACGACGTCATCCAGGTCGTCGACGGCACGACGTTCTCGGTCTATCCGGTGAATCCGCCGGTGCGCCTGTCGCCGGGCTCGGGCGACCTCTTGGTGGGCGTGATCAACCGCTTCGTCGTGAGCGGGGTCTCGCCGCCGTCGCGGCCCGCGGCCCTCGACACCACGGCGAGCGCCGGCCGCTCCTGGTTCGCCCTGTGGACCGGCGACCCGCCGGACCCGCCGTCGCTGCCGAGCGACGACGTGCTGGCGACGATCGACGCCGTCGAGCCCGGCAACTGGATGATCCGCGCGTCCGGTTCGCTGGTGGCGGTGCCGGCCGAGATCCCGGTCCTCGGCGGCAAGGGACTGGCGGCGCTGGCGACGCTCATCGCGCTTGCGGCGGCGGCGCTGCTGCGCCGCCGCCACCGCGGAGGGGCCGTCATGGCATCCCGGCTTCCATCCACTCGAAGATCAGTTGCCGCCGGCTCTCCGAGAGGTCGCGGACGACCGGCATGTGCAACGGATCCCGCATGTCGAGCGCCAGGACCTTGCGAATGATCTCGTAGTTCTTCTTCACCGAGGCGTGGTCGGAGAGACCGAAAACCGCCATGACCGGGTACAGGCGGCCGTACTGGGAGAAGATCTCGCCGATGCCGTTGGCCCACGTCGGCTCGCCGGCGATCGTCGTCTGCTCGTAAATCTGGACGCTGACGACGTCGTTGGGATCGCCGACGTAGCCGCTCACCTTGGGCGTGAAATCGTAGGTGATGAAGTAGATATTCCCGTCGAGGTACACGCGCGGGTTGCCCGGATTCGTCCCGGTGAGCTGGAAGCCGGCGACGCCGTCGGCGTCCACGGTCGCGGTCATCGCGTCGAATTTCAGCGCGTCCTGCGGGATCGACAGGTTCTTGATGCCGGCCGAGCCGCTCGTCCCCAGCGTATTCTCGGTGTACTCGACGGCTTCCTTCTCGCTCAGCAGGCTCAGCCCGACCTCGAGACCTTCGGTCCCCGCGACCTCTCCGAACTTGCGGACGTAGAGGTTCACCGTGGCCGTCTCGCCGCGCGGGAAGCTCGGCGTCGCCGCGACGCCCGGGTTCAGACGAAAAACGAACTGGTCGGCGCGCAGGCTCAGACCTTCCGGGTTCTCCTGCAAGAGCACGGTCCGCTGGCCGCCCGGAGTCCCCAGGAGCACCAGCGGATGGTTCGCGACGGCGGCGAGCTGCTCCGCGTCGAGAGCGACGTCGAGGACGCCGGTGCGGGTCGTCATCAGGCCGCCGGCGGCGTCGTAAGGGACGTCGTCGACGAGCGGGACGTAATTCGTCGAGCCGGGCGGCGACGCGTACGCCAGCGACAGCGTGCCCAGCTTCGCCGCCCAGGGCGCCTGGCCCGGCAGCTCGACCGGCAGCGAGTTGGCCAGGTCCAGGGTCAGGGCGTCGCTACGCAGCTTGGCCGGCGCGAAATAGCACGGGCTGCCCGACGGCGGCGCCAGGGTCCGCGCCGGCACGACGAACGTCGGCTCGTCGTCGCCGGAAACTCCCACCGTGCCCACGATCTGGCCGTAGTCGAACTGGTACGTGGTCGCGGGCGTGTAGGGTTGTTTCGTAACGTCCAGGATGGTCGCGCCGTACTGCTTGGCGACCTGCTCGCCGAGGAGCAGGTTGAGCTGGAAATTGACGTAGCTCGAGGTGGGGATCAGGCCGGCAGTGGCGCCGCTCAACTGGCTGTAGGTCGACAGCACCTGGAGCTTGTCCACCACGTCCTGCGGCACGCCCGCGTCGGTCATCTTCTGGAACGTCCCGGAGTCGAAGAGGTAGTTCTGCGGCGAGTTGTTGTGCGCGTTGACCACCATGCGGACGGACAGACGCTGCGGGGAGCGCTCTTGCAGCTCCGCCAGGACGGCGGAGCCGCCGGCGTTCCACGCCAGGTTCGTCAGCGTGGACTGGTAGACGGCGCTGCCGCTCGCCGAGCTCCTCGGAGCGTTCGCGCCCTGCGCGTTGCCCCAGATGCCGTTGAAGGAGATGGGCTCGAAGGTGCCGCGCACGAACGCTCCGGCGGCGTCGCCGACCTGCAGCAGCAGGCCCCAGATCTCGCTGACGTTCTGCTGCATGGGGTCGAGGTCGACCAGCTTCGGCGGCGCGTTGGCGTAGGCCGCGCTCACCGGCTGGCCGACGAGCGCGTCGTTCGGCGCGACGCCCGGCGTGGCGCTCACCTTGCACTGGAAGAGGTCGAAGATGCCGTCGTTGTCCGGTGCCCAGTAGAGCTCGGTCAGCTCGGGAGTCCAGTTGGCCGGATCGAAGTTGTTGGCGGTGTTGTTGAGGGTGCTCGGGGAGGCCTGGAACTGGCCGCCGAAATGGATTCTTGGCAGATCGAGATAGCTCATGGGTCTTTCCTCGCTCGACGTCAGTTCGTGGTGTACGGGCCGCAGGCGGCGGGCAGGGATCCGTCGGCGCAGCCGCCGCTTTTCGGCGCCACCTCGTCGAAGAGGTGGCTCAGGCCCGCTGGCGGCAGGTTGCGGCCGAAGGTCCCCGAATCCTGGTTGTGGCAACTGAAGCAGTTGTTGGGGTTGGTCCGCGCCGACGGGCCGTTCTGGACGAAGGTCTCCATGGCCGTGTTGGCGGCGGAGAGCGAGCCGACCTGGGCCTGGAGCTGCGGCGGCGTGACCCCGCCCCGGGTCCAGACGTTGCCCACGAGCTCGTAATTCGCCCACACCGGATCGATGGCGCCGCCGGCGTCGCGGATCATTTCCTGGACGTTCGCGTTGAGCTCCCGGATGGCCTCGGTGCTCTCGGCGAGCATCGCCTTCGTCGCTTCCTGGCAGGCGAACTGGTTGGGGTCTTCCTCGCAGCTCTGGCCGGCGGGGAACGTGCCGATCGTCGAGTCGCCCTGCGGGTGCATGCGGCAGACCTGGGCCGGCTGGCCGGGCTCGTAGAAGTTGGTGGTGCAGTTGTCGCAGGTCGCTGGGTCGAAGAAGCTCCACGAGCCGCCGAGGGGCGGCGCGGCCGCCAGGTCCGAGCAATCCGGCGCGTTGTTGCGGTGCTCGAACGAGGCCCAGACGAGCGCCGGGGTCTCGGGCGTCTTGCCGACCACGTGGATGCCGACGAGGCCGAGCGTGACGCTCTCGCAGGCTCCGCCCTGGCCGGGTGGCTGGATCCAGCCGGCGGTCGAGTAGAAGAGGCCCGAGGACTCCTCCTCGGGCCTCAGCACCTTCCAGGCGGTCTTGAGCTCGAAGGCGCCGTCGGGGAACGCGAGATTCGGATAGGCGCCGATGAGGTCGACGGTGCCGGCGTTGCCGGGCTTCAGGGGGCCGGCGCAGTCGGAGCGGTAGAGCTCGCAGCGGGTGAGCATGTCGTAGGCCGTCTCGTTCACCGACAGGCCGTACCAGGCGAACTGGCCGTTCGGGTCGATGAGGGGCTGCTCCACGCCGGCCTGCTTGACGATGTTCGAGTACACGAACGGTGCGGCGCCGGTGGCCTTGGCGGCGACCGTCGCCGGGTCGTTGCAGGGATCGGGCGGGTGCTGGCCGTAGGGGGTGGGCTGCCCGCCGGCAGCGACGAAGACGCCGTAGTTGGGCATGAAGGACTCGAATTGCAGGATCTCCGGGTCGGCGGCCGTGGGCTGCACGAGGTAGAGCAGGGACTGCCAGGCGAACTGCTCGAAGTTGCAGATGGAGCCGGTGCCCGGGACTTCGGCCGGGAGGGACGGCGACCGGATCCACGCCGGATCGGCGGCGCAGCCGGACGCGGCGGCGGTCTCGGCCGCCGGGGTCTGCGGCGGCGAGGTCTCCTCGGAGGGACCGGTGCAAGCGGCGGCGAGGCCGGCGAGCGCCACGATGGTGGCGCGAAGGAAGATCTTGATCATGAAAGCTCTCTCCTCTAGGTCGGTCGGTGACGACGCCGGGGACCCGTGGCACCCTCCTCGTCTGCTGTAGGATCACCCGAGGAGGACGAAACCATGCCCAGATCCGCGATGCTGAGATCCGTCCCGGTTGTGGCGTCGATTGTAGCCGCTTTGCTGCTCGCCGTGGGACCTGCCGCGGCCGAGGACGTCTCCCGGACGATCTACGTCCCCGAGGGCTGGGAGGGCGCGTACGAGTTCGGCTACGCGCCCGTGCTGCGCGTCGGCGAGACGGTGATCGTCTCCGGCGTCCCCGCCGGCGGCGACGGCACCTACGAGGAGAAGATCCGCGGCATGTACACGCGCGTGCGCGAGCTGCTCGAGACCGCCGGAGCGACGATCGACGACGTCGTCGAGCTCACGACCTTCCACGCCGAGCCGAAGGACTCGGCCGCCTTCCGCGCCGAGTTCGAGCGCTACATGCCGATCCACCGCGAGTTCTTCGGCGAGCACCGTCCGGCCTGGACGGCGGTCGGCACCACGGCCCTGCTGTCGCGGACCGCGCCGGTAGAGATGCGGGTCGTCGCCGTGGTCGGGTCCGGCCGCGCCAGCCGGGTGGTGCGCGGCGAGCCCGAGACGAAGCCCAGTGAGGCGGGGAAGCCCGAGGAGGGCGGCTCCCCTCCCTGATCATGGAGCGCGGCGGCGATGCCCCCCACCTCCTCGGCCGATCTCTTGCCGCTGCGCCTCTTCGCGATGGCCGCCGGAGCTCTGCTCGGGCGGCGGCTCGCCGCTCCCCTCGCGGCCATGCGCGGAGCCGCGCTGCGCATCGGCGCCGGCGACCTCACCACCCCGGTGGCGCCGGCCGACGGCGCCGAGATGTCCGCCTTGACCTCGACCCTCGACGACATGCGGCAGCGCCTGCGTTCGCTCACCGGCGAGCTGAGACAGCGCGAGGCCGAGGCCCACGCCATCCTCTCCGGCGTCGTCGAAGGCGTGTTCGCGGCTCAAGACGCCGCTCTCGCCGCAGCTCGCCTCCATCGACCTGCTCCGCGACGGCCTCGGCACGCTGGCGACGGCGGACGCGGCCGGCGGACGCATCGCCGTCGAGGGCTCGTCCCGGGGCGGCGCCCGTTTCACCCTCACGCTGCCGGCGACGGAGGCGGCGGCATGAAGGTTGCTCGCGCTGGTCACCCTGCTAAGATGCCGGACAGACAGTCTTGACGAGGAGGAACGATGGCCCTGGCAGAGGTCCTTGAAGCAGCCGACCAGTTGACGATGGAAGAGCAGGAGACCTTGATCGAGGTCTTGCGTCGCCGTTTCGCCGACTTGCGTCGCCGTCAGATCGTTCACGAGGTGCGGGAGTCCCGAGCCGCGTTCGCTGCTGGGGAGTGCGAACCGGCGAGCGTCGAAGAGATCATGAGGGAAATCACCTCTTGAAGCGCAGGCTGGTCCCCTCCCCGACCTTTCTCCGAGCGACGAAGCGGGCCGTCCGAAAGACTCCGCAGGTGGCAACTGACATCGAGGACACACTCAAGAGGCTCGCTGAGGATGCCTTCGACGTGCGCCTGCGTTCCCACAAGCTGAAAGGGCCGCTTGCGGGCTTGTGGGCCTGTAGTGCCGGCTTCGACCTCCGGATCGTCTTCGAGCTCGTCGAAGACGAGGAGGGCATGGCCATCGTCCTCCATACCGTAGGCAGTCATGAGGAGGTCTATTAATTCTGTCGGAGGCGGCGGCATGAAGGTCCTGGTCGTCGACGACGATCCCGAGCTCCTGCCCTGGTGGCCTTCGCGTTGCGCCAGGGGGGCTTCCTGGCCCTCGAAGCGGCGACCGGCGAACGCGCCCTGGTCGCCCACGCCGGCCGTCCGGTGCCGACCGAGCGCATCCTGCGTCACGTCTGGGGCACGCGGGCGGGCGGCGACCGCCAGCTCCTCAAGCAGCTCGTCCACCGGCTGCGGCAGAAGATCGAGGCCGACCCGGCGAGCCCCGAGCGGCTGCGCACCGAGCCGGGGATCGGCTACGTCCTCAGGACCACCGTCGATCCCGCTCGAGGCCAGCCAGGAGCTCTTCGAGCTCCGTGGCACCGAGGCTTTCCAGTTGCACTGGTCCTGGTAATGGTCGCCACTGTGGATCTGCATGACGTAGGACTTGGAGACGTTGTAGACGACTCGCTTCTCGAAGGCCTCGACGTTAAAGACCTGCATCTCGACGACGTAGACGTTCCCGGCGGCGTCTTGGCACTTGACGTCGACGATGGACAGCTTGAGCTCGCTGACGGGGACCTTCTGCTCCGGAGTGAGGAAGGTGATCTCATCGATCCGGTAGGGGCCCTCGAGCTCGAGCAGCGAGTTCAGGAGCTCGATGAGCAGGTGCTTGTTCGGCTCGGTGCCGAAGATGCGCTTGAAGACGAAGTCGGTCTTGGGATCGGCGAAGACGGGCCACATGACGTCAATATAGCACCTCGCCGCCGAGCTCCGCGGTCAGCGAAAGGGGAACAACAAGGGGATCAGGAGGGAAGCGACGACCCAGAAGAGGAGGTTCAGCGGCGCCCCGAAGCGGGTGAAGTCGGTGAAGCGATAGTTTCCGGCGCCGTAGACCATCATGTTGGTCTGATAGCCGGTGGGAGTCATGAAGGACGCCGAGGCGGCGAAGCAGACCGCCAAGACGAGGCCGCGGGGGTCGATCCCGAGCTCCGCCCCCACGCGCAGGACCACCGGGGTCAGCACGATCGCCGCGGCATTGTTGGTGATGGCCTCGGTCGCCAGGGAAGCCGCCAGGTAGACGACGGAGAGCGCCACCCAGGGGGCGAAGCGCTCCGGGACCAGGCCGCCGGGGACGAGGACCGCCGAAGCCATCACGTCGGCGAGCCCGGTGCGGAACATCGCGTCGCCGACCGGGATGAAGGCGGCGATGAAGAAGATCACCCGCCACTCCACCGCCCGGTAGCTCTCCTGGGGCCGGATCACGCCGAGGGCCAGGAGCAGGACGACCGATCCCATGACGCCGACGAGAAGGTCCAGGACGCCGGCGGCCGCCAGCACCATGATCGCGGGCACCAGGACCAGGGGCAGCCACCAGAGCCGCTCCCGACGGAGGTGCAGGTCGACCTCGGTGGTCACGATCAGGTCGTCGTTGCGCCTCAGCTCGCCGAGCCGGTCTCGGGGGGCGACGATCAGCAGCGTGTCGGCGAAACGCAGCGGCGTGCGGGCCAGGCGCTCGCGCAGCGTCGCCTGCTCCCGTCGGATCGCGAGGACGAAAGCGCCGTAGCTGCGGCGGAAGTCCGCCTCGCGCAGCGTCTGCCCGATCAGACCGCTGGCGGGGCTGACGAGGGCCTCCACCACGACCTGCTCGCCGCCGGTGAGCTCCTCGTCGGTGAGCTTGACGTCGCTCAGGAGGGCGACCCCGGTCTCGTTGCGAAGTCGCACCAGGCTCTGGGGGCCCCCGCGCACGAGGAGGATGTCGTCGGGCCGGAAGCGGAGGATTCGGAGCATTTCCGAGATGCGCTGCGATTCGCGGATCACCGCCAGCACGGTGACGTCGTAGCGCTCGCTCATGCGCACGTCGCTGACCGTCTTGCCCACCAGATTCGATCCCTCGAGCACCCGCAGCTCGGTGAGGTAGTCGGCCATCTCGAACTGGCTGGTCAGCGATTCGATCTCGGCCCGCTCCGGAAGGGCACGCGGCGCCCGCACGAGCACGTAGCCGAGGCCGAGCACGAGGAAGACGATTCCCAGGGAGGTGAACTCGAACATCCTCAGCGGCTCGCCCCCCGTCTCCTCGACGATCGCGCTCACCAGGAGGTTGGTGGAGGTCCCGATCAGGGTCAGGGTGCCGCCGAAGATCGCCGCGAACGACAGCGGCATCAGCACCTTGCTCGGGCTGATCCCGAGGCGCCGGCAGAGCTCCATCGCCAGGGGGATCGTCATGGCCACCACCGCCGTGTTGTTCAGGAGCCCGGACATCAGCGCCACGAACCCGAGGAGTATCCCGATGCCGACCCAGCGCCGCTTCCCGAAGCGCGTGCTCAGGCGCTCGCCGACGATCTCCAGCAAGCCGGTCCGCACCAGGGCGTGGCTGAGGATGAACAGCCCGCCGATCGTCAGCACCCCCTTGTTCGAGAAGCCCGCGATGCCCTCTTCCAGGGGGACGATGCCGGTCACCACCAGCGCCAGCAGCAGGCAGAGGGCGGTCACGTCCACCGGCAGCAGCTCGAAGAAGAAGCAAGCCATAGCCGCCAGGAGGAAAACGAGCAGGAGCAGAGCTTCGAAGGCCATGATCGCTCGCGATCATATGCGATCGAGCTGGTCGCTCTCGCGGTCCGCCTCAGCTCATCTGATCCCAGGTAGTTGAAGGGGGTCAGCGCGTTGAGCGTCTCGAGCCGCCGCTGATCGCTACACCGCGACCTCGACGCCGCTCTTGCCGATCCAGCGCCCGACGACGGCGGCGAGCTGGTCCTCGCGGAAGGGCTTGGCCAGGTAGTCGTTCATGCCCGCGGCGAGGCAGCGCTCGCGGTCGCCGGCCAGGGCGTGGGCGGTGAGCGCGACCACCGGCACCTGCCAGTTGCCGCCCTGCTGACGGCGAATGCGGCGGGTGGTCTCGTAGCCGTCGAGCTCGGGCATCTGGCAGTCCATGAGCACCAGGTCGTAATGGCTCGCCGCCAGCGCGTCGAGGGCCTCGAGGCCGTTGCCGGCCACGTCCACCTTGAGGCCGATCGACTCCAGTTGGCGGCGCGCCACGAGCTGGTTGACGGCGTTGTCCTCGACCACCAGCACCCGGTGGTTGCCGGCGGCGAGACGCTGCTCCAGGAGCTCGGAGACGGTGGTGTCGTCCTCCGGCGCCTCGCAGCGCGCGAAGGTGGTCACGAAGGAGAACGTCGAGCCCACGCCCGGCGCGCTCTCGATGGCGATGCGGCCGCCCATCGCCTCGACCAGGCTCTTGCAGATCGCCAGCCCGAGACCCGAGCCGCCGTAGCGCCGCGTGGTCGAGCTGTCGGCCTGGGTGAAGGGGTCGAACAGGGTCTCCAGGGCCTCCGGCGGGATGCCGATGCCGGTGTCGCGCACGGCCACGCGCAGCGTCGCCGCACCGGCGCTCACCGCCTCCGGCGTCACCTCGATCGCCACCTCGCCGCGGGCGGTGAACTTGATGGCGTTGCCCACCAGGTTCACGAGCACCTGGCGCCAGCGCGCGGCGTCGCCTTCCACCCACTCGGGCAAGTTGTCGCCGACGGCGAGGCGCAGCTCGAGGCCCTTGGCCGCGGCCCGCGAGGCGAAAAGGCCGGCCAGGCGCTCGAGCTCGGTGCGCGGCGCGAACGGCGCGGTCTCCAGGGCGAGCATGCCGGCCTCGATCTTGGAGAAGTCGAGCACGTCGCTGACGAGGCCGAGCAGCATCTGCGCCGACCAGTGGATCTTGTCCGCGTACTCGTGCACCTCGCCCGGCAGGTCCGCCTGGCGCAGCAGCCGCGCCATACCCAGGATGCCGTTGATCGGCGTGCGGATCTCGTGGCTCATGTTGGCCACGAACTCGCTCTTGGCCCGGTTCGAGCGCTCCGCCCCCTCTTTGGCCTGCTCCAGGAGCCGCGAGCTGGTGAAGCCGTCCCAGTACTCGGCGTGGAGCTTGCGCCCGAGGAGCCAGAAATAGGCGACGCAGGCGACGAGGAGCACGGCGGTCCAGCGCGCCTTCGGATCGTCGAGGACGAGCAGGCAGGCGGAAGTCGGCACCATCAGGACCAGGAGGATGATCCGGACGAGGTCCCAATTCGGCGAGTAGTTGTAGATGGCGATGGTGGCGGTGCCCGTCGAGATCAGCAAGGCGACGAACGTCATGGCGCCGAATTCGAACTGGAGCACGGTGAGGCACTGGACCACGACCCAGCAGGCGACCGAGGCGAGCAGCAGGCCGTAGAAGGCGCCCGGCGAGACCGCTGGGCGCCGCTGCCACCCGCCGCGCACCACCGCGATCACCACCGACAGGCCGGTGACGGAAAAATAGACGACCGGATGGCGCCATTCGAAGGACGCCACGAACCCCATGGCCACGCACATCGCCGGATAGCCCGCGATCCCCGGCCGCGAACGCCGCTCCATGGCCTCCAGGATCTGGCGCTCGAGATCCCGGCGATCTTCGCCTGCAAGAGCTTCCGGTAGCTGCATCATCGATCCTCAAGCGGCGGGAATCACGTTCCAACGCGTCCTGGCGCGCGCCGCCTCGCGGCCGTCGGCGAGCCGGACCAGGGAATGGACGAAGCTGTCGTCGCCCTCCTGCTGCGACCGCGCCACGAGATCGTCGCCGGCGTGGCACTCCGCCTTGAGCTCGATCTCGAGCTCGCGGACCTCGCCGCGCCGCCAGGTCTCCGGCGGCACGTTCTCCTCGACCTGGGCGACGTAGAACACGTGGTTGACGTGGCCGTTCAGGTCAAGGTCGCCGCGGCGCACCCCGAGGCGCTGCTCGCGGGCGGCGGCGGTAAGCGCCGGCAGCCGCTCCGGCGTGCCGGTCAAGGCGCGCTCCGGCGTGCCGGGATGGAGGTCGAGGATGCTCTGCGGGATGCGGCGCAGGGGCTTGCGCCGCTCGACGTCCATGAGCAGCCAATCGCTCGACGCCGCGGCGATCGCGGCGCCGCCCTCGAGCACCCGGAAGTCGCGGACGGCGTAGGGCCGGCGCACCTCCGAGGGCCAGGTCTCGACGGTCACCTCGTCGCGCCATGCCGGGTAGCGGTCGACCCGGACGCGCAGGCGCGCCAGGAACCAGGTCATGCCCTGCTCGAGGAGCTGGGCCGGCGACGCTCCCAGCGCGTGGGCGTGGAGGCTCGCCGACTCCTGGAGGAGATGGCACAGCGACGCCAGGCTCGAGCGTCCGCCGGGACCGAGCTCGTAGGAGCGGAGGTGGAAGACGTACCGTCCCCGGTTCACCCCGGCTCACTTCTTCGGCTTCATCGCCGCCATCTGCGCCTTGACCGTCTCGCGCGGCAGATCGGTGAATTTGCCGAACTCCTGGCCGTTCTTGAGCCATTCGCCGCCGTCGATCACCACGCACTCGCCGTTGACGTACGCGGCGCCCGGCGAGAACAGGTAGACGGCGAGGTCGGCGAGCTCCGGCTGCTCGCCGAAGCGGCCGAGCGGGTTCGCCTTCTTGGCGCTCTCGAGGAAGCCCGGCGGCATCAGCCGCGAGAACGCCCCCTCGGTGGGGAACGGTCCCGGGGCGATGGCGTTGGAGCGGATGCCGTAGGCGCCCCACTCGACCGCCAGGGAGCGCGTCATGGCGAGCACGCCGGCCTTGGCGCAGGCGCTCGGCAGCACGAAGGCCGAGCCCGTCCAGGCGTAGGTGGTGACGATCGACAGCACGTGCCCGGGAGCGCCGCGCCCGATCCAGCGCCGACCCACCGCCATGGTCGCGTGGTAGGTGCCGTAGAGCACGATGCGGACGACGGCGTCGAACGCGTTGGCCGACAGGTCCTCGGACGGCGCCAGGAAGTTGCCCGCGGCGTTGTTGACCAGGCCGGTGAGCTCGCCGAGCTCGTCCTCGAGGCGGGCCACGGCGGCCTCGACCTGGTCGGCGTCGCGGACGTCGGCCCGCGCCCAGGCCGCGGCGCCGCCGGCCTGGCGCACCGCGTCCACGGTGGCCTCCAGCGGCTCGCGCCGCCGCCCGCAGACGCCGACGCGGGCGCCGAGGGAGGCGAAGCGCTCGGTCATGGCGCGGCCCAGCCCGGTGCCGCCGCCGGTGATCAGGATCGTCTGTCCCGCGAGCAGATCGTCTTGGTACATGGTGGGCTCCTGAACGTCGGACCTGTCGGACTCGTCAGACCCGTCGGACGCTCCCAGGTTCAACGGCCGACCCTATCACCCGGCCCGGCTCCCCGGGTCCCTCGAGGCGCGACAGCAGGAGCTTTGTCGTCTCCTGCACCAGGGGCTCCCGCGCCGATTTCGCCGCGCGGCCGATCACCGGATAGAGCCGCGTCAGCCCGTGGTCGTAGACGTAGTGGAGGGCCGCCGCGGTCACCCAGGCGCCGTCGACGTCGCCGATCGGCGGCGGCGACGTCGCCAGGCGGCGCAGCGTTGCGGCGGCGTCGGCGGGCACGAGGTCGAAGAGCCGCCGGGCCTCGCGCAGGCGCTCGCCGATCGGCACGTCGTCGATCACCGCGAAGACGAGCTTGCGCACCTCGCCCACCAGCAGGTTGTCCAGGAACTCGAGGGCCTGCGCCCGCGGCGTGGCCTCCTCGCTCACCAGCCCGCGATGCGCGGCGCGGATGTCGCGCTGCGGATAGAGTAGCGCCAGCAGCGCGAAGACGTTGGTCAGGTGGTCGTCCATGCGGTCGCCGAGCAGGCGTTGCAGCAGGTGGGGCCTGCCGCTCTGCGCCTGCCACTCGACGCGCGGCCCGCGCAGCACGAAGGTCCGGGCGTCGAGGCTCCACAGGTCGACCAGAGAGCGCAGGTAGGCGCGGCTCTCGAAGCCGAGCTGGTCTTCGATCAGCTCGGGATCGAAGACCAGCCTCGGGTCCTGGGCGCGCAGGCGCGCCAGCGCCTCGATGACTTTGCGGCGCAGGAACGGGTCGACCGCGACCAGGCTCTCCAGGAGCGCGGCATGGGCCTCGCGTCCGCCGATCTCGGCGATCGTCTTGGGCAGGGCGCGGCGCACCCAGATCTCCTCCTGGTCGTCGTTCAGGAAGTGCTTCAAGGCCGGGATCACGCTCTCGCCGTAGGCCACCAGGGCGTTGCGGGCCTCGTGCTTGAGCCGCCGGCTGTGCAGGTGCGAGATCAGGATGGGCACGTAGAGCGGATTGCGCACCCCGGTCTCCACCCGCCGCCTCACGGCCTGCGCGGCGCCGCGGATCACCCGCGGCTCGCGGTCGTAGAGGAGCCGCACCAGCCCCGCCTGATAGCTGGGGTCTTCGAGGGCCCCGAGGGCGCGGGCCGCTTCCAGACGCACGGCGGCCTCGCCGTCGGTCAGCATCTCGTCCAGGGTCTCCTCGGCGCGCCGGCGCACCTCGCCGTCGGGATGGCCGGCGAGGTAGCTCACCGCCACGGCGCGCATGCGCACGTCGGGATCGCGGA
>Ga0302046_10003203_pt1 | contig 14851 bp, 10 predicted proteins | sample RVTome_11_FD_200261 | JGI IMG/M metagenome (GOLD analysis project Ga0302046, IMG submission 200261) | Soil microbial communities from uranium-contaminated site in the Upper Colorado River Basin, Wyoming, United States - RVT147D111 (version 2) ...
GGGCCTCGAACGCCTGGCGGAGCTGTTGCGACGCACCGTCCCGTTCAACACCTTCGGCGTCCTGCTCCTGGACGAGATCGGCCAGGACCTGCGCTTCCACTTCGCCGTGGGCATCGATCCCGAGGTCGTGGAGCACTGGCGCTTCGGCCGCGGCCAGGGCATCGTGGGCGCCGCGGCCGCACCTTGACGCTCGCCAACGCCGGACTGCCCTATCCCTACCTGGTGCGCGGCGGCGCCATCGAGGAGATCCGGGCGTCCGGCGTGCCGGTGGGCGGCATGAAGGAGCCCGAGTACGCCCAGGTCGAGCTGGCGCTCGAGGAGGGGGACGTCGTCGTGGTCGCCTCCGACGGCATCGAGGAGCAGCTCGACGCGCGCCACGAGGCGTTCGGAGCCGACCGTCTGCGGGAGGTCCTGCGCGAGCTCGCCGGCCAGTCGGCCAACGCGATCGCCGACGGCGTGTTGGCGGCCACCGACCGCTTCCTCGGCCCCGGGCGCCCGGCTTCGGACGACCGGACCGTGGTCGTCCTCAAAGTCAGCGGCCGCTGAGGCCTGGCCCCCCGCCGCGCCCCTAGTGGTTTTCACCGCTGGAAAATTTCTTTCCTACGGATTCGCATTACAGGGCCTCCGGAGCGCCTCCTATCCTCGCTCGCGTCGCCGGCGACGGCCCGCAAGGCCCGGCCCGGTGCGACGGACGAGGACCACGGACGCCGGACAGGAGTTTTCGCCAAACCGAAAGTTTCTTTCCTACGGTTTCGCCAAACAGACCGCCGGAAGCGCTCCGTATCCTCGCTCGCGTCGCCGGCGACGGCCCCAGGGGCCGAACCGAAAAGGAAGGAAGACCATGAGCGAGAGACCCAACCAGAACCGAGCCCTCCGGGAAGCCGCGACGTGCGCCACCAGGCGTTTCGAGCCCGTCGAGACGTCGGAAATCCCGGCAAATGACGTCCCGAAGGCACCGGCGCGGCCGATGGCCGCGAAATCGGGCGAATCGAAGCCTTCGGGAAGGGACGAAGCACGCGCGCGTAACGACTCGAAGCCTTCCAGTCGTTACGATTCGCGGATCGGCCCCGTCTCGAAGCCTTCGGAAAGCCTCGTTTCGCGATTCGACGCGTCTCGAAGCCTTCGGAAGGCGAGGATCCGCGAAACGGCGCATTTCGAGCCGGTGAGCAAGGGAGACGCCGAAGTCGTCTCCCTCGTTCCCGTGCTCGCATCGACGTCGCAGGGGACGAGCCGGGTGTTCTCTCGGGTCGGCAAGGGGGCCGCGGGGAGAACGCCGCGTGTTTCCCTGGTGAGCACGGGCCTCGCCATGGACGAACCGCGTGTTCCGCGGGTGAGCACGCGCTTGAAGAGTCGATCCTGAACGTTGACGCACGACGACGAAAGGAGTGAATCATGTCATCGATACTGGTCAAGGCCAGGCAGAAAGCGGCGGTAGTGCTGAGCTCGCTGATCGAGACTCATGCCGCCGACGTGGGCAGGGCGATCGAGCACCGGCTCCGAGCCCACTTGAAGGAAGGAGAGACGATGCCCGACGTCGTGTTGGTGCTCGTCCTCCTGGCGCGGCTGGTGGCCGGCGCGGCCGTCAGGCTCGTGAGGTGGGACCGGGTCAAGCGCGACGAGGACGACGACGCCGGAAAGGCCCGGCTCCGGCGCGACCTGGCGGCCCTGGGACTGCGCCAGAAGCTGCTCGAAGCCCGCGATCTCGCGGCGGCTCTCTATGGCGGCAGGCGCGGCTCGGAGGTCCTCGGTCTGACCGGCCGCGTGCCGCAGGTCAGGCAGCCTGAGGCCCTGCTGACCCGGGCGCGTGCTCTGATCGACCGGCTTCGGGATCCGAACCTCCAGGCGCCGGCCGGCATGCTCGGCATCGCCTTCGATCCCGGGCAGCTCGCCCGGGAGCTCGAGACCGGCGTCACGGCTTTGGGTCAGGCCCTCGACGAGGTCGAGCGCGAGCAGCGCCAGGCAGGAACGACCGTCGCAGCGAAGGGCGACGCCATGGGCGAGCTCGACTCGGTCATGAAGGCGTGCGCCCTGGTCATGAAGGGGGCCTTCGCCCTCGCCGGCAGGCCGGACCTGGCGCGCAAGCTCGGCGAGCTGTCGCGGCGGAAGAAGCCGGTGCCGACCGGAAAGGAGGTGGACGTGAAGACTCGATAAGCCGTTCCCCCGATGACTCCGATCAGGAAACCAAGAACCATGACGACAATCCCCGCAAGGGGAAGAAAGGACAGATCGAAATGGCATCTTTAGCAGCAGTCGTACAACAGAAAGCGGTGTCGGTCTTCCGCTCGGCGGTGACCGCCCATGCCGGGCAGGTGATCCCGGCCATCGTCCAACGGATCGAGCGCGTCCTCGGCGAGGGCGAGGTCGTCCCCGACCTCTTCTTCTTTTTCTCCCTGCTCGGCAGGATACCGGCCGAGGTCATGGGGCGGTTCATCGAGGGCGACAAGGCGCACCTCGACGAGCTGACCAACGACCTTGAGCCCCGCGAGCGGCGTGACGAGGTCGGGGGCAGGGTGCGCAGCAAGCTCATCAACATCCGCTCGATCACCGACGGTCTCTTCGGCCCGGTGCGCAGCGCCGAGATCCTCGCCACCGACGGGCCGACCGCCGAGGTCGCCCAGTCGGAGCTCCTGTGGCGCCAGGGCGACCACACGGCCACCCGGCTCGAAAAACCGGCCCTGGCGACGCCGAGCATGACCACCGCCAGCCTCCAGTTCGATCCGGCGACCCTGGGGTCGGAGCTGAGGGAAGACGTCGACGCCTTTCGCCAGGTGCTCGACGAGTGCGAGCAGGCGCGGCGGGAGGCGGAGAAGACCCTGCTGGTGCGGGAGGAGCTCTCGGCCGAGAGCGCGACCGTCCTCAGGGGGTGCCGGCTCATCCTCGAGGGCATGCTCCTGCTCGGCAACCGGCCGGACCTGGTCTTCCGTCTGCGGCGGGCCATGCGCCGCCGCCGGCGGACCGCCGGCTCCCCGCCCGTCCCTGACGCCGGCGAGACCCCGACCGCCCCGGGCGATCAGCCGCCGGCCCCTGACGAAGCCTCCGACTCCGAGTCGGAATCCCCGTCCACTCCGTAGACGGTCCTGACGGACCGGCCCTGGGCGGCCCCCGTGCCGCCCAGGGTTTTCCTGTTTTCAGCTCACGCCCGGCGGTGTCCTTGAGGACGTTCACCCTCGCCGTGGCCACGTCGAAGACGCGGACCTGCGTGGTGCCCTGAGGTGGTGGACGATCGACGCAGAATACCACGTCGCCCTCAAGAGCCCTCGTTGCCCAGATCCTCGATCTGGGCCTCCATCGTCTCGAGATCGACGACGGCCACCGTCGACCGCCCCGTCAGCCAACCCTTGAGGTCATCAGAGACATGAGGTAAGCTGGAGCCGGCCTATCCCAGGGCCGAATGAGCTCGGAGAGGACCATGACTTACAGCGCCATCGTCGAGGACAGAGAATCTGCTGGCTTTACCGCCTCCGTTCTAGGGTGGCCGAGCTGCACCGCGACCGGCGCGACGAAGGCCGAAGCATTGACGCGCCTGCGCCAAGTCATTCGAGACCGCCTCTCCAGCGTAGAGATCGTCCCCGTCGAGGTCGACGTTCCCGAGGACGGCCATCCCCTGGCCAGGTTCGCCGGTATGTTCAAGAACGACGCCCTCTTCGACCAGTTCGTCGAAGACATGGCTGCGTACCGGCGCGAGGTCGATGCCGAGACGGCAGACTAGCGGTTCGTCGTGGCCCCCTTCATCCTCGACACCGACCACGTCACGCTTTTCCAGCGTGCCCATCCTGGGGTGCAAGCGCGCGTCCTGGCGCTTCCCTTCAGAAGTGTGGTGAGCACCATCGTGAGCGTGGAGGAGCAGCTTCGGGGCCGATTGAAGGCCGTCCGGCGAGCCTCCGACGGCCCAACGCTCATCGCTGCTTACGACCGGATGCAGGCGACTTTAGAATTCTTCCATCATCTCCCCATCCTCGGCTTCGACAGCCCGGCACATGAGCGGTTCACTCGCCTTCGAGAACAGAGGATCCGTATTGGGACTCACGACCTTCGCATCGCCGCCATCGCCCTGGCGACCGGCGGCGTCCTTGTCACGGGGAATGCACGCGACTTTTCTCAAGTGCCTGAGTTGAGGCTCGAAGACTGGTCCAGAGGATAGAACACGGTGGCGTAGGTCGATACGCTCACGGACCGTCAGCCAGGTCCAAGATCTCCGCCTCCATCGTCTCGAGATCGACGACGGCCACCGTCGACCGGCCCGTGAGCCAGCCCCCGACCTCGCCGGGATTGACGACGAGCGTCGACCCCTGCTTGCGCACGTCGACCTCGTGAGTATGGCCGTAGACGACGAGGTCGAAAGCGCCGCTGGCGGCGATCGGCTCGGCCAGCTCGGGGTAGTGGACGGCGGCGACGCGGCGGCCCGCGGGCTCGGCCGCGGCGAGGTTGGGGTGGACCTGGCCGATGCCCTCGAAACGCTTCGCCAGCCCCACGCGCTCGCCGTCGTTGTTGCCGAAGACCGCCAGCACGAGGCAGCCGAGATCCGCCAGCGGGGCCACGGCGAACGGCGCCACGAAGTCGCCGGCGTGGACCACGAGGCCGACGCCGCGCGCGTTGAAGAGCTCCACCGCCCGGCGGACCATGGGCACGTTGTCGTGGCTGTCGGCCATCACGCCAATACGCATCGCGACCTCCGGAACCCTCACCCCCGGCCCCTCTCCCAGGGGGAGAGGGGAGCAAGACAGCGAGGATCCGAGGCCCCCTCTCCCTTTGGGAGAGGGGGTTGGGGGTGAGGGTTCAGCTCCGGGTGGCGACGCCTTCGCGCGGCATGGCGCGGATGTCGGCGTCCTCTTCGAACTGGAAGTAGGCCATGTCGTCTTCCTCGGACTCCGGCTCGTAGACTTCCTCGTCCATGTGGAAGTCGTGGTAGAAGCCCAGGCCGGTGCCGGCCGGGATCAGACGGCCCACGATCACGTTCTCCTTGAGGCCCCGCAGGTGGTCGACCTTGCCGCTGATCGCGGCCTCGGTGAGGACCCGCGTGGTCTCCTGGAACGACGCCGCCGAGATGAAGCTCTCGGTCGACAGCGACGCCTTGGTGATGCCGAGCAGCAAGGGCCGGCCGATCGCCGGCCGGCCGCCGGCGGCCAGCACCCGCTCGTTCTCTTCCTGGAACTTGAAGCGGTCGACCTGCTCGTCGATGAGGAAGTTGGTGTCGCCCACCTCCTCGATCTTCACCGAGCGCATCATCTGGCGCACGATCACCTCGCAGTGCTTGTCGTTGATGGTCACCGACTGCGAGCGGTAGACCTCCTGGATCTTGTCGACGAGGTAGCGCTGGAGCTCCTTCTCGCCCAGGACCTGCAGGACGTCGTGGGGGTTGATCGGACCGTCGATCAGGGGCTCGCCGGCCTTGACCCGCTCGCCGTCCTGCACGTTGACGTGGATGTAGCGCGGCACCAGGTACTCGCGCACCTCGTCGTGGTCGGAGGTGACCAGCACCTTGCGCATGCCTTTGTGGATCTCGCCGAGGTGCACCGTGCCGTCGATCTCGCTGATGATCGCCGGCTCCTTGGGGCTGCGCGCCTCGAAGAGCTCCTGGACCCGAGGAAGACCGCCGGTGATGTCCTTGGTCTTGGTGGTCTCGCGCGGGATCTTGACCAGCGTGTCGCCGGGGTTGACCTTGTCGCCGTGGTTGGCGATCAGGTGCGAGCCCGACGGCAGCAGGTAGCGCCGCTCCTCGTCCCTGCTCTTGACGAAGATGGTGGGCGCCCGCTTCTCGTGCGCCGAGGCCTCGACGATGATGCGGTGCGACAACCCCGTGACCTTGTCGGTCTCCTCGCGGACGTTCTCGCCCTCGGCGATGTCGTGGTACTCCACCGTGCCGCCGATCTCGGTGAGGATGGCCGAGGTGAAGGGATCCCACTCCACGAGCTCCTGGTCAGGCTCCACGGCGTCGCCCTCGCGCACCCGCAGGTGCGAGCCGTAGGTCAGGGCGTAGCGCTCGAGCTCGCGGCCCTTGGGATCGGTGATCACCAGCTTGCCGTTGCGGTTGACGACCACCAGGTCGCCCCGGCGGCTGCCGACGGTGGAGACGTTGATGAACTTCACCACGCCGGGGTTGCGCGCCAGGTGCTTGGACTGCTCCGAGACCCGGCTCGCGGTGCCTCCGTAGTGGAAGGTGCGCATGGTGAGCTGGGTGCCCGGCTCGCCGATCGACTGCGCCGCGATCACGCCTACCGCCTCGCCGATGTCGACCGTGCTGCCGGTTGCGAGGTTGCGGCCGTAGCACAGCACGCAGACGCCGCGCCGCGACTCGCAGGTCAGGACGGAGCGGATCTTGACCTTCTCGATGCCCGCCCCCTGGATCTTGTTGGCGAGGTCCTCGGTGATCTCCTCGCCGATGCCGAGCAGCAAGTCGCCGGTCATCGGATCGTAGATCTCCTCCTGGGAGACGCGGCCGACGATGCGGTCGCGCAGCGGCTCGAGGATGTCGCCGCCCTCCATGATGGCGGTCACGTAGATGCCGTCGATGGTGCCGCAGTCGGGCTCGGAGACGATGACGTCCTGCGCCACGTCGACCAGGCGCCGGGTGAGGTAGCCCGAGTCGGCGGTCTTGAGCGCCGTGTCGGCGAGGCCCTTGCGGGCGCCGTGGGTGGAGATGAAGTACTGCAGCACCGAGAGCCCCTCGCGGAAGTTGGCGGTGATCGGCGTCTCGATCACCTCGCCGGAGGGCTTCGACATCAGGCCGCGCATGCCGGCGAGCTGGCGCACCTGCTCGCGCGAGCCGCGCGCCCCGGAATCGGCCATCATGCGGATCGGATTGAACTCGTGGGCGGCCTCCTCCTCGCGGTGCATCTGGCCGAACATCTCCTCCGAAACCTTCTCGGTCACCCGGTGCCAGATGTCGATGATCTTGTTGTGGCGCTCGCCGGCAGTGATGACGCCGGCCGAGCGCTGCTGCTCGATCTCGATGACCTCGTTCTTGGCCTGGTCGATCAGGCTCTCCTTCAGGCTCGGCACCACCATGTCGTCGATGCCGATCGAGATGCCGGCGCGGGTGGCGTAGTAGAAGCTGATCTCCTTGAGCTCGTCGAGCATCTTCACGGTGGCGTCGTTGCCGAGGTTGATGAAGCAGTAGCTCACCAGGTCCTGGAGGCCCCTCTTGCGCAGCAGGCCGTTGATGAAGGGCATCTCGGCGGGCAGATTCATGTTGAGGATCACCCGGCCCACGGTGGTCTCGATGAGACGGTTCTCCACCTGCTCCATCTCGGCGTGCACCACGTCCTGGTCGTTGTACTGCTGGCGCAGGTCGATGTGCGGCCCGGTGTAGCGGACCTTGATCCGCGTCTGGGTCTCGAGGTCGCCGCTATGGTGCGCGATCAAGACCGAGTCGAAGTCCGGGAAGAGCCGGCCCTCGCCCCTGGCGCCGTCCTTGGCCAGCGTCAGGTAGTAGCCGCCGAGCACCAGGTCCTGGCTCGGCACCGCCAGCGGCCGTCCGTGCGCCGGCGAGAGCAGGTTGTTGGCGGCCAGCATCAGCACCTGGCTCTCGATCTGCGCCTTCAGCGACAGCGGCACGTGGACCGCCATCTGGTCGCCGTCGAAGTCGGCGTTGAAGGCGGCGCAGACCAGCGGGTGGATCTGGATCGCCTTGCCCTCGATGAGGGTCGGCTTGAAGGCCTGGATGCCCAGGCGGTGCAGGGTCGGGGCGCGGTTCAGGAGCACCGGATGGTCTTCGATGACCTCCTCGAGGGCGTCCCACACGGCGTCTTCCTCGCGCTCGACCATCTCCTTGGCCGCCTTGATGGTGCCCACCAGCCCCTTCTCCTCGAGGCGGTTGTAGATGAAGGGCTTGAACAGCTCGAGGGCCATCTTCTTGGGCAGGCCGCACTGCTGGAGGTTGAGCTCGGGGCCGACGACGATCACCGAGCGGCCGGAGTAGTCGACGCGCTTGCCGAGCAGGTTCTGGCGGAAGCGGCCCTGCTTGCCCTTCAAGGTGTCGGAGAGCGACTTCAGGGGACGGTTGTTCGAGCCCTTGAGCACCCGGCCGCGGCGGCCGTTGTCGAAGAGGGCGTCGACCGCCTCCTGGAGCATGCGCTTCTCGTTGCGCACGATGACCTCGGGCGCCCGCAGCTCGAGGAGCTTCTTCAAGCGGTTGTTGCGGTTGATCACCCGGCGGTAGAGGTCGTTGAGGTCGCTGGTGGCGAAGCGGCCGCCGTCGAGCGGCACCAGGGGCCGCAGCTCGGGCGGGATGACCGGGATCACGTCGAGGATCATCCACTCCGGGCGATGCCCGCTGCGCCGGAAGGCGTCGACCACCTTGAGCCGTTTCGCCGCCTTGAGGCGGCGGATCTGGCTGGTGTCGGTCTTCATCACGATGCGCAGCTCCTCGGCGAGCTCGTCGAGGTCGATGCGCGAGAGCAGCTCCTTGATCGCCTCGGCTCCCATCCGCGCCTCGAAGGCCCCTTCGCCGTACTCGTCGCGGATCTCGCGGAAGCGCTCCTCGGAGACCAGCTCGTTCTCCTTGAGCTCGGTGTCGCCCGGGTCGATGACCACGTAGCTCTCGAAGTAGAGGATGCGCTCGAGGTCGCGCAGCGAAAGGTCGAGCAGGTGGCCGATGCGGCTGGGCAGACCCTTGAAGAACCAGACGTGCGACACCGGGCTGGCGAGCTGGATGTGCCCCATGCGCTCGCGGCGCACCCGCGAGCGGGTGACCTCGACGCCGCACTTGTCGCAGATCACGCCCCGGTGCTTCATGCGCTTGTACTTGCCGCACAAGCACTCCCAGTCGGTGATGGGGCCGAAGATCTTGGCGCAGAAGAGTCCGTCGCGCTCCGGCTTGAAGGTCCGGTAGTTGATGGTCTCCGCCTTGGTGACCTCGCCGAAGCTCCACGACAGGATCTTCTCGGGCGAGGCGATCGAGATGCGGATCGCGTTGAATTCCTTGAGCGACTGCGGCTTTTCGAAGAAATTGACCGGCTGCAAAGGAAACCTCCTATTCCGGATTTCAAGCCTTGAGGAGCTCGACGTCGAGGCACAGGCTCTGCAATTCTCGGACCAACACGTTGAACGACTCGGGCAGGCCCGGATCGTCGGGCACGTCGCCCTTGACGATCGCCTCGTAGACTTTGCTGCGGCCCTCGACGTCGTCGCTCTTGACCGTCAGCAGCTCCTGCAAGGTGTAGGCGGCGCCGTAGGCCTCGAGCGCCCACACCTCCATCTCGCCGAAGCGCTGGCCGCCGAACTGGGCCTTGCCGCCCAGCGGCTGCTGGGTGATCAGGGAGTAGGGGCCGATCGAGCGCGCGTGGATCTTGTCGTCGACCAGGTGCGAGAGCTTGAGCATGTAGATGTAGCCCACCGTGACCTTCTGCTCGAAGGGAATGCCGGTCATGCCGTCGGAGAGCTCGCTCTTGCCCGAGAGCGGCAGGTCGGCCTCGCCCAGGTAGTCCTTGAGCGTCTTCTCGCTGGCGCCGTCGAAGACCGGGGTGGCGAAGGTCACGCCGAGGGCGCGGCCGGCCCAGCCGAGGTGCGTCTCGAGGATCTGCCCCACGTTCATGCGGCTCGGCACGCCCAGCGGGTTCAAAACGATCTCGACCGGCGTGCCGTCGGGCAGGTAGGGCATGTCCTCCTCGGGGAGGATCCGCGAGATGACGCCCTTATTGCCGTGGCGGCCGGCCATTTTGTCGCCCACCTGGAGCTTGCGCTTCATGGCGACGAAGACCTTGACCAGCTTGATCACGCCCGGCGGCAGCTCGTCGCCCTTCTGCAGGAGCTGCACCCGCTCCTCGTTGACGCGGTGGATCACGTCGATGTGCGAGTCGGTCTTGCGATAGATCTTCTCGACCTCCTCGAGCACGTCGGTGGACTTCAGCGGCAGGCGCAGGATCTCCTGGCGGGTGAGCTTCTGGAGGCTCTCGTGGCTCACCTCGCCGCCCTTCTCGAGCAGCACGTCGCCGGTCGCGGCGAGGACGTCGCGCATGACCTTCTGGCCCTTCAAGAGATCGCGGATCTTCTTGTTGCGCTCCTCCTGGAGGATTCGGGCCTCGTCCTTGATGTTCTTCTGCAGGCGGGCGATCTCGGCCTCCTCGATCTCCTGGGCGCGCTTGTCCTTCTCGACGCCCTTGCGCGAGAAGATCTTGACGTCGACGATCGTGCCCTCGATGCCCGGCGGCACCTTGAGGCTGGCGTCGCGCACGTCGCCCGCCTTCTCGCCGAAGATGGCGCGCAGGAGCTTCTCCTCGGGCGTGAGCTGGGTCTCGCCCTTGGGCGTGACCTTGCCCACCAGGATGTCGCCGGCCCTGACCTTGGCGCCGATGCGGACGATGCCCGCTTCGTCGAGGTCGCGCAGCGCCGACTCCGAGACGTTCGGGATGTCGCGGGTCACCTCCTCGGGGCCGAGCTTGGTGTCGCGCGCCTCGATCTCGAACTCCTCGATGTGGATGGAGGTGTAGTAGTCCTCCTTGACGAGCTTCTCGGCGACCAGGATGGCGTCCTCGAAGTTGTAGCCGCGCCACGGCATGAAGGCCACCAGGACGTTGCGGCCGAGGGCGAGCTCGCCCTGCTCGGTGCACGGGCCGTCGGCCAGGACGTCGCCCTTCTTGACCCGCTGCCCCTCCTCGATCACCGGCTTCTGGCTGATGCAGGTGTTCTGGTTGGAGCGCCGGAACTTGATGAGCTGGTAGATGTCGGCGCCGAAATCCTTGGCCTCGCCGGTCTCGGGGTCCTCGCCCTCCACGCGCACGATCACGCGCTCGGCGTCGACCGAGTCGATCACGCCGCCGCGGCGGCAGACCACCACGGCGCCGGAATCGCGCGCCACCGTGCCTTCGAGCCCGGTGCCGACGATCGGCGCCTCGCTGCGCAGCAGCGGCACCGCCTGGCGCTGCATGTTCGAGCCCATGAGGGCGCGGTTGGCGTCGTCGTGCTCGAGGAAGGGGATCAGCGCCGCCGCCACCGACACGAGCTGCTTGGGGCTGATGTCCATGTACTCCACGCGCTCGCGCTCGACGGTGATGAAGTCGCCGCCGGCGCGGGCGATCACCCGCTCGTCGGTGAAGTTGCCCCGCTCGTCGGTCACCGCGTTGGCCTGGGCGATGACGTACTTCTCCTCTTCCCAGGCGGTCAGGTAGAAGGCGAAGGGCTCGACCTCGACCAGCCGCTTGCCCTCCTTGGCGAGCGCCGGGTTGACCTCGTCGAGCTGGTCGCCGGTGACGATCTGGCCGAGCTTGAACGGTCCGCCGCCGACCTTGACGATCCGGAAGTGGCTCAGCACCCGGCCGTCCTCGACTTTCTTGTACGGGCTCTCGATGAAGCCGTAGTCGTTGATCCGGGCGTAGGTGGCGAGCGAGGAGATGAGACCGATGTTCGGTCCCTCGGGCGTCTCGATGGGGCAGATGCGCCCGTAGTGGGAGGCGTGGACGTCGCGCACCTCGAAGCCCGCGCGCTCGCGCGACAGGCCGCCGGGCCCCAGGGCCGAGAGCCGCCGCTTGTGGGTCACCTCGGAGAGCGGGTTGGTCTGGTCCATGAACTGCGAGAGCTGCGAGGAGCCGAAGAACTCCTTGATCGCGGCGATGACCGGCTTGGAGTTGATGAGGTCGTGCGGCATCGCCGAATCGATGTCCTGGTGGACCGACATCTTCTCCTTGATCGCCCGCTCCATGCGCACGAGACCGATGCGGAACTGGTTCTCCAGCAGCTCGCCCACGGCGCGCACCCGCCGGTTGCCGAGGTTGTCGATGTCGTCGACCCGGCCGACGTCCTTGTGCAGGCGCAGCAGGTACTCGATCACGCGGTAGAAGTCGTCGGCCGAGAGCGTCTTCTGGTCCACCGGCACGTCGGTGTCGAGCTTGATGTTGAACTTGAACCGCCCGACGCGGGAGAAGTCGTAGCGCTTGGCGTCGAAGAACATGCCGTAGAAGAGCGAGCGGGCGCTCTCCAGCGTCGGCGGGTCTCCGGGGCGCATGCGGCGGTAGATCTCCATCAACGCCTCCTTGGCGTTGGTGGTGTGGTCCTTGGTCAGGGTGTTGGTGACGAGGTTGCCGCACAGCTCCCAATCGGGGAAGAACACCTCGAGGTCGGTGGTCCGGCGGTCCTGGAGCCGCTCGACGACGTCTTCGGGCACGAGGTCATTGGCCTCGAAGAGGATCTCGCCGGTCGCGAGGTCGACGACGTCGGCGATGAAGAGCGCCCGCTCGAGCTCCGCCGTGGTCACCTCGCGATCTACCGACTGCCCGGACTCGAGGGTCTTGATCTCGGCCTTGTCGAGGGTGATTCCGGCGAAGAGCTGGTATTCGCGGCGGCTGCCGCGGGACTGGCGGTCCTTGAGCCGCTCCTGGTCGAGCACCCGCGGCGGGATCCTGAGCGTGAATCGCCCGTCGCCGCGGGGGAGAAGTCCGGTGCCGACGTAGAACTGGCGCAGGATGGCCTCGTTGGTCTCGAGGCCGAGGGCGCGCAGGAACACGGTGCCGTGGAACTTGCGCTTGCGGTCGATGCGCACCGACAGCACTTCCTTCTGGTCGTACTCGAACTCCACCCAGGAGCCGCGGTAGGGGATGATCTTGGAGAGGTAGGTGCGCGGTCCCTCCTTGGTGAAGAAGACGCCCGGGCTGCGGTGGAGCTGCGAGACGATGACGCGCTCGGTGCCGTTGATGACGAAGGTGCCGAAGTCGGTCATCAGCGGGATCTCGCCGAAGTAGACCTCCTCCTCCTTGGCGTCGCGCATCATGCGGGTGCCGGTCTCCGGGTCCTTGTCGTAGACGAACAGCCGGAAGGTGACCTTGAGCGGCACGGCGTAGGTCATGCCGCGCTCGCCGCACTCGGAGATCGAGTACTTGAGCTGCAGCTCCACCGGGCCGCCGCACACGTCGCACTTGATGACCCGGTTCTTGTTGATCGAGCCGCACTCGTTGCAGGTGACCATCTCCTCGTGGGGATGGTCGGTCATGATCTTGGCCGAGCAGTTGCTGCAGGTCATGCGCAGGTACTCGAGGCCCTTCAAGGTGCCGCACTTGCACTGCCAGTCGCCGATCGTGTACTTGACGAAATCGAGCGAGCAGGTCTCGCGGAAGTCGGAGAACGGGAAGATGCTGGTGAAAACGGCCTGCAGACCGTGGCCGCCCCGCTCCTCCGGCAGCAGGTTCATCTGGAGGAACCGCTCGTAGGACCGGCGTTGCACGTCGATCAGGTTGGGGATCGGCAAGGTGGTCTTGATCTGAGAGAAATCCCTGCGGCCATTCGAGGATGCGATGCGGTCAGTCATGGGATCTTCACGCTCCTTCCGGCAAGAGCTGCCGCCATTCCCGGTGAAGGATTGGGTGGTTATAAAAAGCAAAAACACCATGCCCCGGCCCGCCGGTAAGGCGGCCGTCAACGGGGCATGGTCCTTCTCGCTTGCGCACGCGCTTACTTGAGCTCGACTTGCGCGCCGGCCTCTTCGAGCTTCTTCTTGATCGCTTCGGCTTCATCCTTGGAGACGCCCTCCTTGACGGCGACGGGCGCCGACTCGACGAGGTCCTTGGCCTCCTTCAGGCCAAGGCTGGTGACCTCGCGGACGACCTTGATCACGTTGATCTTCTTGTCGCCGAAAGAGGATAGCATCACGTTGAACTCGGTCTGCTCCTCGGCCGCCGCGGCGGCCTCGCCGGCCGGCCCGGCCGCCGCCGCCACGGTCGCGGCCGCGGCCGAGACGCCGTAGTGTCCTTCCAGCGCCTTGACGAGATTGTTGAGCTCGAGCACGGTCATCTCGTCGATCTGCTTGATGAATTCCTCGGTCGCAACAGCCATTGTCCTACTCTCCTTCAAAGCTCTCGGAATCTCTTCCGTTTTGGTTCTCGGAAACCCCTTCTACAACTCTTCACTCGGCGCCCTCGCACTATCCGACGTCACGCCGTGCGATCTGGTCGAGCACCACCACCAACTGCCGCGGAATCGCCGCCAGGCCACGGGCCAGACGGGAGATCGGCGACTGCAGAAGGAAGACGATCTTGCCGATCAGCTCGTGGCGGCTCGGCAACTTGGCCAGGCTCTCGACGTCGGCGCCGGCGATCGGCCTGCCGTCGACGACGCCGCCCTTGAACTCGACGATCGGCACGTCTTTCTTGAAATCGGCCAGCGCCTTGGCCAGGCCCACCGCGTCGTCGTTGGTGTAGGCGACGGCGGTGGGCCCCTGGAACTGGTCCCTCAGGTGCGCGAGGCCCTTGCCGTCGACGGCAATGAGCGCCAGCGTGTTCTTGACCACGCGGTAGTGGCCGCCCCTTTCGCGGACGCGGCTCCTCAGCTCGCTCGCCTGCGGCACCGTGATGCCCTTGAAGCTCACGAGAAAGGCGTGCGGCGCCGCCGCGAGGCCGTTCTGGTATTCCTCGATCAGCTCTTGTTTCCTGGTGCGCGTCAATGCCATTGCCGGCCCTCCTAGGCCTCCGCCGCCTGCATGGCGGCGCTCTCGTCCAACTTCAGGCCGGGGCCCATGGTGGAGGAGAGACTGATCCCCAGAACGTACTTGCCCTTGGCGGCGCCGGGCCTCGCCCGCAGCACGGCGCTGATCAGCGCCAGGGCGTTGCCGCGGAGCTGGTCGACCTCGAAGCTGAGCTTGCCCAGCGGCGCGTGAACGATCCCGGTCTTGTCGACGCGGAACTCCACCTTGCCCGCCTTGATGTCCTCGATCGCCTTGGCCACGTCGAAGGTCACGGTGCCCGACTTCGGGTTGGGCATCAGGCCGCGCGGGCCGAGGACCCGGCCGAGGCGGCCGACGACCTTCATCATGTCCGGCGTCGAGATGACGGCGTCGAAGTCGAGCCAGCCTTCCTGGATCTTGGCGGCGAGCTCGTCGCCGCCCACGTGGTCGGCGCCGGCCTCCTCGGCTTCCTTCATCTTCTCGCTG
>Ga0302046_10003204_pt1 | contig 14841 bp, 9 predicted proteins | sample RVTome_11_FD_200261 | JGI IMG/M metagenome (GOLD analysis project Ga0302046, IMG submission 200261) | Soil microbial communities from uranium-contaminated site in the Upper Colorado River Basin, Wyoming, United States - RVT147D111 (version 2) ...
CCACCATACCAGGCCCACCATTTCGCGTAGACGACCAGCATCCCTGCCAGAAACCAGAGCCAAAGCCGGTAGCAGCGGGCGAGTTTTTCCGGCAGCGAGCTCATCGCACCAGTGAAAGAAAGCAGAAGGCCCGGCGCGAAGAACACCAAGCCCTTTCCAAAAGAGAAGAGGAGCGACAAGAGGCCGAACAGGAGTGGATAGCTGAACCCGGGCCGACCGGAATACGTCAAGATGGTCTCGGCGCCGGCGTTTCCTTCGTACCCCGAGAGCCACGGTGAGCCGCGTCGGATCCACGACTCCGCCAGCACCAGGAGCACCCCCGCGATCGGAACGAGGAGAAACCGAAATCGTCTCCTCGTGACCGTCTGCGAGACGCTCGTCGCCCCCAGCCCGACCATCGACGCCGGTGTATTCACTGCCCCCACCACCATGCCGCTCCAGCCCCACCGCGGGGAGCCGAGCTGGGTCGCCAAGACCGCTACACCCACGACCACCGCGGTGAAAACCTCGCCATAGAAGTCCTTCAGATGGTTGGGAAACATCGAGGCGAACATCAAGATTAGCAGGAAGCGCCGCACCACGGCCCCATCGATCCGATCTCTCAAGAGACGGTAAAAAAAGAGGAGACCGGCGGTGAACACGAAGAAGTTGAACCGGGCGATCCACCATTCCGCCGATTGATACACCTTCCCCAGCGGCCAGAGTGGAAGGGCGAACAGCGGTCCGATCATGGAGTACGCCATGGAGACGACGCGATCGGCGTTGACGAGGCGCCGGAGGGCTCGGAACCGGATATAGCCGTCGCCGGTGATGGCGTAAGGGAGACAGAAGAATAAGACGATCAGCCCAACGACGATGAGCGTGATCTCGATTCTTTTGGAACGTCGCTCATAGGACGTCTGACTGACCATTTCCGGAGCGAGAGTAGTCTTTTTTCCCCGGCCGATCTAGGTCCAAGGAACCTCCGAGAGGTTTTCTCCACTGTTCTCAGCAAGGGGCCTACAAGGAGAGGAAGAAATGGGACGTGCACTGGCAAGTGAAGCTATGGCTTCCCCACGCCCTGTCAGTAGCTTGACGGGAGCCTCCGAGCGATTGTCGAAGCTTTTGGCCTTATCCTTTACCGCTCTCATCGCGTTCCAGAACGGGCTGCTGGCGCAGGAGTTCGGCATCGATATCTCTCAGGGCACGGGGGACATTACTTTGGATGACGTGTCCTGCTGGGTGGAAGGCGAAGGGGTGAAGCACGTCATCGTCAAGGCCCCCATCCACGAGGAAGCATCGGGATTCAACCGGGAGAGGAGCAGGCAACAGCTGGAGACCCTGTGGCGGGCGAAGTACGAGCAGGGTCTGGACTTCACCGTCGACCTCTACGTCTATCTGCACTGGCCGAACAACCCGATCCTCAACCCGCCCATTACCACGCCGGTGCCCCAGCAAGTTCGCGAGGCCATCGACATTCTGGAAGAGCTCGAGATCGGATTCCCACCGCTGCCCATCGGGCGGCTCTGGATCGACGTCGAGGAGCGTCCCCAGTGGTGCCCCAGTATCTTCGACTGCGACGCCGCAAAAACGGTCGCCCTTCTCAATGAGGCCCTCAACGAGTGCGGTCCATTTCCGTGTGGGATCTACACCAGCAAAGACATTTGGGAGGACTACACGGGGAACACGACGGCGTTTTCCACCTATCCTCTCTGGTATGCACGCTACGTCAACAGTTGCCCCCTGAACCCCACCTTCAGTGACTTCGAGCCATTCGGCGGCTGGACCGCGCCGGTGGGCAAGCAGTACGCGGATGACAAGCCGGGACACTGCAGCGGAGATCTGTGCTCCAAATCCGTCGATTACAATACGATGTTTCTGGGGGATCTGGCCGGACTGCCTACGGTAACCGGACTGCAGCCCGAGTCGGAAACGACCATCCCCATCGTTCCGGGGGAAGACTTCCGCCAGGTGACGCTTTCCTGGGATGGGGTCACCGGCGACGCGAATCATGGCCCGGTGCGGTACCAGATCCTCGTGAATTACGGCGATACGAATCTCGAGTATCGCGACATCAGCACCAACTCGAAAACCATCAATCTCGTGGCTGACGATCAAGGTGAGGGACGGCACTATCGCTGGCGCGTCCGCGCTTACAACCATTACGGAGCGAGCGACTGGCCAGCCGAGCGGCTGTGGTGTCCTTCTCCCCCGTTTTGCACCGGCAACTCGACCGTGACCTACGGGGTTCCTCCCGACTTGGAGGTCAGCGACATCGAGTTCTCGGAGTCGCAGCTTTTCGAGGGCCTGAGGGTCACCGCCACCGCCGCGCTCGCCAATGTGGGCGACTCGCACGCCGGAACGTTCAATGTGAAGTGGTTCACCAGAGGGCTGACCGGCCCTTCCACGGAGGTGGGCTATGGCGGCCACGTCTCCTTGGCCCCCGGCGAGACTTCGATTGACAACATCCGGTTCGACTGGACCCTACCTGCCGACTGTCAGTATCTGAAGTTCACAGCGGACCCCATTGTGGACCGCTACGTCTCGGAACTGGACGAGAACAACAACAGCAACGAGGTGTTGGTCTGCCCGGTGAGCCTGGACCAGGTGGACCCGCAGGCGCCGGATCTCAAGGTCAGAACCATCAAGCTCAGCTCCCTACCCGCTGCCGGAGTACCAACCACCGCCGAAGCCGAGCTGGTGAACGCCGGGGTGCTGGAGTCTGGGCCGTTCCAGGTGAAATGGCTCCTGGACGGCATCGAGATCGATGACCAGAGTCACCCGTCTCTATCCCCTGGCGAGACCTCGATGAGCGATCCAGCACGGTTCGACTGGACGCCGATCGCCGGTGTTCACACGCTCCGTTTCGTCGCCGACGTTAGCGACGACGTCCTCGAAGGCGACGAGACGAATAACGCCTTCGACCTCACCGTGGAGGTTCCTGAGCCGCCGGTGCCGCCGGACTTGACCGTCCACACCATCGGCTTCACCTCGACGCCGGTCGCCGGCGAGCCAACCACCGCCGTGGCCGAAGTCGTCAACCTGGGCGGAGAGGCGTCCGGATGGGTAAAAATGAAGTGGTTCCTCGACGGAGTGGAGGTCGGCTCGGGCAGGCTCAGTTCTCTGTCCTCCGGCCCCTTGTCCACCGGGAACTTCTGGACGCTCGACTGGACGCCGACCCCCGGCGAGCACACGCTACGCTTCTCCGCCGACGTCGATAACACCGTCGAGGAAAGCGATGAGACGAATAATAGCTTCGAGGTAACCGTCGACGTCTCGGCGCCGCCCCTTGCGGACGCGGGGCCAGATCAGACAGTCGAATGCGGCGGGGAGACCGGAACGAAGATCGCCCTCGACGGTTCCAACTCGAGCGACCCCGACAGCGACTCCTTGAGCTTCGAGTGGCGCGATGCGGACGGGAACGTGATCGGGACCACAGCGATCGTCCATATTTCTCTTCCACTGGGCGTCCACGAGTTCACTCTGACGGTCGAAGATGCGGAAGGCGGGACGGACACGGACGGCGTGGTAATCACCATTCAGGATACGCGGCCGCCCCGAATCAACGGGCTCATCGCGTCACCCAACATCCTCTGGCCTCCCAACCATGCCATGGTGCCGGTTGCGATCTCGGTTCACGTTTTGGACGCCTGCGATGCGGTTCCCCGCTGCCGGATCACCTCGGTGCGCAGCAGTGAGTCCCCGGACGGTTCGGGCGACGGCAACACGACTCCGGACTGGAGAATCCTCGGAGATCTTCGCCTGGAGCTGAGGGCGGAACGGTCGGGAAAGAGCTCGGGCCGGATTTATACCATCGAGATCACCTGTGAGGATGGCTCTGGCAATGCCTCGTCCAAGAACGTGACCGTCAAGGTTCCGCACAGAGCGCGCTAAGACGGCGGCAGGTTTAGCCCCACAAGGCGGCGGGTCGCAACTCTTTAGAGCCTCACAAACCTTGCACCTAATGCGCTGAGCTCTCCGCCGAATCTGCTAGGCCCGGCCCGTCCATCCGCTGCAGCACGTGCTCCGACACCCATTCGGGATCCCACCATTCGAGAGGAGTCACCTGAACTCCTTGAAGCAGCATCGAAAAGTGGAGGTGGTCTCCCGCCGCAAGGCCGGTCTTCCCTGTCCGGCCGAGTGTCTGGCCCTTCGACACAGTCTGGCCCTCCTTCACGTCGATGGTACTGAGATGTCCGTAGAGGGAGAAGAGGCCCAGCCCGTGATCCAGGATGACGCAGTTTCCGTAAATTCCGAGATAGTCCGCGAAAACCACTTCCCCGCTGTTGGCTGCCTCCACCGGACTGTGGGCGAGCGACGCCAGATCGAACCCCAAGTGAGTCTGCTGGTCGACCCTCTCGCCTCGGTAGTAGTAACTCCGACGGTCTGCGAACGAAGACTGCACTTCGGAGTTGCTGAGCTGCTGGAACGGCTCGTTCCACAGGCGGCTCGATCGCGACGTCGACGTGATCGCGTCGATGCGCTTCTGCGTGATCGTACGAAGCTCGCTGTTGATGGCCAGGAACGTCTCGAGCGGTGTCTCGCCGCCTTGGATATCCCTGTCATGAGACAAGATCTCGGGCGCGATCTGTTCAATGAGGCTATCGCTCACCTCGATACGGCGCTCGCGGAACTCGCGTGGAAATGTCTTGACCCCAAAGCCTGTCTCGCTGCGGTTTCCGGCTCGGTCCTGGGCCCATGCCAAAATGGGAGCGTCGGGTGACTCGTCGTAGGCCAGAGCAAAGAGGCACACCTGAATGTCTTTCGATTGACTACCAAGGGGGAATCCTGAGAAAACTCGATCTCCGACCCGAACCCCTGAAACTTCACTGGTCTCCGATACGCGATAAATCAAGACCTCGGAGCCTCCTTGCCGCAGGTAGTGTGGATTCGAGAGCACCTCGATACGTGGCGGCGTCAGATCAAGGGTGAGCGTGCGCACGTCCACCGCCTTCCTACTGAAGATCCAGAGGTTCGCCTGATCGCCTACCGACACCTCGACTTGGAACTGCCCTTCTTCCAGTGAGGCCTTCCCCCTCATGCTCTTGGCATCGATGATGATCTCCTCTCCCACCGGGCGTTGCTGCCAGGGAAGCCAGGCTGGCGGGTACTCACGGGAGAAAACGGTCTCCACGTTTCCATGCTGCCTCACCTCGACCGAGATGCTCCGCAGTCCTTTCCCCTCGTCTTGGACCCTGAGCCGCAGCTGGGAGGCCTCTCCGATAAACTCCGGCGCCATCCAGCTGACTGTTGGCGGCGAAGCGTCCCAAAACCAGAGGATCACCAACAGCGCAATCAAGATGGCAGCAAGTCCAAGGTACCTCATCAGTTTCCTGAACCTCCCATAGCTTGGGAAAAACGATCGTGACCGGCTCTCGTAACTCCTTTTGTCGGCTCTGTCACCCAATCTCACGTTAGCATGGGGGAGCTCGAGACGGAACCACACTCACTTCCACCCACGACGCCGCCATTCGACGCAGGTTGGCTTGGTCTGTCATCCGACGGTGGCGGAAGTCGACCGCTCCCCTCGGCCCCTCACTCTATGACAGAATTAATCGGTACTGGCCTTCCTGGAGGTCCCGGCTCAGGAGAGCTTGCGATGAACGCGACCATCCGCACACTACGGTTGATCGCCCGCGCCTTCTTCCGAAGGATCGAAGTCACCGGCCTGGAGAACGTTCCTGCAAGCGGCGGCGGGCTTCTCATCTCCTGGCACCCCAACGCGATGATCGATGCGGGCTTGATTCTCACGCACTTCCCGAGGCGAATCGTCTTCGGTGCACGCCACGGTCTCTTCGAGTGGCCGCTTCTCGGCTGGGTGATGCGTCATCTCGGCACCGTCCCGATTTACCGCGGACAGGATCAAATGACGGGAAGGCTCGATGCCGAGCGCCAGGTGGCGAATACGCAGAGCCTGGACGCCCTTGCCCGGGCCGTGGCGGATGGATCCTTCGCCGCTCTCTTCCCTGAGGGGCTTAGCCACGACGAGCCCTTCCCCCAGGAGCTCAAGACAGGTGCGGCCCGGCTCTTCTACCGCGCCTGCGAGCTCACCGGCGATGGGGACGCGAAGCCGGTCGTGATACCGGTCGGCCTCCACTACGATCAGAAGAGTGTCTTTGGCTCGAACGCGCTCGTGGCCTTCCATCCTCCTCTACAACTCGACTCGGATCTCGTGACGCCGCCGCCCCTCGGCGCCTCGTACGAAGAAGCCAAGGGGAAGTACCGGCAACTTACTTCCGAGTTCGAGCTGGCTCTCCATGACGTCGTTCACGCCACCGAGAGCTGGGAGTTGCACCATCTCCTTCATCGTGGACGTAAGCTCGTCCGGGCCGAGCGCGCCCGCCGCGCCGGTGTGAGTCTCGACCGGCCCAACATGAAGGAACGTCAGCTTGGCTTCGCTCGGCTTTGGGAGGGTTACCGCACCCTCGTCCGAACCCAGCCACAGAAGGTCCACCAGCTCTTCTTGCGTGTTCAAGACTACGACCGAGATCTTCGAGCTCTCGGCCTTCAGGATCACGATTTGGACGGCGCGCCGCACCTCCGTTCCATCTGGGTTGCGGCGACTTTGGTCCTACAATGGGTCCTCGCCTATCTGCTCTTGCCGCCCACACTCATCGTGGGCTACGCGGCCAACGTCCCCACCGCGCTCCTCGTCAGCACCATCGGCAAAGGAGCGTCGGGGGCCAACAAAGACGAAGCGTCCATGAAGCTCCTCGTGGGAGCGGTCGCTTTTCCGCTGACCTGGCTCTTGATCGCCGTGCTCGTCGGCCGCGGCGTGGCGGTGCTTCACAGCATCTATCCTACGATTCCAGATGCGCCGTTTCTCACCGGACTGGTCGCATTCGCTTTGAGCGCTCTCGGCGGCATCGTGGCGCTCCACTACCTCCGCCTGGTTCGGCAGACTTACCGCTCCATCGGGGTGACGCTCACGCGGGCTCGGCGCTCGCATGCGATCCAAAGACTTCGAGAGCAACGGAGCGAGCTGTACGATGCGATGATCGCCTTGGCGGAAGGGCCCGACCTTCCAGGAATGGCCAGCGGCGACCGTCGCGAGCGATCGCTAAACTGAGGCTTCGGGACTGCAGAAAGAAGGTAGAAGGGAGTCAGGATCATGAAGAAGCTCATCCTGGTTATTCTTGTCCTCATCGGTGTCATGGCGGTTGTTGCGTTTGGCATTGGAGTCCTCGTTGCCGTGGGACAGCGACTCGCCATGAGATCGGTTCCCGAGAACACGATCCTGCACGCGAATTTCGAAACGACCTTGGCGGAACATATTCCGGATGATCCAATCGCGCAGCTCGTCGCCGAGAGAGCCCCCACTGTCCTCGGGATCGTCGAGACCCTGGAGGTCGCCGCGCAAGATGACCGCATCGCGGGACTTGTCGCGCGGGTTGGCGCCGCGGACATGAGCATGGCCCACGTCCAGGAGCTACGCGATGCGGTCCTCCATTTTCGCGATAGCGGGAAGTTCGCGGTCGCCTATGCCGAGACCTTCGGGGACCTGGGAATGGGGCGTACTACCTGGCGACGGCCTTCGACGAGATCTACATGCAACCGTCGGGAGACCTCGGGCTCACGGGTCTCGCGGCCGAGAGCCCGTTCCTGCGGGGCACGCTCGACAAGCTCGGCATCGTCCCGCGCGGCGATCATCGCTACGAGTACAAGAACGCGCTGAATGTCTTCACCGAGCGAGAATACACGGCCCCGCACCGCGAAGCGACGCTCGCGCTGGTGGGCTCTTTTTTCGAACAGATGGTGCGCGGCATTGCCGAGGCGCGCTCCCTGCCGTTGGATGACGTGCGCACGCTCATCGATCGTGGTCCCTTCTACGGCCAGGAAGCGGTCGCTGCAGGCCTGGTCGAGGGCCTCGCCTATCGGGACGAAGTGCTGGATCATTCGAAAGAGACTGCCGGTGAGGGCTCCGAGCTAGTCGGTCTCTCCGACTACCGCCAGCGAGCCCGCCGCCTCTACGACCGAGGCGAAACGATCGCCCTCATCTACGGGGTGGGCAACGTCGTGCGCGGCAAGAGCGAGTTGGATCCTTTCTCGGGCGGAACCACGATGGGCTCGGACACCGTGGCCGGTGCGTTTCGAGACGCCATCGAGGACGACGACGTGAAGGCGATTCTCTTTCGTGTGGATAGCCCGGGCGGATCGTACGTCGCGTCGGATACGATTTGGCGGGAGACGGTGCGCGCCCGCGAGGCAGGAAAGCCGGTCATTGTGAGCATGGGCTCGGTCGCGGCTTCCGGAGGATATTTCGTCAGCATGGCCGCCGACAAGATTGTGGCTCAGCCGGGAACGATTACCGGGTCCATCGGGGTTCTCTACGCGAAGTTCCTGACCGCGGGCTTCTGGGAGAAGGCAGGAATTTCCTGGGACAGCGTCCAGACCAGCTCCAACGCAAACCTTTGGAGCGGTCTCGATGACTACACGCCCGAGCAGTGGGCGCGCATACAGGATTGGCTCGATCGCATCTACGAAGACTTCACCAACAAGGTTGCCGAGGGAAGAGCGCTTCCCAAGGAGAGCGTGCTCGAGGTGGCGAAGGGGCGCGTATGGAGCGGCGAGGATGCCAAAAGGATGTCTCTGATCGATGAGCTGGGCGGTTTTCGCCAAGCGATCGCGCTGGCCCGCGAGGCCGCCGGGATCGAGCCGGATGCGCCGGTTCGGCTAAGAGTCTTTCCCGAGGAGAAGCCCGTCTGGCAGCGGTTGCTCGAACGGAGCTCACCGAGCGGCGATGCACGGGCCGCCGCTCTCGCGCTCGGCCGCCTGGGCGAGCTCGCACGGCCGCTTCTCGAGCTTTCTCGACGACTTGGACTCTTATCGGATGAGGGAGTTTTGAAAATGGAGGACGATCTCGTTCTTCCTAATTGAACGAGCATGAAGATGTCGTTAATCGGGCATTCGAGCCGATAGGAACGCGCCAGGGAGGCACGAGCATGGAACGTAATCTACGCCAGTACATGATTTCCGGAGAATTCGAAGAGGTCATCGAGAACCTCCTCGACAAGGGATTCCAGCCGCCGCTCTATTTTTGTGCCATCGCCGTCAATGGCTCGATGGACATCGGGAGTTTCGAAAGGATCGGTGATACGGTCGATCTTCGGCCGAATTTTCTCGCTCAGTATTCGACCGCGGACCTGCACGCCCTGCCCATCCATCTGATGTTCGTCGACCCAAAGGGACAAGTAGCCCGAGTCGTCATCGCAGGCTCGGGCGAGCCGCAGATCATCCATTGATGGCAAGACGAAAGCGCCGCCGGAAAAAGGCCGGCCTTGCACGCCACCGCCGCGTCAAGGCGGTGAAGAAGCTCTCTCGGAGAACGCCGGCCCGCCCGACACGAGCCCACGACGAGCGCCGGCGGCGCCGACAGAAAGCGAGAATGACGGATCTCTTGGAGGAAGAAGAGCTCTAGCGAGCGAGCTAGCTCGCTCTTCTGGGAGGGATTTCCGGCGGCTGTGGGCGTCCGCAGAGGTAGCCCTGGATCGCGTCACAGCCTTCCTTGTAGAGAAACGCAAGCTGCTCCTCAGTCTCCACGCCCTCCGCAATGACGTCCAATCTCAGCTTGTGCCCCAGGCCGATGATCCCAGCCGCGATGGACGCATCGTCCCGGTCGGTCGTGATGTCACGCACGAAGGACTTATCGATCTTGAGCGAGTCGATAGGAAAGCGCTTCAGGTAGGCCAGCGAGGAATAGCCCGTCCCGAAGTCGTCGATGGCAATACGCACTCCCAGGGACTTGATGCTGGCCAGTGTCGCATTGGTGCGTTTGTTGTCCCGCATCAAGTGGCTTTCGGTAATCTCGAGCTCCAGGTATTCTGGTTTCAGATTGAAGTCGGCGAGTGCGCGCCCCACAATCTCGACGAGCTTCGAATCTTCGAACTGTCGTGGCGACAGATTCACCGCCACTCGGAGATTCTCGTATCCCGACGTTTGCCACTCCCGCACCTGCGCACAGGCCTTTCTCAATATCCACTCCCCCGCCTCGATGATGAGCCCCGTATCCTCGAGCAGCGAAATGAAATCTATGGGAGCAATCAGTCCGCGCTGGGTGTGCTCCCACCGCACGAGAGCCTCTACCGCCACGAGCTGGTTGTCGTCCAGGGAAAGCTGCGGCTGATAGTGAAGCCGGAACTCCTCGCGCTCCAAAGCGTGCCGGAGATCCCGTTCCAGACTCATGCGGGTGAGGACTTCCGAATGCATTTGTCGGCTGAAGATCTGGTATCTGTGCCGACCCTCCTCTTTGGCGCGGCGCATCGCTGAGTCCGAGCACTTCAGTAGCTGTTCGACCTCGTCGCCGTTTTCTGGAAAGAACGCGATGCCGACGCTCGCGGTGGTCACGACATCTTGGCCATCTATCTTGATGGGTCGCGCGACGCGATCCAGCAGACGCTGCGTGACGACCATCGCTTCCTGCTCGTGCTCGAGATCCTGCAGGATGACTGCGAACTCGTCGCCGCCGAGGCGAGCCGACGTCTCGAATTCCCGGACGCTCTCTGCCAGCCGCTTTCCGACTTCCTTGAGTACCTGGTCTCCAGCCTCGTAGCTCAGGCTGTCGTTGATCTTCTTGAATCGATCCAAGTCCAGACAGAGAACGGTTACCCTCGATTCCTGACGCTTCGCGCGCGCCAGGTCGAGAGCCAGCCGCTCGCGAAACAAACGGCGGTTTGCCAGGCCGGTCAGCTGATCGTAGTACGCCAGATGGGTCAGCTGCTCTTCCGATTCCTTTCGCTCCACGGCGTACCGGATGGCGCGATTCAGCAGACCACCGTCGAACAGTCCCTTGATGAGATAGTCCTGTCCGCCTACCTCCAGCGCCCGCAGGGCGAGGGATTCTTCGTCCATGCCGGCGAGGACGACGATGGGCAACGAGGGCGCTGCCGCCCGGAGCCGCGTGACGGCCTCCAAGCCCTGGGTGTCGGGTAGGGACACGTCGACGATCGCCGCTTTGAAGGACATGGCATTCAGGAGGCGCAAGGCCTCGACGAGCCGGTGGACGTGAGTCACACCATATCGTTCGGGAGAGAACTCGGTCAGCAGCTCGAGAACCAATCGGGCATCGGCCGACCGATCTTCGATGAGTAGGATGCCGTTTTTCGACCCGCGTTCGCGTTGCGCTCTCATACTCGCAAACGGATCCTTGCACGCAACGGCGTCCTTCTTTACGAAAGCCCCCGCCACGATCCAGCGCGGGCCGCCGGGTGATGGCGGCCTTCACTTGGGTTGTACCGAAACGCTACTTAGCTGGTGTTATCGCCGGTGTCTTTGTTCAGTGAAATTGATTGTTCGGAAGTCACAACTATACAACACGAGAAGAGCCCATGTCCAGCCAAAGGTATTCGACGCCGGGGCACGGCGCCTCCGGCCTGGAAACGGAAACCGCTGGTTCTACTGGCTCTTTTTTGGTGGTAGCGGGCGGGCGACGATGACTCCGGTGCGCTCGGGCCTTCGCATCACATACGCCGCGACGTCTTCCCTGGTGACGACGACCCGGCGGTGATAGCTCGAGGCGTGAAGAAGGCGTGCCCTCTCCCCTTCCTGCCTCGCAATCAGCCCTGCATGCATGACCAAACGACCCGGTTTGTTGCCGACAATGGCGATCAGATCACCATCTCGCATGGCGTCGAGGGCCCCGCGGACGTCGTTCCGTTGCAGAACGACGTGCTGGCGAGAGCTCAGATCCCGCTCGATAGCCGCCATGCTTCGGCGGACGCCGGGCAGAGCAAGGGCCGGGGCCATCGCGGCGTGCTGGGTAATATAGTAGAAGTCCCGCCCTAGGGGCTGCCCTCCCAGCTCCGCGGTGAGGTTTTTCAGACGCCATCTCCCCTCGTTGTCTTCCAACCAGTCGATGAAATAGTGCAGGCGCGATGCCAAGTTCCCCATGAGGCCGCTTCGATAACGGAGCCCGAGGATCTCCCAGACGAAACAGCCTTCCGTCGGCTCACCTCGCCAAGCGCAGCGGGCCACGGCGAGACTGCTTTCGAGAAGCGAGACGCACTCGAAGCGGTCGATCTCGAGCGCCAGCTCTTCCGTGACGGTCGATTCGGAGGCTCCTGAGTACGCCGTGCCCATGCGCGCCTGGGCTACGCGGCTGAGAAAATGACCGAAATCCTCGCCTGGCAGAGGCGCCCCCACCGATTGGTACCAAAGGACGAGAGTCGGCACCCGATCCGCCGAGGCTTCGACTTCTGGGATGGAGCCAGCGCCCAAAAGCAGGATTAGGAGCGTTGAAAGGAAGACGCGGTCCACGCGATCTTATTCAACGCCTAAACACCGGGCGTCAAATGCCACCTGGTTGCTCCTCCGCCTTCGTGTCGCTACCATCACTTTCGTAGGGACTCCGAAATGGCCAAGAAGTATGTACTCGACGGCAGGCTGCGCGCGGTCAACCTTCTAGTCGGATTGCTGACACGCGCGGGACTTGGCCCGAGCGTCTACCACATCTTGACGACCACGGGCCGCAAGACGGGCGAGCCACGTCGAACGCCGGTGATCGTCATGAAAAAAGATGGGAGGCGCTGGATCGTCTCTCCTTACGGAGAAAGACCGTGGGTGAAGAACGTTCGTGCGGGTGGCGTGGTAGGTCTCCGCCGCGGCTTTCGCACCGAGGCCGTCCGGCTCGAGGAGGTCGACGCCGAAACCGCCGCTCCCGTCCTCCAGGACTATGTTCGGGACGTTCCCATCACACGGCCCTACTTCGACGTGGCGGTTGGTGCGCCCCGCGAGGCGTTTGTTGCCGAGGCACCGCGCCACCCGGTTTTTCGGGTCGTCCCCGAGCGCTCCACGTAGGATGGCGCATCCCGGGCGCTCTATTCCGTAGGGACGCGCACCCTCAGTTCCTCGAACCAGTTGAGAACGACTTCGAGCTGTGTCGGTTCGGACTCGCTCTCCACCGGTTTGATCATGACGAAGCTCTGGCCATCGCGGGCTACGTCGTAATAGAGAAGCTCCTGGACGATGAACAAAGGCGCCTCTCCATAGCGGCCCTCGAACAATTGCACCGGCCTCGATGGTGTAAGCTCCGGGTCCGTGGTAAGCGCTGCCGCCATCATGCGATCTCCGCTTCGATAGACGAGCTCCCTACCGTTCCTGGACCACAAGGGGTGGCTGCCGCCGTCGGTGGAGACCTGGATCTTCCCGCCGGGACCCGGGAAGGGCCGCACGTACACCTCGGCTCGACCGGACTCGTCCGAGGTATACGCGAGCCACCGGCCGTCCGGTGAGAAGATCGGTTGTGCTTCGTTGAAGGGTGTTCCCAGCAGAACTTCCGGCTCCGCCGGCGAGTCTCCATCGACGCGAAGCAGGCCGATGTCCAAGCCGGTATTCGGTCTGCCCTGCTGCACGGCGAGGATCTGGCCATCCGGTGTCCAGGAAGCGCCCGTCGTAGGGTACTCGCTCTTGCTGAGTTGAGTCGGTTGGCCGCTACCGTCGGCCGGAACGGAGAAGACGTGCCATCCCCCCTCACGGTCCGACGAGAACGTGATGTGGTTGCCGTCCGGTGTCCAGATCGGCAGGCTGTCGTTACCCTGCTCGAACGTGAGGCGCGTCAATGCCTCTCGTGCCAACTCGAGAACCCAGATATCGATGCCCGAGTCGCCGGCCACCGTCACCGCCAGACGACGGCCATCCGGAGAGAGGCGAGGCTCCACGTAAGGTCCTGGCTTCTCGGTCAGCCGGCGGGCGGTTCCCTGCCGATCCACCGACAAGAGCTCGACCTCGGGTACGAGGGCCGCGCTTCCTTGGCCATAGAGCAGCGCTCCATTGTCGGAGATGGCGAACTCCTCAGGCGCTACTTCATCGATCAACGGAACCGGGGGACCCGTCACCTCGAGTTGATCCGCATCGAAAGGCACCGCGAGCAGCTGACCCGCTTGGCTGTAGACCACGTGACCCGTGGGCGTGTAGTGAGCCCGCACGGCGTCCTCGATGATCGTGTGGTATTCGCCGGTCTCTCGTGAAAGTACGGCCACGCTCGATCCGTTTCCGGTCACGATCGTGAAGAGCACGTCGCCGCTCGGCAAGACATCCGGGAAACGATGTGAACCCTCGCCTTCATCGGTTGCTAGTTGCGTGAGCGTCTCCGGCGTGCCCCCGCCCGCGGGGACCTGCTGCAACCCGTGGCCCTCGGCTATCGGAGTACCATACAAGATCGAGTCGTCTGCCCCCCAGCTCGCCCCTCTCAACAGTGAGCTGTCGCAGAGCGCCAGGGGAAGGCCGCCTCCGACGGAGACCTTCTGCAGCTTGTTATCAGCCCAAAAGCCCACCCATTGTCCATCGGGAGAGAAGAAGGGATTGGTCGCTCCATCGGTTCCTTGAACCCTTATCGGTTCGACCTGATCCATCCGGCGGATGTACAGCTGCTGGCCTTCCTCACCGATGGCGATGTACGCGGCGTGCGAACCATCAGGGGAGAGCGCAACGCCGCCTTGAGCCCATCTCAGATTCGCGAAAGGAATTGAAAACCGCGTGACATGGGGCGGCGATGCTGGTGGCGCTGAGAAAAAAGCCCAGCCGGCAACGGCGGCAACCACGATGCCCGCAACGAAAGCGGCCACGACCCACGGCAGTCGAGCTCGGAGACCGCCCTCCACGGTTGCCGCCTGCGGACCGGCTTGCGCGATCCACTCGAGCTCCCGCGCCACATCGCCGGCGTTCTGCCATCGCTTGTCGGGATCTTTCGCTAGGCACGTCCGGACGACCCGCTCGAGGGCCGGTGGCGAAAAAGGCTGAAGAGCGGACATCGCCGGCGGATTCGCCGACATGATCGCCGAGATCAAGCTCGCCTGGCTCTTTCCCTCGAATGCCTTCTGCCCCGTGATCATTTCGTACAAGACGGCACCCAGAGCAAAGATGTCCGTG
>Ga0302046_10003206_pt1 | contig 14838 bp, 11 predicted proteins | sample RVTome_11_FD_200261 | JGI IMG/M metagenome (GOLD analysis project Ga0302046, IMG submission 200261) | Soil microbial communities from uranium-contaminated site in the Upper Colorado River Basin, Wyoming, United States - RVT147D111 (version 2) ...
ATCGTCCAGGCGACCCACCGACCGCAGCTTGCCGGCGTGCAGGATCGCGACGCGATCGCAGATCATCTCGGCGTCCTGGAGGATGTGGCTCGAGAACAGCACCGTCCGTCCTGCGGCGCGCATCGACAGGATGAGGTCTCGCACCTCCCGGCGACCGAGGGGGTCGAGACCGGACATCGGCTCGTCCAGGATCAGGAGATCGGGCTCGTCCAGGATGGCCTGGGCGAGCCCCAGGCGCTGGGTCATGCCCTTCGAGAACTTCCGCAACGCCGTCCTCGCGTGCCGCGCCAGGCCGACCCGGGCGAGGCCGTCGCGAACCGCGTCGCGTCGCCGCTCGCGCTCCATGCCCTTCAAACGTCCGTAGAAATCGAGGAACTCCTCCGCGTTGAGGTAGTCGTAGAAGTACGGGTTCTCCGGCAGGAAACCGATGCGCCGTCGCGCGACCGGGTCCGAGGGACGTCGCCCGAACAGGCGAAGGTCGCCGCGGTCGGCGCGCAGCAGACCCAGCATCATCTTGAGAGTCGTGGTCTTGCCCGCCCCGTTGGGTCCGACCAAGCCGAAGATCTCCGCGCGCTCGACGCGCAGGGACAGGCCGTCGACCGCGACGTGCCGGCCGATCCCGAGATGCCCGTGGAACGCTTTCGTGACTCCTTCGAGGAGCACGGGGGGCGGGGACTGCGAATCCTCGACCATCGGTCTCAGCTCGCCAGGGATCGCGCGTGCGCCCGCGACGCACGAAGCGACACCAGGTCCAGGTACTCGCGCTCGAGCTGCCGCACCATGCGGGCGAGGTCGTATTCCGCGCCGAGCCGCGCGCGGGCGCAGGCGGCCAGGCGCGCGCGCAGGACCGGATCGGCTCCGAGCTCGACGACGCGCCGGGCCGCGATCTCCGGGCGGGCCGGGGGAACCAGCACTCCGGTCTCGCCTTCCCGCACGACCTCCGGTATGCCGTCGACCTCGGTGGCGATGACGGCGACGCCGGCCGCCATGGCCTGCAGCACCGCGCGCGGGAGACCTTCGAACCGCGAGGTCAGGAGAAAGAGATCCATGGCGTGGAGCAGGTCGGCGGCGTCGCGCCGCCACCCCAGCAGCTTCACGTGGTCCGGGAGGCCGGCCGCCGCGATCCGGGCCTCGACCGCCTTGCGCTCGGGCCCGTCCCCGGCGATGAAGAACCGCAGGCGGGGATCGCGCGCCCGCGCCAGGCGGGCCGCCTCGACGAAGTCGAGCGGCGCCTTCTGCGGCTTGAGGCACGCCAGCGTCCCCACGACGACGTCGTCGGGGCCGAAGCCCAGCTCGCGCCGAACCAGCTCCCGCGGGCGCGACGGTGCCCGGTACAGGCTCGCGTCGATGCCGCTCCGGACCACGCGGTAGCGATCGGGCTTCCCGATCCGCAGGGTCGTCCCCCTGCGGCGGTCCGATTCGGAGACCACGAGCAACCGGTCGGTGAGGCGCGCAGCGAGCCTCTCGAGCGCGACGTACAGAGAGCGCGCGGCGAGCGATTGCTCGTCGTTGAAGCTCCACCCGTGAACCGTGTGCACGATGCACGGCACACCGGCGAGCCAAGCTCCGACACGCCCCAGGATGCCCGCCTTCGAGGAATGCGTGTGCACGACGTCCACCCTCAGGCGCCGCAGCGTCAGGGCCAGACGCGGCACCGCGGCCAGATCGTGCAGCGGAGCGATCGGGTGCCGGAGCCAGGGGACGAGATCGACGCGCGCGTCGGGGATGGCCAGGGCCTGATCGTCGAGCTCGCCGCCGGACCCGGCGAGCAGCGCGACCTCGAACCGCTCGCGGTCGTGGCGCTCGACGCACGCCAGGGTATTCTGCTGGGCCCCGCCGAGGTCGAGCCGAGTGATGAGGTGCAGCACCCGAACCTTCACGGGACTCTCTCCAGGAACATCAGCGTCGACACCAAGCCGAACAGCGCCATCCCGTGGTCGCGACGGCCCGCGAGGTGCTGCTCGAGCAACTCCAGGGCCGCTCCGCCGTTCAAGTCCGCCCAACGATCGAGGCGCGGGCGGCGGATGACGTCGCACGCCAGATCGCGGAGCGGACCGCGAAACCAGTCGTTCAGAGGCAGATCGAAGCCGCGCTTCGGCCGCCTCAGGATCTCCGGAGGGACCTGGTCCCGGAATGCCTCTCGCAGGATGCGCTTCGTTTCCGATCCCCGGATCTTGAATTCGTCCGGCAGTCCCGCGACCCATTCCACCACGCGGTGGTCGAGAAACGGCACCCGGGCCTCGAGCGAGCACGCCATGGAGGCTCGATCGACCTTGTTCAGCAGGTTGTGGGGCAGCCACTCGTGCAGGTCGGAGCGGAGCGCCGCGCCGAGCGTGACGGCGGGAGCCTGGAAGTAGGGCTCGAAGTGTGCGCAGGCCCGCTCCTCGAACGCCTGAAAGGCCCGCTCGTCGAACAGCCGCGCGGCGGTCGTGAAGTCGACCGTGGTGGCCCACTTCAGATGGTTCCGGGCCGGATCGGTCTCGGCGAGCGCCGCGAGGGCCTGTCCCGCGCGGGCCGGGAGCAGGCGCTCGACCCCCGGGAGCCGGGCCGCGGAGCGCAGCCCGGGCACCCGGCCGAGACCGGCGTAGCGCGCCTGGAACAGGTAGCGGCGGTAGCCGCCGAACAGCTCGTCCGCTCCCTCGCCGGTCAGGACGACCGTCACCTCGCGCCGCGCCAGCTCGGACAGCATGCGGGTCGGTATCGTGGCCGGGTCGAGGATCGGCTCCGCCGCGTGCTCGACGAGCGCCGGGAGGCCGCGCTCGACGTCCCGCGCCGAGAGCGTCAGCTCGCGATGCCGCGTGCCGTGACGCCGGGCGACGAGACGGGCGTAACCGAGCTCTCCGAGCCCCGGCTCGCCCTCGAACCCCACGGAGTAGGTTCGCGGCGGCTCGTCGGCGCACGCGGCCAGCAGCCCGAGGATGACGCTGGAGTCGATCCCTCCCGAGAGGAACATCCCGATGGGGACGTCCGCGACGGTTCGTTCCCGCACCGCGGACTCGAGCAGCGCGGGCAGTTGCTCGACGGCGGCGTTCCAGTCGCACGGCGCGCCGGCGAGGCGCTCGGGCAGCTCGTACCACCGCTCGACCGTCAGCCGCCCCCCGCGCACGCGGAGGAGGTGGCCGGGGAGCAGCTTCTTCACGCCGCGGTACAGGGTCGCGTCGGCCGGGACGTACTGCAGCAGGAACAGGTCCAGGAGGCGCGCGCCGTCGACCTCCGCCGCGATGCCGCCGTGGCGCACGAGCGCGGCGATCTCCGAGGCGAACACCACGCGCTCCCCGTCGTGCGCGTAGTACAGCGGCTTGATTCCCAGGCGATCCCGCGCCACCAGGACCTCGTCCCGCCCGGCGTCGCGGATGCACAGCGCGAACATCCCATGGAGGTGCTCGAGCATCGCGGGGCCGTGGTCTTCCCACAGGTGGACGAGGACCTCGGTGTCCGACCTCGTCCGGAAGCGGTGGCCGCGCGCGGCGAGCTGCCGGGAGAGGCTGCGGTAGTTGTAGATCTCCCCGTTGAACACCACCCGCACCGAGCCGTCTTCGTTGGAGATCGGCTGGTCGCCGGTCTCGAGGTCGATGACCTTCAGGCGCCTGACTCCGAGGGAGACGCGATCGTCGGCGAACGACCCTTCGGCGTCCGGTCCGCGGTGGCGGAGGGCCGCCAGCATCGGCGGCACACGGGTCGGATCGGGAGATCCGGATCCGAGCGCGATCGTTCCGCATATCCCGCACATCGGGCGGCTCAGCGGGTCCTGGAGCGCGGTGCGGGCTGCACGGTCCGTGCGCTGTCGTTGGCCAGGCTGCGAGCGATCTCGAGGCCGTCGAGCATGGCCCGCTCCATATACGAGTAGGTCCAAGCGCCGTAACGGCCGATGAGGTGAATGCCCAGCCTCTCCAGCTCGGGAACGACCCTTGCCAAGACGTCCTGGCGGTCGCGATCGAAGATCACGTACCCCGGATCGATACGCATCCAGTCGCGAACCGCGATGCGGTCGTCGTGCCGCAGGAAGCCCTCGCGGCGCAGGACGTCGATCGCGCTGCGCTCCAGGAGGCTCAGGTCCGGGCGCTCGTCGCGCGCCAGGCCGAACTCGACGTACATCGAGGAGCATCCCGCGGGAGCAACGCGATCGGAGAAGCCCGACGGGAAACCGACGCGGTAGAACGGGACGTCGGGGTCGGGGAAGTAGATCCAGTGCGCGTCCCCTCCCACGTTCGGGCGCTCGATCCCGAGGTTCAAACAGGCGACCACCGACCAGTCGAGGAGGTCGGCGAGCGCCGCGAAGTCGTCGGGAACGCCGCGCAGCATGCGCAGGAATCCCGGCAGCGGCAGCGTGACCACGAGCCGCTCCCAGTCGAGCCGCTGTCCGTCCTCCAGAGTCACGGTCCTGCGCCCGGCGTCGACCTCGGCGACGCGCGCCCCGAGCCGCAGGCGCTCGACACGATCGGCGAACGCGTTCGGCACGATCTCGATGCCGCCCACCTCGGGATAACGGAAGGTCGGGTTGTATCCCATGCCGCGATTCTCGATGCCGAGCGCACCCCGCACGACCTCGGCGAGGTTCGGCCGCGGCACCGCCCACGACACCCAGTCGGCGGTCATCTCGGACGGGTCGCGGCGGAACAGCTTGGTGTTGTACGGGAACATGAACGCTTCGCTGATCCCCCGTCCCAGGACGGCCAGCGACCACTCACGAAACGAGACGCGCGGATCGCCGGGAACGGGAACGCCCATGGCCTCGACGAACCCGAGGATGCACTCCGCGACCACCTCCCTGGGCAGCCCGTGGAGATTGGCCTGGAACGGGAAAGGCAACGTCGCGCCCCGGGAGCGAATGAAGGCCCGGCGCTCGATGACGCGAAACGCGTCGGGCATCAGCTCCGCCACGAGCCCCTCGGCCCGCGGATCGCGGAGGTGCAGCAGGTGGCCGGTGTGGTCGAAGACGTAGCCGCCCACCTCGCGGGATCGGCACAGCCCGCCCGGAGAACTCTCCCCTTCGAGGACGAGATGCGGCACCTGGCCGAGATGCAATGCGGTCGAGAGCCCCGCAAGCCCCCCGCCCAAGATCAGGATCATGACGCCCTCACATCCCCATGTCGATGCGCCTGAGAAGCAGCGCCGCGACGAGCCCGGCGACGACGACCACGCCCAGAATCGCCAGCGCGCCCTGCGCGGGGAGCAGGCTCATCGCGATGGCCGCGGCCCCGAGAACGGCCGTCACGCCGTAGGACAGCAGGACCGTCTGGCGAATGCTCAGGCGCCACCGCCGCAGTCGCAGGGCGACGTGGTCGGGGCTCCCCAGCATCACGGGAAGGCCGCGGCGCCGGCGGACGTACATCACGAACAGCATGTCGAACAGCGGGACGCCGAGAATCAACGCCGGCGCGAGCGCCGCGACCCGATTGTGAACCGTGTAGGCGTTGATCATGGCGAGAGCGCCCAGCATCAGGCCGATGAACATGCTCCCGGCGTCGCCCATGTAGATCCGGGCCGGCTCGAAATTGTACCTGAGAAAGCCGAGACACGATCCGGCCAGCGCCGCCAGCACCGTGGCGGCCATCGTGCGTCCGTTCCACTCCGCGATCGAGAACAGCACCACCGACGCGACCAGGGCGGTGCCGACCGACAGGCCGTCCATGATGTCGATGAGGTTGAACGCGTTGGTGATCGCCAGCAGCCACAGCACGGTCAGCGGAATCGCGACCACGGGAGGCACGAACCCGAGCTTCATGTAGATGCCCGACTTCACCAAGACCAGGACGGCGACGAGTTGGCCGGCGAGCTTGGTCCACGGCCCGAGCTGCCCGAGGTCGTCCACGAGACCGAGGAGCACCACGATCGACCCCGCGAGCAGCAGGCCGAGGATCTCCTCCCCGAAGCGGAAGGTGGCGGCCAGGGCGAGCAGGAACGAGAGGTAGATCGCCAGCCCGCCGAGGTACGGAACGGGCTCGCGGTGCCGCTTGAGGCGTCCGTCGGGACGGTCGACGATCCCGAAGCGCAGGGCGGCCTCCCGCATGTGCGGCGTCAGCCACAGCGACAGCACCACGGCCGTCGCGAACGCGGCCGGATAGATCGCCCAGCGGATCACGCACTCTCCCCTCGCACCCGAAACCGGACCGGCGCGCGGCAAACCGCTCCACCCGGGCCGCCGGTCACGGTCCGGCCCCGGGTTGAACGTGGTGCCGAGCCCTCGCGGCGTCCAGTCGACGGGCCTCGAGGGCCCGGCGGAAGATCCCGCGCTCGCGCCACAACCGCAGCAGCACCCCGGGCGACGTGGCGAGCAGCAGCACGAGCAGCGCGGCATCCCTGCCGAGGATGAACGGGAGATTGGCGAGGTAATCCCGTGGCGTGTCGTTCTTGAGGATCGTCAGGTAGCGGTTCTTGACGACGTGGAAGCGCACCTCGGCGCTTCGCCCCAGCAGGGCGCGCCACCGCCCGGGAGGGCGATCGGCGGCGGTGGCGCCCCGGGCGTGGTAGCCCACCGCGCGATGGTGGTACAGGGCCCGCCACCCCGCGCGGCGCGCCCTCCAGGCCAGGTCGAGGTCCTCGTAGAACGCGAAGTAACGTTCGTCGAACACCTGTCCCCCTTCGCCGGCGACGGCGCTCAGCATCGCGCGACGACACAGCGCCGCGGCGCCGCACGCCCCGAAGACCTCCCCGTCGGCATCGAACCGGCCGTCGTCGGGCCGACCGTAGCCGCGATCGCGGGGCTGCCGCGACCTGGCGAGCTCCTGTCCCGCGGAGTCGATCTTGCGCCCGTCGAGCCGCAGGAGCTTGCCCGCCGCCATCCCGACGCCGGGCTGCTCGAAGGCCGGCAACAGCTCTTCGAGGAAGCGCGGGGTGAGGCGCGTGTCGGGATTGAGGAACAGGACGAACGGGCTCGAGGTGCGGGCGATCCCGAGGTTGTTCCCGCGACAGAAGCCCACGTTGGCAGCGCACTCCACGACCTCGACCTCCGGGAACCGGGCCCTCACGACATGGAGCGTGTCATCGGCCGATCCGCCGTCCACGACCACGACCTCGGCCGGCGGGCGCTCGAGCGCGCGAAGGCTCTCCAGGCAATCGACGACCCACCGCGACGAGTTCCACGTCACGACGACCACCGCCACCGGAGCCCGAGCGCCGCTCACGGTGGCGCCACCCTTTCCAGGATCTCCTCCATGCGCCGCAGGTGACCCTCGAGCGAGAACCGCTCCCTGGCGCGCGCTCGTCCGGCCTCACCGAGCGCGCGCCTCAGGTCGACCTCGAGGGCCAGCCGCGCCATGCGGGCCGCGAGGGCCTGCTCGTCGCCGACGTCGACGACGAACCCGGTCTCCCCGTCCACGATCATCTCCGGTGCGCCGCCGGAGCGGAACGCCACGACCGGCAGACCCGCCGCCATGGCCTCGAGCACGCTGCGCGGCAGGGGATCGGGTACGGTCGTCGTGAGGCACACCAGATCGGAAGCCGCCAGCAACCGTTCGCTCCCGGGCAGGGGCGGCAGGAGGTGGAATCGCTCGCGGCCCTCCCCGGACTCGATCTCGCCGAGGACGCGATCGGTGAACGCTCGAGGACCGCGCCCCGCGATCACGAACCGCAGGTCCGGCGCCTGCCGCAGGGCACGCCGTCCCGCGCGGACGAATTCCAGGACGCCCTTGTGCGGCAGGATCTGACCGTAGAGGCCCGCGACGCAGCCGTCGGGCGGGAGTCCGAGGAGCGCCCGCGCCTCGTCCCGGGCGGGCGGCTCGCCCGGACCGGCGGCAACGCCGTTGTGGACGACGCTCAGCCGCCCATCGAGCCCCTCGTCCCGGATCCACGCACCGACCGCCTCGCTGACCGCCACGATCTCGTGCGCCGTTTCGGCCAGCCGGGCCGCGAACCACCTGCGGCGCGAGCCCGGCGGCAGGATCTCGCGCACGTGCCACACCACCGGGAGGCCGGCGCGCCGCGCGGCCCGGGCTCCGTGCACGTGGGGCAGGCAGTTGACGTGCACGACGTCGGGACGGCGCTCGCGCAGGAGGCGCGCGAGGCCGCGCTCCCCGCTCGGCGGGAGCGCGTAGCGCAGCCAGTGTGCCGCGGCCCGCGCCGCGGAGACGCCGTCGTGGCTCGTCAGCCACAGCACGCGACACGGCCGGACGCGGACCTCGACGCCTGCGGACTCGAGCTCCGCCGTCAGGGTCCACGGTCCCGGCGCCACCACCAGCGCGCGGTGGCCGCGGTGCGCGAGGCCGGAGGCGAGCGTCGCGAGGCTCCGCTCCGCTCCGGTGGGGGCATCTCGGGAAGCCATGTGGGACAGCAGCGCGACCGAGAGCGAGCGGCTCACCACGACAGGCTCGTGGCGGGGACGATGACCGCGCCGGCCAACGCGGAGGAGATCGCGGCCACCTCTAGGAGGAGGTCTAGGCCACGCTCGCGGCGATCGCCCCGGGGGTCGAGGATCCCGCAAATGCCGTACATGCCGGACATAATCTAGCCCCGCCGGGCCATCGAGCGATAGCTAAACCCTGGGGAGTCCGCCCGAGCCATGCCCCGCGCCTCGTTCCGAGCTTCCGGGCCGTCCCACGATCGAGCGCACCGCCTGGTAGAATCGCCGGCGGCGGTCCGCTCGCGAGCCCGCGGAGGCGACCTCGTCCGTGCCCCCGGAGTTCAGCGTCATCATCCCCACGCGCGGCGACTCCGCGCATCTTCGCGACGCGCTGCGCTCGGCGCTCGACCCGCGCGGCGACCTGGAAGCTCTGGTCGTCCACGACCGCCGCGCCGGGGAGCCCGCGCTTCCCGGCGACCTGCAGTCGGACCCACGAGTCCGCATCCTGCGGGCGCCGGGTCCGGGACCGGGGGCCGCCCGCAACGCCGGCATCGCGGAGGCCTCGGGACGCTGGGTGGCCCTGCTCGACGACGACGACCTGTGGCTGCCGCAACACCTCTCCTGGTCGCGGGAGACCCTCGCGCGCCACCCCGAAGCGGTGCTCGTGGCTTGCGCGGCTTTCCTGTTCGCCGACCCGAGCCCCGGTTCCGGGGGCGCGCCGCCGGCCGATCCGTCGTCCCTGCCGCGCTTCGACGCGCGGGTCGCCGGGGCGACGATCGGGCGGCGCGAGCTGCTGCTCGCGAATCCGATCCTGACCCCCACCGTGGTCCTGGCGCGCGACCGTCTCGGCCCGGAGGACCGCTTCAGCGCCGACCTGCGAGTCATGGAGGACTACGACCTGTGGCTCAGGCTCGCCCGTCGCCACTCGCTGGCCTACGACTCCAGGCCGTCGGTCATCGTCCGCCGCCGGCCGGGAAGCGCCCGCGGCGACCTGCGAGCGATGGCCGAGGCTGCGCTCGAGGTCCTGGCGCGCGAAGAGCGGCGCGGCCTGCCTGCGGGCGTCCTGTCGCGGCGCGAGCTCAGGGCACGGCAGGGCCGCCTGTGGCACGACCTGGCCTATGCCTGCCTGGCCGGGGACGATCTGCCCGCGGCGCGGCGCGCCCTGGCGGAATCGATCCCCCGCTTGCCGCTCCTTCTCAAGAACTACTTCTATGTCCTCGCCGGGGCCCTCCCAGGACGGCTTCGCAGGCGCTGGTTCGCCCGCGGGGGGCGTCTCGTCCCGGCCCGCCAGGCATGAGACGCGTTCTCCTCGTGAGCTATTACTTCCCGCCCGTGGCGGGATCGGGTGTATTCCGGCCGTTGAGGCTGGCGCGGTACCTTCCGGACGCGGGCTGGGAGGTCACGGTGCTCGGCGTCGGCTCGAAGGCGCGGCTCCTGCGCGACGAGGCGTTGCTGCGCGAGGTTCCGGCGCGAACCCGCGTCGAGCGTACCGCGTCCCTCGAGCCGCGGACCCTGCTCCTGGCACTCAACCGGGTCGGACTGCGCAGCCTGTCGCGGCGTGTCGAGCCGTGGTTCCGGATCCCGGACGACCAACGCGGATGGGTCCCGTTCGCCGTCCGGCGGGCGATGCGGGCGCTTCGCGAGCGGCCGCATGACGCTATCCTGACGACGTCGGGCCCGACCTCGGCCCACCTGGTCGGCCTCGCGCTCGAGCGCCGGCTGCAGGTGCCGTGGGTCGCGGACTTCAGGGACGAGTGGACGACCAACCCCTACGTCCGCTACCCGACCGCCTGGCACCGCAGGCTCAACGAGCGCATGGAGCGGGCGGTGCTCTCGGAGTCCGACCGCGTCGTGTGCGTTTCGGCTCCGTGGCTCGACAATCTCCGGAGCCGGACTCCCGGCGCGCCGCCCGAGAAGTTCCGCGTCCTGCCCAACGGATACGACGCCGCCCATTTCGACGGATTCCCCGGAGAACGCCCCGATTGTTTCCGCGTCGTGTACACCGGCACGTTCTACGGTCACCGCTCGCCTCGGGTGTTCCTCGAGGCGGTGGCGAGGGTCGTCGCCGAGAACCGCATTCCGGCGCGGGACCTCGACGTCGTGCTCGTCGGGCACACGGCCGGGGCCGCGGGTCTCGGCGCTCCGGCCGCCAAGGGGATTCGAGTCCTCGAGCAGCGGCCGTTCCACGAGACGCTCGATCATCTGCGCAGCGCCGCGGTCCTGCTCGTGGTCATCCCCGCCGAAGGCGGGGCCGGCAACCACACCGGCAAGCTGTTCAACTACCTCGCGGCGGGGCGGCCGATCCTGGCACTGGCCCCGGTGCCCAACGTGGCGGTCGATCTGATCCTCGAGAGCCGCAGCGGCGTGGTGGCGCCCCCCGACGATCCCGCCGCGGTCGCCGAGGCGCTCGTGGAACTCTATCGCCGCTTCAAGGCGAGGGTCCCGTTCGATCAGGATCGCGCGGTGGTGGAGCGCTACGAGGCGCGCCCCCAGGCGGCGGCCTACGCACGCCTGCTGGAAGAGGTTGTCTGAGGCCCGCCGGAGCGCTCGAGGAGGCCCCCGAGGATCTCGACCAAGCGCTTCGAGACGACGCTCAGGGCGTAGTCTCGCTCGATGGTCCTGCGGCCCGCGGCGCCGAGCGACGCGCCCCGCTCGCGATCGCGCAGCACCCCGTCGAGCGCCTCGACCCACGATCCCGGGGCCGCTGCGAGGAGGCCGTTCTCGCCGTCGCGGATGACCTCGACGTTCATCCCCACGGGAGACGCGATCGCCGGGATTCCGAGGGCCATGTACTGGATCGCCTTGAAGGCGCACTTGCCGCGCGCCCACGGGCTGTCCTCGAGAGGCATGAGGCCGACGTCGATCCCGCCGAAGCACCGGACCTCGTCCTCGAGCCGCCAGCGCCGGAACTCGGTGGGGACGCCGGGAAGCACCGCCGGGCGGTCGGCGACGACCACGACGCGAAAGCCCGGGTGACGCCGCGCGATTTCCCGCAGCGGCTCGGCAAGCGCCTCGAGATACGGGAGGTTGTCGGAGTATCCGACCCACCCCGCGGTCCTGCCGTTCCCCGGCGCGACGGCACCGGGCGCGAAGCGCTCGGTGTCGATCGGCGTCGGCAGGATCTCGTAGCGCTCGTGAGGCAAGCGCGACGCCAGGAAGCGATTGCCGCACAGCACACGGTCGGCGACTCGAACCGTCGCCTCGAAGTTCGCGCGATAACGGCGCACGTTCGCCGGACTCGCCGTCGCGCTCGGGGGCGGGAGGTCGAGGGCGTCGTCCATGTCGAACACCACGGGCCTTCCCTGCCGCCTCAGGCGACCGGCGAGTCCGGGGACGTAGGTCTTGCGCTGGACGAACAGGAGGCTCGCATCGCCCGTGGCGTAGACGTCGCGCAGCATGTCGGCCACGCGACAGACGACGCGACCGGCACCTCCGCGACCGAGGCCGAGGGGATAGCGGACCCGCGTCGCGAAGCCCGCCGCCTCGAGGTGCTCGACGTGCTGGAGGACTCGGTAGCGCGTGCTGGCGCCGCGCGAATCCGAGATGGGCAGCATGAGCAACCGCGGGGTGCTCACGGCACACCCTCTCGATCGGCACCGTCCGTCGCGGCCCGCACCGCCGCGCGAACGGCGCCCTCACCCTCGGGATCGAGGCGGAGATGGAAGCGCGCGTAGACGGTTTCCTTGGGAAGGTCCGTCCACTCCACGGCGATGCGGCGGGCGTCCTCGAGGATGCGCGACGCGTGCTCCGCCGCGCCGGCGGACCCGCTCGCGACGATCGCCTGCGCCAGGACGAGCCTGGCGGGGATGCTCCGGGGCTCGATCGCCAGGGCACGCTCCGCGGCCCGCCGCGCGCCCGCGGGATCGGCGGCGCGGAGCAGGAACGATCCCTCCTCGATGGCGATGGCCGCGTCGTGACGTGCCAGCGTCTGCGCCGTCCGGTAGTGCTCGACCGTCCGGGCCCGCGCCGCCTCGTCCCCGAACAGAGTCGTGAAGGCGGTCCCCTCGATGCGCGCCAGGCCGAGGCGGTAGCGTGCGTCGGCAGGCTGCAGGCGCACCGCGCGCTCCGCCGCTTCGCGCGCCTGCGCATAGGTCCGGCCGTCCCAATCGGTTCCGTCGCTTGCGAGATCCCGCGCGTGCCGGAGCCACAGATCGGGATGGAGGGGATTGAATCTCAGCGCCGTTGCCACCTTCTCGCGATCGTCGGCGCTCAGGCGCCCATGCTGCGGGCCGAGACCGCGCTGGATGCGCCAGGCCAGATAGGGAGCGACGTCCGTGGCCAGGAAAGCGCACGCCAGGGAGATCACGGCACCGACCCGCCAGGCCGGCGCGATGCGCCTGCGCGGGGTCGCGGGCGCCGACAGCAGTCCTCCCGCCAGCGCGCCGGCCAGGAGGTAGACCGCCGGACGCGCGCTGAGATTGTCGACCAGGGCCTGTACTCCGAGCGCGACCAGTCCCGCGAGCGACCCAAGGCGCGCACCGTCGAGATCGCCCCCTCCGAGCCCGCGACGCAGCGCCCCCACGAACAGGCCGATCGCCGCGAGCGCGACGATCGCCGCCGGCCATCCGAACTCGGCCGGCAGCCGGATCAGGTCGGAATGCGAGGAATCCACGATCCTCTCGAAGCGCAGCGGCCCGCTCTCGACCGGGAACGTCAGGTTGTTGGCCGCGGCGTCCCACTGCCCGGGGCCGATCCCGGTGAACGGGCGATCGAGCGCGGGCGTCAGCGCTGCGCGCCAGATCGCGATCCGCTGATAGCGGAACGGATCGAACGCCCTGGCACGGGTGGCCACGCCGATCGCCGCGGCGAAGAGGACGGTCGCGAGAACGGCGCCGACCGCCACCCGGGCGCGCGGGCGAAGGCGGCGTCCCGCCACCCCCGCGAGCACCGCCCCTCCTGCGGCGAGCCCGAGCAGCGCCCCCCGCGATCCCGTCAGGCACAAACCGATCGCCGCCGGGATGGCGAGCGCGCCCCGGACGACGATCGCCCGCGCGCCGGCCGCCCCGAGGGACGACCCCGCCCCGAGGAGCAGGACGGCCACGAGCCACGCCCCGAGGTGATTGGGATTCAAGAACGTCCCCGCCGGACGGACCGCATCCTCCACGACGCGCTGATAGAGGGTCGTACCGCCGTGGATCGCGGCGCCCGCGAGCAGCGGCGCAGCGATCCAGTGGAGCGTTCCCGGTCCGCTTCTCGTGCCGATCGCGACGACGGCCAGGAAAGCGAGGACCTCGAGCCCGAGCGCGAGCGCGGCGTACGAGTACGGCGCCGCGATGCACCCGGCCAGGACGAGCAGGAGGAACAGGAGGAGCGCCGTCATCGCGGGGCCGGCCGCGTCCCGCGCACCATAGCTCGCCGGCGCGATGAGGATCCAGGCCACCGCGGCCACGATCGCGGCGTGCACCGCGAGGATGACCGTCGGGAACGCACCACCCTGTCCCAACGTCGCCGTCAACAGCGCCGCGCACAGGGTCCCGGCGAGCGGCCGGTCCACGAGGATCGCGTCTCGTGACACGCTCTCGCTCACGGCTGCCCCGGGACGCGGCTCGGAAGGTCGGCGTGCAATCGATCTCTCTGCTCGGCGTACCACGGCTTCTCCGGGTACAGCCGCGCGGCTTCGACCAGGTCGGCATATGCACCCGGAAGGTCCCCCAGTCGAACGCGGGCCCGTGCGCGCACCTCGCGCGCCGAGGCCCGGACCGGCGAGAGCTCGATGGCGCGCTCCGACCGCTCGAGCGCGGCCCGCACGCGCCTCTCCGAATCCCCGGCCGTCTCGAGGAGCGCCTGTGCCGTGAGGAGCTGCGCGTTGATGCTCCACGGGGCCCAACGTGCGGCCCTCTTCGCCAATCTCGCCGCGGCGGCGTGCCGTCCCTCGGCGGCGACCCCGCGCGCCTCGTAGACGGCGTTGCGCGACATCCCGTTCCCGAAAGCCAGCGTCACGGCCGCGATCGTGCCGGCGAGCAGCGGCCCGCGCACCCACCTCGGGGACACCGGCTCGCCTTCGGGGGCCGCGAAGACCGCCCCCCGCACGACCGCCGCGGTCCACAGCAGCGACGGGAAGTAGGCGGTGAAATCGGCCGCGTTGTGAATCGCGAACGCGGCCAGCCCGACCCGGGCCCCGTCGACCCACGGCGGCCGGCCGCGATCGCGGCGGAAGATCGGACCGAGGAACAGGACGAAGAACAGACTCCCGGCCAGGAGGCCCGGGACCACGCCGATCTCCGCCATCATCTCCAGCGGCAGGTCGTGGACGTGCCGGCTCTCGTTGTCGGCGCGCCCCCGGTACTGCGGGTAGACCTCGCCGAAGCTCCCCGGACCGACCCCGATCCACGGGTGGTCGCGGATCACCTCGACCGCGATCCTGAAGTTCCCCGCCCGCAAGCGCCACGGGCTGTCCCACCGCGTCGGATCCAGGATCTCTCCCCGGCGCAACCCGACCGCCGCGAGCGCGACGGCGACGCCCACGAGCAGGACGGCCCCGGTCGTCCGCCACCCGGACTTGCGCACCGCCAGATACAGCCCGCAGGCGGCGGCGAGCGCGACGGCGGCCGTCACGGACC
>Ga0302046_10003207_pt1:0-10000 | contig 14836 bp, 5 predicted proteins | sample RVTome_11_FD_200261 | JGI IMG/M metagenome (GOLD analysis project Ga0302046, IMG submission 200261) | Soil microbial communities from uranium-contaminated site in the Upper Colorado River Basin, Wyoming, United States - RVT147D111 (version 2) ...
CACGGAATCCCCCAGCCGCTGAGCGCGACCGCGCGATCGCTGGAAGAGGCGCTCGAGAGCGCGTCTCGGATCGGCTATCCGATTCTGGTCCGTCCCTCCTACGTGTTGGGTGGACGGGCGATGGCGATCGTCTACGACCGCGAGCACCTAGAGGGATACATAAGCGATGCGGTCGAAGCTTCACCGAGTCACCCGGTCTACATCGACCGTTTCCTGGAGGATGCCTTCGAGGTCGACGTGGACGCCCTGTCGGACGGCAAGGACCTGATCATTGGGGGCATCATGGAGCACATCGAGGAGGCGGGGATTCATTCCGGCGATAGCTCGAGCGTCCTCCCCCCGTATCTCGTGGAGAGCGCGCATCTCAATACGATTCGCGAGTACACGCGGCAGATTGCCCTCGCGCTTCCCGTGAAGGGGCTCCTCAACGTGCAGTACGCAATCAAGGACGGTATCGTCTACGTGCTCGAGGCCAATCCCCGCGCGTCACGGACGGTTCCCTTTGTGAGCAAGTCGACCGGCGTGCCGTTGGTGAAGGCGGCCCTCAGAGTGATGCTGGGCGAGTCGCTCGCGTCGCTCGGCCTACCCGAAGAGCTGCCCGTACCTCAGATTTCAGTGAAGGTGCCGGTCTTCCCCTTCGTCAAGTTCCCGGGTGTGGACGTCGTCTTGGGTCCCGAGATGAAGTCGACCGGCGAGGTCATGGGCACCTCCGATGACTTCGGCGCCGCCTTCGCCAAGGGCCAAATCGCGGCCGGCCACAAGGTGCCCACGTCCGGCACGGCTTTCCTTTCGGTCAACGACAACGACAAGCCGGGATTGGTGGATGTGGCACTGCGCCTCTCTCGATTGGGTTTCGATCTGGTTGCCACGAAGGGGACGGCGGCTTACCTCGAATCTCATGGTCTCACCGTCGAGCGCGTGCTCAAGGTGAACGAGGGTCGTCCAAACATCGTCGACCTAGTGATCAGCGGGAAAGTCGATCTGGTCGTGAATACTCCTCTTGGGAGGAAGTCGTTCCACGATGAAAAGGGCATTCGGCAGACCGCCGTTCAGCGCGGCGTCATTTGCATTACGACGCTCACCGGCGCCAACGCCACGGTATCGGGGATCGAGGCCCTCCAGAAGGGTCGCTTCGACGTACGCAGTCTGCAAGAGATCCACCACAGTGCGGTCGCTATCGCCAAGCAGGATCGCTGAGGAAGGACCCAGCGCGGGACGCCAAGATGGACTACAGCTCGGCGGGAGTCGATATCGATGCGGCCGCGAAGGCCAAAGAGAAGATCCGGCGGCTGGCTCGAAAGACCTTCACCGCGGACGCACTGGGAGATATTGGGAGCTTCGGCGGGCTCTTCCGCTTGGACACCAGCCGCTATCGCGAGCCGGTCCTGGTCTCGAGTGCCGACGGCGTGGGAACGAAGCTCAAGGTCGCCTTCGCCAGCGGCCGGCACGATACGGTGGGCTATGATCTGGTTTCCCACTGCATCAACGACATCCTCGTCCAGGGCGCCCGTCCTCTCTTCTTCCTCGACTATCTCGCGATGGGGAAGCTCGAGCCCGATGTCGCGGAGGCGGTGGTCTCGGGAATCGCAGAGGCCTGTTTGGAGTTCGGCGTCACGCTCATCGGCGGGGAGACGGCGGAGATGCCTGGGTTCTATCCCCCCGGGGAGTACGATCTGGCGGGGACGATCGTGGGGGTCGTCGAGCGGGAGCATATCATCGACGGCTCGACGCTCGAACCCGGCGATGCCCTAATCGGGTTGGTCTCGACGGGGCTTCACACCAACGGATACTCGTTGGCGCGGAAGATCTTCTTGGAGCAGGAAGGCCTGAGCGTCGAGAGCACGGTCCCCGAGTTGGGCGCTTCGGTGGCGGAGCTACTCCTGAAGAAGCACCGGTGCTATCTTCCTTGGATAGAGCCCTTGTTGGAGAAACGGCTCGTGAAAGCCATGGCCCACATCACCGGTGGAGGACTCACCGACAATATTCCGCGCGTGCTACGCGCGAAGACCGCGGCGCACGTTCGCCTGGGAAGCTGGTCGCTACCGCCGCTCTTCGATTACTTGAGGAGGGAAGGTTCGGTCTCGGAGGCGGAGATGCTCCGCACGTTCAACGTGGGGATCGGAATGGTCGTCATGGTCGGGAGTGAGCATCGTGCAGATGCTTTGGAGCTCTTGTCGCGTCAGGTAGAGGCTCCTGTCGTGATCGGAGAGATCGTATCGGGAGACGGCCGCGTGATCTACGAGGGGTCTCTTTGAGTGCCGACGGCCGGACGCTCGGCATCCTGATCTCCGGACGCGGCTCGAACATGCAGGCCATCCTCGACGCGATCCGACAAGGCGAGCTCGACGCGCGGGTTGGCATTGTGGTGAGCAACGTGGCGAGCGCGGCGGGGTTGGCTCGCGCGCAGGAGGCCGGCGTTCCGACGACCGTGATCGATCACAAGAGGTTTTCGTCTCGAGAGGCGTTCGATCAGGCAGTCGTCGACGAGCTCCAGAAGTGCGAAGTGGATCTCGTGTGTCTCGCCGGGTTCATGAGGCTTCTCTCGCCTCTCTTCGTCCGGGCCTTCCCCGGCCGCATTCTCAATATCCACCCTTCCCTGCTGCCGTCGTTTCCGGGGCTCGACGCGCAACGCCAGGCGCTCGAGCACGGGGTGAAGGTCACGGGCTGCACGGTGCATATCGTCGACGAGGAGCTCGACCATGGACCCATCGTGCTCCAAACCGCGGTGCCGGTTCGAGAAGACGATACGGAGGAGACGCTCTCGGATCGCATCCTGGCGGAAGAGCATCGCGCCTACCCGAGGGCGATTCGGCTCGTTCTCGATCGATTGCACCGGACCTAACCGCTGAGTTCCATGCCTCGAAGCCCGCAAAGCCAGCTAAGTTTGACCGAGCAGATCGCCTACCTGACCAAAGGCACCGTCGCCGTGGTGCGTCCGGAGGAGCTGCACTCGAAGCTCGATCGCTCGGCGAAGACCGGTAAGCCCCTGCGCGTCAAGGTGGGCTTCGATCCTTCCGCCCCCGACCTCCATCTAGGTCACACTGTCGTGATTCGGAAGATGAAGCACTTCCAGGATCTCGGTCATACGGTCTTCTTTCTCATCGGAGATTTTACTGGCCTCATCGGCGATCCGAGCGGCAAGTCGAAGACGCGGCCCCAACTCACGCGCGAGCAGGTGGCGGAGAACGCCGAGACGTACAAGCAGCAGGTCTTCAAGATTCTGGACCCCGACAAGACCGAGATCGCGTTCAATAGCGAATGGCTGAACAAGCTGGACGGTGAGGGCATGGTTCGCCTAGCGGCGAAGTACACGGTCGCACGCATGCTGGAGCGGGATGACTTCAAGCGGCGCTACCAGGCGCAGGAGCCCATCGCGGTTCATGAGTTCCTCTACCCCCTGGCGCAGGCCTACGATTCGGTGCACCTGAAGGCGGACTTCGAGCTCGGCGGTACGGATCAAACGTTCAATCTCCTCGTCGGGCGGGACATCATGCGGGAGTACGGGCTCGAGGCCCAGGTCATCATGACGGTGCCGCTTCTGGAGGGGCTGGACGGGGTCGAGAAGATGTCGAAGAGCCTCGATAACTACGTCGGAATCACGGAACCGCCAGAGGAGATGTTCGGGAAGCTGATGTCCATCACGGACGATCTCATGTACCGATACTACGAGCTTCTCACGGATATGAGCGTGGCCGATATCGAGAAGCTGCGGCGGGACGTGGCAACGGGCAAGATCCATCCGAAGCGCGCGAAGATGGATCTGGCACGCCGGATCATTACCGACTTTCACTCCGCGGCGCACGCCCAGCAAGCCGAGGATGCTTTCGAAGCTGTTTTCCGCAAGAAGGAGCTGCCTGGAGAGATCGAGGAGTATCGTCTAGGGAAAAAATTCCAACCCATCCTGCTCTCCCGCTTGATGGTCGACTCCGGCCTTGCTTCCTCGAAGAGCGAAGCGGGCCGCCTCATCCGGCAGGGCGCGGTTCAGATCGACGGCGACCGAGTGGCTTCCGATCGGGAGCTTCGCCTAGAGGGCTCTGGCAGCCTCGTCCTGAAGGTCGGAAAGCGCCGCTTCTGCCGCGTCGTCCCAGGTTGATTCTTTGTTGATAGCCGTCATCGGCTGTTGACAAGGTCGTTGGCGACGCGTATAAATGCGCTACCCAACTCTACAGCAGAGTGCGGAAAGGTTGGTTGCGCCATCGTCGAGATTCTTGCGGAGGTAATCGAGCCCAGGCTCGGAGCCTCTGAATGCCGCACGCAAACGAGCGCCAAGTACCGGTGCACGCTAGGATCTTAGGTCGCGAAGCGTCGCTAGCGCGAGGAGCGGTATACAGAATCCAATTCAGAAGCCAGGAGCCAAAATGTCCAAACGAGTCGTATTTCTCAACAGGAAGTTCTTCATTTTCCTGACGCTCTCCCTTGGTTTCGTCGTCGGCCTTTTCGAGTGGTCGACGGTTCCCGTAGCCAGCGCGGGCATGACTCATACGATCTATGTGTCATCGCCGAGCGATGGGAAGATTCTGAAGGTTGTGGCTACGGTGAACGGCGCGACGGTGAGTTCGTCGGTAAGCGTGGTCTTTCCGACGAAGAAAGCCCCCGCGAATTTCGTGCCCAAGTCCATGACCTTTGGGCCTGACGGCAAGCTCTGGGTCGTTAGTGGTGATGAGATCTGGAAGGTGGATCCCGGCAGCGGTGCCGGCACCATGTGCTACATGCCGACTGCCTCGGGCGATCCTGTAATGCTGGGCGACGTCCGTTTCCTCTCCAACGTTCCGTACTTCACTGCATCGAGTGGCGTGTGGCGTTTTAGCAATATGAACTGTGGCTCCCCGCAACACGTGATCTCAACGGGTCTAACCGGGCCTGGTGGCATCGTATTCAGTCTGACCGGGCGACTGTTCTTCCTGGATACCGGAGGGCAATTGTTTCGTGCCGTGCCACCGTTCACCACGGCCATCCCCGTCACCAGCGCCCTTAGCGGCCCCATTGCCGTCGGCGCGGGGGGCAGTCACGGATTTCCCGACACATCCACGATGTATGTAACGACGACTGGATCCGTCAAAGTCTTGAGTTGCGACGACAACGACGATACAACGTCGGCTTGTAGCCTGGACTCGAACATTTTATTTGGATCCGACTCCGTTTGGGATTTGGAGGTCAACCTGGGTGGCCAACTTCTGGTTGCTTCTCTCACTCCCGGTTCGAAACCCGTCCCCAAGCTGTGGCTCGTAGAGGGCACGACACCGACGCTGCTAGTGGACTTCTCCACTGTGAAGGGAAAGGCGAGCATCGGCAACATCTGGGGGGTCGCCATTCCTCCTACTTCGTATGAACCCGAAGGTGAACCCCCCACGGGCTCTACAACGAGGTTCAACTGTGGCAACTCGCTGGTCGATGTCACCGTCTCCGGAACCGGCACGCCAACCGTCGATTGCCAGTTGGCGCTCCCCGGAGCGGTTAACCCCCTCTTTGGCGGAGAGGCTACCGGTGCCTCCTGCGTCTCGTACGATTGGAATAACGGCTTTTGTATGATCATGGACGTCGGGCCGGACGACGTGGAGAAGACGGTCCTCATTACGTATGTCCGGAAGGCGGAGCCTCTCGCCGTGAACCCGATGGTGGTCAGTGACTATAACGATGTGACCATTATTGACTACTACCTCTTGGGGGCATTGGATCCAACGGACCAAACGAGGAAAGGAAGGGCGAGCGATGTAGTTATCGCCGACGAGGCGATTAACAATCCAGCCGGGTTCGACCGCTACCGCCCCGATTTGGGCGTTACCCCGGAGACCGCGTCGCTTGTCACCGGCGGGACACTACCCATTCGGATCGACTTCGAGGATCCCTGTGACGATGGGCAAACGCTGCGCTTGACCGTGGTGTGCAATGCAAACGATCCTAGCGCTTTAGACACGAGCATTACGCCCGTGTCGAACGGGAATACGAACTTCGAGAACTTCTTCCGCTGCGGCGACGGAAGCGGCTGGTACTATAACCTGGATCTCAACGCCAGCGGGATCCCAACCGGCGGGGATATTTGCGCGGTGTCAGGCTGGGGCGACGTCGGTGCCCCGACGCCACTCGGGTATTTCAAGCGTCCGTAGGCGGTAGCTCTCATAGGCCGGGCCCGCGCGGGCCCGGCTACCTAAATTCGTGGCTCTATTGGCTAGCCGTCTGGGCCGGGCCCAATTCCAGCGATTCTTCGTGGATGGGAGCGAGATCGGCACGTTTCAGAAACTCGTCGGTCCCCGCATCGGTTCGGACCTCGTCCAGGATCCGTCCGGCTTCTCGATACTGCCGATGGCTCTCCGCTTCATTCCCCGCGAGCCGAAAGGCTTTTCCCAAGAGAAAGCGAGCCTTGGCCGCATGAATCCGTAACCCGGTGCGCGCCGTCTCTCTCAGCAACGCGTCTAGAGTGTCCCGGGCCTCGTCGTAGCGGCCGTGACGGAGGAGAGCTTCGGCCAACGAAATCGAACACTCGGCAGAGTAGTACTTCAGCCCGAGCGTATCCGATTCCCTGGCTAGCTCCGCGATGGTTTCCAAGGCGGAGGCGGGCACGGAGGAATCTCTCGCCGCCCACAGCTCGAGCTTCGCGAGATTCACCTGGGCCGGCAGAACGAGCCTCGGGTCCTTTTGTCCCAACGCCACCTGTAGTGACTCTTCGAATGGGTTGCGAGAAGCCTCCGCAGTACCCTGATAGAACTGGCCCTCGCCGATGAAATTGAGAGTTTGCGCAACCAGCATAGGAATTTCCAGCTCGCGCGCGAGCGCTAGGGCATCATCCAACCTCTTCTTGGCTTCCTCGAACTTACCGAAACGATTCAAGGCATCCCCGTAGCCACTCAAGATGCTTGCCCGCCACAGACCGCCTTCCCCGGCTTTCTCCAGGCTCGCGATAGCATCTTCCTTTGCTTTCAGAGATGCCCCGAGTCGGCCCTGATATCCGAACACGGTCCCCAAGCTGTGGGATTCGATAGCAATCCCCAGATCGTCCCCTGCTTCACGGGTGAGCTCCAGCGCGCGGAGATAGTGGTCCAGCGCCACATTGTATCTTCCCGTCCGAAGAGCGATCTCGCCCAGATTATGAAGTGTCTCCGAGAGATCCTTGTTGCCCAAGTCTTCCCGCATTCGGAGCTCAAGCTCGAGATACGTCTGGGCATCGCCGTATTCTCCGCGGTCCAGATAGAGAGTCCCGATATAACTCAAGCAAATTTCTTCCAACTGCTTGTCGCCCAGTTCTCGAACCGTCTGGAGGGATTCCTTGTAAAGCGCCAAGGCTTTCTCAACGTCGCCGCGTCGGTCATGAATTTCACCGAGTGTCAGGAGAACTCTCGCGGCGCCCAATCGATCCCCAATCTCCCTCTGGAGCTCCAAGGCCTGCTCGTATCGCGCTTGGGCCTCTTCCACCGACCCGGCGGTCCAATCGAGCTTGCCCAACTCCTTGAGACTCTCCGCCATGCCCCTCTTGTCGCCGATTCGATTCTGGATCTCGAGCGCCTCTCCAAAATACTGACTAGCTTCTGCGCGCCGGCCGAGGTCACGGTAGGCAAGCCCCAGGGAGAAGGACACGTTTCCCTTCGCCTCTTCGTTCTCTCGCTGCATGGCCAGACTGAGCGCGCGATTCAACGGCTCGAACGAGTCTTGGGGGGTTTCTCTCTTGATTTCCACGTTTCCTAGAGCCAGGAGCGCCGACAAATAGCTCGGATCACGCTCCAGAACGCTCGAGTACAGTTCTTTGGCTCGGTCATATTCACCCTTGCGCTCGTAGAGCTCTGCCAGACGAAACTGAACCTCGGCGTCCTCCGGCATGACCTCCGCCAGATTCTCGTAAGACTCGATCGCCTTGTCGAAGTCGTTATGAACTGATGCCTGGATTGCGCTGATCATGTATCTCTCTTGTTGAGTAAGACCAGAGCTCAGTTCGACGGCGGTTCGGAGAAATCCTTCCGACTCATAGTCATAACCGAGACTGGCGTAAGTCTGACCGAGCGCCGCATAGGCGAGAGCGAACTCGGGGTCTTCCCCGGTAGCGTTCTCGAATCGCTTAAGGGCCTCGAGCTCGTTACCCTGCCGAGACAGTTGCAGTCCCTCGCTGTAGAAGCGGAGCGCTTGAATGGATTGGGATGAGGGTCGAAACGTTTGTGCTTGGAGCTCGGCGAGGATATCTCGGGAAAGGCCGAGATTCTCCTGAACCGATTTTGCGAGCACAGCGATCGCGCCGATGAGCTCGTTCTCGCTGGCGGCTTCGGCCTTCAAAGGGACGGTGCGCCGCTCTTTGAGATCTTGCAGCATGGCATCGATGCGGATCTGTTGCCCGAGCTTGAGGAATTGTCCTGAAACGATCATCTCGGCACTGCTGAACTCGGCGAGGCGGGTCACGGTTGCGGGTTCCAACTTGGCGCCTATCGGGATTCGGAGATCGTTCAGAATCTGTCGCACGCGATCGGATGAAACCGTCTGGACGCGCGACGACTGCCCCAGCTCGGTCACGAGGATCTCGGCGAGATTCGGCCCGAGCCAGTCGAGGCTCGGATCTCCCGAGGCGTTGTTGAAGGGAACGACGGCCAACACGGTCGGTGCGACGATTAGTTCGGGCGGTGCGCCTGCTCTCGCAGCGAAGTACACGGCGGTGCCGATCGCGGCAGCGAGCACGGCAGCCGCGGCCACGGTTCCCTTGCGGAGAACCAGTGTCCGCTTCAGGCGAGCGATCGGTGAGCGATCGACCTGTTCTCGCTCGATGTCCTCGAGGACTTCCCGCGCGGTCCGGTAACGGAGCTCCCTGTCGACCTCGAGACACTTGAGGACGATGCTTTCGAGGTACTTGGGGATCTGCTCATCAATCTCGCGGGGTGGGCGCGGCTTCTTGCTGAGCCGCATCATGACCTTGGCGGCGGTCGTATCCGCTTGGTAAGGGAGAGTGCCCGTTAACATCTCGTAGAGGATGACGCCGAAAGAAAAGAGGTCCGCTTGTGCATCGGCTTTCTCGCCCTTGACCTGCTCCGGCGACATGTAGTCCGGAGTTCCCATAACGGTTCCGGTAACGGTCATACCGGTGTCCTGAGCCGAGCGAGCGATGCCGAAGTCCATGATGTGCAGGATGCCGTCTTGGTCGATCATGATGTTCTGCGGTTTGAGATCGCGATGGACGACGCCTTGCTCGTGTGCTTCCCCGAGCGCTCCCAGAATTTGTTTGGCCATCGGGACGGCTTGCTCGGCGGGGATCTTGCCGCGCTTTTCGATGCGCTCCTTCAGGCTGTCGCCCGGGATGTACTCCATGGTGAAGAAGCGGACGCCGCCCGCTTCGCCCATGTCGTGAATGCGGATGACGTTCTTGTGCGTGATCTTCCGCGCGAGAAGGAGCTCTTGTTTGAAGCGCTTGAGAACGTCGGGGTTGCTCGATTGCTCGCCGCGAATCGTTTTCAGCGCGATGACCTTCTCGAGCTCTCGATCCCAGGCCTTGTAGACGCGGCCCATGCCGCCTTCGCCGAGAAGCTCGAGGATCTCGTAGCGGTTTCCGAACGAGTCGTACGTGGGGATGGCACCGGTGGCTCCCGAGCCCGCGTACGTTCCCGGTCGTGAAAGGCCGGGAGGCGGTGTCGGCCGGACGCCGGTTACTCCGGAGTCGTCTGGATTCCCAGTGGGAGCGGGACGGACGCCGGTCTCGCTCGCGTCGTCGACGTTTCCAGATGGCGGGGGTCGAAAACCGGTTTCACTCGAGTCATCGAAGCGGTCGGATGAGCCAGGCCGGACTCCAGTCTCGCCCGCGTCGTCCTCGAGCTCAACCGGCTTGCCGCAACGGGCGCACTCGAGGGCGTCCTCTGGGTTGGCGTGGCCGCACGCGGCGCATTTCATTGGGCCACCTCGGATAGCGGGAACGTGGCAAGGCGTATCTTAAGGAAGGGCCAGCCGGGAGTCAAGCGCGCAAGGCCTCACGGTAGACACATTTAGCGGCAGACGCCTCGACCGAGAAGGCGGATTGCCATGCGCGTCCGTCAGAACC
>Ga0302046_10003208_pt1 | contig 14835 bp, 12 predicted proteins | sample RVTome_11_FD_200261 | JGI IMG/M metagenome (GOLD analysis project Ga0302046, IMG submission 200261) | Soil microbial communities from uranium-contaminated site in the Upper Colorado River Basin, Wyoming, United States - RVT147D111 (version 2) ...
TAGATGCCAGTCGCGGGCGCCGCGGCGCTTTCGCGCCCGGCGTATTGCAGCGCCTGGTTTGCCCCCAGCGGCGCCTGCAGGCGATGACGGACCTGATACCACGCGCCCTGGTTCTGCGGCTCTTCCTGGCACCAGACGATTTCACGGGCATTCTCATAGCGCCCAAGGATGGTCTCATATTCCTCGGCGGGAAACGGGTAGAGCTCCTCGACGCGAATCAGCGCGACGTCCGTCTTCTCTTCCGCGCGCCGCCGCTCGAGCAGGTCGTAATACACCTTGCCGCTGCACAGCACGAGGCGCTTGATCGCCTTCGCCTCGACGCGGTCCGCTTCGTCGATGATCGACTGGAATTGGCCGCCTGTGAGTTCCGCCATCGTCGACGTCGACAGCTTGTGCCGCAGCAGGCTCTTCGGCGTCATGATGATGAGGGGCTTGCGGAGCGCGCGCAGCATCTGCCGGCGCAGCAGGTGAAACATCTGGGCCGGCGTCGACGGCACACAGACCTGGTGGTTCATTTCGGCCGAAAGCTGCAGGAAGCGCTCGAGGCGCGCCGAGCTGTGCTCGGGCCCCTGCCCCTCGTACCCGTGCGGGAGAAAGAGCGTGATGCCAGAAACCCGGCCCCACTTGGCTTCGCCGGAGGTGATGAACTGGTCGACGATCACCTGCGCGCCATTGACGAAGTCGCCGAATTGCGCTTCCCAGATCACGAGCGTCATCGGGTCGGTGGTCGAGTAGCCATACTCGAATCCGAGCACGGCTTCTTCCGAGAGCGTCGAGTCGAACACGTTGAATCGTGCTCGCTCCGCCGCGACGCGCGCGAGTGGAATGTCGGTCCGTCCGGTCGCCTGGTCGTGCAGCACCGAGTGCCGATGGAAAAACGTCCCGCGGGCCGTATCCTGTCCGACCAGTCGGACGTCGTAACCCTCGGTCAGGAGCGTGGCATAGGCCATCGTTTCGGCCGCGCCCCAGTCGAGCGGCAATTCGTCGGCATACATGCGCTTTCGGTCGTCGACGATGCGCGCGACGCGCGGATGCAGCGTGAAGCCGGTGGGCGCCTGCGTGAGCGTTTTCGCCAGCGAGTCGAGCCGCTTGCGATCGACGGCCGTCTCGACCTTCTCGGACCAGTCTGCGCCGAGATGGCGGCTCCAATCGACGGTATAGCGATTGCCCGTCGTGCCGGCGAAGGCGCGCGCCTGCGGGCGATTCTCGTCGAGGCCGCGGCGGTAGTCCTCGATCATATTCGCCGCCTGCCCTTCCGCGAGCAGGCCGTCCTGCTCGAGGCGCTCGCCATAGATCTGGCGCGCCGTCGGATGCTTGCGAATCGCCTGGTACATTAACGGCTGCGTGGCCGCGGGCTCGTCCGCCTCGTTGTGGCCGTGGCGCCGGTAGCAGACGAGATCGATGACCACGTCCTTGCGGAACTTCATTCGGTATTCGAGGGCCAGGCGCGCGACGAACACGACCGCTTCCGGGTCGTCGGAATTCACGTGAAATATCGGCGCCTCGATCATCTTGGCGACGTCGCTGCAATAGAGCGTTGAGCGCGCATCCTTCGGCTCGCTGGTCGTGAAGCCGATCTGATTGTTGATCACGACGTGCAGCGTGCCGCCGGTCGCAAAACCGCGCGCCTGCGACAATTGCAGGGTTTCCGTCACGACACCCTGACCGGCAAATGCCGCGTCGCCGTGGATCAGGAGCGGCACGACCGTGGCGCGGGCGGTGTCGCCGCGGCATTCCTGCCGCGCGCGAACCGAGCCCTCGACCACGGCGTCGACGACCTCGAGGTGGGAGGGATTGAAGGCGAGCACGACGTGGACATTGCCGCCGGCCGTGCGCAGATCGGCCGAAAAGCCCTTGTGATACTTGACGTCGCCGGAACCCTTCGAGGCCTCGGGCTCGAGCTTGCCCTCGAACTCCGAGAACAGCATCGACGGCGACTTGCCGAGCACATTGACGAGGACGTTGAGCCGGCCGCGATGGGCCATGCCGATAACGATCTCCTCGACGCCGACGGCGCCGCAGCGCTGCACCACGTCGTCGAACAAGGGAATCAGCGCATCGGCACCCTCGAGCGAGAAGCGCTTCTGGCCGACGTACTTGGTGTGCAGATAACGCTCGAGCCCATCGGCGGCGGAAAGCTGCCAGAGGAGATTCAACCGTTCTTCGCTGGTGAAGCGAAGATGCAGCCTGCCGTCCTGAAACCGGTCCTGCAGCCAGAGCCGCTCGTCGCTCGTCGAGACGTGCGCGAACTCCGCCCCAATGCGACCGGTGTAGATGTGCCGGAGCTGCTTCAGGATCTCCGAAAGGCGCATCTGCTTTTCGACGCCGCCCGTGCGGCTGCCGGTGTGAAACTCGAGATCCATGTCGGCTTCAGTGAGCCCGACGTAAGCCGGATCGAGAACTTTTGGCATCGGCCGTTGCATCAGGCCGAGAGGATCGATATCCGCGATCAGGTGGCCGCGGTTGGCGTAGAACTGGATGAGGCGCGAGACAGCGGACTGTTTCTCGCCGTCGACGCTCGAAGCGGCCGCTGCAGGCCTGACTGGGGCTGTGGCGACTGCTGACATCGCGGGTCGTGCAACCGGCGGTCGTGGAGCGGGTCGCGTGGCGGGGCCGAACTGTCCGAAGAATTCGCGCCATTCCGGCGTGACGCTCGCCGGGTCGGTCAAAAATCGGTCGTACTGCTCTTCAAGATACGGCGCCTGCGCGCTCGAAAACGGGCTCGACTCATAGAGTTCGCGCAGGGATCGACTCATGGCCGCTCGAATTATACCGGACCTCGAAATCGGAAGACGCATGCCCGACCGATAGGCCGGATGTCATCTGCGCCCTTGTGTCGGGTCGTTGACAGAACAAAGGCGCGGCTGCGCCCACCATCACTCCCGCATCGGAACACTAACTAACTTGAGGAGGACGGTCATGAGTAACGGAATGTCTCCCCGCATCAGGCACATCGTGTCCGGTCTGGCGGCGGTTGCAACCACGGCCCTGCTGATGTCAACGCTGGTCGGTGCCTTCGACACGCGGTTGCTGTACCAGAGCGAGAGCGCGTCTCCGCCCGTCAGCGCGGTCACCGCCGCAATTCGCCGCAACACGCTCGTTCGCAAAGTCTGACATGCGTCGAGACGGCGCCCGGTCGGTCCTGGCCGGGCGCCCTTTTTTAAGGCGCGAAACTGGGGACCCCCGATGAGCACACCGACGCAACTCAACAACTACGAGCGATTCCTGGCGCTCTTCACCCGCGTCGAGGCCGGTGAGGGCCGCTGCATCGGGATCCTGAGCCTCCAGGCTTTCACGCTGATGCTCGCGTACTACCTGATCCGACCGGTCCGCGAGGCGCTGATTCTGACGGAAGGCACCGCGGAACTCAGGAGTTACGCCGTCGGCGTGCAGGCCCTGCTCCTGATACTGATCATTCCAGCGTACGCGCTCTTGGTCCGGCGCGTGGCGTCAAATCGCGTATTCCAGTGGGTCATCGGTTTCTTTGCTGCCAACCTCGTTGTTTTCTTCCTGCTCGGGCAGGCAGGCGCGCGATTCAGCTTTGTGTTCTTCGTCTGGGCCAGCATTTTCGCCGTGATGGCGGTCGCGCAGTTCTGGGCATTCGCCACGGACTTGTTCCACGTCAGTTGCGGCACCCGGCTCTTCGGTGTCATCGCGGTCGGCGTGTCCGGCGGCGCCTGGATCGGTGCCAGCCTGGCTGCCGCGGGTTTCGAGGCGCTCGGCCCGTACGGACTCATGCTGGCGTCCGCCGGCGTACTGTGCCTTTCCATCTACCTTAGCGTGTGGGCACGCCGGTCCGTTCCTGCGACCTCGCGCAGCGCGCAGCCCGATTCGGGGTCAGTGAACGGACTTGTCGGACGATGGCTCGGCGGGATCGCGGTGGTCGGCCGCAGCCGCTACCTCATCGGGATTGCCGCACTCGTCGTGCTGCTCAACTGGATCACGTCAACGGGCGACTTCGTGCTGTCGAGCTGGCTGGTCGAAGTCGCGCACGAACAGGCGCCTCAGGACGAGGCGACGTACATCGGCAAGTTCATGGGCAAGTATTGCTCCACGATCACCCTGGTCGGCTTCCTGATCCAGCTGCTGCTCGTTTCTCGCATCATCAATGCGGCGGGGCTTGCGCGCGCCTTGATGATCACCCCGGTCGCATTTCTCGCCGGCTATTTCGTGATCGGCATCCTGCCCATATTCGCACTGCTCCAGTCGACGCTGATCATCCAGAAGAGTCTCGACTACTCCTTGCTGAATACGGCGCGGAGCGCGTTGCTGCTTCCAACCAGTCGCGAGGAGAAGTACCAGGCGAAGACCGCCATCGACACCCTCTTCTATCGCTTGGGGGACCTGCTCTCGACATTGGGCGTGTTCGTCGGCCTGCGGATCGTTGACGACGCGCGGCTTCAGTTCGTGTGGCTGATCGTGCTCTTGAGCGCCACCATGATTCTGGTTGCCTGGCTCATCGGCCGGGAGTACGCGCGTCGCTACGGCGCGGGCGGCGAATCCCCAGGGAATGGCGACTTGCCGATCGGCGGCGGGAGCGCTGCCCTGGCTCAATAGCCGATCGCGGCGCTTTAGGAGTGCATCGATCTGTCGTCGATGCAAATAGGGGCCCAACTCCGCGTTGAGCGTTTCACGATCCAGCTTCCGCAGGCGTTCCGCGAGCTCTGCCGGCACCTGGGTTCCACCCTTGTACAGCAGGACCGGATCACGTGAGTGCGTAGGGAATGCGCGCGAGTGGTCGATCAGCACGAGCATCCAGTCCTTCGTAAAAAGCGCGTTCTCCTGGGTGCGATCCGTGTTGTGGATCAGGACGTCGAAAACATTCATCAGGTTGTATTGCGCCGCAACGTCGCACCAGCCCGTCGGCTGCAGTTTCTGCTCGAGCATGTGGCGCAGGTTGATCGAGTCGTCGATCCAGAACTGGAGGATGCCGCGGCGCATGCCGATCTTCCGCAGTACCGTAACCGGCACCATGTCAAGACCGATCAGGCGATCGAGCTTGTAGGCCGCCAGCTCGTAGTCGAACCGGTCCGACTCGAACGAGGCGCGCGCACGGCCACTGCCGTCGAACGCGGCCGACAACTGCTTGAAGACGGCGCGCAGCTCCACGCCGTCCTTGCGCAAGGTGACGCGCTGCGGATCGGTAATCCCCGCATCGAGTTCTTCCACCGAAACGATCTCGGCAGTCTCGAGCCACCGCTCGAGCGCATCGTCGTCGAGTCCTTTGGGACGCGGCCCGACCGCGCGTGGCAGCACTTCTGGTTGAAAGCGTTCACCCGGCCGGCCGGCATAGGCAACGCTCCAACTACCATTCTCGAAGATCAGCGCAGCCGCTGAGCCTTTGTAGACCTCCTCCAGCATGCCGGCATCGAGCAGGATCACGCGCCCGTCGAACCGGCTGAGGGCTCGTCCGGTCGGCGAGACGGTATGCCCTTCGACCACGCGCTCGACGTCGAGTGTGGTGAGTGCTGCGTCCAGGTTATCGGCCTCGGCGTAGCGGTAGCACAGCGCTTGCCCGCGGTACCAGGTCGGACCTGTCGGTGAAAACAGCTCCCCATCCCGCATGGCGGCTAGCGTCTTTGAATGCTCCAGGGCGCCGGCCGCGCCGACCATCTCCGGGCGCTCCAGAAAGCCGAGCGGTCGCACGAAGTTGAGCTCGGTTTCGATCGACTGCCAGGTCCGCAGGTAGTGCGCGAGTTGCGCATGCAGACCCCGGTTGGTGCCTTCGAGACCGAGACGCGAAACCATGCCTGGCAGGCCGGCATGAACGAAGGCTGTGTCGTTGATCGTGATCAGGTACGGTTTCGTGAGCAGCCATCGGCCGTAATGGCCCGTCGGCGAAAACGCCTCCCGATGCGCGAAGTATCCCGCCGGGAAGGCGGCGTCGAATTCCGTGCGCGATGCGGCAGGGTCCTTGAGGAGAACGCGCTGCCAGGTTGCGTCCCGCAGTGCCATTTCCGCGTCGCCGCCAAACGCCGCATATTCCGATGGGCTGACGTACCGGAGATCGCCCACGATGTTCATGACTTCATGATTGCCGAGCAGGACGTGGACGGCGCCTCCCGCTGCCTTCGCCTCGGCCTCCAACCGCATCAACAGGTCCATCGCCTTGCGCGATTCCGGTCCCCGATCGAGCAGGTCGCCGAGGCTCACGAGGTGCGTGTTGCCGCCGCTCCAATGCAGCGACTCGTCGATGACTCGAGCCTCGCGTAGCACCGAGATCAATTCCGGATAGGCGCCGTGCACGTCTGCGAATGCGACGACACGGGCGACGCCGTCGAAGCGGTATTCCGATTCGGCAACGTGTGCCGCCTGGGAAAGCAGCAGGATCGCGGCCGCAATCAGGAAGCGACGCATGAGGCGTATCATCGCCCTTTCGCCACTAGCGCACCACCGAGAGCCCTGAATGACGACGCTCGCAGGAAAGATGATGCTGCAAGGGAGCCCGCTCTTTCGCGGGCTGCCGCAACCGGTTCTGGAGCGCATTGCGGGGCTCGCCGTGCAACGCAGCTACCGCAACGGCGAGATCATCTTCAGCCAGGGCGATCCCGGGGACGCGCTGTATGCCGTCGTCACCGGAAAGATACGCATCAGCGCCGGAGCGGCCGACGGCCGGGAAATCTTTCTCAACATCATGGAACCTGGGGACACATTCGGCGAAATCGCGCTTCTGGACGGCGGCACGAGAACCGCGTCAGCTACCGCCACTGCTGCTTCAGAACTGGTCTCGATCCGGCGCGAACATTTTCTCGGGTTGCTCGAGCGCGAGCCCCGAGTCGCACTGGAGCTGCTCCATCTATGCGGTGAACGCCTGCGCTGGACCAGCGGGCTCGTGGAGGATGCCGCGCTGCTCCATGCGTCCGCACGCCTGGCGAAACGCCTGCTCAGTCTCGGCCAGTTGCACGGCGAGCGAACCGGGAACGGCATGTTGCTGCGCATCTCGCAGGAAGACCTCGCGAGCTTTCTCGGCGTGTCGCGGCAAGTCGTGAACCAATACCTTCAGGGTTGGAAGGATCGAGGCTGGGTCGAACTCGGGCGCGGGATCATCACCGTACGCGATGAAGTCGCGATCAGGAACGCGGCACAGGAGAGCTGACCCGATCTGACCATGACATCTTCGCGCCTGTGTCAGGTCGATGACAGCAGGACATCGCCGCGACGACCCTGCTGATGACCACGCTGATCGAGTCCTTCGAACCTTTGCCGAGGCTGAGCAGCGGTGAGCTTTCTACGCCGCGGACACCGCACGTGGTTTTCCTCACACCCGCGAAAGTGTGAGCCTTCTAGTCGATGATGATGATCGGGTCTTCGAGTGTCGCCCCGGCAATTTTGGCCTTGTATTTGACTTTCGTTCCTTTGCCATCACCCTTCTTAAACTTAACAGTCTTATTGTCGCCCGCCGGCACACTAATAGTGCGTTTATTCAGGGCGCTCGTATCCATATCAATGTCAAAATCGACTGTTAGCCCAGCATTTGAATCTTTGTTGTGAAAAACGATCGCGTTACGAAGAATAAGGCCTTTCTCATTCCCGATCTGCGTGCGTGTCTGGCCGTTGTCATTGAAGATATAGAGATTAAGTTTAGCCATGGCAGTACTCCCCTTTTTTTGAGCCTCATTTGTTCTTCAGAACATCTTTCTAATTTCTCCCAGCTCCGGCGCGGCCCGCATCAGGTTCTCCGGGTATCCCAATTCCCGTGCACGCCTTGCGTGCGCCAGAGCCTTCGACGCGTCACCGAGGCCGAGCTCGGCCAGCGCGACGTAGTAGTGCACGTAGTTGTTGCCCTCCCCCTCGGACAGCGCAATCGCGATGCAATGGCGGGCGCGCTTCTTTTCGCCGAGCCGCGTCGCATAATACGCCGCCTGCGCCTGATTGACAGCATGTTGCGGATTCACGGCCAGCTCGCCGTCCACCAGCTCCAGCGCGCGCCGGTAAGTTTGTTTGGCTTCGTCGGCTCGTGAGTCGAAAAGCAGCGCGTCAGCGAGATTCCCCCACAGACGGTGATCGGAAGGGGCAATCCCGATTGCCATGCGATACATCTTCACAGCCTCGCGATAGCGACCGAGGTAGTAATGCACGGTTCCCGTATTGGCGTAGCTGCTCCGTCGTGGCTCCAGCGCCAAGGAGCGCGCAAAGGCGTCGGCCGCCTTCTCGAAGTTGCCCATGAACAAATATGCGCCGCCTAGATTGCTCAATGCACTGGGGTTGTCCGGATTGAGAATGGTGGCGCGCTCGTATGAGGGGACGGCGTCGGGGGCGCGCCCCTGGGAAATGAGGAAGTTGCCATACGCAACGTGCGCCGCGGCGTAGCGCGATTGCGCGGCGATCGCACGCTGATATGTGCTCTCCGCCTCATCCGTTTTTCCGTCGGTGGCGAGCGACTCGGCTATCCCGATCAGCACGTCGGGCGACTGCGGCACCAGCACGAGCGCACGCCGATACGAAGTCTCCGCCTCGGCCGCATCGCCCGTCGCGAGACGCAGTCTGCCGACCGCCATGTGTACCTCCTGGGCGGCGCTATCGAGCGCTTCGGCATTTGCGCACGCCTCCTCGGCGGCCGCGACGTATGCCGGCACCTTTTCGAGGGCGTAGCGCTCCACGCGCGTCTCGCACAGCCCAGCCTGCGCGCGGGCGAAATCCGGCTGTTCCGCGAGTGCGCGCTCGAATAGCTGCTCTGCCGCCTGAAGCGTCTTCGTGCTTTTCGGCTGCCGCAGGTAAGCGAGGCCCTGCAGGTAGAAGTCGTACGCTACGCCGCTGCCGTTACTCGGCTGCGACCGGGAAGGCACGGCTCGTTTACCCAGCACGAGCTCGAGCGCAGTGATGACCTGAGCAGCCATGTCGCTTTCGATTGCGAAAAGGTCGGCTGACGGCGACTCGTATGAGTTGGACCAGCGGTTGGAGCCGCTGGCGCCCTCGACAAGCGCGGCAGTGACCCGGATGCGATCCGCCAGCCGCTTGACGCTGCCTTCCACCACGTAGCTCACGCCAAGCTTGTCGGCAATCTCGCTGACGTCCAAGTCCTTGCCCTTGAATGCGAAGGCGGAGGTCCTCGCCGCGACGCGCAGCTCGGAGATCTTCGTCAAGCGATTCGAAAGCTCCTCGGAGAGCCCCTCACCGAGATAGTCGTTGCGCGGATCGCCGCTCAGGTTGATGAATGGCAGGACCGCAATCGAGTGTTGCAGCTGTTCGGCCTGTCGCAGCCCGAATGCGGCGCGGAGGCGCTCCTCGGCTTGCGACAGCGGTAGCTCGCGCCAGAAAAAGCCCGCCGCGACCACGACTGCAAACGCCGCAATGATAGCGAGCACTCGACGCGAACGGCGCGAGGCGACAGGGCGCAAAAGCCCCGCCAGCCAGCCAGCCATACCGGGGCGCTTGGCTGGCAGCACTTCAAACGTCCTGATGGGTTCCGGGATGTTCCGGACTCTCCGCACTCCGGCCGGGACGAACCTGGCGGCCGGAATCTTGAGGCGCACCTGGTCGTACATCGTGCCGGAGATGAGGACGCCCCCTGGTCGCGCGAGCGATTGCAGCCGACCGGCGACATTGACCGTGTCGCCGAAATTGGAACCCTGATCTTCGATGACGTCACCGAGATTCACGCCGATGCGCAGGCGCATGTGTCGATCCGCGGCGAGCCGTTCGTTCTCCGCCCCGATGCGACGCTGGATCTCGAGCGCGCACAGCACCGCGTTCACCGCGCTCGGGAATTCCGCCATCAGGCTGTCGCCGACGCTGCCGAACTCGCGGCCGCCGAATTCCGCGACCAGCGAATCGAAAATGTCGCGGCGGACTTTCAACGCGGCGAGCGCAGCGGCCTCATCCAAACCCATCAAGCGGCTGTATTCGACGACGTCGGCCGCCAGGATGGCAGCGATTTTCCGGCTGTCCTTGACCATCCTGTCGCATGCCTCCTGGCCGAGCGAGTCAGGGCTTGGCTGGCGCCCCGGGCCGGAGTTGAACCGACGACCTGCCGCTTAGGAGGCGGCCGCTCTATCCACTGAGCTACCGGGGCGAGCGCAGCGAAATGTTACCCGAGGACCGGCCCCATCGGGGCCGGCCGCGGGTATGCGAGAGAACCCTGTATTTCGCTCAGGCGGCCTGCGCCGGTGCGATCGGCGCCGGTCTCGGCTCGGCGAGCGAATGCTCGACCGTCACGGTCGCCTGTTCGACCTTCGCGACTGCGGTGTTGACCAACTCGTTGGCGGCCTTCTCGACCGAGCGTGTTGCGGCGCGAACTGGCCTTGCCGATTGCCGGATCGCCGATTTGGCCTGGCGCTTCGCGGCCTTCGCTGTCTTGCGCGTGACGCGAGTCGCCTTGCGAGCCGTTCTCCGCGCCTTGCCGACGGCGCTGCGCGCGTTGCGGGGCGCAGTCCTGCGTGCAGTCGCCCGCTTATGCGCGACCTTCCGGCGGACGACTTTGACTTTCCTGCGGGCCGAACGACGCTTGCTCTGCGCCGAGCGGCGTCGTGCGGTCTTGCGTGACTTCTTTCTCGCTGCCATGTGACTTCTCCAGAAAATTCTGACGCCGACGGGGCGTCGCGCGTGGCGACGCTCGGCCATCACGCTAGGCCCGCACCGCCGCAGTGTCAATCAATGAAATGAGAGAAATGGTGGAGCGGAAGGGGATCGAACCCTCGACCTCTGCATTGCGAACGCAGCGCTCTCCCAGCTGAGCTACCGCCCCACGAAAGAGGGGCGGGATTGTAATGAGCCCCCGCCGGGGCAGCAAGCAAGCGCCGCGGGGCGGCGGCGACGACCACCCTGCCATTCGTGTACCGTTTCGCCCCGATGAGGATACGAAACGCCACGCAGAACGACCTGGAGTTCATTGCGGCCGCCAACTCGGCGCTTGCCGCCGAATCCGAAGGGCTGAGCCTCGACCCGGCGCTGCTGCGGTCCGGCATCCAGGCGGTGCTGGACGACCCCACCCTCGGCCGTTACTACCTCGCCGAGGCCGGCGGCCAGGTCGTGGGCCAGCTCATGACGACCTATGAATGGAGCGATTGGCGAAACGGGCTGTTTCTCTGGATCCAGTCCGTCTACGTATTGCCGGCGCATCGGGGTGGTGGCGTGTTCCGGGCCCTGTTCGGCCACCTGGCAGGCCTGGCCCGCGAGGACCCACGAATCTGCGGGATCCGACTCTACGTCGATCGGAGCAACGGGCGGGCGCTGGCGGTCTATGGCCGTCTCGGGATGCACCGGTCGAACTATGGCGTCATGGAAACGGTGTACCGTGGGCCGGAGTCGCACGAGGGATCGCCCGCATGCTGAAGAATGGCACGCTCGCCCCCGACTTCGAGCTGCCGGACCAGGACGGCCGCAAGCGGCGGCTTGCCGAGCTCGTCGGCGGCAAGCCGCTGATCCTCTATTTCTATCCCGCAGACTTCACGCCGGGCTGCACGAAGGAAGCCTGCGATCTGCGCGACCTGCACACGCAGATTCTCGCCTCCGGCCTGCGCGTGGTCGGTGTCAGTCCCCAATCGCCTGACAGCCACCGCCGCTTCAGGGACCAGCATGCCCTGCCCTTCACGCTGCTTTCCGACGAGGACAAGGCCGCGATCAAGGCATTCGATGTCGATGGCCCGCTGGGGATCGGCGTGCGCCGCGCGACATTCCTGATCGATGGCACCGGGAAGATCGTCGACTCGGTGCTCGCCGATCTGCGCGTCGGCCGGCACCAGGAGTTCGTGGAGCGGGCGATCGCTGCTAGCGAAGATCCAGGCGCGTCACGGCGGCGCGGCTGAAGCGCGGGACGGCCACCAGGTAGACGATTCCGTATTCGGTTTCACGCATCGGGCCCACCTCTTCGCCGCTCAATTCCTGCACGATGTCGGGCACCGTATCCGAGTGGCCGATGATCAGGACACGTCCTCCGCGGTTCTCGTCGAGCGCGCGTTCCGCGGCGCGCGCAGGGTCGCTTGCGGGAACGACGATCACCGGAATGCCAAGTCGGTTCGCGAGCGGCCGGACCGTTTCCTGCGTACGCCGGAACTCGCTCACGATGATGGCATCGAGCCTCTGCCCCTTCGGCGCCCGGCCGAACTGCTGGGCCAACTCCATGGCACGCGCCTCGCCGGCATGGGAGAGCGGCGGATCCTCGGGCGGTACCGTCGCCTTTTCCGCGTGACGCATGACGAATACCGTCGTCGTCGAGGCCGCAGTCAGGATCCAGAACGCGAGCGCGATGAAGAGGCACCCGGCAAGCGCAGCGATCCACACCGGGGCCAGCAATGGCCGGCGCCGCAGGTTCGCGTATTCTTTACGCATGCGGAAGATGATACCGCGCCCCTGGGTCATCCTGCTGGCGGCAGGCGCCGCGCGCCGTTTCGGAGGCCCCAAGTTGCTCGTTCGACTTCACGGCGAAAGCGTTCTCCGGCGGGCCGCCCGGATTGCGCTCGGCTGCAGGCCCGCGGGATGCGTCGTCGTGCTTGGCGCGAGGTCAGCCCTGCTGCGCCGGGAACTGTGGGGTTTCCCGCTTCGCATTGTGGTCAATCGACATTGGCAGGCAGGTCTTGCCGGTTCGCTGCGGGCGGGACTCGCGGCACTGCCGCACGCGGCTCCCGCGGCGCTCGTGCAGCTCGCGGATCAGGTGGCGATCGGACCAGCGGACCTCGAGCTCCTGATCGCCGGCTGGCATCAGGCCCCTCGTTCCGTCGTCACAGCTCGTGCGGGCGGGATCCGCACGCCGCCAGCGATCTTTCCCCGCCAGGTGTTTCGTGAATTGAAGCGAGTGCGTGGCGACAAGGGCGCAAGGGCGCTGCTGCGCGATCCGGCCCGGGATGTCGTTGACATCGAAATGCCCGCCGCCGCGGTCGACCTCGACCGCCCGTCCGATCTCGCGCGCCTCACGCGTCCGCGAGGCCGCGGCCAAATTCCGCAATCTGTTCGATCGTCACGCGAACGTCGTCCCAGGTCGTCTGGTGGGACATGATGCAAAGCCGCAGCGAATAGGTTCCGCGCAGCCGCGTGGACGAGATCATCGCGGCACCCGACTCGATGACGCGCGCTTGCAGCGCTTCGTTCAGCCGTTCGATGCGCGCGGCGGTCCAGCGCGCCCCCTGCGGGCGGTAGCGGAAACAGAGCACTCCGAGCGACGGCGGGCTCAACAATTCGAGGCCCTCGGTCGCCAGCACCAGGCGCCCCGCTTGATCCGCAAATTCGATTGCGCACGCGATCGCGTCGCGAAAATGCGCGAGCCCGAAGGTCTGAATCGACATCCAGACCTTGAGCGCCCGGAATGAGCGCGTGAGCTGATAGCCGCGATCGGCGAAATTGACCTGCTCGAGACCGAGCTGCGTGTCCTGCAGGTATTCCGGGTTCACGCTGAAGGCACGGACGAGCGTCGCGACGTCGCGCACCAGCACGCAACCGGCCTCGAACGGCTGAAACAACCACTTGTGCGCATCGAGACTGATCGAGTCGGCAAGCTCCATGCCTGCGAGCAGGAGACGGCCTCGATCGCAGATCACCGCGAAGCCGCCGTAGGCTGCGTCGACGTGCAGCCAGAACTCGCGCTCGGCGCAGTACGCGGCGATCTCGCGCAATGGATCGACGGCGCCCGTATTGGTCGTTCCTGCGTTCGCGCAGACGGCGATCGGCGTAAAGCCGGCGCCTTGCGCGCTCGCCACTGAGTTTGCGAGTGCTGCCACCGGCAATCGATACCGATCGTCGGAAGGCACGCGAACGATGCCCTCCGGACGCACGCCAATGATTCGCGCCGCGCGCTCGACCGCTGAATGCGTCTGGTCGCTCAGGAAGATCGCCGGACGCTCCGGTGCGCCTGCCTGCTCGCGAGCTGCGACGAGCGCATCGAGGATCGCGGCCGAACCGCCGGACGTGAACAAGCCGCCCGCCGTTTCCGGGTAGCCAACCCATTGGCGGAACCAGTCGATCACGACGAGCTCGAGCTGGCTCGGGCCGCCGGAGCCGAGCCAGGTGCCCTGGAAGATGTTGTAACCCGCCGCCAAGTAATCGGCGATCACGCCGGGCCACGTGGGAGCCGACGGCACGAAGGCAAAGAAGCGAGGGTGGTCGACCCGCCCGGCAATCGGCAAGACATCCCGCGCAGCGCGCGCGAGCACCGCCACCGGATCGCGTCCCTGCTCGGGCGGCGGCTCACGCAAGAGCGGCTCGAGCGCTGCACGCGTGGCGCCGCGCCAGGGCGCTTCGTTTCGCAGCCCCTCGAGACGCACGATCAGGCATTCGGTTGCTGCGTCAGCGAGGCGCCGCATGTCATCCGCGGACATGACGAGACCCGCCTGATGGTCCCCTGGGCTGTCGCTCATCGCGCTACTGGATTCGCTTGATAAAACTGGCGGAGAGGGTGAGATTCGAACTCACGAAAGTCTTGCGACTTTGCCGGTTTTCAAGACCGGTGCATTCAACCGCTCTGCCACCTCTCCGGTGTAAGGAACCCGCCCCGGCGGTCGCAATTCTAACAGGCCGCCGTCAGGCTGAATTCGGCCCGGGACTCGATCCCGTATAATGTGCGGACGCAGTGGAAGCCACCATCGGAGAGCACTGACATGGAACGTAACCCGGTCGTCATGACGCAACGCGTCGAAGCCCGCGAATCCGCGCTTGCGACCAACAAGGTCCTGCGAAACACCTATCTGCTGCTGTCGGCGACGCTCGCCTTCAGCGCCGTCATGGCCGGCATCGCCCTCGCCCTCGGCCTGCCGCATCCGGGGCTCCTGATCACGCTCGTCGGCTACTTCGGCCTCCTGTACGCCGTTCACAAGACCGCGAACAGCGCCTGGGGACTGGTCTCGGTATTCGCCCTGACCGGCTTCATGGGGTACACGCTCGGGCCGATCATCGGCTATTACCTCCAGG
>Ga0302046_10003209_pt1 | contig 14833 bp, 11 predicted proteins | sample RVTome_11_FD_200261 | JGI IMG/M metagenome (GOLD analysis project Ga0302046, IMG submission 200261) | Soil microbial communities from uranium-contaminated site in the Upper Colorado River Basin, Wyoming, United States - RVT147D111 (version 2) ...
CCGGCCATTGACAGTGTGGTCAGGCGTCATCACATTATCTGTCAATTGACCGACGGTCATTTGACGGACAGGCAGCAATGAACCGGCAACAGGAACTGCCGCTCGCACCACGCGACCTGCTTGTGCTCGCCGTGCTGGCTGAGGGTGCGCACCACGGCTATGCGATCATCAAGGAAGTGGAGGAGCGCTCGGATTCGAGCGTGCTGCTGGATCCGGCGAATCTGTATCGGGTGCTGCGGCGGATGCGGCGGGACGGCTGGATCCGCCAGGTGGAAGGGAGTGGAGCCGGGTCGCGGCGGACATACGCGATTGCGGCGCGCGGGCGGACGATCCTGCGACATGAGGTGGAGCGGCTGGACCAGCTGCTGCGCGAGGTTCGGCCGGCGCTGGCGGGCGGTTCCCGGGCGAGCCGGCGCTGATGCGTGAAGCGCTCGCGGTGCGCGTGCAGCGGGCGGCGCTGCGGGTTCTGCCGGCATCGGTCCGGGAGGAAGACGGCGACGAGATCGTGGCGACGTTTGCGGCGCTGTGGGCGGACGCAACGCGGCGGCGTCGGAAAATGCGCACGCTGCTGCGCGTGGGCGGCGGGTTCGTGGTTCTGATCGGGCTGGAGTGGCTGGATCGACTACGCATGGGTCCGTCGGTCGCGTACCGCCGGCGGAAGGAGAGCGGGATCATGGACAGCATGACGCGTCAGGTCGGCTACGGACTGCGCAGTCTGCGCAGGAGTCCGTCGTTCACGTTGAGCGTGGTGCTGCTGCTCGGACTGGGTGTGGGCAGCGTGACGACGATATTCACGCTGGTGGATCACGTTCTGCTGCGTCCGTTGCCGTATCCATCGGCGGACCGGCTGTTCGAAGTGCAGAACGGCTCGCACTCGGGACCGTCGTGGGAGGATTTCCATGCGTTCCGATCGGTGGAGCAGTGGGCAGGTGTGATGACGGGCGATGCGAATCTGACGGGCACGAGCCGGCCGTTGCGGGTCCGGCAGGCGCGCATTTCGGCGGATTTCTTTTCGCTTTTCGGCGCGCGCCCGATGCTGGGGCGGCTGCCTGTTGCGGACGATTTTCGCACTGCCGGCGGGGTCGTTCTATCGGCCGGTCTGTGGCAGCGCGTGTACGGCGGAGATGGCGCTGTGATCGGCAGCACGGTGACGATCGACGGTGCCCCGGACGTGATCATCGGAGTCCTGGACGCCGGATTCATGGGGCCGGAAGCACTGGTGGGCAGTACCGTGGATGTCTGGCGTCCGCTGGACTGGACATCGGAGGAGCTGGCGACGCGCGAGTATCACGTGCTCAGTGTTGCCGGCCGGTACCGCCGCGAAACCTCACTGGAAGCTGTTGCGCAGGAAGCGCAGCTGCTGGCGCAACGCCGTGCCGTGGAGTTCCCGGATGAGTATGCGAATCCGGATGGGACGATCGACGAGCTGCCCATCGTGAACCTGCAGGACGCGACCGTGGCTGGTGCGCGGCAGGCCTTGAATCTGCTGCTGGGTGCGGTAGGGCTGCTGCTGCTGGTGGCATGCACGAACGTGGCGCATCTGTTCATGGCCAGAGGTCTGTCGCGCGTGCGCGAGATGGCTGTTCGCCGCACACTCGGCGCACGCACGCGCACGATCACCGGGCAGCTGGTCGTCGAGTCGCTGCTCATCGGTGCAGCCGGTGCACTCGTGGGCATGCTGCTGGCCGTTTTCGGGCTGCGCGCCTTCCTCGCCCTGAGTCCGTCCGCACTGCCGCGGTCGGATGCGCTCACGCTCGACCTGCGCATTCTGATCTTCGCTATGGTCGTGGCGGCCGGAACTGCACTGCTGTTCGGACTGCTGCCGGCACTGCGGTTGGCGGGCCGTGATATGAGTGGTGTGCTGGGCAGTCGTGGGCGCGGCAGCACGGATGGACGGCGTGCGCATCGTGCGCGATCGGCACTCGTCGTGGCGGAGGTCGCGCTGTCGCTCGTACTCGTGACACAGGCGGGCTCATTGCTGCGCAGTTTCGCACGACTGCACGAGCAGCCGCTCGGCTTCCGCACCGACGGCATCTGGACGCTGCCCATGACGCCGCGCGAGATCCGCGAACCCGCGCAATGGGTGAATCGCATGGAATCGGTTCGGGCGGCGCTTGCTGCGACGCCGGGCGTTCAGCTGGCCACGTTCGGCCTGACGATGCCGCTCGAGTTCACCGGCGGCGGCCGCTGCTGCTGGTCGGGCAACGTGGAGATTCCCGGCATCGACGATGCGCACCGCACGAACTTCCATCCGGTCGACGCGGCCTATTTCGATCTGCTCGAGCTTCGCTTCGTGGCAGGTGGCGGATGGGCGCGCCCGGATGAGGCAGCGCAGCCCGGCCCGGTCGTGATCTCCGAGCCACTGGCCGTCACGATCTTCGGCTCGGCTGGTGCGGCGCTCGGTCGTGAGCTGGTCGTGGGGCGGGCAGAACGACGCATCACCGGTGTGGTCGCGGACAACCGGCACTTCGGACCGGACCGGCCGCACGGAGCCGCGACCTATCTGCCGGTCGCCGCCATGCCGTTCACACCCGGCCGTGTGCACATGGCGGTACTGGTACAGGGCGCGAGTGACGGTCTGGTTGCACAGCTGCGTGCGGCCGTGTGGAGCGTCGAGCCGGACCTGCCGGTTCCGGTCGTGCAGCCACTGGTCGACTGGGCCAGTGCATCGACTGCGCGGGCGAAGTTCGAGTCCGTCATGTTCAGTACGTTCGGTGTCGTTGCTCTGCTGCTCGTGGCTGGCGGACTCTACGGAACACTGCTGTACTCGGTGGGCCAGCGTCGTCGCGAGCTCGGCATCCGGCTCGCGCTCGGCGATGCACCCGCACGCGTCGAAGGCCGCTTCGTTTCGCAGGGTGTCAGCCTGGCCGTGCTGGGCTGTTTCGCCGGTACGGCCGGTGCATGGGGGTTCGGCCGGTTCCTGCAGCACCGGCTCTTCGAAGTGCAGGCCGGCGATCCCGCCACGCTCATCGCCGGCATGTCGATACTGCTGCTCGTGGCTCTGTTCGCGAGCTGGCTGCCTGCGCGCCGCGCCGCCGGCACGGACCCGATGGAGGCGCTGCGCGCCGAATGACGGCGAGTCGTCAGTCGTCCGCCGGACTCTCCGACCAGCGACAACCTGCGGTCGAGATCACGTACTTGCGGATGCCTGCACGCAGGTCATTGCCCGCAATGACCCGGATGAGCACGAACAGTGTGTCAGCGCGTACGGTCGCGAGCGGCCACGCGTCGGCCGGCGTATCGACGCGCGCATCGGGACATGCACGTCGCCCATCCACGTCGATCACCGAGAGGTGCAGTACGCCGGCGAACCGATCGTCGAGCAGCGTGAGGTCGGCGCCGAGGTACGCCAGTGTGCCGTCCGTGAGTAGTGCAATGAGCCACGGCTGCGTCGGCGTGTAGATCTCCGCACCCACGCTCGTCGGATCCGCAATCGCACGCTCCATCACATCGCGGCGGGCGCCCTGCCTGTACAGAACCGGAACGTGAACGCTGTCGTACGGAGAGCCGGGCGCGAAGCGGCCCAGGAAGATCCAGTCCGTGCTCTGCAGCGCGAGCGCAATGCGGTCGCCGCCATCGATCGGCGCGACGACGAGCATCGACAGCGCCGGGTCCGCATGGAACGGGTGCTCATCCAGCGGACCCGGAAACGGCCCGCCGTTGTGCACCGAATCACTGCCGGCAGTCAGCATCCCCACGGTCGTGCGACGGTCAACGTCCAGCCGCTTGTACAGGACGCGACCGTTCGATACGGCAATTGCCGGCACACCGTACGACTGCAGATTGCGGCGGGCAGTGAACTCGCCTGTTCGATAGTCGATCGTCTGCAGGTGGGCCGGCTGCACGATCACGAACACGAGCGAGTCGCCGTCCACCGCCAGTGCTCCCGGTGGGCCGGTGAACTCGCCCGGCCCTGATCCTCGTTGCCCCAGACTGCGTACGTGCCGGCCATCCGCTGCGAAGTGATGTACCGTGTAGCCGGCGGGATCGCTGACCAGGAACGAGCCATCGGCCGCGACAGTCAATGCCGCGCCCGTCCCGAACCACGCGTCATCCGCTCCCCTCAGCTGCACGCTGTCGGCGGGTGTGAGCAGCGGTGTCAGCACTCCGGGTTCGCCGCCCGCGCATGCCACCACCAGCACGAGTGCCAGGCATGCACGCGTACGCCGGCCAGCGGCGTGCGTCTTCCTGCGCATGCGTGCGCGGCCCGGCAGCGGCACGCGCGCCGCACGCGTACCCGCGTGTCCCCGTGACCCGGCCGGTGCGGCCGCGTGTGGGGTCAGCGCCGCACGCACGGCCGACTGCTGCAGCGACTGGCGTAACGGCGACTGCAGGCGCTCCGTTCCCACCCGTTTCATGACGCGATCAGCCTGTTGCAGGCGAGCCGCTGTCGCTGCGGCCGCTGTCACTGACGCGGGCATGATGCCGGTCCGCCGGCGATCCGGCCAGTCCACCGTCCGTGTCGATGTTGTGCAAACCAGTCTTGTCTCGCGCGTCATCTGTGCAGGAATCACTGTCACAGGGAGCATTCCGTGAAGACGCGCCATCGAACCCTGCTGTCGGCCGTTGCACTGGGCACGGCCGCCCTTGCCGGAGCCGCAGTCCGGCCGGCCACCGCACCGGCGGAGCCGAGCGCCCCCACCACCGCCGTTTCAGTCAGGAGCGGCGCTTCAGGCGAGGCTGTGGTGCAACGTCCGGCCGACGCAATCCGGTCGACCGCTGCCGACCGCGAGTCCGTGATGATCACCGTGTACAATCAGAACTTCGGCCTGGTGCGGGAGGTCCGTGACGTCGCCTTCACGCGTGGCGTCGCGGCGCTCGAGTTCAGTGACGTCGCCGAACACATCCAGCCGGAAACGGTTCACCTGCGCGCCATGAACGGCGGGCTCGCAGTCCTCGAGCAGAACTACCAGTACGATCTGCTGGATCCGCAGAAGCTGCTCGAGAAGTATGTGGGCCGCATGGTCAAGGTGTGGCGCTGGAATGGCAGCACGCAGCGCGACGAGCCGGTCGATGCCGAAGTGCTCTCCGTCAACAAGGGTGCGATCCTGAAGATCGGTGACGAGATCACCTACAATTACCCGGGCCGTTTCTCGTTCCCGGAGATTCCCGACAACCTGATTGCCCGGCCCACGCTCGTCTGGATGCTGGACAGCGAGCGGCCGCGTCACCGGCTCGAAGTCTCCTACCTCACCAACAACATGAACTGGAAGGCCGACTACGTCTTCGTCATCGATGATGCGGACGCGCGCGGCGATCTCACGGGCTGGGTCACACTGACCAACCAGAGTGGTGCATCGTACGAGAATGCGCGGCTCAAGCTGGTCGCCGGCGATGTCCAGCGCATGCGGCAGCCACGGCAGGTCGGGATCGCCCTGGACGAAGTGGTGGTCACCGGTGCGCGCGCCGCGCCCCAGTTTTCCGAAGAGAGCTTCTTCGAGTATCATCTCTATACGCTGGAGCGGCCGGCCACACTGCTGGAAAGGGAGCAGAAGCAGGTCACGCTGCTGGAAGCGGACCGCATCGGACTCGAGAAGAAGATGATCTTCCATGGCGCCGCTCAGTACTACCGGGGACAGCACGGCCTGATCGTGTCCAACAAGAAGGTGGACGTATTCCTCGAGTTCCAGAACACGCGGGAGAACGGACTGGGTATTCCGCTGCCGAAGGGAATGGTCCGGGTGTACAAGGCGGACCGTGCGGGCGCCCAGCAGTTCATCGGCGAGGACAACATCGATCACACGCCGCGCGACGAACGGATCCGCATTCGCATGGGCAATGCTTTCGACGTCGTGGGCGACCGCCGCCAGATGGAGTACCGCATCACGGGCGGCCGCTGCGAGGCGGAGAGCACATGGGAGGTTCAACTGCGCAATCACAAGGATGAAGCCGTGACCGTCCAGGTGATCGAGCCGATCGGCGGGGACTGGACGATCCTGGAATCGAGCCATCCGCATCGCACGATCGATGCGCATACCTTTGCCTTCGACCTCGACATGCCGGCCAATCGCAATGATACGATCCGCTACCGTGTGCGTGTGCGCTGGTGCTGACCGGAGCACCCGTGGCAGGCGAGACCGGCGCTGCACAACAGCCGGGTCGGCGGCTGGGGCGGTGGCGTGCGTGGCGCACCGTGCTCGCAGTCACCGCCGCCGTCGCGCTGCTGCTCGCGGTGTGGGCATTCTGGCTGGAGCCGCGACGACTGGTCGTGCGCGATGTCGCTCTCACCGTGCCCGGCTGGTCCATGGCGCATAATGGCCTGCGCGTCGCTCTGCTGGCCGACCTGCATGTCGGCTCGCCCCATCACGGACTCACGACGCTGCGCCGGATCGTCGCGCGGCTCAATGCACTCGCGCCCGACGTCGTCCTGCTGCTCGGCGATTACGTCATCACCGGCATGCCGGGCGGCCGCTTCGTGCCACCCGAGTCTGCGGCTGCCGTCCTCGAAGGGATTCGCGCCCGCCACGGTACCTTCGCCGTGCTCGGCAATCACGATGCCTGGTTCGATGCGGCGCGCGTGACGGACGCGCTCGACCGGGCGGGCATACGCGTGCTTTCCGATTCATCGGCAGCCCTCGATGTGGCGGGTGACACGCTGTGGCTCGCGGGGGTGAGCGATCTGTGGACGGGCTACCACGACATCGGCGCGGCACTGCGGAACGTGCCGGATGGCGCGCCCGTGCTCCTCTTCACGCACAATCCGGACATTTTTCCGCGCGTCCCGCGGCGGGTGAGCCTGACAGTCGCCGGTCACACGCACGGCGGTCAGGTCCGGTTGCCGATCATCGGCCGGCCCGTCGTACCCTCACGGTACGGCCAGCGCTATGCGTCAGGACACGTCGTCGAGGAGGGCCGTCATCTGTTCGTGAGCAGCGGCACCGGGACGAGCATACTGCCAGTCCGTTTCCGCGTGCCGCCGGAGATCGTCATGCTGACACTGCGACCGCTGGACGCCATGACCACCGAGTGACACGATCGGTCAGCGATCGCGATACAACGAAGGAAACTGCTTGCGCAGGTTCTCGACCTTCGGCCGGTCGTGGATCACGATGTAGAGGTCGTCGGGATGCCGCTTCGCGTAGTCCTGGTGGTAATCCTCCGCGACGTAGAATGCTTCCAGCGCAACGACCTGCGTGACGATCGGCCGATCGAACACCTTCTCACCGGTGAGCTGCTCGATGTAGGCGCGCGCGACTGTGGCCTGTTCCTCATCCGCGTAGAAGATGGCGGAGCGGTAGTGCGGTCCGACGTCCGGTCCCTGCCGGTTCAGCTGGGTCGGGTCGTGCGCGACCGAGAAGAACACCTTGAGCAGTTCGCCGTACGAGATCTTCGCCGGGTCGTATGTGATACGTACGGATTCCGCGTGCCTGGTGCGACCCGAGCTGACCCGGCCGTAGTCCGCCGTTTCCGCCGACCCACCGGAATAGCCGGAAACGACATCGATCACGCCGTTGATGTGCTCGTACACCGCTTCGATGCCCCAGAAACAGCCGCCCGCGAGCACAGCCGTGCGCTGGCCTTCAGCTGCCGCTGTGTTGACGAGCGGGTCCGGCAGCTGCTGTACGGGTTCGCCCGATCCACGGCGCGCCACGACGAGCGCGACCGGGATCGCAAGAACCAGGATGATGACACTGCGCAGACCGGAGCGGGACATGCGCGATTCCTCCCGGGTGAGTGCCACGACGCATATCAAACTCCGCCGGCCCTGCCCGGGTTCCGGTGGCGGGTTGCCCGTCCGACCCCGCGCTCGCGGGCCGGACTCCGCTCCCGTCGCCGGCCGGGCCCGACACGCGTTGCAGTTGCGCGGCCAGTGCCACGGGCGGCACGTTTCGCCGCACGAACGAGGATCCCGAATCAGGAAGGACGCGGCCAATGCGCGAGCAGAACCGAATCGATTCGTCCCGCCGCTTCGGCCTGGCCGCCGTGCTGCTTGCGTGCGTGGCCATGCCCGCGCGGGTGGCGGCGCAGACGCCGTCGTACGAGAAGGCCACTGCGGGGACCCGCTGGCTGGAGAATGGCGGCCTGACGATCAAGGCGCTCGTCGAGGCGGCGAACCTGGGTAGTGGTGACGTGGAGATCGGCGAGATCACCTTTCCCGCCGGCATGTCGCCCTCGCGCGGGCACCGGCACGGTGCGATCGAGATCTTCTACGTGCTCGAAGGCGAGCTCGATCACGTGGTGAACGGCACGTCGCACATCCTGCGGCCCGGCATGGTGGGTATCGTACGACCCGCTGATGAGGTCATCCACCGCGTTGCCTCGACCGGGCCCGTGCGCGCGCTCGTGATCTGGGCGCCGGGTGGTGAAGTGGCACGCATCGCGCCCGGATTCCAGCAGCGTCCGGTCGGAGACGACCGTCGATGAAGACGAGTCGTACCGTCATCAGGGACTGGCGCACGGTGCGTCAATACCCGGGCATTCCAGCCGGCGCCCCGCTGCCGTGACGGGCACGCACGCGTCCGCCACTCTGCTCCTCCTGATCGCGTGCCTTGCGATCGCCGCACCGTTGCGGGCACAGGGAAATCCAGCCGTGGTGCAGGGCCGTGTGGTGGACCGCGGGACCGGCGACGCGATCGTGGGTGCGAGCATCGATCTCCTCGGCGTAGCCCATATCGTGACCGGCGAAAACGGTGCGTTCCGCTTCCCCCGCGTGGCGCTCGGCCGGCACACGCTGGACATCGACATGATCGGCTACCAGACGCGCCGCATCGATCTGCCTCTGCTCGGTGACACGACGCTCATCATCGAGCTGGACTCCGACCCCATCCGCATGGACACACTCGACGTGCGCACGCGTCGGGTGACCATACGCGGGCGAGTCGTGGATGGTGAGACGGGCGTGGGTCTGTTCGACGCCGACGTGTTCGCGAGTGGCGACCGCAGCACGCGCACCAACTCGGCCGGCGGGTTCCGGTTGCGCGGTGTGCCGACCGGCCAGCCGGTCGGTGTGCTCGTGCGCGTCCTCGGCTTTCTGCCCGGCCAGACCGAATTCATCATCGACAACGACACGACGCTCCACTTCGCGCTCGAACCCGACCGCGTCGCGCAGCGGATGATCGCGGCGCAGGTCATGAAGCTGGAGACCCGGTCCAACGCCGTCGGCTTCAGCAAGAGCGAGATCGCGCGCGTCGAGCTGCTGCGCAAGGCGAACTGGGCGGTGGATGATGTGGTGAAGACACAACTCGGCATTTACGCGGGACGTGTCCAGTGCGTGCTGATCGACGATCAGCTGCGCCCCGATGGCATGGCCATGCTGCAGACGTATCTCCCCGATCAGCTGGAGCGCATTGAGATCATCGATCGTGGCGCCATGATCCGTGTCTACACGCGTGATTTCATTCAACGCATGATGGGCAACCGGGTCACACTCGCTCCCATCGTCCTGATCAGGACGCCGGGCGGCATCATCTGCCGCTGACGATCCCACGACCGTGAGGGATACCGACTCAGTCGACAACGCCGAGCGGCTGCGCGTGGCGGCGTGGTCGGCCTTCGGCGGCGTGCTCGGCGGAATCGCAGGTGCGCTGCTGTTCGGGTTTCCGGGCTTCGTGGCCGGCTGGGTACTGGCCGCCGGGCTCCTCTACGTCGTCGCCATGCAGCTGGCGGATCGCGCCGGTCGCCTCGGCAGCATGCTCTACCTCACGAGCGGATCGACCACGCCGGCGGTGCCCGACTACTCGCTCGGTGATTCCCTCGCAGCACGCGGCCGGCTCACGGAAGCAGCGGCGGAGTTCGAGCGCTGCACGGCGTTGTGTGCGACGGATCCGGCGCCGCGTTTCCGGCTCGCCCGCCTGCTCCGCGACCGCACCCATGACCCGGAGGCTGCCGCGCGGTGGCTCCGCTCGATTCTCGACATCCCGTTACTCGATGCGGCCACCGAGGCCCTGGCCGCGCGCGAACTCGCTGAACTCTTCGTTCACGGGATGGACCAGCCCGCGCGCGCGCTCGCTGTCCTGGCTCGGCTCGCGGCCAGGCAGCCGGCGACGGCTGCAGGCCAGTGGGCACGCGCCCGCATCGCGGAAATCAAGGCGGGAATGGACGATCCGTCCTGACCCGGCTGCGGCCCGCGTTCGGGTTTCCGTCGAACCGTCCGTGCGGCGACCGCAGGCTGCCGCTGACGGGGCCTGCTTGATCGGCGCCTTCGGGCCGTGCAGATTGGGGTCACATGTGGACGCGTCAGATCGGTCGCCGCGTTTTCCGGCGCACACGGACCGCCCCCCGTTCGGGCCGGACCCCCATCGCGATCGCGGTGACCGACGCATGCGCGCGGCCTGGCCCGTTCGTCGGGCTGCGCGCATGCGCGACGCCATCGCCCACACCATTCTCCGCATACTGATCGTCATGCCCGGCCGCGGCAGGCGCGTTTGAACCTGCAGGCGTGGTACGCGCTCGCCGTCGTGATGGCGGCGACGGGCCTGCTCGTGTTCACACGCATTGGCGCCGATCTCGTGATGATCGCCGCGCTCACGGCGCTGCTCGTCGCGGGTGTGCTGCCACCTGCAGAAGGTCTCTCCGGTTTCGCCAATCCGGGTCTGGCGACCGTCGCCGTGCTCTTCGTCGTGGCGTCCGGCCTGATCGAGACCGGCGCGGCGGGTGCGCTCGGCCAGCGACTGCTGGGCCAGCCACGCACGATCACGGGTGCGCAGTCGCGCCTCATGCTCGCTGTCGCAGCGACGAGTGCGTTCCTCAACAATACGCCGCTCGTGGCCATGCTCATTCCCACCGTACAGGACTGGGCGAAGAAGAACCGCATGTCCGTTTCCAGACTGATGATGCCGCTCAGCTTCGCCGCCATTCTGGGTGGCACCTGCACGATCATCGGTACGAGCACGAACCTGGTCGTCACGGGGCTGGTCGCGACACACACCGACATCACGCCCATCGGGTTCTTCGAGATCGCATGGGTCGGTCTGCCCAGCGCACTCATCGGCATGCTCTACATCGTGGCAGCCAGCCGCTGGCTGCTGCCCGAACGCGTGCCGCCCATGCAGGAACGCAGCAATGCGCGCGAATATGCTCTCGAGATGATGGTCGAAGCACGCAGTCCGCTGATCGGCCGCAGCATCGAGGAGGCTGGTCTGCGACGACTGCACGGTGTGTTTCTCGCCGAGATCGAGCGCGCCGGCACCGTCCTGCCTGCAGTCGCGCCCACCGAGCGGCTGCAGAGCGAAGACCGGCTCGTGTTCGTGGGTGGCGTCGATTCGGTCGTCGACCTCTACAAGATCAAGGGTCTCGTGCCGGCGCCGGACCAGGTGTTCAAGCTGGACGCGCCGCGACCCGAGCGGCTGCTCGTCGAAGCCGTCGTGTCCGGCACATCGCCTGTCGTCGGCCAGACCATTCGCGACGGCCGCTTCCGCACGCGCTACGATGCCGTCGTCGTCGCCGTCGCGCGCGGCGGTCAGCGCATTCCGGGTCGCATCGGTGACATCCGGCTGCAGCCGGGCGATACGCTGCTGATCGAGTCGAGACCGTCATTCGTCGAGCACAACCGTCATTCGCGCGACTTCATTCTGGTGAGCGCAGTGCGTGGCTCGAGCCCGCCACGTCACGAGCGCGCCGCTCTTGCCACGCTCATCCTGGCCGGCATGGTCGCGGCCGCTTCGGTCGCGCGCGTTCCCATGCTCATTGCCGCACTGGTCGCCGCCGGCTTCATGCTTCTCGCCCGCTGCACGACCGGCCCCATCGCTCGCCGCAGCATCGACTGGCAGGTGCTGGTCGTCATTGGTGCAGCCATCAGCGTCGGCACTGCACTCGAGCGGACCGGTGCGGCCGCCGCCATTGCCGGCTCCTGGCTCGAACTCGCCGGCGACCGGCCGCTGCTCGCTCTCGCTGCCATCTACGGCATCACGATCCTGCTCACCGAGTTCATCACGAACACTGCGGCCGCGGCGCTCGTCTTCCCCCTCGCCGCCGCTGCGGCATCCGCACTCGGTGTCGATTTCCGGCCCTTCGTGATTGCCATCATGATGGCTGCATCCGCCAGCTTCGCCACACCCATCGGGTATCAGACCAACCTCATGGTGTACGGACCCGGTGGCTATCGCTTCGCGGATTACCTGCGCATGGGACTGCCGCTCAATCTGCTGATGTGGTTGACCGCGATCGTCATTATTCCGCGCGTGTGGGCGTTCTGATGCCGGCGTCAGACCGCACCCCGGCGCGTGCTGCGACATCACGACCCGATGCAGACGAATGATCCGGCACCTCCTTCTCCGGGCTCTGCGCTCGGCCACCCGCAGCAAGCGACTCAGCTTCGCCGTCATCCTGACACTCGGTCTCGGCATCGGCTTCGTCACTGTCGTTTTCAATCTCATCAATGGCTACCTGTGGCGGCCGCTGCCGTATCCTGCATCCGACCGCTGGGTGGCCGTGCTGGCCAGCGCACCGGGGCAGAGCTGGAGGCAGCGCGAAGCGCCGGCAGCGTTGCTTCCCGAGCTGCGCGCTGACGTTGCCGCATTCGACATCGTCGCCGGTGTGCACTCGCCCAGCGCGCTCAATCTGAGTCTGTCGGACGACGTGTGGCACGTCAGCGCCGCCGAAGTGAGCGACGACTGGTTCCGTCTGCTCGGCATGAGTCCAGTCATCGGGCGTGTGTTTGCGGCAGACGACTTCGTGCCTGGCGCCGAGCCGGTCGTCGTGCTGGGCCACGACCTCTGGCGATCCGCCTTCGATTCGGATCCAGCCGTGTCAGGTCGATCGGTTCGCCTGGATGGCGTGGTGGCGACCATCATTGGCGTGATGCCGCATGACATCGAGCTGGACCGGGAACAGCTCTGGCGTCCGCTCCGCGCAGAGACCGACGCGGTCCGCATCATGGCCCGCTTGCGCGACGACGTTTCATTCCCCGTCGCAGCCGCGCAAGTCAACGCGTTCGCGGCGAGCCGCCCGCTTCCCGACGGTACGGCACGTGTACTGGTCCTCAGCAACGATCCGATGGGACGTGCACCGGCTGGCGTCGTCATCGCATTGTTCGGCCTCTTCATCGGAGCCACACTGCTCGTCGTTCTGATTGCTGCATCCAACGTGACGAACCTGTTGCTCGCCGCGGGCGAGTCGCGGCGCGGCAAACGGGCTGTTCGCCTGGCGCTCGGTGCCAGCCGGCGTCGCATTTTCGGCGAGAGCCTGCTCGAGAGCCTGGTACTCGGCCTCGCCGCCGGTGTGGTCGGCCTGATCGTCGCGCTGTGGGGCACGGATGTGCTCGTGGCTGTCGTGCCCAACGGCATGCCGCGCTGGATCCGCTTCGGGCTGGACCTGCGGGTGCTGATCTTCGCTGCGGCCATCGCCATGGTGGCCGCAGTGATCGTCGGCTGGGTGCCCGCACGCGCGGCGACGCGGGCGGAAATCGCGGTGCTGCTGCGCAGCGGCGGCACGGTCGGCGCATCGTCGCATGACATGCGCGGGCGGCGCGCACTCATCGCCGGTGAGCTGGCCCTCTCGCTCGCACTCGTCACGTCAACACTGGTCGCCTGGCGCAGCGCCATCCGCATGAGCCGTATCGATGCCGGCTACGATGCCGCTGCCGTGCTCCAGGTCGGCGTCGCACTCGCGGCCGACACGTACGGAACGCCCGTGCGCCAGCTCGCGTTCTACCGCGCCGCCGCCGATCGTGCACTGCGACTGCCCGGCGTCGCAGCCACATCCGTCCGAGGCGACTTCCGCCGACTCGTGGCGGACGCACGTACGGACAGTGTCGTGCGCCGCTTGCACGTGGAAGGTCGTGATGCCGCCCCACTGCCGCGCGCCGCCGGCGTGGACATCGATGTGGTCGATGCCGCCTACCTGTCTGTCACCGGACTGCCGCTGGTCCGCGGTCGCTTCCTCGACGCACGTGATGTCGCAGGCGCTCAGACCGCCGCTGTGCTCAGCCAGCGTCTCGCCTACGAGTTGTGGCCGGGTGAGAATCCGATCGGCCGCGACGTACGCATCGACAGCGCGTCGACCGGATGGGCGCGCGTCGTCGGTGTGGTCGGTGACCGGATCGCGATCCGCGGCGGCCCCGCCACCATGCAACCCGAACGGCGCCTCGCCGTCTACTTCGCGCATGCGCAGGCCGTAGCATCACGGCCCATTCTGCTCGTGCGTGCCGCCGGTGAACCCGGCACACTCGTGCCCCCACTGCGCGGCGCGATCCGTGCAATCGATCCGGACCAGCCCATCACGCGTGCCGAATCGATGTTCGAGGCGGACTTCGGCGCCGCGCGGCTGGCGCTGAACGTGTTCGGCGCGACCATGGGCATCATCGCGGCCTGCGGCGTCGTTCTTTCCATCATCGGCCTCTATGGCCTCATCTCGCACATGACGATCAGCCGCACGCGCGAGATCGGGCTGCGTGCAGCACTGGGCGCCTCAGCGGCCAGTCAGGCGTGGAGCATCGTGCGCGAAGCACTCCTCATCAGTGGTGCCGGCGTCGGGCTCGGCCTCGTGCTGACATTCGTGTTGACACGGCTCGGCCGGAACATGCTCTTCGGATTCGCGCTGGCCGGCTTCGATCCCGTGGCGTGGCTGGCCGCCGCCCTGCTTTTCGGCCTGGTGACCATTCTGGCGGCGTACCTGCCGGCCCGGCGCGCCATGGCCGTCGATCCGATCGTGGCCTTGCGCGCACTCTGACCGGCCGCATACGGCTGAGCCCGCAGGGATCGACGTCCGCAATGCGTTCGGTACGGAGGTCGGACTCGCGGGAGCACGCGTGAAGGTGTCCGCCAAGGAGTTCGCTGCGGACCCGACCGGCTGGAACGAGTGGGGCGAGGACGTGACGAGCGCCGATGGCACGTTCACCGTCAGCAAGGAAAAGGACCGTAGCAAACGGCTGTTCCGTGTTCGCGTCATGTTCAAG
>Ga0302046_10003210_pt1 | contig 14833 bp, 15 predicted proteins | sample RVTome_11_FD_200261 | JGI IMG/M metagenome (GOLD analysis project Ga0302046, IMG submission 200261) | Soil microbial communities from uranium-contaminated site in the Upper Colorado River Basin, Wyoming, United States - RVT147D111 (version 2) ...
TACGCCGGAGCAGCACTCGCTCTACGACGGCCGGTTCGTGCTCGCCGGCCGGCGCGTGTTCCAGGTCGGCACCCTCGCCGATCCCTCCCCGTGGGACCACATGGGCGATGACGGATCCAACCTCCGCGAGGTCGGCGGAGAGGTCCTGATCAACGTGGACGAGATCCGCAACACGGGCACGTTCCGGGCCGAGCTCGCGTTACCGGAAGGGACCTACGTCATCGAGCTCTCGGAGTTCCGGGAGTTCTCGCCCTGTCAGGACGGGGGGATCGCCGCGTATCTGTTCGAGCACGGGGACTCGGGGTGCGGCGACGGCAACTGGCCCAAGAGCCTCCTGTTCGTGGCGGGGTGGGGGATCGGAGACGCATGGCTGAACGGGGAGCCGCTCTACGACGACTACCAGATCCACTTCATGGTGACTCAGGGCATGCGGGATCGCGAGACGCTCAGGGTCGCGAGCGCCGACTCGACCTCCCCGGCGGGGTCCGTCAACCCGGCCGCCATCCAGCTCGACTTCTACATCCGGAGCCCCGAATCGAACGAGGCCAACCACCCGGGTCGCGAGATCTTCGACCATTTCTTCGCCATGGAGGTGACGTGGCGATAGCGCCGGGCCCGCTCGACGCGCCCGACCCGGGAAGAAGCGCGTGCCCGTAGATATCGACCTGCTCCTCACGGCGGGCAAGGCGTTGGCCGCCGCGATGCTGATCCCCGTCCTCCTCGCGATCGTCAACGTGTGGCGGCGGGGCTCGTTCCCGGACGTGACGTACGGCGGAGTGACGCTGTCGCGCAGTCGTCTCCGGTTCGTCTGGTTCGGGATCCTCATCGGGGGCATGGTCACCGGCGCGGCCCGGGACCCGGTCGCCAACCGAATCAACACCGTCGAGGAGAGCGTCTCGATCCCCTGGGAGCTGTTCTCGGCGCTGCTCGCGTGCGTGCTGCTCGTCGTCCGCTGGAACCCCGAAAACCGGTGGGCGCTCCGGATCCTCCGGGGACGACGTCGTCTTTGGGACCGGGTGAGGCGACGGACGCGCCGCCAGCCGGCTAGTACGGCCGGTAGAACCGGTTCCGCTGGTACTCGTTGAAGGCCTGCACGCGCATGACCGGGAGCGGCTGGTGCGTCATCACCCGGAGCATCGGCACCTGCTGCCGGCGCTCGAGCTGCCGCTGGGCGGCCTGTCGCATTCCCCCCAGCTGCTCCGCCGTGAGGGTCGCCGGGTCGGTCGAGCCCAGCATGTCCGCCAGGGCCTCGTCGACCGACCCGGGCGTCACCTGGAGCACGTGGTCGGCCCAGCCCCATGTGATCAGGTTGTCGTCGGTCTCGGGCTCCAACAGGTAGCTGATGAGATTCGCGCGCGATTGCGCGGTCGGGACCCAGTACCACCCCCGTGTGACATCGACGGGCTCCGCCTGCTTCTCCGCCTCGACCGACAACAGGTAGTGCCCCTGGAAGTAGCTGTCCCGATTGACCGAGGTCGCGTAGTACGTCTCGACATCCAGCTTCCGGTCCGCGGTGAACCCATATACGGCGATGTCGTGATCGAGCAGGAGCGGGAGCACCGATGCCATCGACGGCGGGAGCAGGTACCCGACGGGACGGGTGGTCGTCCGCGTCGGCTCCCAGCGCAGGTAGACCGGGACCGTCTGGAGCGAGTAGCCGGCCGGGGCGGAGTCGTCCGGCATCCACACGGGCTCGTCGCCGCGGTTGCCGAGCGCGTACTCGAGCACGATGTCGTCCCCGCCCCGGAGACCCGCCTCGAAGGCCCGGAGCCGGGCACGAGTCGTCAGAGCCCGGATCGCTTCCCGCTGATCGGCGGCCGCCCGGAGGATCGTGCTCGTCGCGATGAACTGACCCCGGATCTGGTGGTAGTAGCGCTCTTCCTCGGGGATCTCGACCACGCTCCCGTCACGCATCACCCGACGCGAGTTGCTCGGCGTTTCGAGCAGGATCCCGATCGAGTTCGTGAGACCCGTATAGACGTGGTGCTTGCGCGGCTCCACGGAGGTCGACCCCCACCCTCGCACGCCGTCGACGGTCACGACGCCGGAGTAGTCGAAGGATACGTAGTCCTCGGCACGCACCGCCTCGCGGATCATCGGGAAGATGTGCTCGTAGGGATAGACGCGGAGCTCCTGGTCGGCCGCCGGATTGAGGGTGCCCTGATAGGTGACCACGTAGGGCGCGGAGCCGCCGTGGTGCCCGTCGATGTGGATGTCGGGCGTCCACTCGTTCATGACCCGGGTCACGAGCGCATGGATCTCCTGCGACTCGAGCTTGAGATAGTCCCGGTTCATGTCGTAGCCCGACTCGTTCGTCCGCCGCCGTACCTCGCCCCCGTCGGGGTTGATGAGCGGGATCGCGAGGACGATGACGTCGTCGAGCAGCGGCCGGAGCTCGCCGGCCACGAGCTCCCTCGCCACGAGCTGGATCGCCTCCTTGGGCGACACCTCTCCGCCGTGCACGGAAGGGGCGAGGAGGACGATCGTCTTCCCCGACCGAAGCGCGTCCCGCGGGTTCGTGATCGGAGGATCCGCGATCGTTATGAGATCGAACTCGCGATCGAGGAGCGTCCGCGTCAACGGCTGCATGCTCACGAGCTCGCTCGCCGCGTCGAGCTCGTACCAGAACTGCATCAACGGCTCGAACGGCGTGGGGCCCGCCCTGAAGTTGTTCATCTCCTGCCAGGTGCGCGGGAGCTCCTGGGCGGTCAGGGCGCTGCCCGCGGCCAGCGTGAAGACGGCGGCGAAGGCAGTGAGTCGAGCACTGGTCGTCATCGATCCAACCCCGGCGTGTCGATCGGTTTCGTGCGCGGCCGGCTGCTTCCCGGCCGCTCCACATTCTGCTTTCGGACGCCGCCAAGGGTACGCCGCCCGGCCGTCGTCCGGTAGCCCGCGGCGGTCGCGCGCCGCCCGGGCCGGCCGCATGTTGCGTATGAGCCCTGAGCCGGGAGTGGAAATGACCAGACGAGCGACCGCATCCTTCGATGTGACGGGTTGGGATCAGAGTCCCTACGGAGACGAAGGGGACGGTCCGACGCTGTCCCGCGCGGCGGTCCGGAAGACGTTTCGCGGCGACCTGGTCGGCGATAGCGAGGCCGAGCTCTTGATGTGTCAGGCCGACCCGGCGGATCTCGCGGCCGGGGCCGGGTACATCGGGTCGGAGAGGGTGACGGGGGCGCTCCAGGGACGGACCGGGACGTTCGTGATGCAGCACTGGGGGGTCTCGGGCGGAGGTGGGCCGCCGAAGGCGCAGGGACACGTGGTACCGGGATCCGGGACGGGTGAGCTCGCCGGGCTGACGGGCACGATCGAGGTCGCGGTGGACGCGGAGGGCGGCCATGCGCTCCTGCTCGACTACGATCTCTCATGACCCCGCCGGCGAAGGGTCCGAACGGATCCCCGTGGCCGCCGCGCGGCTCCCGAGCCACCCGACCTCGGAACCCCATGTCGCCCGAGGTCCGCGAGGCCCTCGACCGCCGCGGGCTGATGGCCGCGTTCGAGGCGCGACCGCCGTATCAGCGAAACGACTACCTCGGCTGGATCGCCCGTGCCAGACGGGCGGAGACCCGCGCGCGTCGTGTCGCTCAAATGCTCGACGAGCTCACCGACGGGGACCGCTACATGAACATGCCCTACGGGGGCGGCAAGGGCTCGTCATGACGCACCCGATCGTAGCGTCGCCGCCGGTGAGGGACGTCTGGCATCCGCCACTCCCCGGCCGATATGATTCGGTGTCATCCACGGGTGGGGTTCGGGACCGAAGGGTTCCTCGCAGGTCTGCCTCGTGAGGTAGTCGATCCGATGTCGGACATGGTTCGAATCCGCGACCAGCTCGAATCCGAGCTTCAGGATGTGTTGTCCAAGCATTCCCGCCTTTCCGCGCATCTCCGAAACGAGGACCGCGAGGTGCCTGCCGACTGGTCGGAGATGGCCCAGTTCGTGGAGAACGACGAAGTGCTCGAGGCGCTCGAGGTACGTGCGCGCGCACGGGTCGACGCGCTCACGCACGCGGTCCGGCGCATCGAGGCCGGGACGTACGGCCTCTGTCTGAGCTGCGGGGGATCGATCGATCGCGAGCGTCTCGAGCTCCTGCCGACGACGTCGGTGTGCGTGGTCTGCGCGTGAAACGAGTCCCCTCCCCGACACCGAACGACTGAGATCGGGACCGCCTGCTGGCTCTTCCATGACGGAGCACGAGCGGCATCTCGGTCTCTTCGGCGCCACGACGCTCGGCGTCGGCGCGATCGTCGGCGGGGGGATTCTCGCGCTCGCCGGCGTCGCGTTCTCCGCTGCCGGGCCGGCCGCCATCCTCGCCTTCGCCCTGAACGGCGGGATCGCGCTTCTCACCGCGAGCAGCTTCGCGCGTCTCGCCAGGCGTTTTCCTGAATCGGGCGGCATCTACACCTACGCCAAGAAGGTGCTGTCGATCGAGGTCGCCTTCATCGTCGGGTGGGTCGTCTGGTTCGCCTCCATCGTCGCCGGCGTGCTCTATGCGCTCGGGTTCAGCGCATTCGCGGCCGAGGGTCTGGAGCGGCTCTTCCCCGTCCTGGGTCTCGCGCCGGGCTGGCTCGGGGGGGCGGGCGTTCGCGTGTCGATCGCGATCGCGGCGGCGGCCCTCTACACACTGACCCTGGTCCGTCGGTCGACCGGCGGGGGCACGCTCGCCACGGTCGGCAAGGTCGTCGTGTTCGTCGCCGTCATCGCCGCCGGCGCCTGGGCGTGGACCGGGACCTCGCCTCGGGCCCTCTTCGGGCGGCTCGACCCTTTCGTCCCGGCGGGGCCCACCGGTGTGGTGCAGGCAATGGGGTACACGTTCATCGCGCTCCAGGGCTTCGATCTCATCGCCGCGGTGGGGGGGGAGGTACGGGATCCGAGACGCAACCTCCCGCGGGCCATGTATCTGTCGCTTGCCATCGCCCTGGCGATCTATCTGCCGCTGTTGTTCCTGATGGCAACCGTGGGAGCCCCCGAATCCGGGATCGGCGGCGCGGCGATCGCCAACCCCGAGGGCCTGGTTGCCGAGTCGGTGGAGCGCTTCATGGGGCCGGCCGGCTTCTGGCTGGTGATCGGCGCGGGCGTCCTGTCGATGCTCTCCGCCCTGAGGGCGAATCTGTTGGGCGCGTCGCGCGTCGCGTTCGCGATGGCGCGCGACCGCACACTCCCGAGACGGATCGGAGAGACCCGCGCCGGCAGCGGGACACCCGCGATCGCGGTCACAGTCACCGGCTTCATGGTCGTCGCGATCGCGATCGCCGTCGGCGATGTGGCGGCGGCCGGCGCCGCCTCGAGCCTCATCTTCCTCATCTCGTTCGGAATGGTGCATTCCGCCGCGATCCTCGTCGAGCGCCGGTCGGGCGTTCGACGGCCACCGTTCATCCCGGTGATCGGCGCGCTCCTGTGCCTCGGGCTGGCCTTGTTTCAAGCGGTCGCGGTCCGGGAAGCGGGGGGCGTGGTGTTGTTCTGGCTGGGCGTGGGGGCGCTCCTCTATCTGACCTTGTTCGCGCCCGGCGCCCGGCTGGCCGACGTGTCTGCCGAAGCCCGAGACCCCGACCTTGCCCGCCTGCGGGGGCGCAGCCCGCTGGTACTGGTCCCGATCGCCAACCCCGTGACGGCGGCGGGGCTCGTCGATGTGGCCGCGACCCTCCGCACACCGTCCGTGGGACGGATCCTCCTTCTGTCCGTGGTACGGCCGCCCGACGGGGGCCCGGAAGCGGAGGGCCGCGCCCTGCGTGACGCACAGGATCTTCTGGGCGAGTCGCTCAGGCGCAGTCTCGAGCGCGCCCAGGTCGCCGAGACGCTGTTCACGATCGCTCCCGATGTCTGGGGCGAGATCGCGCGGGTTGCCGAGGTGCACGGGTGCGAGACGGTCCTGCTGGGTCTGCCGGACCTCGAGGAGCCCGGCATGGCGGCGAAGGCGGAGGGGCTGATCTCGAGGCTCGATTCCGACGTGGTGATCGTGCGCGCGCCGCACCGCTGGCAGATGGCCAGCGCGCGCCGGGTGCTCATCCCGGTCGCCGGACGACAGGACCACAGCCGCCTGCGGGCTCGATTGCTCGCCAGCCTGTCTCGCTCGGGCGCACGGTCGATGACTTTCTTGCGGACGATCCGCCCAGCGGCGGATCCGGCGGAGCGGCGGCGCGTCGAGCGCGGGCTCAAGGCCATGGCGAGAGACGAGGCCGCGGGTCCCTACGAGGTCGTCGTCGAGGAGGACGAGCACCCGCGTGCCGCCATCCTGCGGCGGGTCGCCGAATCCGACCTGGTGGTGCTCGGAATGCCACGCGGCGAGCAGAATCGGGGCGGGATCGGGGGATTGGCGGGGATGATCGCCCGGCAAAGCACGATTCCCCTCGTCCTCATCGGCACGCGAACCGGCCGCTCCCGGCGGATCGTCCCCGCGGCGTTTCGCAATCGGTAGCCGGTCGTTCGACGCGGACCCCCGCAGATCCGCGTCAGCCGCTCTCCAGCTCCATCTCGACCCGCTCCCATTCCGCCATGAGCTCTTCGAGCCGGCGCTGAAGCTCACCCCTCTCTGTCTCGAGCAGGCGCGACTCCTCCGGATCGGCCCGCTCGAAAAACGCCGGATCGCAGAAGATCGCGTCGATCGTTGCGAGGCGTGACTCGGTCCGCTCGATGTCCCCGGTGACCCCCACCCTCCGTTTCTCCAGAGCTCGCAACTGATTGCGACCCCGGTGCGCCGGGCGGCCGTCCCGGGGCGGCCGGTGCCCGCCCGCATCCCCCTTCGCGCGATGCCTCTCCTTCTGAGCCTTGAGCACGACCGTGTCGACGTCGAGGTGATCGTCGCCGCAGAAATGGACGTACTCTTCGTAAGAGCCGGCGTAGTCGCGAATCCCATCTTCCCTGATCTCGACGATGCGGGTCGCGAGCCGCGAGACGAACCAGCGGTCGTGCGACACGAGGATCAGCGTGCCTTCGAATGCCTCGAGCCCGGCCACCAGCGATTCGATCGACTCGAGATCCAGGTGGTTGGTGGGCTCGTCGAGCACCAGCACGTTGGGGTGCGCGATGGCAAGCCGGCAGAACACGAGCCGGGCGGCCTCGCCACCGGACAGGGTCCCGAGACGCTTCTCGGCGTCGTCGCCGGAGAACAGGACCCTGGCCAGCTCCCCCCGCACGTAACCGATGGTCTTGCCCGCACAGAACCCCGTGATCCATTCTTCCGCGGTCCATTCCGGGTTTTCGAACTGCTCCCGGTGATCCTGGGCGAAGTAGCTCGGGTGGGTCTCGTACCCCCATTCGATCGAGCCGTCATCGGCGGGCAGCTCGCCCATCACGATCTTGAGCAGCGTCGACTTCCCGATCCCGTTGGGGCCCATGACCGCGAGCCGGTCACCCCGGTTCACGGTGAGATCGACTCCGTGCAGGACCTCGTTGTCGCCGAACGCCTTCTTGATATCCCTGATCCGCAGAACCTCTCGACCCGCCGGCCGGCGTTGCTCGAACCGGAACTTCGGGTATCGGCGCGAGCTACCCGGAAGTGCCTCGAGGCTGTCGGCTCTCTTCTCGATGAGGCGAAGCTTGCTCTGGGCCTGCCGGGCCTTGCTGGCCTTCGCGCGGAATCGGTCCACGAACTCCTGGTGGTGCGCGATCTCTCGCTCGCGGTTCGAGATGTCCTTCTCGCGTCGTTCGCGCTCCGCGAGCTTTCCGTCGAGAAACGCGGTGTAGTTCCCCTTGTAGAGGGTCACCGTCCGGTAGTCCACGTCGAGAATGTGGGTGCAGATATTGTCGAGAAACCGGTGGTCGTGCGAGATCACGACGACCGGCCCCGAGAACCGGCGAAGGAACTTCTCGAGCCACCGGATCGACAGGATGTCGAGGTGATTGGTCGGCTCGTCGAGGAGGAGCGCGTCCGGGGCGCCCGCGAGCGCCTGCGCCAGCAGCACACGAAGCTTGAAGCCCCCCGACAGCGTCGAGAGCGGTCTGCGCTGGATCGTAGTGGCGAGCCCGAGACCCTCGAGAATCTCGGCCGCCCGGGCCTCGGCGGCATATCCGTCGTGTCGCAGGACGACTTCTTCGAGCTCCGAGAACCGGTGCGCATCGAATCGATCGTCCGGTGCCGCGAGGAGAGCGTCCTTCTCCACCAGCGCGTCCCATAGCTCCGGGTTCCCGCGCATGGTGACCCCGAGGATCTCCTCGTCCTCGTACAGGAATTGATCCTGCCGCAGCACACCCAGCGCGAGCCGGCGCGGGACCGCCACGGTGCCGGCCGTGGCCTCCAGGTCACCGCTCAGAATATTGAGGAGCGTCGTCTTCCCGGAGCCGTTCGCGCCGACGAGACCGTAGCACTCCCCGGCGTTGAGCTGGAACGTGACGTCATCGAACAACGGCTCGGCGCCGAAGGTCTTCTGGAGACTCGAGACGGAGATCATCTGCGCCGGGACGTTGAGCTGGAGATCGGGCGGGTCGCGTCTGGCCGGACGCCCGTGCGACGGGCGAATCTATCTTGCAGCGGGACCTTCCGCTGGTCATGCTTGTTCTCAGGGGACCGGACCGCGGAACCGGGAACCGCCGCCATCGAGTCGGAGGAAGCGATGCCCATCTACGAATACGTGTGCCGGTCGTGCGGGACCGACTTCGAGCTCCTCGTCCGCAAAGACACGACGCTCGCCTGCCCCGCGTGCGAGGGCGAGGAGCTCGAGCGATTGCTCTCGCTCCCGCGGGTCCACTCCCCCGGCACGCGCGAGCAGAGCATGAGAGCCGCCCGGAAGCGCGATGCCGCCCAGGCGAAGGACCGCGTTCACGAGCAACGAAAGTACGAGCTCAACCACGACGATACCTGATCCGACGCGACCACTCCAGGGAGGCCCCATGGCATCGACCACCCGAGAACCTCCGACCCCACCCGGCCTCGGGAGCATCGAGCGCCGTGAGTTCGTCAGAGTGGCGGCCCTCGCCGCCGCTGCGGGCTCGATCGAACCGTTCGCGCTGTCAGCGCAGTCTTTCCCCGCAAGCCCGGTAGGCGCCCCGCGAGAAGGCGGGAGCCCGATACAGGCCCAGGAATCACTCCCCCCGCTGGGCAACGGCGAGCCCCCCGCGATGCAGTTCCAGGCGTATCCGGGGGGCACCGGCGCGCTCATGGAGAAGCTCTGGCGGGTGGGCGGCAACCCGATCGAGCGCCAGCCCATCGAGATCGATCCGTGGGAGGGGCCGGTCCCCCGGGACGAGCGCGAGATTGCGTTCCTCCCGGTCCACCGCCTCGCGGCGCTGATCCGCGAGCGCCGGATCTCGCCGACGGAGCTCGTGGAGATCTACCTCGGGCGGCTCAATCGGTACGACCCCATGCTGCTGTGCGCCGTCACGATACTCGAAGGCCGTGGACGCGAGGAGGCGCAGCAGGCCGAGTCGGAGATTCGTGCCGGTGCGTGGAGGGGACCCCTGCACGGAATTCCGTATGGAGTGAAGGATCTGTTCTCGGTGCGCGGGGCACGCACCACCTGGGGCTCGGCGGACTTCGAGCATCGCGTGATCGACGAGGATGCCGAGGTCGTGATTCGGCTGCGCGAGGCCGGGGCGGTCCTGATCGCCAAGCTGGCGACGGGGGAATTCGCGCGCGGCGACGAGTGGTATCGCGGGATGACGCGGAATCCATGGAATCCCGAGGAGGGATCGAGCGGGTCATCCGCCGGACCCGCCTCGGCGACGGCGGCCGGGTGTGTCGCGTTCGGGATCGGGACCGAGACGCAGGGCTCGATCGTATCGCCCGCGCGTCGGTGCGGGCTCAGCGCGCTCAGGCCCACGTTCGGGCGGGTCAGCAGGCACGGTGGGATGGTTCTCGCGTGGAGCATGGACAAGATCGGCCCCATGTGCCGGACGGTCGAAGATTGCGCGCTCGTCTTCCACGCGATCCACGGGGCGGACGAGAAGGATCCCGCGTCGCTCACCACGCCGTTCCGGTTCGAGAGGAGCATCGACCTGTCGGAGGTCCGGCTGGGGTACACGGAGGACGCTCCCGAGCCGTTTCTCGCGGTGCTCCGGGAGCTCGGCGCGGACCCGCGCCCGTTGCCCGAGCTCCCCGAGGGAGGCTCGAACGCGCTCGGGGTGGAGTCTTCGGCCGCCTTCGATTTCCACGTGGCGGCCGGGGGGGAGCCGGAGCCCCTGCCCCAAGGGTTGAGCGACACCGAGCGGCGGCGGCTGGGGAGATTCCGCGGGGGCCGCGACGTGCGCGCGCTCGACTACGTCCAGGCGCAACGGCGGCGTCTGATCCTCATGCACGACATGGCGCGGGCGATGTCGGGCGTCGACATGTTCGTGAGCGGCTCGGGACAGGTGGGGCTGACGAACCAGACCGGCCACCCGGCCGTCGTCGTGCCGTACGGATTCGGGGTGCGGGACCCCGATGGTGACGACGAACAGAAGCCCCAGCCACTGACCACCACCCTGATCGGCGGTCTGTTCGCCGACGACAGGATCCTCAGCGTCGCGCACGCCGTTCAGGCCGCGACGTCATGGCACCACGAGCACCCGGTGCTCGACTGAGCGATGATCCGATGAGCGCCGAGCGGCTGGACCGCGTGCACGAGATCTTCGGCGCTGCCGTGGAGCGCGGACCAGCGGAGCGAGAGGCGTTCCAGATGAAACCGTACGATGGCGACTCCGGGCGCTCGAAGAGAGGTCAGGAGTCCGGGAGACGAGGTGAGCGATGACGTTCCGGTGCCGGCCAGTGCCGACAATGCTCTCCGGAGCATGCCTGCTCATGGCCGGGTGTTCCGCCTCTGAGCGGCATGCGGAGATCGAGGCCGCGCCTCCCGTGCTGACCGACGGCTGGCGGGTCGCTGCTCCGGCGGAGGCGGGCTTCGAACCCGGGGCGCTCGCCGCCCTGACCGCGGACCTCGACGCGGGGGCCTATCCGAACACCCACGCGGTGCTGATCGAGCACGACGGACGTCTGGTGTTCGAAGAGTACTTCGAGGGCGACGACGAATTCTGGGGCGAGCCGGTCGGCCACGTCGCGTTCGATCGCGATTCCCGGCACGATCTGCGCTCGATATCGAAGAGCGTCACCGCGGCGGTCCTCGGGATCGCGCTCGGGGACGGGTTCGAGGCCGCGCTCGATCGACCGGTGCTGTCGTTCTTCTCCGACAACCCCCGGATCCGGCCAAGTCCGGGGGCGGAAGCCGTGACCCTCCGACACGCGTTGACGATGACGGCGGGGCTCGAGTGGAACGAGATGACCGTCCCGTACACCGATCCCGACAACGACGAGCTCCAGCTCTACGCCGCGAGCGATCCGGTCGCGCTGGTGCTCTCGCGCCCGGTTCGGGAGCCGGCGGGGCAACGCTGGTACTACAGCGGCGGGCTCACGCAGGTCATCGCGGGTGTGATCGAGGAGGTCACGGGTCGGCCGCTCGGATCCTATGCGGACGAGGTGTTGTTCCGCCCACTCGGCATCACCGACTACGAGTGGCTCGAGTGGGGCGAGTGGGATCGACCCGCACCGCGGGCGGCCTCCGGCGTGCGGCTGCGGGCGCGGGACCTGGCCAAGTTCGGATCGCTTTTCCTGCACGGCGGGCGGTGGGGCGAAAGGCAGATCGTGCCAGCCTCGTGGGTCGAGGAGTCGTCTCGCCGACACGTGCCCGAGGCCGGCGAGTGGAGCGGGGACGGCGTCTACGGCTACGCGCTTCACTGGTGGCACGGACGGTTCGGCGTTCCGGACGCCCGGTTCGAGGCCGTGACCGGGCGCGGAAACGGCGGTCAGCGCGTGTTCGTGATCCCGACGCACGATCTCGTGATCACCGTCTTCGCGGGGAACTACAACACGGCGACCGACGGCGGCGAGCGGATCGCGGAGCGCGTCGTCGCGGCTCATGACCCGACCCGCGGCGCCCGATAGTGACCTGCTGGGTGTGGTGGAGCACCGGGAAGGACAGCGCATGGTGCCTGCACGAGTTGCGGGGCACCGGGGAGCAGGAGGTCACCGGGGTCGTTACGACCATCACGGAGGCGTTCGATCGGGTGTCCATGCACGGTGTCCGGGTCGACGTCCTGCGAGCGCAAATCGCCCGCCTGGACCTGCCGCTGCACGAGGTCCGCATCCCCCACCCGTGCACCAACGACGTGTACGAGTCCGCGGTGAGGGCCCTGGTCGGGAGGGCGCGGGAGAGCGGGGTCACGGCGATGGCGTTCGGGGATCTGTTTCTCGAGGACATCCGGCGGTACCGGGAGTCGCTGTTCGACGGCGAAGACATCCGCCCGCTGTTCCCGCTCTGGGGACGCGACACCCTCTCCCTCGCCCTCGAGATCGTGGACAGCGGCGTGGAGGCGGTGATCACGTGTCTGGATCCGCGTGTCCTCCCGAGGGAGCTGGCCGGGGCGTCGCTCGATCGCGACCTGATCGCCCGTTTGCCGGCGGGAGTCGATCCGTGCGGCGAGAACGGCGAGTTCCACACGTGCGTCCTCGACGGGCCGTTCTTCAGCGCGCCGGTGGAGGCGACGAAGGGCGAGATCGTCGAGCGCGAGGGGTTCGTGTTCGCCGACCTCGTACCAGGTGCCGCGGCGTGACGGAGCCGCGCGACCCCGAGTGGGGGAGGCCGTGGGCCGCCCTGTTCGCGCGTCTCACGCTCGGTCTGATCTTCTTCATGGCCGGTCTGTGGAAGGTGTTCGATCTCGGCCCCGTCGGGCACGCCAGACGGTTCTTCATCGATCCCTACCTGGACAGCTTCCTCCCAGCGTGGTCGCGGTGGGGCGTCGGGACCGTGATCCCGTTCGTCGAGCTGGTGGCCGGTGCGCTCGTGCTGATCGGGCTGTGGCGCGGACCGGCGTATGTGGCCCTGGGCTTCGTGCTCGCGATCGTCACGTTCGGGCACCTCCACGGCGAGCCCCTGTACGCCTTCCATCAGCACGTGTTTCCGCGTCTCGCGCTGCTCCTGTTCCTGCTCTGGATCCCCCGTACCGTCGACCGGTTCTCGCTCGACGCGGGACTGGCGAGCCGGCGGGGCGGCCGGGCACGTTCGGGGACCGCTCCATGACCCGCGGTGGCGAACCGTGACGTATCCATCGATACGCGATGAGACGGCCCATGCCGACATCGTCCGGCGGCTCGGGCACCTCGGGCCGGACAGCGTCCGGTTGTGGGGAGTCATGGACCCCGGGCAGCTCCTGCCGCACCTGGTGGACGGCGTGCGGCTGGCCCTGCGGGACGAGGGCCCGGCGGGGAGGGGACTGCTCGCGACCTCGGTTATGCGGCGGCTCATGATCCACCGGGCGGCCTGGCCTCCCGGGAAGGCGAAGGCGCCACCGGGAGCGTTCCAGCGCACGATGCGATCCTGGGACGGCGACCGCCAAGAGCTCTTCGAGCTCCTCGATCGGTATCGGGCGACCCCGCCGGAGAGGATTCGCGCCGGTCACCCGGTATTCGGCCGGATGAAGCCGGGCGACTGGGACGTCCTGGTCTGGCGCCACCTCGATCACCATCTGCGCCAGTTCGGCGCGTAGGGGATGCTGCAGATGAACGACGATCGGATCGTGGAGCTGCTCACGGAGATTCGCGACCTCCAGCAGCGTCACTTCGACACCTACCGGACGGCGGTCAAGAACCAGGAGGAATCGATCCGGGCTCAGAAGGAGGCGATCGCGTTCCAGAAGACGACGACGCGACGGCTGACGCTGGGGCTGATCCCGATCGTCGCGATCGTCCTGGGCCTCACCCTCTGGCTCATGCTCGCCACCCGCTAGGGTCCGGTCTCAGAAGTCCGGTGTCCACCGAGGCGGCGAGGCGGCGCTGGTCACGCGCCGCTGGTCACGCCCGCTCGCCGCGCGACGCGCCGGACCGCGCTCGCGGGAGCAGCGATCTCGACCACGTCGTTCGAGGGATCAGTGTCGAGGATCCAGCCATCCGGATCGAGCGACGCCCGGTCGGGCCGATTCGTACTGATCACCTCCACTCGTTGGCTGCGGCCGCGACCGTCGACGACACGCTCCTCATCCCCGACCCGGAGCGTCACCGGCATCCATGCATCACCCGTGCGGATGACCTCTACCCCGGTCGCCCAGCCCTCCGGCGTCTCCCGCTGGTCGACCTCCCCGATCCCGTAGTCGAGCGTCGCGGTCGTGTGGAGCCATTGCTCGAAGAACCAGCCCAGATCCTGGCCGCTCACCTCTTCGACCGCGGTCCGCAGCGACTCCTCCGTGACGTGTCGGAACCGGTACCTCTCGTAGTACGCCACCAGGGCGGCGCGGAACATCTCATCCCCGATCAGCCCGTGCAGCATCCTGAAGACGAACGACCCGCGGGTGTACGCCATGTAGTTGTAGAGACCGAAGCTCTCGAACTCCTCGGACAGCGTCGATACCGGCTGCTCGAATCCCCGGGCCTCCATCTCGGCCATCCGATCCCGCGACTGGCGCCATGCCGCCGGCTGATCGGCCTCGAAGGCCCAGCTCGCGAGGAAGGACGCGAACCCCTCGTCCAGCCACGCCTCCTTCCATTCGTTGTTCCCGAAGATCCCGTGCGCGTACTGGTGTGCGGTCTCGTGCATGATCAGCCCCGGATTCGCCGAGCCGTCCATGATCATCATGGGGAACTCGGTGCCACCGCCTTCGAGCCTGTGCACGTTCGTGAGTTGCGGCCACGGGTAGGGCCCGAACACGTCTTCGAGAAACCGTAGCGAGGACACGGTGCTGGCTGCCGCCTTGCCGCCCCCCCACTCGTCCTCATCGCCCGGCCGGTACAGCACGTGGACTTCGATCGGGCGCGGCCGGTCGGGGCGCGCCGGCACCACTCCGCTCTCATGGACGTATTCAGGGCTCGTCGTCCAGGCGAAATGGTGCACATCCTCGGCATAGAGCCTGAGCCGTTTTCGTCCTGGGAAGGGCGAGA
>Ga0302046_10003212_pt1 | contig 14827 bp, 16 predicted proteins | sample RVTome_11_FD_200261 | JGI IMG/M metagenome (GOLD analysis project Ga0302046, IMG submission 200261) | Soil microbial communities from uranium-contaminated site in the Upper Colorado River Basin, Wyoming, United States - RVT147D111 (version 2) ...
GGGTCGGGAATCCCTGGTGCCCTCCCGAGCAAGACTCTCACGGCAGTGGCTCTCGCACGGCCGCGGTCGACCCGCCACGATCGAGGACATGGCTCAGCAGCACCCCGCCACCGCCCCCATCCGCGTCCTCCTCGTCGACGACAACCCCGGCGACGTCAAGCTCATCGCCGCGATGCTGCAACAAGGCGGAGGCGGCACCTTCCACCTCGAGCACGTCGATCGTCTCGACGGGGCCATCGAGCGGATGCGCGGACGTGAGGTCGACGTCATCCTCCTGGATCTGGGGCTGCCGGACAGCCAGGGCTTGCAGACCTTCCAGCGGGCGTACGACGAGACTTCGGGCGAGCCGATCGTCGTGATCTCGGGCCAGGACGACCGCCGGGTGGCACTCGAGGCGGTGCGGGCGGGTGCTCAGGACTACCTCGTCAAGGGTCGCTTCGAGTGGGAGGCGCTCGACCGGGTGCTGCGGTACGCCCTCGAGCGGAAGCACGCGGAAGAGGCGATGGCCAAGCGCGAGCGCCAGTTCAAGGCGCTGGTCGAGAACAGCTGGGAGGCCATCGCGGTGCTCGACCACGACATGACGATCCTGTACTGCAGCCCTGCGGTAACCCGCATCCTCGGCTTTGCGCCCGAGGAGAGGGTCGGGAGGTCGGCGTTGGATCTCGTCGACTCGGACAAGCGCTCATCCATGAAAGCGACCTTCGAGGAAAGCCTCAAGCGTCCCGGGGAGCAGATCCCGCTGCTGGCGACGCTGCGGCACAGTGATGGCTCCTGGCGGATCGTCGAGGGCGTGTTCACGAACCTGCTCGACGATCCGGGCGTCCATGGCGTGGTCGCCAACTATCGCGACGTCACCGATCGGGAACAGGCCGCCGAGTGGATCAGGCGCCTATCCATGGCCGTGGACCAGAGTCCCGCGTCGGTGCTGATCACCGATCTGTCCGGGACCATCGAGTACGCCAACGCCAGGTTCACCGAGGCCAGCGGCTACACGGCCGAGGAGGTCCTGGGCCGCACGCCCAGCATCATGAAGTCGGGCGAGACTCCTACGGAGACGTACCGGGACCTCTGGACGACGATCCGCGCCGGGGAGCGTTGGCACGGGGAGGTCCGGAACCGCAAGAAGGACGGTACGCTGTACTGGGACGCGGTGTGGATCTCGCCGATACGGGACGCGGACGGCCGCGTCACGCACTTCCTCGCCCTCCAGGAGGACGTCACGGAGCGACGGGCGATGGTCGAGGCGCTGAAGAACCGCGAGGAGCGCTTCCGGCAGGTCACCGAGGCGATCCACGAGGTCTACTTCCTCGCCGATACCGGGTTCACCGAGATGCTCTACGTGAGCCCGGCCTACGAGGAGGTCTGGGGTCGCACCTGCCAGAGCCTCTACGACGCGCCCCGGTCCTTCATGGACGCGGTCCTACCGGAGGATGTGCCCGGTCTACTCGAAAGCATCGAGACGAGCCGGCGCGAAGGCGTGGCCGGCCGCTCCGAGTACCGCATCCGCCGGCCCGACGGCGAGATCCGCTGGATCCAGGCTCACCAGGGTGGGGTCACGGACGCGAAGGGCGAGGTCTACCGCCTCGCGGGCGTGGCGCTCGACGTCACCGTGCGCAAGAACGCCGAGGAGGCCCTGCGCACGAGTGAGCTGCGGCTGAGGACCCTGCTCGAGACGGTGAACCTCATCGTGCTGGCGCTCGACGCCGACGGCAGGGTCGAGTACGTGAATCCCTTCCTTGCGAGCCTCGCTGGATACGGGCGCGACGAGATGCTGGCGAGGGAGTGGACGGAGTTCCTTCCCGAGGCGCAGCGCCCGCAGATGACCGAGGCCTTCCGGGAGCTGCTGGAGCACGAGCTCCACCCGCACAAAACCAACGCCATCCTCACCAAGGCGGGTGAGGAACGCATGATCTCCTGGCACAACACCGTGCTGCGGGACGCTCAGGGCCGACCCATCGGCACGCTGAGCATAGGCGAGGACATCACGGAGCGGGCCCACCTCGAGGCGCAGCTCCGGCAGGCGCAGAAGATGGAAGCCGTGGGCCGGCTAGCCGGCGGCATCGCTCACGACTTCAACAACCTGCTCACCGTGATCTTGTCGACCACCGAGCTGCTGCGCCTCGACATGGCACCGACCGAGCAGCAGAGCGCCGACCTCGAGGAGATCAGGTCCGCCACGGAGCGCGCGGCCGGACTGACCCACCAGCTGCTCGCGTTCAGCCGGCAGCAAGTGCTCGAGCCCCGCATCGTGGACCTGAACGCCCTCGTCGCCAACGTCGACCGCCTGCTGGCACGGGTGATCGGCGAGGACATCCGGCTCCGCACCCTGCCGGGAGCGGACCTAGGAGCCGTACGCGCCGATCCCGGCCAGCTCGAGCAGGTGATCCTCAACCTGGCCGTCAACGCGCGCGATGCCATGCCGAAGGGCGGGATGCTCACGATCGAGACCGCGAACGTGGAGCTCGACGAAGCGTACGCCACCGAGCATACCGCTGTTCAGCCGGGACAGTACGTGATGCTCGCCGTGAGTGACTCCGGTACGGGCATGGACAACGCGACCCGCGCCCAGATCTTCGACCCGTTCTTCACGACGAAGCCGAAGGGCACGGGCCTCGGCCTCTCCACGGTGTATGGGATCGTCAAGCAGTCGGGCGGCTTCATCTGGGTTTATAGCGAGCCGGGCCAGGGGACGACGTTCAGGCTCTACCTCCCTCGAGTGGATGGGCCGGCGCAGTCGCTCGCCGAGCCTCGGCCCACGCGGGAGTCCCTGGCCGGTACCGAGACGATTCTCGTCGTGGAGGACGAGGAGGTCGTGCGCACGCTGACGCAGAGGGTGCTCGAGAGCCACGGCTACGCGGTTCACGCGTTCGGCAGCGGCCGTGAAGCCCTGGAGAGGGTCGAGGGGCTGGCCGGGCCGCTCGACCTGCTCGTCACCGACGTCGTGATGCCGGACATGAACGGACGGGAGCTCGCCGGCCGGCTCGCGAAGAGCCGACCCGACACGGCGGTGCTCTACGTCTCCGGCTACACCAACGAAGCGATCGTGCAGCACGGCGTGCTCGTGCGCGGAGTGTATTTTCTCCAGAAGCCGTTCGCCCCGGACGCGCTGACCCGGAAAGTGCGCCAGGTGCTGGATGCGGCCAAGTAGCCACGGGGCTTCCAGCGGTGGAGCTGCGTGGACGGGGCTTCCCCGCGCAGGACATGGATCTCCGCAGGACATGAATCTCCGCTGTCAGGGGCTGAGCGGACCGGACGGAGCCTTGTGCCTTCGTAATAATAGAATTAGTATTCTGTTTCTATCAGGGGCTCATGCCAGCGACCACCCACCTCACTCCGCCCAAACAATCCCGCTCCCGGCGCAGCCTGGAGCGCATCGTCGCGGCGTCGCTCGCGCTGTTGGAGGAGGAGGGCCCCACCGGGCTCACGGTTCAGGCGGTGGTCGAGCGCGCGCGCTCCTCGGTCGGCTCGTTCTACGCGCGCTTCCGGGGCAAGGACGACCTGATCGAGTACCTCGGGGAGCGTGTCTGGCACGACGCCCTGGCGCGCTGGGAGGAGGCCCTGGCATCGAGGTCGTGGTCGGACCTCGACCTCGAACAGCTCGCCGAAGGCGCGGCGAGCATGCTCGCCGACGCCTGGCGATCCCGCGCGGCCGTGCTCGAGGCGCTGGACCAGGCGGGCGCGGGGCACGGCGACGGCTATCGCAGGTTTCGGCGCCAGCTTCTGCGCGGCCTCGAGGATCTCATTCTCGAGCATCGTGCGGAGATCGATCGTCCGGACCCGGAGCTCGCGGTCCGACTGGGACTTACGGCCATCGCCGGAATTCTCGAGGTCGAGGGGGAACGGCCCGATGAGCCCCTCTTCCGCGATCTGCTGATTCGCGAGTGCCGAGACCTGCTCGTCGGCTACCTCACCGGAGGACCGCCCTCCATGGAGGGTGGCGAGCAGGTCGATTTCTTCGACATCTGGGGCTGAGCAAACCGGCCTCCTACCTGCCCGACGTGAGCACGAAGGCCTGAGGCAGCGCGGGAACCCGAACATTCCGTGATTCGGCCGCTTCCGGCTGTGTGCTCGAGCCGCGCACACGCCTTGTCGAGAAGCCAGAGCGGCGCTGGCCGACGGTGGACGTGTCGGGGCCGTGGGAGCACCAGCGCCTTGGGAGCGTGTCCTTCGACGAGGCGCGAGAGGTGCCACGGCGCCTCAGCACCAGAGTCGCCACGACGGAGCCGATGAGCAGCACCGCGGCCGTGGCCAGCGACATGGCCACGAACGCGAGCGCGATCATGTCGCCGCCGCTGCTCCTCGACGCCGACAGGACCGGAACGTAGATGACGATGGCGGTCAGGAGCATCAAGCGCTGAGACGTAGTCCGCGCCCTTACGGGCTGATGACGCCCATCGTGGAAGCCACAGTGCCGCGCAGATCAGGTAGGGGGACGCCTGCATCAGGAAGATCGAGGGATGGAGTAGGTAGCCGGCCAGGTCCGGCCGCGCGTACGCGATATACGCCGGGGTGCCCACCGCCAAGCCGAGCGCGGCCGACAAGAGCAGCGCCGGCCGACGCGTAGCGCTACGAGCCTGACGGCTCACCGAGCGCCGGGTCGTTGGCGGGCAGCACGTCCACGAGCGTTCCTTCGAAGCGCACGTCTCGAATCGCAGGGCTCGCCCCGTGCGCGAGGAGCGCGTCGACCGTCCGTGCGCGCGTCTCCGCGCTTCACCGCTTCGATGAAAATCGTGCTCGCTCGCCATGTCGCAACAAGATCGCGCGCCCGGTCCTTGACTTGCCAGCGGAGCGTGTCGTATCGTTCATCGTCGATAAACGATTAGCGATCTGGATGCAAGCCGAGACACCCGCCCACACGCACGTCGCCCGCATGGCCAAGGCCCTGGGGCACCCGGCGCGGGTCGCGATCCTGCGGACGCTCGCCGAGCGGGCGTGTGTGTGCGGGGAGATCGTCGAGGCGTTGCCGCTCGCCCAATCGACGGTCTCGGAGCACCTCAGGGTGCTGAAGGAGGCCGGGTGGATCTCCGGAGCCATCGATGGGCCGCGCACCTGCTATAGGCTGAACCGCGAGGCCATCTCCGAGCTCCGTCTCGTGCTGGGTCCGTTGCTGGAGCAATGGGAGGGCGCCGCCGACTGCTCCGTGGAGTCCAGCTGCTCATGAACTCTCGAACGAGGAGGCACGATGCCTTTCGAGACCAGCGGTTGTTGAGACGACTGCGGTTGCGGCGGCGGTTGCTGCTGAGCTGACGTCACGAGGGCGGCCGGGACGCCGGTCGCCCTTTCTGTGTGAGATCAGTGGCTCGCCAGAGGCTCTAACGCCACAGGAGTGCACCGACGCCGGCTCCGACAAGCCCGAAGAGGACCGCAAACTCTAAGCGGGTGCCCTCAGCGGCGCCGCGGCCGTCCATGCAGGTGTCGCAGGGAACGTTATCGATAGCGGAGTGCAGAATAACCCCAACGGCAACACCGACCAGCCCACCGATGACCAAACCCCGCCTCCAGCCGGACCGCTGATCCGCCTCCTGCACGGCTTCAATGAGCTGTGCGTTCATCCGGATCTCCGAATGGCCCGCTACTAAAGGGATTTCTTCCGCGGTCGCCAAGAAGGGAAGTGTCACGACTCCCTCGGGGCCAGCCGCCGATAACCGTGCCTCTACGATACGCTGGCTCGCCGCCGGCACGTCGGACAACCCAAGGCGCAACGCGGAGCTCTGGGCCGTGGCAACAGTTGGCATGCCCATTGACGCGCAGACCATGACGAGGACGTAGAGCCTCCGAGGGTCACGACTCCGCCGATCATGAGGCATTGGGCAGTCTTGTTCAGAAGGGACGTGCGCTAACGGATTTGGGTTCGACCTGCGCGTGCCTCCTACGCGCCTTGCGTCTCCGTCAAAGGGATCCCTTGTGGCTCGGTCGCGCTCTCGGGCTAATCGGTGGACCTCGAGGTAGCGCTCATGGGCACTGCGATGCGGTCGGAGCAGGACGCTTCCTAGAACATCGAGGATCTGTTCAGCGAGTCGTTCATGGACTCGCTCACGGAGTTCGCGGAAGATTCGCCAGTCGGCTTCAGGTACTTCCTTGGCCATGGCCCTTCGCCTCAACCCTCCCAAGCCACTCGAATGGAGCGCGGCACGGTTTGGCCCAACCAGTTGCGGTCGCGCGAAATGAAACCCCGGCGCTCGAGTGTTCGGATCATCTGGTTGACGGACGGAGCCGAAACCAAGAAATGGCGCTGGATGTCCGTCTCAGCGGGTGCTGCACCGAAGCGATGCATGTACCGCTTGATGAACTCCAAGTACTCCTTTTGGCGACGCGTCGGTCCTGCCCCTGCGCCTCGGCTACCTCTCCCCACACTCGGCCTCTGGAGGACCGCCTCAAACCCCTCGTCCACGGGCCGAATCACGAGGATCTCGCCATTGGTGAAGCGCAACGCAATAGAGTCGGAGATCGGCTGAGCCAGCTCGGCCACCACCAGCCCAGCGAGCTGATCGGAGAGCTCCGAAACGTCCAGTGGGAGGGCAACTTCAGCTATGCTGCTCACGCACCTCTTCCGTCCCTAAGTCTGAATGGGCCCTCGTCACATGCCGTCCGGCCGCGGTGTAACGGAGGTGGGTTTGACCTGCGCGAGGAACATGATCACCGCGGGCGTGAGCTGCAAGGCGCACGGCCCGCGAGCTTTTCGCATACCGCGTCAGGTGCAGACCCTTGATTGATTGATACTTCCTCGTACACCGAAGCCTTCGACGCTCTCGTCCCGCGCGCCACCATCGCCGCCGACCTCGCGCTAGCCGATCGCCACGACACGGTCGCCGCCGACCTCGAGCGCATCATCGACGCTCAGGGGCCCAGGTGCATGATCCCGACGCCCTCGAACTGCTGCGCACGATCCCCGGCTGCCGTCGCTTGAGATGAGCCGGCCCCGCGGGTTGCCCAGGGGCAGTCCGGGCGGGACGCACGGCGCCTGAGCCTCGATAAGTGTTTGGTGCGGACGGTGGAACGTCTGTTGGTCGCACCGAGATCACCCTCGGTCTTCCGCACCACTCGTGTCGACTGTGCCCGCCAGCGCTCTGCCGAGCCAGGTGAGCCATAGGCACATCACCCCCGAAGCAACAACCCACAAGACATTCGCAGGGCCAATGTTCAGCCAGACTCCCAGCGCCCAGCCCGTGAATGACCCGAGTCCGGCCGCCGCACCAACTGCAGCCGATCACTTCGGAACGAGCCGCCGCGGGTCCTTGGTCTCGTTCCAGGCAATGACCGCCACCGCCATCGCGAGCAGGGAAAAGCCGTTCCCATTGCCTTCGGCGAATGACCACCATGCTTCGAACTGCGAGAGATTCCCGGACGCGGCGAGGTCAGCTATCACGGTCACCTCGGTCACGGCGGTCGTCAGGGTCCAAAGCGCGCCGATGAAGACTACCCCCCACGCCGATCTCGTCCAGCCAGTACGCGCGAGCCGAGAGCCACTCACCAGGACGAGGAGAGATGCAACGGCGAAACCAGACAGGGAAGCCGCCGCAGCCCAGTGGACGACCTTCCACCTCGAAGCAGATTCGGCGATGCGCGTCATCTGCACCTCGAGGTCGGGGTGAAGGGGTCCGTGGAAGGTGAGTGCGAGCACAAGAAGGATCGACGCCGTCGCAAGCCACACTCCTGCTACCCGCGGTTCCGCCTGGTCACTCGTCATTCGCCGCCTCCTGTCGAGAGGACCTGCTGCTGGTTGTGCCCCTCCTGCGGCTGAGGTCGCCCGTCCTTGCGCCAACGCGCCGCAGTGACCCAGCTTCGGCCCCCCTTCCGCGGGCGCGGCCCCGCCCCGTGCTGTCGGGGAGGGATCCACGGCAGGAAGGGGAGTATGCTGGCCACCGGCAAGCAGATCCGCTACCGGATCGCGGCGATCTTGGATGCGCACTGGGAGGCGTTCTTCCAGGCCGAGAAGCGCGGATCCGCCCAGTGGTGCTTGAGACCGTGCGCAAGATCCGCGCGTGCCGGACGCCCGCCCTCGGCTGTCACGTCTACCAATGCCCGGACGGACACCAGACCAAGATCGTCCCGCACTCGTGCAAGTCGCGCTTCTGCCCTACGTGCGGCAAGCACGCGACCGACCGGTGGGCCGACCAAGTGCTCAACGACCTGATCGACGTGCCCTACCACCACCTCGTGCTCTCGGCGCCGTGGCAGCTGCGGCCCATCATGCTGTTCAACCGCGAGGTCTGCCTCTCGATCCTGGCTCGTGCCGGGGCGAGCTGCCTGAACCAGTGGGCCAGGGACCAGCATGAGATGCGCATGGGGATCGTGACGGTCATCCATACCTTCGGCGCCGACATCAAATGGCATCCGCACCTCCACCTGTTGGGCACCGAGGGTGGACTCGACCTGGACGGCGAAGAATGGATCCAGCCCCACAACCTCGGCTGGCTCATGTCGCACGCGGGTCTCAAGAAGACGTGGAGGTATCACGTCATCACCGCCTTTCGCTCGGCCCACAGGAACGGCGAGCTTCGCTTCCCGGCCAACTCCGCGTTCATGAAGCAGTACCCCCGCTTCAACGTGCTGCTCAAGAAGCTCTACGACGTCACCTGGTACGCCCACATCGGGGCATGCCTGCTCGATCCCTCCGCCAGCCTGCGCTACATCGGCCGCTACACCGAGCGCGCCGTTCTCGCCGAGTACCGCATCACCCACTACGACGGCAAGAAGGTCCGCTTCGCCTTCAAGGACTACGCTGAAGGCGGCAAGACCTCCTACAAGACCATGCAGGTGCTCACCTTCATTGGCCGTCTCCTGCGCCACGTCCCCGACAAGCACTTCAAGATGATCCGCTACAGCGGGCTGTTCGCTTCCCGCTGGAAGAGTCGCTACCAGGCGCAGGCGCGCCTGGCCCTCGGCCAGGGCGCGACCACGGATGCTGGAGCATCCGAGAACGGCTCCACCGAGACCCCTCCCTCTCTGTTGAGCTGGTCCGAGCGGCGGCAGGCTCAGGACCCCGAGGCGCTGAGCTGCCCCACCTGCGGCAAGACAATGGTCCTGCGTGAGGTCGTCTTCGGTCCCCACGCGCACATCGAAGAGCTCTTCCGTATCGGCGGCTACCCCCTGAAGGCGTTTCACCCCGCTCACGCCATGCCACCATGAGCGGCATCCTCCGATGGCTGTTCTCCAAGGTCACCTACACCTGCCATCACTGTGACGCCAGACAACGAATCCCGCTTCGTCGCATCCACGTCTTCGAGCGGTTCCACCGTCTGCACCAAGGTGAGGCCCTTCTGATCCTATGTCCTCAGTGTCAGACCGGCGTTCAGATGCCGTCCGCATACCGCACGCATACCGGCCACCAGGTGACAGTCGATCCCGGAGATCCGCCCAAGGACGCCTTCATCCACGATCTCTACTGACTGCGACCGCTCGCCCCGCTGCTAGACCTTCAAGTCCCTTGTCTATAGACATTTGTGCAAATCCCGAGACGTCTTGTTAGGCCTCAGCCCTCTGGCCAGTTCTCTGGGCCGCGGCGCTCATGCACACAGGCCAACACCACGACCTCGTCACCTTCAACCACATAGAACAGCAGATAGGGGAAGCGGCGAAACACGACGCGCCGCACCTCACCGCGCACTGTAGCGTAGCGCCTCGGTGCCTCCTCGAGGGATGTCACGATGTCGCGAAACGCCCGGTAGAAGTCACGGTCAACGCCCGAGGCGCGTGCCTGGTACCACGCCATCGCCTCGAGGACTTCGGTTTCGACCTCCGGCCGGAGCCGGATCCGAAACGGCATGGGTTAGCGCGACTCTAGGCGGGCCTGCACGTCTTCCCATGAAACAGCCGAATCCGGGTCTCTACGATGATCGTCCAGGCGACGGTCGATCAGCGCCTGCTGCTCCTCCGTCAAAGGAAGCTCTTCTGCCGTGGGCTGAAGGCTATCCCAGATGTCCTGAGCCAGCCGCACCCGCTCCGGTACGCTGAGGCGCTTGATTGCCTCCATGTCGATCTTCACCATGCTCTCAATCTCGCCCCGGTGTCGCTGACGCTCAAGCGCGTCCTGTTCCGTGGGAATGGCGGTCCACCGAGCCCTATGCACGGCACTAGCATCGCGAAGGCTGTGCTGAGGCCTAACGACTTTGGGTTTGACCTGCGTGTGCAACATGCTGACCGCGAGCCGTGAGCTGCAAGGCGAACGGCCCGCGACCCTTCCGCCTACCGCGGCAGGTCCAAACCCTTGTTAGACCGCAACCGCCGTTGACGTACATAAGCCAATGGCGTATAATTGTCGCCATGGAACTCGTGGAGACACCGATCTTCACCCGCCAGGTGACGTCGGAGCTTAGCGAGGATGAATACCGGTTACTGCAGCTGCACCTACTGCAACACCCCGATGCTGGGGCGACCATCCCTGGTTCGGGTGGTTTGCGAAAGCTACGGTGGCGGCTGCCAGGCCGTGGCAAGCGCGGCGGCGCGCGCGTGATCTACTTCTGGAAAAGGAAGGCAGCCCGGTTGTACCTGCTGTTCCTCTACCCGAAGAACAAGCGGAGCGATCTGACGCGGGCCCAGCTGCGGACGCTGCGGGAGTTGATCGAGGACGAAGACTCGGCCCGAATAGGATGGAGGTAGCGATGCGCAAGGAGCTCTTCGACCAGTTGGTAGAAAGCGTCAAGCAAATGAAGGCGATCGAGGCGGGCGAAATGGAGCCCGCACGGGTCACGCGTGCAGACGAGCTTGTGCAGGAGGGGAACCTCGACGTCGCGGCTCTTCGCGCTCGGTTCAACCTGAGTCAGTCCAAGTTCGCGGCGCTGCTAGGGATCAGCGTGGCCACGCTGCAGAATTGGGAGCAAGGACGCCGGGAGCCGGAAGGCCCCGCCAAGGTCCTTCTTCGCGTTGCCGCGGCCCACCCCGAGGCCCTGCTGTCGGTCACCCAGGCGCCCAAGCGCAAGAAGCGCCGCCGCGGTCGAGTTGCGGTCTAACGACTTTGGGTTTCTGCTGCAGGAGCACAATGCCGACCCGGAGCGCGAGCCGCCAGGCGAGTGCTGACGGAGCTTCAGCGCCTACCCTGTCAGCAGCAAACCCCTGTTAGAAAGCAAGCTACCTGCGGTTCGGCCATACCACCGCCTTTGGGCGTTGGCGTTTGTCGTCGTAGGAGATGTGTATGTCGTCGAGCATCTCGGTAAAGAGACTGCCACCGAGGGTTCTGAAGCGGATATAGAACGCAGTGATCTCGTCGATCTTGCACTCCTCAGCGGCTCGATATCGCTTGTCGCCCAGCGGCAAGCTCAGCCTGGCTTCTTGTCTAGGAACTCCACAGTCCACACCTCGCTTCGCCCGTCTTGGAGGAAGCGACGTTTGTCGTCCTGAGAAAGGAGGAGGTCGCGGTACACATCCTCCGTCGCAGCGACTGACCCAGACCCTCTCCGAACGTAGGCCGCCCCGGCGAAGTGTGGTTTCCTGACCGACGGACCGACGACAACCGCCACAGCCTTGTGTTGACCGTCAGTCAAGACCTCGGAGGTCACGTAGATCGGCGGATAGCACTCGTTCTCCGCCAGGTGCCGGACCTTCCGCTGGAGCGAGTCGGGATTCTCGACACCCCGAACAGTTCCGTCGTCCTCCACTCCGATAAAGAGCACGGCGCTTCGGTTCGGGGGCAGACTGTTTGCGAACGCGACGATTGCCCGCTTGAACGTAGAACTGCCGCCGCTCTCGAGCTTGCGCTCAACGAAGCGATCTTCGGCGTCGGCAAGTCTGGCCAGAAGGTCCACCGACCACATCCTCCGTTCTTGCTTTCTAACGACTCTGGAATTCTGCTGCCGGACCACGATGCCGACCCGGAGCGCGAGCTGCAAGGCGAGTGCTCCGGACCCAAGAGCCTACCCGGTCAGCAGCAATTCCTTGTTAGATGTCCGATCAGCCTGCTGCATTAGGCATCGCATCCAGCAAACCGAGGATGTTATCCGTTGCGTCCAGCAAATCGCGTAGCTCGTTCGTGTAGATCCCTTGCAAGTTGAGCTTGGCGAGCGCCGCGGCTATTACTCGCGGGTCCGCGCGAATACGGGCCATGCGGGGCAGATAATCCTGGAGGATGACGTTCAGCACGGGCCCGAGCTCATCTTGTGGTACCAAGTCGACGATGTATGGAGTCAGGAGCTCAAGGACTGCGCGGGACGCGCCCCACAGCACCACACTCTCCTCGCCTGCATCCACGAACGTACGGTCCCAGTTCACCACCGCCCGACCAAGGGCGCGGACGGCCTCCGAGGCTGATTCACCACGATTGATGAACGCAGTGGTCCCACCAAGCTCGGGATCGAAGGTGAAGGGCGCCCACAGTTGCACGTGCATCGCACTCGAGGGGAATGAGTCCCTGGGCATCGACGTGATCTGCTGCGGGCTCAGCCGCAGGTACGCAACGACGGATGCTCGCGCTTCGTCATTGTAGCGGATCGTCTCGGCCAGGATCTGGCGATTGGCGCGCATTTCGAGGCGGAGTACCTCGATCGCGGCCCGCTCCGTATCCCGCTCCTGTCGTGCATCCCAGCCAGCGTCGATGCCAAAGGCGAGCAGGATCGAGGCTACTATGGCACCGGCCTCGATAGTCACCTTCCTCCAAGACAGGGGCTCTCTGGCCATCCGCACCTCCCGATTGCCGGACATCTAACGACTCTGGGTTTCTGCTGCAGGACCACAATGCCGACCCGGAGCGCGAGCCGCCAGGCGAGTGCTGCCGGACCTCAAGGCCTACCCTGTCAGCAGCAAACCCCTGTTAGAGTGCAGCCCCGCTCAGTCGACCTTCAACCGCTTTGCGCGCTCTTCAACGCCGCGACGATGGGCCTCCTCTCGCTCACGTTGGTGGGCCCGCTCACGAGCCGCTCGCTCGAGGATCTCGGTGTATTGGCGGTTCGTCTCTTCAAGCGCCAGCTTCAGCGTTGGACGGTGCGTCTTCTCAATCTCCTCCAGGGTGGTGCCATCGAGAACGACGCGATCTCCGACTACCCGAGCGATGCCAGGCCGATGCATCGTCGTGAAGCGGGGCGGACGGTCCCAGTTGCGCACGAAGAGTTGGGCCCAGGTCCGGTCTGGGGTTGCCGAGAGGCGGAACGGCACGGCGTAGAGCGCACTGCCTCGGGAACCGTCCATCGTGGGCTGCGTAACGTCGTCCACGACCACGCCAACGATGCGAAGAGGCTCCCATTCCTTCGACTCAGAGCGGTAGGCCGCCGAGCCCCCCGGGCCGCTCGGGTCGTCGAGAAGGGCTTTCCAACGGGGGGCGCCGCGGCCCGCACGTTGTGGAGGGTCGATAGAAGGTCGCCGTACTGCGTCTCAGAGTAGGGGTCGCCCCTCAGATCGACGCGGTACTTTCCCGAGAGCCAAGACGGAGCCGCTGCGCTCCAGTCACCGATCCTGAGAATGGGGATGAACTTGCGATGCTTGGCGGTGGCATAGACCTCGGCGGTCATGATGTCACCTTCGTAGCCCACACCGCCGCGGCGTGAATCAGACCTCGCCTTGTACGGCGGTGTGCATACGATCAAGACGAACTGGTTCTCGCGGATCGATCGCTCCATGTACTCGGGAAGCTGATCACCGGGCACGGTTTCCCACTGGTCAAGCCGAACTTCGACACCGTCGGCGCGAAGGCGCTGGGCTAGAGTCCGGACCCACGCCTTGTGCGGGTCGTCGTCCCAGGAGTAAGACACAAACGCCCTTGGCGGCCTTGGCATTGGTTCACCCTACCACTGAGGGTTTCTGCACTCTAACGGATCGGAATTCTGCTGGCGCGGGCCACTTGGCAGCAAGTCCAAGACACCGAGCACAACTTACCCGCATAACTACTGGTGCGGAAGCGAGCCCTGTCGAGCGCTGTCTACTCGAGTTGCTCCGTCTAGAGACCTCTCCACCACGGTTACCCGCGCAGCAGCAATTCCTTGTTAGAGCGTGCCTCCGCGAGCCAGCGTCATAAATGCTCGAGGAGACAAGATTCGAATGGGCGATTCCTCTGCGACGGAGAGCAAGTCGTTGTCTCCACTGACGAGGATATTGGCCCGGGCTTCCAGAGCGTCAGCAAGTACTCGTCCGTCGTCTCGGTCGCGCACTGCGACCGGTGAAGGGTGTCCGCTTCGGGGCGTGATCTCGCACCGGTCAATGACAGCTTCGACGGCCCTCAAGGCCTCGTCACTGGCGCGGAGCTTCGTGGTAAGAACGCGTCGAAGCTCCTCGACGACGACCTCAGGGACCACCAGGTGGTAGTCGGTAAGGACGAGGGCTAGCAGGTCAGCGCAGAGCCCGCGAGCCGCGAAAGCCGCCACCAGGACGTTGGTGTCCAGGCAGACTCGAGTCACGAAACGAGCTTGAAGACGTCCTCGTCGGTGAAGATGCCCTGGGCCTCGGCAAACGGGATCATCTGACGGCGCGCCGCCTCAAAGAGCTCTAGCGTGAGCTGACGGCGCAAAGCGTCGCGCACGACCTCGCTGCGCGAGCGACCAGTCTTCTTGCAGACCTCGTCGAGGAGTTCCTCAAGACGCGGGTCGAGTCGAATCGTTACAGCGGCGGTCTTCATGTCGTACAATGTACGCCAAGCTCCATGCCGGTCAAGGCCCACGGCTGAGGGACGACGGAGCATGAGCACGCTCTAACGGATCGGAATTCTGCTGCCGCAGCAGCCCGCTGACAAACCAAAGGCGCTACCCGACGTGGCTGGCAGCCTCCGCGGACAGCGGCAATTCGAACTTAGCGCCGCTGCGCGGCGCGAACTTTTGGTAGAGCGAGACCCCGTGAGGTAGAACAGGTCTGCTCCTGCGGCTGAGGTCGCCCGTCCTTGCGCCAACGCGCCGCAGTGACCCAGCTTCGG
>Ga0302046_10003214_pt1 | contig 14824 bp, 11 predicted proteins | sample RVTome_11_FD_200261 | JGI IMG/M metagenome (GOLD analysis project Ga0302046, IMG submission 200261) | Soil microbial communities from uranium-contaminated site in the Upper Colorado River Basin, Wyoming, United States - RVT147D111 (version 2) ...
GAGGACCTGGCCAATACTGCAGACCGTATAGTGTTTGGTAATATAGTCGAGTTGTCCTTCGAACTTTTCGGTCAGGAGGCCCTTGATTCGAGGATAACGCGTCCTCGGCAGGTCACGGACGTAGTGGTAAGCAACGATGGTCAGCATACTGGCAAACTTTCTCGGTTTAAGGTGTAACGCTTTCTCTGGGTATCGACAGGAACCCACGGCAGCGTTATTGGTGAAATAATCCCAACGACCTGCAAACCCCGGTCTCGGAAATTCACGCTGCGCCTTAGCACTCAGACCGCAGATAATTCCACATGATTGGTTGCTTTGCTTTCGATAGGACTCCATTCATAGTCAAAGCGAATATTGCCTGAAACCCATTTATAACGGTAGGCCGGATTATCATCGGGCGACAAAAAGGGCTGAATAGTCAGCCTGGTGATCCGACTAATAGTATCTTGACGTACACCCGCCGCGAATAGTTTTGCGAACAGGGTGTAATCCCCCTGGCGAAGACGATTGGGATTCATTTGCACCCGCACGGCATAACTCCCGGGCTCCACGACGCCGGCAAACTCGGGTGACGGAATCGTAAAGAGTTCGATGCCACCTTCCTCGATGGCCACCCCACAACCAAACTGCAAATCGCGAACTTGCTCCGTCACGCGCAGGCCCAGCTCAATCGTAAGCGGCTCGCCTTCCAGGAAAACCCCGGATTGTTTGCCGGCGGCATCCAACAGCCGAACCCAATCAACCTGGGCTTGCCGGTTGGTCAGGGTGCCATGCCGTTCTACCTGCGATAAATCAGCCCAGCCATCACTAGAGATGGAGGTGCCCATGTGGGTCAGGTATTGATTGATAACCTCATTGGTCTCACCGGCGGCGGCGATACGGCCCTTATCGATCCAGATACATTTCTGGGTTAGCGTTGCAAATGATTTCATATGGTGACTGACCAGCAGCACTGTTCTCCCCTCGGCCACCACGGTCCCCATCTTGCCCAGGCACTTCTGCTGGAAGGCTGCATCGCCAACGGCAAGCACTTCATCGAGCAGCAGTATCTCCGGCTCCAGGTGGGCGGCGACGGCAAAAGCCAGGCGCACATACATGCCGCTGGAGTAACGCTTCACGGGCGTGTCAACGAATCTCTCTACTTCGGCAAAGGCCACAATCTCATCGAACTTACTCTCGATCTCCACCTTTTTCATCCCTAAAATGGCGCCGGAGAGATAGATATTTTCCCGCCCGGTCAGCTCAGGATGAAACCCCGTACCCACTTCGAGCAGGCTGCCGACGCGGCCATTGATCAAGGCTCGCCCGCTGGTTGGCTCGGTGATGCGGGACAGGATTTTGAGCAAGGTACTCTTACCGGCGCCATTGTGCCCGATGATGCCGACGGCTTCGCCCTGTTTGACTTCAAAGGAAATATCTTTGAGCGCCCACAGGATCTCATCCGGTCTGGGTTCTCGCAAGGTACTGGCCAGATACTGAAAGGGCGCCGCCGCCATGCGGAGGGCTGACTTCCGACCATTGGAGCGGTCAACCATTTGACCAATGCGATACCGTTTGCTCAACTTATCAACACGAATAGCTATATCACTCATAATAATTTTCGAATCTCCAAATTAAAGTACGTCTACAATCGTCCGCTCGGTCCGACGGAAGACGTATGCGCCGCCAACCAATGCCACCACCAGTAATACGATTGAAATATAGAACTCGATACCGGGGGCAGTTCCATTCCCCAGCAGCGCCCAGCGGAAACCCTGGATCACGCCGGTCATAGGGTTGAGTTGATAAACAAACCTCAGCCGTTCCGGCACCAGGCTGACCGGATAAATCACGGGCGATGCGTACATCAGGGCCTGCAGCACAAAGTTTATAGCGAATGAAACGTCACGGTATTTCACCGACAGGGTGGCCAGCCACAGGCCCATGGCCAGCGCAAATATCAGCCCAACCAGCACAAACACCGGCAGCCACAGCATCTCCACCCGCAGGGGCATTTGATAGAACAGGAGCACCCCAAAAAATACAACAAATGAGATTGCAAAATCCACCAGGCCCGATATGGTCCCGGCCAAGGGGATCACCATTCTGGGAAAATAAACTTTCGAAATGACATGAATGTTCGTTACCAGGCTGCCGGCGGCGCGCGTGACGGCATTGGAAAAATAGCCCCAGGGCAGCAGCGCCGCCAGCGAAAACAAGGGATAGGGTAACCCGTCAGAGGGGACCTTGACCACAACCCCAAACACCGCACTCAAAACCACCATATTGATCAGCGGTCGCAGCAACAGCCAGGACAAACCCAGCGCGGTCTGGCGATAGGTGCCCTGGATCTCACGCCAGATCATAAAGTAGACCAACTCACGGTATTCCCAGAGGTCACGCAACCCAAGGGATGACCAGCCCCGCGAGGACTCAATGATCACGGTCGAAGTCGAAAGCGGGCTATTACCGGCAGCCTCTAAGGTCGTTTGATGAACTGGGGCTGTATCACTCACCTTACTTTTTGAAATCATAGAAATGAATCTTCCTTTTAAGTTAGTTACCATTTCGTTAGTCATCACAATTCTATATTCGAGTTCGCATCGGTCGACGTTGACGGCAGGCTGCCTCAAAAACGCTGCCCAACCTCATTGTGCCAAGCACTCATAATTTAACGATGTTTAATAGTAAGGCCGTAAGAAAATAATTAGAACTTAGTTAGATAATAAGGCAGCTTTGTCCCGGGCTGCTTATGACGACAAAATATCGTTACCGGCGCCAACTGCCGTAGAAGGCGTCTTGATCTCATTTCTCTTCTTTGACCAAGAACGCTCTCAATTTTAAAACCGTTAATAAGTTATCACCAAACAATTGGAGGCTGCTAGGAAAAGAATAGGAATTCCATATGAGTTTCGAGGAGTGGCAAAAACACTAAATTATCCTGATTGAAACGAAGGCTGGGGCGGGAGGGGTGACTGAATCGCCCCAGCCTTAGCTGGTTGTCATGAAGTGGTCATCGCTTAATGATCTTTAGGTGCGCGGGTATCGCCATTCGTCCCCGGTAATGATACTGGAACATCTGGATCGTTTTCAAAACTATCGAGTTGATAGACCGAAATAAACTGATTCAGATCTTCCAGCCTAACCGTCCAACGACGTCCTTTTTTGATGGCCGCCAGACGACCTTGTTCGCACCAACGCTCCGCTGTCGTTTCACTAACACCCAGGTGAACGGCAACTTCTGCCAGGCTCAAGACCGAAGTCTCTCTCTGTTGAGATCGGCCAAACGGCAGGAGTGATCCAAGCAAGGACGGTTGAGAGCTCGGTTCGTGCCGCTGTTCCAGACCGGTTCGGGGCGTATGCAAAGAGTAGTAGCTGTAATCGCCCGAAATTTTGGCCCGATTGAAGACAATGCCCAACAAATTATTGTCGCGTAAGGTGGCGAAATAATCCAATACTCTTCTGATGGTCTTGCGACCGGTTTGCCCGCTGCTGACAACCAGCAGGGTGCTATCGACAATGTTGACAATGGCTTTCGTCTCTACCGTTTGCAAGATGGGCGGGCTGTCGATGATAACGATATCGGCCTGGGCGCCCAGCAGTTGAATAGCCTTGGCAAAGCGGGGTGACGTTAACAGCGAACCAGGGTCCAGAGGTGTTCTGCCCGCGGGTAGTAACAACAAGTTATCGACTGTGGTTGGCCGGAGGGCCTTTTTGAGCATGACCTCGATGGCATTATCAGGCATGGCCAAGACGTCGGCCAGCCCCAACAAATTTGGTAACTCAAACGCCTCGTGCAAAGAAGGCTTGCGCAAATCAGCATCGATCAAGATGACGCTGGTGCGCGGCGCCGCAATGATGCCGGAAACACCGGACATAGACGAAGCCATAGTCGCGGCCAGGTTAGACGCGACGTGACTTTTTCCTTCGCCTGGTGAGGCGCTGGTCACGAGCAGGGTGGCAATAGGGTGATCTCCCGCAGCCAAAGAGATGCTGCTCCGAAGATTTCGGAGCGCATCGGCTTCAATTGACCACTCGTTTTGCCCACTGTAGCTGACCAGCTTATGGTCGCCATCTGCCATCCTGCTTACCGCGCCCAAAACGGGTACACCGAAAATTGTCTGCAAATCATCACGCCGCCAGATCAGGGTGTCGTCAAAGAACTCGAGCAGGATGATGGCGGTCAGCGCCAACACGAAACCTGCCCCGGCCGCAATCACCACGTTCATCTTAATATTGGGCGAAACGGGGGTAAATGGCTGGGTTGCCGGCTCAAAAACAGTCAGCCTGTTGGGCGATGACTCGGACAGGTTGGACAGAAACTGGTTGTAACTGGCCTGATAGTCGGCCTTGAGTTGTTCCAGTTCGCCCACCTGGGATTGGGCCTCGGAGATCTCAACTGCCGAGGTCATGGAGTTTATTTCCTCGTTCAACTGCGCGATCCTCTGGTCGGTATCCTCGATTTTGACCTGCAAGTTTGCCAACTGAGCCTCGATGAATTTCTCCCGCTCATCTCGCCGTTGCGAGGCCGCCGGACTTTGGAAGATCAACTCTTCGGCCACGGCATCGGCCAGAATCCGGGCCCGCTGGGGATGAACATCCAGCACAAAAATCTCCAGCAGTTGGGCGTTGGGAATAACATTGGTCTGAATCATGCCGGCCAGTTCACCCGGGCTCATATTTAGGCCCAGCTTGTCAATAACAGCTTGAGCCACCGGTTCCCGATAAGCCATTTGCGCATAAACTTCGGCCAGCGTCACACTGAGTTTAAGCAGCCCCTCTTCGGGATTGAGGCTCTCGATAATGCTGCTGCCGACCAATAGACTGGTGCGAGCTGCATATATCTTGGGCAAGCGTTGACTATAGATGTAGCTTGCCGTGGCTGATAAAGCGACGCTAAAGAGAATCAGCCACCACCAACGTAAGCCCACTTTCAAGTATTTCATTATATCCATGGATTTTATCCTCCCGTTCAGGATCCATAACCGTTCTCTTCAACATAGATGACTTTACTTCCCTGCGGGCTAAACCGGAATGGAACAGGGCGCAGTTCCGGCAAAGCACAGCAAATATCGGTATGTCGTTCGGGCTTGGCATATAGCAGTAAGAAGCCGCCGCCACCGGCTCCCAGAAGCTTGCCGCCAATCGCCCCCGCTGACCGGGCCCGCTTGTACCAGCCATCGATCTGACCGTTGCTGATACTCTCGACCAGGCCTCGTTTCTCCACCCAACCGGCGTGTAGGATCTCGCCAAACCCATCGAGATCATCCCGGCCGAGGGCTTCACATAATTGATCGGCCAGTGAAACCATCCGCCGTAAGGTATCACGCTTTTCTTGATTCGAGCGCGTTGCGCGGGATTGCTCCAGCAGGATATTGTCGGCGCTGCGGGTCAGGCCGGTGTAAAGCAACAGTAAGCCCTGCTGCAGCCGCTTGCGGGTTTCCGGCAAGCAAATCACGGGGTCGGTGAAAACAGAGCCATCCGAGTTAAAACGAATGTATTGTAAACCACCGAAGGCCGCAATGTATTGGTCCTGTTTGCCTATGGGCTTGCCACAGCGGTCGATCTCGATGGCGCACGCTTCGCGGGCCAGCCGTTCGGCCCCGGCCATATGGCCTCGATAGGCATGCAGAGCGTTCAACAAACCGACAGTATAACTGCTGGAAGAGCCCAGCCCGGTCCCTTGTGATGGAATATCGGAAATGGAGGTGATCTCGATAGCCTGATTGATTTCAAGCATCGCCAGGGCTTCCCGGATCAACTCGTGTTGCAATTCAGCCAGACTATCAACAATCTCGGTGACCGAGTAGCTGGCCCGAATCTTATGATCGAATTTTGGGTTGACCGTAATATAGATGTACTTATCGATGGCCGTGCTGACCACAGCGCCTCGTTCTTCTTCGTAGAAGGCCGGCAGATCGCTGCCGCCGCCGGCAAAACTGATGCGCAATGGTGTTCGAGTAATAATCACGTCTTAAGCCTTTCTTTAACAGATACCAGGTTCTGGCTGCGGATGGTTATTATCGGTCTAATTACAAGCGATGCCGTCATTATTGTCATCGAGTTCATGAAGGTCCCGGGCCGGGCCGCCGGCGGCCCAATAGAATGATTGGGCCGATTCGTGGGGTGGGCTGTCCGGAAAGTTACCGCAATTTCGATCCGGGCCAAACAGCTCATACGGGCCAATGTAGGGCGCATGCTTTTCCAACGTATCCTCCGCCAGACCGGGGTACTTGATCCAAACCGGGTCCCAATCATCCGAGCCGGTCCGGCTCAAGCTGTACAAGTTGCTGCCATCGGCATTCATCACCCATATTTGACCATGGCCGGTCCGGCTGGACCAGAATACAATCTGTTTGCCGTCGGGTGACCAGGAGGGATGTTTGTTGATCTCCGGTACAAAGGTATCCTTGCCGATTTCCAGGGCATTACTAGCCTCGTTGGTCTCGGTCAGGCGGACCAGGTTGGCGCCATCACGATTGACAACCCAAATCTCATCATCGGCGCTGTCATTCGAGACGAAGGCAATTTGCTCGTTGGCCGGCGACCAGACCCCACCATAAGCCAGGCCAATTCCGAAATTGGTCAACTGCTCTTCGACCTCATAATGGGCGTCACGCCAAAAGACATTGGGTACCGTTTCTTTGACCACCGCAGTCAGGTCTCCGCTGCCGGTCTGGCTGTACCGGGTCGTGTCTTTGGTGAAAAGCCTGAAGCGGCCATCCGGCGAGAAGGTATCGGCCAGTTCGGCCATATTGTAAGGCCAGGGATTGGTCAAGAGCGCCAGGCCGCTGCCGTCGGGATTGATGACGTAAAAACGAGTATCACCCGTACGGTTTGATTTGAAGGCTATCTTGCCGATCAAGACGGCCGGGATGGGCGGCGTCGGTCCCGGCGTAATTTCTATGGATGGATCGGGCTCCGCCATCGGCGGCAATTCCCCATCGAGCAAAATAAAGACAGGCGTTGCCGTTTCGGTTGGCGTGGGTGAGGCCGTGACCATATTGGCCGGGGTCGGCGTTGACGTACCAAAAGCGACCACCTCAGCCACAGCGATGGCCCGCAAGTACTCCGCCGTGGCCGTATTCTCAGGGGTGGGGGTGTTGGTTACAGCGATGGGTGTCACCCAGTTATCCGGCAACTCTGTTGGGGTACCTGTGGTCGTCGCTGCGGCCGTCAGGGCCGGCGCGACCGCGGCCGCTGTCAGCACGTTTTCAGGCTCCGGCGTGGTCGTAATCAGAACATAAGTTGCCGTCGGGGTAGGCGTGCTATCAGGCGGCGCTTCAGCCGCTTCGACTTCGGGCGGGAGCAAGACACCCAGGTTGAGGACCGGGCCCTGGCCCAGTGACTCGGGGCCGTATCCGCTGTCCCAGCTAAACCAGCCTTCACTGGTCAAACTGTCCAATCTGAAGGAGATCAATTCCGTCGGCAGTCGCTCTTCAATGAGGCTCCGTTGGGCTGCATTGAAAAGCACTTTATTGGTTCGCCCCACGGCCAGATCAGGTGCTTGGAGATCAGATTGCAACGAGTCGTAGACAAACGCCTCATCAATCGTCGCGAACCCATGTCTGGACCACCCGGCATCGACTTCTTCACCTAAGATATGGAGGTTAAAGGCGCTGTCTTGTGTTAACCCCTGGTCTACCAAACCCGTCAGCTCTAATTCAGCCAGGAAAATGGTCGATCCTGACGGAATAAACGACAGATCGAACTGCATGGCCCCGTGGGTCGTTACGCCCTCACGCACACCGGTATACATGAAGCTTTCACCAAAATGATTGCCGGTCTCATTCGACTGGACCCAGCCGACCGAATTTATATCGGGGGCCAGCGCGTAAATGATACCCCCAGGCGGTAGGGCGGTCCGGGGTGTGGCGGTGGCCGTGGCCGTCGGTGAGGCTTCAACTGTTGGCACATCGTTTGCCACAGCGTTTGGGGTTGCGGTTGGGGTGATGGTTGGCGTTGGGGTGACCGAGACGGGTATGGCCACATCCAAGGGCACGGCCGGTGCAGCCTGGTTTGTCCCCAAATAAATCCCACCGCCGATAATCGCCAGCAGTCCGACGATAATCAAGCCGGTGCGCAGATAAGGAGCACGATTTCGTGATCTCATAATTTGTTTTCCCTAACGTTGAACAAAATTTTCTAAATCACTGCGAGCAACCCGCCATTGATGGCCGATCTTTCCGGCCGGCAGCCGCCCGCTCTTACACCAGCGCCAGGCGGTACGTCGACTTACTTTTAAGTAAGCCGCCACCTCGGCGATGGTCAACAACTCATCGATGTGACCAAGGTTAACTATCATTGATTTTCTCAAAGAGCTGATCATTTTGTCTTGTACATGATTTGGCTGAGTCACGATGTTAAGTCTCCTTAACGCGATTTTCTGAAACAGTCTTGACAGGTTTTCAGGTTGAAGATAGGTGCAATCTGTGTCTTTAAATGGACAACAGTGACCATCAATGGACAAAAAAAGAGAGACGACTGAAAGTTATTGATTTGCCCTACCCTTAACATCTCCCATGTTTTAACTCGGCCTGCTGAGCAGGGTTCAGTTCATTAGATGATGAACCCTGCTCGGTATGATTAGCCAACGCTTGTAAATTATTAGCGTCTAACGCTTTGACATCGACAAAAAATTGTCGGTCCAATTAACAATGAACGTTGAACTCAAGTATCAGAATTGTTTGTTCATTGCCAATTGTTCATTGTTAATTGACCTGGCTCCCTAACTTCTAATAAAGGACAGGGTCTGCAAACCGGCATCAACCGCACTTTTGAAACCGGCCCAGGTATTGAGCCCTCGGATAATGGTCAAGATCGGGGCCGGGCGCAAGGCCCATTCACGAGTCGCGCGCTTTTGCCAATATTCAAGGCGTTCGGCCGTGAGACCGGCATCAGGATAATCCAACACTGTCGAGCCATCCATATCGACCTCTTCCCAGTTGGTGCCGGGCCGGAACCAACCATTTTCAACCACATCGTAAAAGAAGGGTGTGCCCGGATAGGGAGCGGCAATGTGGAAGATGGCCACATTCAAGGGCAGCGTTTTGGAAAAGGCAATGGTCTGTTGAATGGTTTCTTCAGTTTCGCCCGGCAGGCCGATGATGAAGTAGCCAAAGTTTTTGATCCCGGCATTCTTGGCCCAGCGCAGGGATTGGGCGGCTTTGGCCGGGTTGGCCCCTTTCCGGGCGCGCTTCAAAACGGCTTCCGAACCTGACTCGATGCCCCAGGAGATCATATGGCAGCCGGCTTTACCCATCATGCTGAGCATTTCTTCATCAACATAGTCGACCCGGCTGTTGCACATCCACTTCATATTGATGTTTTCATCGATCATGGCCTGGCAAATGCCCATCACCTGCTCGCGATTGACCGTGAACAGATCGGCGTACATCATAACGTTGTCGATGCCTAACTTTTTCAACGACCACAGCTCGGCCAGTATATTTTCCGGAGATCGCACTCGAACCGCATAGTTATAGCTAACATGCTTGATACAGTATTTACATCCCGCCGGGCAGCCCCGGCTGGGGACGACAAAGGCGTAAGGCCCCTTGATGAGCGGCATGCGATAGGTATCCAACGGCAGCAGCTGATGCATCGGCAGCGGCAGTTCATTCAGGTCCGGGACAAAAGAGCGGTCCGGGTTTAGCTTGAGTTTCCCGGCGCTGCGCCAGGCCAGCCCCTTGATCGAGCTCAAATCACCTTGAGCCACCGTTTCGGCCGAGATCGGAGTCCAGCCGGGATCGGCCTTCTGCATCAGATCGGCCATGGCTTCATTCTGCCCACTCTTACCGTCCAGCGCATCGACCAGTTCACGCAAGGTCAATTCCGGTTCGCCCCGCAGCACATAATCAAGGGCCGGATAATCGGTCATGGTATTGATGGTGTTCGGCGTCACATGGGTCCCGAAGGCGATGGTCTTGGCTCCCTTGCTCTTGGCCATAAAAACGCCGTACATATCATTGGTCAGGGTCGGGGCCGTGACCTGGGTCAGGTAATACTTGGGGCGTTTCCTGGCTAGAATTTCCTCGAATTCGGGCCAACTCATTCGGGTCGCAATCGCGTCGATAACTTCAACCGTATAATCGGGATGCAGGCAGGCGGCCATCGTGGCCAACGAGACCTGGGGCCAGATCATGTTTTCACGCGAGCGCCGGCCAACCCGGTGTTGGGACCTGATCCAAATTCCCCCGTCCGGAGACGGTGGATTGACCAGCAACACATCGACGGTGTCAGGGCCCCGGCTGGCCTTGGTCGGCTCTTGCATCAAGGCACTGATATCTGGAAATTCGGCTGGTCGCGGCTTCTTTATCGGTCGTGTACCTAAATTTACCCACTCAGATGACATAATGATTCCCCTCGTAATTCGTCCTATCCCTGAAAAGTAGGAGTCCAAGGCTTGCCTTGCCAGCAAACCAAGGTTTGCACTCTCCAGTTTCATCACTTTTCAAATGGTTTCTAAGGTTAGCTGGTCAGTGAAGCCATGGCCTTAACACGCTTGGTTTCCTGATCTCTGCCACCGGCTGCCGTAGCCAACATTCCCAAATCCAACTCTGCTGCCGCATCGCGTTTGCTTAGCTCGGCCAGCACAATCACCAGTAACCACGATGTGATCAGATGCAGGCCGGTCAGGACCATGATGGTGCTGATAGCCGGCGCAAACCAGGGGGCCGCACTGGCCGGACCCGTCCAGTTCAACCCGATGGCCAGACCGTAGACAAGGCCACCGGCCAGGACTGCCACAACACCGAGCCAGCCAAAGCGAGACTCTAAGGGGACATTAAAGATCGGGCGTCCCAACAAGCCTTGCCGAATCTGACGTTTATGAAACAGAGAGACGATGTAATTGAACGTGGCGCCGACTGAAAAAACGTTCACTCCGGCCGAAACCAGAACCAGGCCGGCAAACAAATAAGCAAATTGGGCATCGGGTTTGAGGCTGGAGCCCCCGCTGATGAGAGCCAACAAGCCTACCAAAAACCCCAGGCAGACCAGGCCGGTCCCAATCAGGCCCAAAATACGAACGGGATTATAAGTCAAGGCCGTCATCAGGATCGAGTTCAAGAAGCGAAGGCCATCATGAACCACGCTTAATTTTGAGCGTCCCACCCGCTCCAGATAAGGAATGGGTACTTCGACGACCTTGATCTCTTCGTGCATGGCCCGGGTGCTCATCACGGGCGTAAAATTGAGCCCGTCCGGCAGTGGATAAAGACACTTGAGGGCCTCACTGCGCAGCACCCGCTGGCCGCTGGCACTGTCCGTGACATGCCGGTTGCTGATGATACTGACCAGCGTGGCAAAAATGGTATTGCCAATACGCCGCACCAGGGGCATCTCACTGTCAGCCCCGGCCATCCGGGAACCGATGACCAGATCGGCTCCATCTTCCAAGATCGGACGGCACAACTGGGGAAAATATTCAGGCGGGTAGGTTCCATCCGCATCAAGAAAAGCAAGGAGGTTACCACGTGCCTGCCGGAAACCGGTCTTAATAGCGGCTCCGTAGTTGCGATTGACCTCATGTTGGACCAGGGTCACTTCCGGGTGCTTGGCCGCATACTCGGCGACGATTTCGGGAGTCCGATCTTTTGACCCATCGTCTACCACGATCAATTCCATATCATCGACGCCGACCTTGGTTAAGGGTTCCTTGATAGATAACACCCGCTCGATGATATCGCTGATACCATCTTCCTCATTTAGGGCCGGGATCACGATTGATAATATATTCACTGACAACCTCCTAACTACTGGGTCATTGTAACATGCTAAGGTTTGAATTCGGTTTGACTTTACAAATATTAATCTTGGCAGTCAGCTCCGAAATTCTTCCAGTTCTCCGAAGAATACTTCTTGCTCGGAACGATGATTGTTTGTTAGCTGACGCCGATCTTTAATAGGTTTGGCCGGTGTTCCAACGGCGATGCTGTAGGGCGGAATATCGCCGGTGACGACCGCGCCGGCGCCAATCACGCTGCCGCGCCCAATAGTCACGCCATCGACCACCGTGGCCCCGGCGCCGATCCAGACATCATCTTCGATCACAATACCTTGAGCGGTCACACCTTGCTCGCGAATGGGCCGGTCAGGATCGGCATAGACGTGATTAACGGCCACGATCTGGACCATCGGCCCGGTGTAGACATCGTTGCCAATCCGGATACCGCCCTGGCCGCGCATCACGTTGTATTCGCCGATGAAACAGTTTCGGCCAATCGTGATCCCGGCGCGAGGCAGGTTTCTAAAGTTGAAAACGTGCAGCATGGTATGGTGCATCAAAAAGGTTTCATCGCCAATGGATATTCCACCGGGCAGCGCATGCAGATAGACGCCCTGATCCAGATAGACGCCCTGGCCCAAACGAATGTTGCTGGCATACGCAATCCGAACGTTGGCTTCAATGCCCGGCATGCCATCGAGCTTCATAATCAGCCGATAAGCCAGGCCGCGCAGCCCCAGGCCGATGACGCTTGGCACCCAACTAAAGAGTCCCAACACGAGCTGCTCCAGGATATAGACCGGTAGGCTGGCAGCCTGGCCGGTCAGATAGTAGCGAAGTTGTTTAACCATAAGCTCAACAAGAACGATTTAGGTTCGTGAGATAACGCTGACGCCGACAAAAATGATGGCGACACCAACCCAGCGCAAAGAGGGTATTTGCTCCCCTAATAGTAACCAGCCTAAAAGTGGTATCAACACAAAATTGAGGGCCAGGAGCGGATAGGCCAGACTCAGATCCAGCTTAGACAGCACAACCAACCAGACGACAGCGCTGATGGCGTAGCAGGCCAGACCTAAGATGACAAGGGGGGTGGTGAAGACATGAAATGCTGTTTGGACGCCCGAGGCCAACCCAGATACATCTAATACACCGATACGTTCCATGCCCATCTTTAGACATATTTGTCCTGTAACGCCCAATAAACTGGACGCAATTACCAACAAGAATGAATACACCATCTTCCCTGACTCCATTTCCTAAAGATTACCCGCAGCCGATAGCCACTGACGATATCGTTTGGCATAGGCCAGGCTCAACTGATCCGCCTCGTCAATAATATCCAGCTCAGCTTTAAGAATGTGCGACGTTGCATCCATTAAATTGCGAACGAGGGTGAAGTTGTTGCCAACTAACCCCAGCGTCGGCAAGAGTTGTTGAAAACCCCGGCCGGTTAAAACCAGGAAGGTGCGGCAGCCAACGCGGTTGCCGGCGATCACATCGGTCGACGCATCACCGACCAGGTAGGACCGGGTCAAATCAATACCCAGCCCTTGAGCCACTTGCACCAACATGCCGGGTTCGGGCTTGCGACAGCCACACTCATCTTCGGGTCGATGAGGGCAATAAACTACTCTGTCGATGCGTCCGCCGTGGCTGGCCAATTCGGCTTGCATGCGCTCATGGATATCTTCAACCACACCGGCTGTTACAAGACCCCGACCGATGGCGGCCTGATTGGTGACGACAATAATCGGCAAGCCCAAACGACTGAGGGCCGCCACACTATCTTTGGCATCGGGCAAGAACTTGAACTCAGCCCAGCTCTTCACGTGGTCAGATCGGTTTTCACAGATGACGCCATCACGATCCAGAAATATGGCACGCATTCCTGATTGCTCCTTATAAGGCCTTTGGAAAAGGTCTTTGGAAAAGGCCTTTTCCAATTGAGCTTTACTGTTAGAAAAAAGTGTAACAATACTTAATGAAAAAGCTGTAAGAGGATGCTTAGAAAAAAGTTAGAATTGACTTGAGGCCCTGAGTCACTCTAACGGGCCCGTCACTTAGCCTCGGCCCGGATCACAGAACTGAACCTTCAGCTTCCAGAGTTGTCCCCGCATATAGCGTCCAAACTCGTCAACCACCTCACAATGTTCGCCGGCCCATATCTCAAACCGGTCTCCCATCAATTCGTCCACACCATACTCATCGATAAACCAGACCGGTCGATTGGCGTCAAGGACCGTGTCTAAATCGACCTCATCCATATGGACCACCTCTTCACCCAAATAGTAGGCAGCGACCGGCGGCATGGCCGAGACAACCATATCGGCGTCCGCTTTATTTTCTCGCACAACCCGGAGCGCGCTCCGCCAATCGTTGTCACGGTAACCATGCTGGTATTCGTAATACATGTAATTTCCACCAAGTTGATGGGCCAGCAAAATGAGCACAACCAAACTCCAGGCCAGGATGCCCCGCTGCGTTTTGACCTGTTGGGAAAGCTTCACACCGGCCGACGCTGTCCGGTTGAGCCAGTTGGAGGTTGGCCGGGCGGCCGGGCGGCCGGACCTTTGAATAAGCCAGAGCAGCCTTCCAATTATGCCAACCAGGGCCAAAACACTCAGGCCCATCAGCATCTCCGGCCTGGCCTCCTGACCATAGAAATAGACCAGATCTCGGATGACCCGGTCTCGCAGGAAGAGCAGCAGCATCAGCCCCAGGGCCAGCCCGATCCAGCCCGGGCTGGTCCTGGCCTGGGTATATAACGCCTTCAAGCCGATGGCGGCCAGGACGATCCAACAAGGTAAGACCAGCAGGGTATAATGCAGCCCGGTGAAGAAGAAGGGCGACAGGGCCATAATGATCATAACCGGCACGACCGCCCCCGAGACCAGAAATAGGCCCGGACGGCTTCTTTCCTTGAGCTGGTAATAACTGCCAACCACCGCCAGCACAGCCAGGGGTGAACCAATACTGGTAATCGTACCGGTCAAAACCCAATCCGGCCGCAAGACCGGCGAGCCGAAGAATCGGCCGGAAAGAAGGACCGTCACGATAGACAAATCGCCCGCATAAAACACCCGGTAGACATCGTAACAGACATAAATAATGACA
>Ga0302046_10003215_pt1 | contig 14822 bp, 11 predicted proteins | sample RVTome_11_FD_200261 | JGI IMG/M metagenome (GOLD analysis project Ga0302046, IMG submission 200261) | Soil microbial communities from uranium-contaminated site in the Upper Colorado River Basin, Wyoming, United States - RVT147D111 (version 2) ...
GCTCCGTTGACGCTCTTTTTGAGAGATTTGATTACTTGGTGAGAAAGCACGGCATAAGGGTTATTGTGATTGACCCGTACAATCAAGTTGAACATCTGTTTCAGGGTGGCGAGACAATTGACTTATACGTGTCTCGTTTCATGGGTCGGCTGAAAAAGTTTGCGGTATCAAGAAGAGTTGCGGTTATTCTTGTCGCCCACCAGAATCCGCCAAAAACCCGAGATGCTAACGGCAACTATCCTGAGCCTGATATATACACGATCAAAGGCGGTGGTACGTTTGCAGATAAAGCAGATAATGTTGTGTCTATATGGAGACCATTCCGTCGGTCAGATGAGTCCAACCCTCTTGTGAGATGGATATCTGGTAAGATCAAGAAAAAGAAGTTGACAGGGATTGTGGGCGAGTGTGATCTGGCTTACGACTGGAAGTCCAACAGATACTTGGACGAATTACTTGGCGGTAAAAGCCCCCTTGATGTAAGGCTCGCCTTGGTTGAAGAGGTAAGAAAACAACAATACGAAACTAAATCACTATTTGAATGACCTTTCCGGAATTCCAAGGATTCCCAAAGATAGCAAGGCTATCAAGGGACATTATCATCACAGAAAAAATCGATGGCACTAACGCCCAAATCTATATAGATGACTGGGGTGAAATTTTTGCCGGTAGTCGCAACAGATGGGTTACACCGCAAGATGATAACTATGGGTTTGCCAGATGGGTTGAGGGCAATAAGACTGAATTATTGAAGCTTGGAGAGGGTCGTCACTTTGGAGAATGGTGGGGACAAGGGATACAAAGGGGGTATGGCTTAAAAGAGAAAAGGTTTTCGTTGTTTAATGTCGCCAGATGGATTCCTGAGGAAGTGGTGCCTGAGGGTGTATTTACAGTTCCAATGCTATACACCGGTGAGTTTGACACGTCGGCAATAAACAGAGCACTAATGGTCTTGAGATCTGAAGGCAGCATGGCAGCTGAAGGGTTTATGGATCCGGAAGGAATAGTTGTGTATCACACGGCTGGAAATGTAGGATTCAAAAAGACTATTGAGAACGATGACCAGCCCAAATCTTTTATCCAAAGTTGAGACGTATTACGGCGGTCGGAAAGACCGAAACTATTGGCAACAAAACGAGATACTGGCGTTCCGGTTGGGAGAGGAAGTATGCGAAGTTTCTCCAGTGGTCTAAGGAGAGGGGAGATATAAAGGACTGGGATTTTGAGTGTGAGACATTTTGGTTCCTCAATATTAAGCGAGGAACCCGTTCGTACCTGCCTGACTTTAGGGTGATCACTAAGAACGGAGAGGTGGAGTTCCATGAAGTTAAGGGTTACATGGATGCGAAATCAAAAACCAAGCTTAAAAGGATGGCCAAATACTATCCTGAAGTCAAATTAAAGGTGATTGACAAAAAGTGGTTCACCGCAAACAAAAACTTAGCACTAATCATTAAAGGATGGGTTACGTAGATCCAAAGAAACAAAGAGAGTACACAAAAAGATGGCGAGACAAAAACAAAAGTTACTGGAGGGAGTATTACAAGAAGAATAAGGAAAAAATCGGAAGCACCAAAAGGCGACGACTTTACGGGATAACAGACGATGTTTTCCTTACGATGATCGAGGCTCAGCATGGCGTGTGTCTTATATGTGAGAGTCCTATAAATGCCAAGACTGCGCATGTGGATCATTGCCACTCAAAAGGGCATGTGAGAGGCTTGTTATGTAAGCGCTGCAATTTCCTTCTTGGGCAAGCTAAAGAAAACATTGAAACGTTAATTAAGGCATCAGAATACTTACGGCACCACGGAACAGATCAGTACAAATACAAATGAGAGGATCACCAAAAGAAATCAGAACCCTTCAGGGGGCCCATGAAAGGGGGCGAAGAGCAGAAAATGAGTTTAGGGCAACCCTCTCGGATAATGCCAGAGAGTCCACACAGCTGGAAGACATGTTTGAGCATTGGGATTTAATGGATGACGGGGTTACCTATGATATCAAGAACATCAAAACTGTTGATGCCCACGGAAAATCTGTACATCACTGGATAGAATTTAGAAATGTAAAGGGCAAGAGTGGATCTATCGAGGGTAAGGCTGATATGATGGTGTTTGAAGATCGTGACGATTGGATAATCATCGACAGAATAAAACTCAAGAAGTTCTGCGAAGATAAAGCTGTTGGTATACTGGGTGAAGGTAAGAAGCCCTACTACTGGTATTCGAGAGGGTTGGATAAAACCATGCTTGTACCCACGTCCGACTTAAGGGTGATTGCAAATGAGTTAAGATCTAAAGTGAAACTAAAAGATTAAAAGCGGGGTATACAAAGAAGCAACTGTAACCGTAAACTTTAACACAATATGAAACCAACAGAATTTAAAGAACAGAACAACCGGAATACTTACCACTCCCTGCCTATAGAAGTAACACACAGAAAGGTGAAATGTTTGTACTACCTACTGCGCGATGGTGGCAATTTTTTTAATGGCCCTACCTAGAAAATCCTGTAGTAGATTCCCCCAGCGACAATCGGTGACAGACCTTTGTTGGTGACTCCATACCCAACCATAACACCAATACCCCAGCGTCTTTCTTCAGGAATAATGTCTATGCTCCGAATTCCGGTTAAGGTCACCTTTGGATTATAACTTATGGCCTCGGTGGTGTACTTGGTTTTTAAATTTAAAAACCCGGAGCGCTTTCCTGAACTAACCAGAGCCAAACTATCTCTTATTGAAATGGACAACGTGGCGTTCTGGTTAAGCTTAAACTCGTTCCATTGATCTCTATATAGAAAGCTGAGAGGGTTGCTGACAGGAAATGGTATTGTGTCTCGCACAACCGTAGTGACTGTTACGATGCTTTTAATTGTCTTTGGTTTGACTTTAGCGAAGTCCTTCTTAATAGAATCAAGAAGGGCTGGCATTACCTCCCTGAGCTCCTTATTGGTCAGCTGGAGCCTCTCTATTTCGGCATGAGACCGGCCTTCCTTATCCTTCCAGATGTCGGCTTTTAACTCTGTGATCCGAAGGTTTTCCCTCAGTCTGTTCTGGGCCTTGTTGACTTTTAGAATATGTCCTGCGAGCAGAAGTACGAGGACTATTAGCCCAGCTATTATTAGTTTTGTTTTCATTTCCTTTTAAATGGAGGAACATCTCTACGATTTTTCTTAATCCGAAGCCGTACATCACAATAACAGCCACAACACCGAACTTAAAGTCATTGAACACCTGATTCTCGGTAGTTCTTTGAGACTCTTCTACAAGCATCCAGATCAGCACAGGAGTGAAAATCATCCCAGCTATCTCGTAATTGTCTATGCGGCCAAACGCCTCACGCAGCAGAGCGAAGATCTTCTTGGTTTGAGTAAGTAGCCAGATTACTCCGGTTGCCTTTAACGCCAGCAAGAACCAGTCGTCCCAAGTCATTTTTTCAGTTTCTTTTTAGCCCATCGAAGGGCTTCTGTGACAAGCCAACCACCAGCCGCACCTATGGAGGCTAATATTATTGTATCAAAAGCCAGTTGCCACGTGATTTGTCCTGTAAATAAATTGAGTCCCTCGACTCCCTTAATAATACCTGCCAAAAAACCAATTCCGGTGCCTGCTGCGTGTTGTGAATCCATTACCTTTTTTCTGAGATTGTGAGTAAAAATTCTTCAGGAAGATTCTCTGTCATCCACGTCAGCTTCACAGAGCTTTGGGCCATGTCTGGAACCCCATCCCCATTGAAGTCATGGAACCTTGATCCAACACCGATACACCCGCGCAGATCTTCCACGTAGGTGATTCTGTGTAGCAAAATTCCGCTTCTGTTAGGCACATCTAGCACCCTGAAATAAGGATAAGGTCTGGATTCTTTTGGTGGTTGCAGGATTACCTTGTAGGTTCCCTCGGGTATGCATGATACGTTGCGGTTATTGTTACGCCACGGCAACTCCATAGTCTTGCAGATTAACTCACCATCTATGTCATAGATGCTTCCAAGTGTCTCGGTTTCAAGGTAAACTCGCTTAAGAGATAGCTCTTCCATAAGGCGTAAAGGTACGATAAATCAACGCAACATGCGTAAATTATACCTATTCCTCCTTGATCTCTTTTACAATCCTCTCGGCCTCCGTGCTGGAGTATGCCTCTTTCTCGAAGTACTTGTAGGTTTTATTGAAGGGATTCAGTGATGCCTCGTTTTCAGATATGGATTTTAGCACCCGAGCTTTTACATATTCACGCGCCGCTCGGTTATAGACCTGATTAATACTGCTTAACACCAATATCTTTTCTTCGTCAGAATACTCCGTCCATTCATCACCCTCTACGAATGTGGCGATGAATGCTCTCTTGGTTTGTCCGGCGATTTGCTGCGCAGCCACATAATCCTTCTCATCTAGTTTGACGTTGACTTTTTTAATCCTTACATCTTCTTCGTCATACTCACCGTCTATCGGCAGTACCCTTCCATCTTTGTCCTCTATGTAGGGTATTTCAATGTTTGGATCTGGATGCGTTATAGGAAAGCCCTCATCGTTCTTTTTTACCAGATTATACAGGTCGATTGTAAGTGGGTCTGTTAGTTTCTCAGATCTGAACACATTGAAGAATTGGTTCATGATTGGGTTGCCTTCACTTCTGTTCTGCTTAACCTTCTCACCCCACATGCTCAGGATTGGATAAACACCTGTTCTTGAATCTTCGAGTGAGGGAAAGAATGGATCTTTTAATGACTGTTTCTCAAGCCACGCCTCAATAATGTCGTTATCTTTGCCTGTAAGAATATATTCACGCCTTCCTCTTGCAACAGCCGCAGCAACGTTAGGTATAGCTACAGATGACATTGTGTCCATAATGCTGGTGACAAGGTGCTGGAATCCGTCAGCCTCAGCGGCCTTGATCATGTTGGCTGTGCCCTGCATGAAAGGAATCTCAAGTGAAGTTCTGAATACAGCCGAAAGCAAGGACAATTGTCTGTCGAAACTAAAATCACTCAGAGACTCAAACTCAATGCCCTCTTTTTTCTTCATTCTCTCAGCCGCATTTGCTCTGGCGAGAATCGCAACTCCTATAGGACCAAGTTTTTCCATGCCCCATATAGTATCACCCTTCTGCTGCCCCCTTTCTTTAGCTAGATTAGTACCGTTAAGTACATCATAGAAAGCCAGCATGGCAAGCGTGACATTTACTTTGTTTCCACCACCGAATAACTGGTATTTTATACCCCTCTCTTTATCATCATCATCACCAAGGGTAGCGACAACAGCTCCGGACGAAATCATGATGTCGGCTATTTTTGCGACGCCAAACGCGACAGCTGCACGAGTCATATATTTAGTTGCCTCCTGTATGTGTTTAGCCCTTTCTTCACCCTTTGTTTTAATGGCTCTGCCAGAGTGGTATAAACTGGCAGAAAAAGGAATAGCAGGCATGGTCATCTCGATGGTCATTTGTATCAGATTAGCAGGTACCTGCACGAACGGCGCCATAGCGCTGAAAGCAAGTTTACCCACCGTCCCAACAACCGGTAGTTTTTGTATAGTCTCGTCACCTATACCCTTAGCGGCTTTAATGAATTTCTTTGTGCCCTCAGACAAAGTTCTTTTGTCAGTCCAAGTAGCTTCTCTTTCAGCCACCTCCAACTGATCTAGCATCTCGCCGGTCATGTTGGCCAAGAATTTATGGAAGTCAAGACTGAATACATTTCCCCTTCCTCCCTTTTGGGCATATATCCTGAATGCCTGAGCGCGGCGTGCGGCTATGCGGAAAGGAGCGTCGGTTGCATATAGTGCTCTGAACCAAAACGTAGCAGGCACACCTATAGTGCCCTCTGCTAATTTACTCAGGTACGTGAGTAATTTTACGTTACCCCTAGCATTAACCGGCAGAGTAGATCTTCCTTTCTTAGTCAGTAACTGCCACCATGCTACCAGCGGACGCAAAGTACCCGCTCGTTCAACTTTTTCGGACTCCACCATTGAAGTCTCGCCGGCCCATGTGTTCTTAAGGATGGTGGGTGTGTGTACGATGGCCTCAACAATAGCTCCAGCTGCGGCTTGCAGAGATACCGATACAGGAATTTTCTTCGCTTCTTTTGTTGAGGCGAAAGAGACAACGTCTTTCGCGGCTAACTCAGCCTGACGAGCGGGGACAAATACAATGTTACCAACAACGTTAGTAACTATCGATACAGGGGCCATAAGGTTGCCCTTAAGTATCGTGCCAAGCAAATCGCTTTGCGGTAACAGTAACCCAACAAAGTTGTGTATCTTATCGAATGCCTCTGACTTTTTCTTTTCAATTTCTTCGATTTTGTCTTCACCTTGCTTGCTTGGGTTTTTAATAAAGTCGTCAATTGCCTTTTGATGTTCTCCCTTGGCTTTCAGAAACTCATCGGACAGTTTGGTTAACTCAGTTTCCTGTTCATCTGTCAGGAACTGATTTGAATTACCCAAGTACTCCTTCACGTAATCAATAATTCCCTCAGGGGTTTCTGTACTAAACTCTGCGATCTGCCTCAACACCTGACCGGCGAACGTGCCTAGTTTTTTGATCTGATCGAACAGTGGTTTAGTATCCTGACCCATAGCTCGGGCAAGGTTCATTGCATTGATGAATGTCAGAACGCCGATATTATTGTTAAGATCAATCTTGCCAAGCATATCCGTATAGTCATCCATGATGCGCTGCCTTTCGGCTCTCGTCATTCTACTGATGTCACCGGTGGCCTCGGCGATATTAATCACCTTATGCTTGTAGTCGTCAGGATTTTCAAGGACATTCTTGCGAAGGTCACTCCATACCGTACTAACATCATTGCCAACACGCCATGCCGTTCTGTTGATCAGTCGGTCGTTTTCGTCTTTGGTGTACTTGAGCTTTTGGGTTTTGCCTTTCTTGGATGTGGATACATCTTCGCTGTCGATGACAGCTGCCTGATCCGAATCAGGTCTTCTAGGCGCTTTTTTGGCTGCCTGCACGGATTCTTTGGCTGTAGCTGATTTACCAACCTTAATCGCTCGGCCCTCATTGAACGCTTGAGATATTGTTCTGGCAACATCTTTTAATGTAGCCGCATCATTAAGGTCCAGACCCAGCGTCTCAGCGCTTAATCCGATGGCCTCCAAAAATTGGACAACAACCTTCTTGACGCGAGTTGTGAAATCAGGCTGATCGAAATGTCCGTCAGCAAAGTCGCCTAGGAAATCCACAAGCTGTTCATCGATAGGCTCTCCCTCGTTTCTTTTTGCATAAGACTCCATAGCACCCTCACCGGTAACAAAAAGAACCTTGCCAGCCTCTTCAGCTAAAGCCCTGAACCTTTCTGGATTCTCAGCGGCCAAAGCATTGATAATAGGGTGAATAGCCTCATGGAATGGAGTATCGGATGTGTAATCAGGATGGTTAATATATATGGTTTTTGATTTTGGGTCATAGAAACCATTCTTACCGTCAGTGTCCTGACCTAGACCTTCCAGTATTTTTGCGCCAGCTTCATCGCCCTCGTATAACGCAAACTTGACATCAGGAACAATAACCCCAAGCGCCTTCCGTGAAGCGCCAATAACACCAGCGAGTCTCTTTCCTCTTGGTGTGGTTTGAGACTCCTGAAACTGTTTTAATTGAGTATCGTCAGAGATGATTTGTACCCCTGACTCATCAATGTCCACTTTTTGCTCCTGTTCACGTTCCGTGAACGTCTCGGTTTTCTGAACACCCTTTCTTTCCCTTACGAGGTCAATTATCTTGTCGCCAAGCTCCTTGTCGTTGTATATGGTTACACCTGTAAGATTTCCTTCTTCAATCCTCTTAGACACCTCTTCTTTCGTGGACTCCTTGTCGTCGATAAGATAGACAGGCTCCGCAGCCTCAGGCACCTTCACACCGGATATATCGTCAAGTACTTTTGCAACCCTTTCGGACTGAATTCCCTGTTCCTTGAATGCAGCCTCAAGCATAGGCATGTACTTAGCTTTATCTTCTGCGACCAATCTTATAGCCTCATTATAGTTACTGTCAAGGTTAACTGCTTTTCTGACAGAAGCCCCAGCTGCTGGCAAACCAGACACAATGCTCGTCAAAACAAATGTCTCAAGTGATTGCTCAAAGAAGCTCTCGTTGCTCAGGTCATCACGACCGGTTATATGATTCGTGTATGATCTTACGGCCAGATCAGATAGATTCTGAGAAAATTCCTGAAGATTTTCTCCGGCGATCTGTTTAGTTGTAAATACACCCGCCTCCTTGAGTGCCTCCTTGCGACTCATTCCCGCCCTAATATTCTTGAGAAAACCCTTTGCCGCGTTATTTGTGTCAGCCCACAAGTATTTCTGTGGAGATATAAGCTCCAGAAGTGACTGCCCCGCAGCCGAGGTGTGAGCAAACCAATGCGCTTCGTCAGGACTTAACCCTTCGCTAATCGCAGTTTTTTTGTATTTATCAAAAGTCTGCAAGTATGAAGACCCAAACAAACCTATCGCAGAAGAAGCTTCAGACCCAACCCCTATGAATTTAGTTGCAGCCGATAGTTTGCTGGCACCATAAAACAAAGCAGCCATATCACCCCCAAGCTTAGCAGCCTTAGGAATTATAAGGTCAGACTGCCACACCTCATTACCATTTTTATCTATGTATACAAGTGGGCTGTTGTATTTTGATGGGATGGGAAACAGGGTGTCATCAACAAAATTTGTCACTTCATCAACAGTGTCAACCCATTTATCCACAGCTCCATACTTGTTGTCAGCGTCAATAAAAGAAGGTAGCTTCAATATGTTAGCAAAAAACTCGGTAGCTGATCGTCCAAGCTGACTTCCTACGCCTTTCGCAAGTCCCTTTACTGGACCGAATCCATCAAACTGTGCATCTATCTTCTTTTGATTATTGATTTTGTCAAGCCTTTCGGAAAGCCTTTCATCAATTATTCCCTGATGGTTCTCAACAATAGACTTTGCTTCGCCAGATAACATCTCCTGATGCTTATACAGATTGCTCAGTTTGGCTAAACCAGGATCTTGGACCATTTTATTATAGGTCTGTACTAATGAGTTATGCCTGTCAGCATCTTCCTGAGATGTGATTTTCTTTTCTGATTCGGATATGGTCTTTTGTATATCCTCAATAGCCTTTATCTTATTAGCAAAATCACCAGACTTCAATAAGCTCTCAGCCTTAGCGTTAAGAATAGCCTGATTAAACTGAATAGCTTCTTCTTTTAGTTGAAGACCTGTTTGTGTAGCTTCAGCATCTCGGTTCTTTGACGTCCATTCCTTTGCGGACGCAAGCAACTCAGGACTTACTTCGTCAGGGTGCTCAATGGCGTATTCAGCCATATTGATTGCGTTGGCCTTATTTTTACTTTCCTCTATAGCCTTACTTTCAAGGTAATCTATCCTTCCTGATCTGCCTTCCTTTGCAGACCAGTCTTTGTACATTGAATAAATTAAAGAGGGATCATCGCTTTGTTCAAGCTCAGGCTCAACAGAATCATAATACTCGACAAACTTTCTTTTCTGAGCATCTTCATCCTCTGTCCCTGTGTATTTTTGTGCTGAAGAAAGCAACTCAGGACTTACTTCTTCGGGATGACTCAGGATGTACTCCTTCATCCCTTTAGCGGTTTTCTGCTCGTGGGTAGGTTCTTCTTTCTTATTCTCTTTTTGTTCCTTTTGAACCGGAGTAAGCCCTAGTTGACTTCGTAGGGTTGGATCATCTCTAAGAGCCTGTAAACCAGAAGGGGAGTAATCTATTGAGGAAGAACTTTTTTTTTTAAGTCCTAATGTTTCTGCGAATGACTCATAAGTATCTGGGGCGTCAAGTCCAGAAGATTTTACGTAATCGTAATATTTCTTTGCGAACTCTTCGTCCTGAAGAGTGCGTGAGAAAGATTCAAATGTGTCCGGCACATCAGCCCCTGATTCCTTGAGGTAGTCGTAATATTTTTGTAGTTCTTCGTTCATTTATTTCCATTTACGTTCCCTGCTGTACCCGTTGGGTTTGGTCACCTGCGATCCGGATGGCGTTCCTTTGTCCTTAACCCAGCCCAAGAAATTCTGAACTGTAGATGGATTTGAAAGATCAACAGTAAAAGAAACCTCTCCTGAAGCTGGTTTCTTTCCAGCGCGGACGTTATTGAAAATGTCTTTGCTGTATCTCAATGGCGTAATGGTTAGCAGCGATCCGTTCCTTTTTACATCAAAACCAGAAACACTTCCGCTGGAAGCCTTATTCTCAACATAAGGAGCCAGAGCTTGCTCGGGATTAATCTTTAAGTTCTCGAAGAAATCCAAGGCCGCTTTCTTCTCTTCCTCAGCCTTTTTGTCTGAGGCTGTTGGTCTGGTTATAATCTTCTCTATTCCCTTTGTTTCTCTTGCTTTAAGCTCTTCAACTTTACCCACGTACTGTCTGGCGAATTCAAGCGTTGCTTGGTGCTTAGCCTCGGTGTTACCCGAATCAACAGCACCCTTGGCCTTATTTGATTCTAGGGCCATATTCTCCATGACAGCCCAAAACCTCGGGTCTTTTTCCGCCAGCTGCTCGATTGTTTCATTTGAGATAGTAAGAACTTCTTTACCATTTTCATCCATCGAATAAACAGTTGGAAGAAATTCCTTCTGTCCACTGTAAAGAATATTGTTAGTTATACGACGATATGGCGACACAGATCTCTTGCCACTACCAAGTTCTTTGGTAATAAAGTCAACCGCATTAAAATACTGTGGATCGGTACTGAATTCATTCACAAGGTCGATACCACCCCTATCCTGAACAGGTAGGTTGATATACTCTTCAAGTCTTTTCCTCATTTCAAGCTGTTTACCATGAGGGGCGTTCTTCATAAACTCACGTGCGGCTGTAGCAACATTCTTAGAGGTAGTTAACCCATTGCGGATCGACATAAGCTCCTTTTTTTTATCAAAAAGCTTTTTCTGGAATTCTGGAGTGTTGTAGTCTTTTAATTTTTTGCCCCTGAATATATTAGTAAACTCATCACGGGCAGCAACAACAGATTGCATCATTGACTCGTAATCTTTCCCCTCAAGACCATCGACCAGTTTGTTTAGGTTATCAGTCTCAGCTCTCTGAAGATCATAGAAGTCAGTGCTGTCTTTGTATTTCTTGTCGACAGCAGCCTGAACATCCTTTGATGCCTGCTGGAACTGGTCAAATTCCTGATCAAGATTCACACTCAAAGCAGGGGCTCTGAAGTCCCTTTCTCCGCTACGAATAGTTTCTACTCTTGGCGTGTACATTATGCCTGTTGTTTAGCTGAATACAGGCCACCAAGGAAACTTCCGGCTCCTGAGATAAGATTGCCAGTAAGTCCGGATGAGTCGATTTCAGCTTGAGTTGCGGCACCCTTCAATGAATAGCCAGCTGCTATTTTCCCCTGAGCCAATTCAAGTCTTTGAAGAAACGGCATATTGACGTTTTGGTCGTATTGGATCCCATGATAGTCGGCCAGAAGCTGATTGGCGTTCAATACATTTCCGATATCCTGATTTCTCTCCTGAGCGCCAGCAACGGCTGCCTGAGTGTTTAGCTCGTTAGTTTGACCTTGTAGTTTTGATATTGCCGCCAAAGCATCTGATCCGGATGTCGCAGTTCTTTTAACAAGTCCGGCAGAACTAGCCAGAGCAGCGTTGTTTTTCTCCTCAAGAGCCTGCTGGATTCTGTTTGTGCCTAATTCATTCTGAGCCAATGCGAGAGATGCCCTTGCTTCATCGGGGATCTCAAAAGGATTTTCTTCCCTGAAGGCCAAAGCCTTTTCCGCCGCAGCTTCGCCCCGTCTAATGAGTTTACTGCCCTCACGCGACCTTCTTTTGGCAGCTCTTCTTTTTCCGATACCAGAAAATAGTCCGCCTATTAATTTTGCTCCACCTGCTATTGCTGCTGCTGTTACCGGCATAATTGTAATCTTGTTATTGAATTATTGGATTCTACTACCTGCATACCCATGCGTTTTAACCATTTAATTGCTCTGGTGTTATTGCTCCATAAAAAGCATCCGAACCGATTCCCCAAATTAGACACTATCTCTTCCCAGAATTTTTGCAACCCTCTCGGAGATCGGTTGTTGATGTTGAGACCAAAACTCACCAGTAACACAGGGTCCTTCATCCAAAATATGTAGCCGGTCTCAAGAGTTTTAAAAGCACACTCTCCCAATTTTAGATACTGATCTATCTTTTTGCAAACGTCGTTAACCAGTTCATCCAGATCACTGTATTCTATGTTTGGATCTGAGAATTTACTCATCAGCTCCCCATCACCCTTAAAGGCGTCACGTATACTGGTCTTAAAGCCGTCTATTGTACGCAAAGATAGTATAAATTACGTGTAAAATAAGAATTTAAAGCTCGTGGCCTCGACTTACCTCAAACCCTACCTTGGCGTACAGAAGGTATTTATTGATTCCTGACAGCATTGTAATCCGACATTGAGCGGTGTTGCTGTACATAGTGTCCCCATCCAAAACTCCGCCGGTGTTTTTGTCGCCCCTGATCTCACCGTATACCATGTTTTCATTCACCTCGAACTCATCCCACAGAATGTCTGTCGTTTGATTGTGTCTGTTGTATACGTCTGTCTTCAGACCGTTAGTAATCACCTTTTGATCCACACCATTAAAGGCATATAGATTAGGGGAGCACCCAACCCCCAATGAAAGCCACTCCTTAACAAAGTCAGGACCGTCATTAAATGATAGCTCAACCATAGAGTCAAAATCAACACCATAGAACCTATTGTTGTTAACAGTGTCATTATGTTTGTACAGCACACCACCCTTTATTGAATACATTGAATTACTTCCGACAACATACCCCTCCGGGGCGAAATCAAAGAACGATATCCATCTCTCTTTCACTAAAGACCACCCTATTGTTTTTCTGGTATTTGTAGCAGCGTTGGTAAATGTCACAAACAGGATTTTGTAGAATGGATCATATCCAGTCACCACCTCATCATCCTCACTATTCAGAGCAGCCTGATCTTCAAAATGTGTTACTGCCTTGTATTCTGATATAGGGAATATCCCATTGGTAGCGTACCTACAGAATGACCTTGAAAGTTTGTCGAAGAAATATACATACCCATCCTCTTCATGAACAGACTCCGGATGAAGTGTTCCAAATCCTGACTTTTGTTTTCGAACATCTCCAACAACTTTTGTTGCGCCTATAAGGAATGAAGAAGTTCCCGTTGTTAATCTTGCCTCATCTATATATATAGAGTACGTATCGGAGTTGGAAACAGCCAATAGCACGTCCCCTTCTGTTGCTTCCTTGTTTGTTGATTGAAGTCTTTGAATTGTCCCCGATTCAACAGGTATGTTGCCTTCGTCACCAGAATCAAAATCACTCAAGCCATTTATTTTTGTTCCAGCAATAAACGTAGCTGAATGACGGAAGTATGCAGATTTCAAAACCTCACCAACAGGTGTTTGTATAAATGGACGACCGATGTCAGTGTTCCAAATGCTGTTGTTGTCTAGCGATATTGTTTTGAACGCAGCACTTGTGTCGGTCTTCTCTACCTCGGTGTTCTGAACATACACCTCTCTGCCGGTTATTACGGTATCACCCTCTATTACGCCTGACGTTACAGAAAACAATGGCGTAGTGGATGTTTGTATGATTTTGTAAGTATGACCTATTTCATAGAACACCACATCAGCCCCCCCCGTGGTTATTGGCCTGTATATTTCTATCTCGTTGTAGGCGAGTTCGGTTAATGGAACCTCCATATCGCCGCGTTCGCACAACAGGTATTCACCGTCGAATGACTTGATAACAAGATCAAGGTCGTACTTGGTAGACGTGCCGACTTGCTTCAGTAAAATTCTGTCACCCTCAACAAAGGAATAACTCAATCCGTTTAATGGAAAATTTTTAATATTAACCCTTACGTAAGGATAGTTTTTATACAGATTAGATCCGTCGCCATGATATATGTCTTCGCTTGAGTCGCTTTTAACTCTATAATAATGAACATCAATAGAGTAATTCTCTACGAACCAACTCTTTTTCAAGTTCTTCGTAAGAACAATGCTAAACGTATCAGCCCACGAAGGTATGTTATCATGAGTGCTTAGCGACCAATTAATCTTGATGCTGTTAACTTTCCTGTCCGGCGTGTCAATTTGAAGCGACTCTTTAGTGAGTACGCCGCACTTTTGTCCTTCGCTGTCGCTATATAATATACCAAGCTTATACGAACTATCAGATGGAAATGTCTTTGTTCCTTCAAGATCAGATAGTAAAGGATTGAAGTTCACCAACACATCGGCCTGAGTCAACACATAGGTATAGGTATAGTACTGCTCTCCTCCGGCATGTGGTGATGGTGGTGGTGTTTGGCTTGTATAATCACTCTGAGGAATGTTTGTAAACCCTGAATGCCTTGAAAGCGGAGCATCCCCTGTCCCCCATGTAGGGGTGTACTCAACAACATCAATAACGCCGTCCCTCTTTATTATATATTGAAAAGACGTGTCCCATACAACGGTTTCAGTGGATATTAGAATCCACTTCCAAGGCGGTCCATTGCCAAGTGCTTCGTAGGTTTTTTTTACCAACGTATAAACACTGTATGTAGATGGGGTTGCTGACTCAGCAACCTCAATACCATACTCAAGATCTACATCCTCTGGCGTGTCATACCCCTCTAATATGTTACCCATCCATAATCTACTCTTACTCAATGACATAGATCCAGCGCGTCTTGGCACCAAAGAGTATGGCTGAGACAAGAATGGATCTAACAGGTTGCCGTTGGTATTGTTATAAAAATCAAAATACAGCACATCAAACACACCAGCACTTCG
>Ga0302046_10003216_pt1 | contig 14818 bp, 8 predicted proteins | sample RVTome_11_FD_200261 | JGI IMG/M metagenome (GOLD analysis project Ga0302046, IMG submission 200261) | Soil microbial communities from uranium-contaminated site in the Upper Colorado River Basin, Wyoming, United States - RVT147D111 (version 2) ...
GCCGGGGATCACGCCGGCTCCAGCCAGGCGCTCGAGCCAGGAGCGAGGCGGCTGACAGCATCACAAACGGCACGAAAGGCAAGCGAAATCGAAACTGAATAAAAAACAGGATCGTCGTCAGGCTAAATACTCCATAGACCAGCCAGACCAGGCTGAGGCGCGACCAGGACGAGGCGCGCCCCAGCACCATACCCAGCAGCGCCACGATCGCCAGCGCCTGCCAGCGGAGTGGCCAAAAGGCCAACGTCCGGGCCTGGGCCACGGTCAGAGGAAAGAACGGTTCGAGTAACGGCTCTTCGGTTTCGCCAAACCAGAGCCAGGTCTTGCGCAGGGTCAGGGCCAGGGCGTCGGCGGGCTGCTCCCGCAGGTAGCTCAACACTTCGGCTGCATAGGTCGTTTCATGCCGCTCGATGACGCGGGCCCGCACCGCCAAAAAATGCAGCACGGCCGGTTGGGACTGGGCGTGAGCCAGGCTGTCGAGACCGGAAGCGGCCGGATTATTGCCGGTAAACAGGTTGACTCCAAAATTGTCCGACAGCAGCACAAAGCGACCACTGGCTCGATAATTGTGCCACGTGATCGGCGCAATCAAGATGATAACGGGCAAGACCAGCAGGGCCACGGCTCGTCCGAACTGTGGCAGCGACTGCCTGTACCAGAACAGCCAGATGACGACCACGGGCAGCACCGCCAGCGTCGTAGGCCGGCTCAAGACAGCGATGGCCAGGGCCAGGCCCGCGCCCAAGATGGCGCCGTTGTGCCGGCGGCTATCGTACTTGACCAGGAAGAACAGCCCCAGGGTCAAAAAAGGCGCGGTGAAAAGGGCTTGATCGAAGCAGGGCCCATAGAATAGATAATAGCTGTAGGTCGCCAGGCCCAACGCGGCCAGCATGCCGGTAAACGGCGAAAAGAGCAATCGCCCCAGGCCATACAGGGCGGCGAGGCCCACGGTCTGAACCAGAGCCTGGATCAACAGTGGCGCCAACAGCGAGTCACCCACCAACCCCTTGAGACCGGCCAGGTAGAGGGGATAAAAAGGAATAAAATAGAAGGTGTCCTGGCCGGGTAGCGTGCCGGCCAGTAAGCCATCGGCCCGCTGCAGGTGAGCCACGGCATCGACCCCGCAAAACGGTTCAACCGTGAACCGGTCAGGAAACGCCTGGCGTATTTCGGCCAGGTAAACCAGGTGCAGGCCAAAGGCGAACAAGATAATCAAGTGGGGCAAGATGCGTTGGAGGATCGCGTTTCGTCTCATCGAAGCTGCCAGACCCGGTCTCACTGCGGGGGGAATGGGCAAATCATGTAGTAGTCATTGGCCATGATCGGCTGCGGGCAGGCGGCCCAAACCTGTTCGAGCAGCGCCGCTCGCCGGCCGGCTTCCTGCCACGGTCCAATCAAGGTCGGGCTGATCAAGGCGACATCGTCGGCATGCGGCTCCATGAAGGGCCGCCGGTCGAGCGGATACAGCACCCGGCCAACCTGAGCCGATATCTCGGCGGCCTTGTGATGAGCCGGATAGTAGATGTTGGCCTCCGGCGGCAGGCGGTCAAGATAGGCCACGATCTCGCCCTGGGCGGCCCTGGGGATGATCATCCAGGGCAGACTGGCCCCATATTTGTTGTTGATCTGCCTGGCCTGCCAATAGGGCACGATCTCGTCCGGCAGGGTCAGCCCCAAGACATACGGCTGAACGGCAAAGCCCCAGCCGATCAGGCCCAACAGCACGATTCCGGCGGCCAGGGGCAACCCGGCCGCTGACACCGCCGCCCCACTCGTTCGCACTCTTTCCAGACCAAGCCTGATCGAGGCCACCGTGATCACACACAGCAGCAGCACGGCCAGCACCAGGCCAAACCAGAGGTGGCGCGGCCAGCCTGTCTTGGCGATGCCCACAAACCAGACCATATTCGCCAGCCAACCCAGCCACATCGGGGCCAGCAGGTCTTGTTTTTGAACTTGCCCGCGCCAATGCCAGATGAAGCCTACCCCCCCCACCAGGATGACGATCAGCATGATGGCCGTGACCCACCGCTGCGGATGGGTCACTTCAGTTAGAAGAAAAAATTTATCCCACACAAATTCCGGGCCGGCGTGCTGCGGCGAGCCCAGGCCGCTGCCATCGTCCACAATAAACCCGATCCGCTGTTGGGCCTGGCGCACATACATGGCAAAGCCGGTCAGCCGGGTCAAAACGACCAGATGCACCAACTCCCACAAGACCGTGGGCAGAACCGCACCGCCGGCCAGCGCCAGCAGTTCGGACACCTTTGGGCTCAAGCGTCCCGAGGCCTCGTCATCGCGTTCGACCCGCCCGCTGCGGGCCCCAACCAAGCCGGCCAACCACAACAGACCGGTCCATATAAAAATCCCACTGAGCGACCATAGGGTAATGATCTTGGCGATCAGGGCCAGACCCGCTACCAGACCCACTCCCAGAAACGAACGCCAGCGCCGGCCTGTGGCTTGCAAGGCTGCCCCGCCGGCCAGGTAAGCCCAGAGCACGTAAACCATGCTGGGGACCTCGCCCATGGCCTCGTAACTGAGAAAAATCGAAAGATGGGGGTAGAAGAAGATAAAGGCGTGAAACAGAACCACGGCCCCCAGCCCGGCCAGCCGATACACTATAACCGCGGCCAGGATCAAAAATAGGGCGTAAAAGATCAGCGGGCCGGCTCGCAAGGCCCAAAAACCGGCGCCAAACAGGGTCAGCACCAGGGCGTCCGGCACAATGCTGGCCGGTCCAATACCGTTGCCGGTAAAAAACCAGATCCGGCCATCGGCGGCCTGTATATCGAATTTTTGGTCGACATTGATACCGCCCGGCAGCCCGGGCTCGACAATGGTGCTGACCAGGGTAGTGTAGGTGCCCTGCTCGGCCAGCGAGCGCGAAATCGACAACATCCAGCCGCCGTCGTGCTCGACGCCGCCGTAGACGTTGACAAAAATAATGATGCGAATGATCTGGTAGATGGTGAGGCCAAGCGTGATCAACAGCGGCCAGATATGATGGTTAGGGATACGCCGGAACATAAGCCCGCATTATCAATTATCCCCTGCCAATTGTCAATTATGGGGATCAGGTCCAATTAGCTGATCTTGCTAACTTGTCCACTTTTCACTATCATACACACCGCTTTAAGCCCTCCTTGCCGGAGGGTTCATTTTTGGGGGAATCCCCTGAACCGTGTTGACAAGTCATGTCATCCTGAGCGACCGCAGGGAGCGAAGGATCTCCTTAGAGCCTTTGCTAGCCATCGCTTCATGGAGATTCTTCGTCGCTGCGCTCCTCAGAATGACATGTTTTTGGAAAGGTCAACGGAACCTAAACCTGCCCATGCCTCAACGCCTATCATCAAATTGGTTTAGAACGAGTCTGGTCGGCACGGCGGCCGGCCTTCTGCTGGTCCTGCTGCCCTTTTCGCCGGTGGCCGTCGTGGGAGGGCTTGGCCTGATTATCCTGCTGCCCGGCGCACAGTTGCTGCGCTGGTTGGGCTTTTATGAGGCGCGATGGGATTTCAAGGCCCTGACCCTCAGCGTGGTGCTGGGGTTGGTGACCTCGCCGCTGCTGACCTATTGGGTCGCTTTGCTCCTTGGCTTCAATCGCTGGCTGCTGCTGCTTGTTTTTTCCATTTATAGTCTGGCTTTGGCGGCCTGGGTGAGTCGCAGCGATGCCGCCGAACCGGCAGTTCCAAATGAAGTGAATGAAGCAACTGGGCCGGATCAACCGGACGATAGTTCACCTCGCCTGTGGTTGATCGCCGGGCTGTTGATCGTCTTTACCGCGCTGGGGGTCTTTTTAGCCTACTTTGAACTCGAGACGGCGCAGGGTTACTACCCGGTCCAGATGGAAGACTGGCAGAAGCATGCCGGCGTTGCGTTCGCCCTGCGCGAGACCGGAGTCCCACCGACCAGTCCGTTCTTTTACGGCATGTTTCCCGACGATCAACTGGTCTATTACTACATGCTCCATCTCAACGGAGCCACCCTCGATCTGCTGCAAGGCGGGGGCCGCTATTTGCACGAGGCCTTTGTCCTGGTTATCGTCCTGGCCTCACTGAGTTTTAGCAGTATGTTTTTTCTGCTGGCCCAGGCCCTCTTTGGCAGCCTCAAAGCGACGACGTGGTCGTTGGCCTTTGCCACGGTCATCGGCGGTCTGGACGTTATTCCGATCATTCAACGCACCATTCAAAAATACCGCGAGCATTTTCCCGATGGCCCGCTCCCGGCCGGGGTCTTTCTACCACGCGAGCATATCGACAACTGGGTATCGGCCCTATCGCTGCGGCTGAACACCTTTTTCGGTTACCACGTCTGGGTGCCCCAACACTTGACCGGCCTGACCATCCTGTGCCTGGGCTGCTATCTCTATCTCAAAGTCAAGGACCGGCGCAAATTCTTAATTATCATGCCGGTGCTGCTGTTTGCCCTGTTGGGCCACAGCACCTGGATCGCCGCGCTGGTCTTGGGCAGCCTGTTTCTGTTTGCCTTGCTGCAAATCACGATGGCCTACCGCCACAATGGATTGATGGCTGCCCGCACGCTCTTCATTGGTTACACGGTCGTGGCCGTGGGATTTGCCATCGTCGCGGCTCCCTTCATCCTGTCGCTCAGCGGTCCCCAGGCTCCCCGGTCCGGCATCGTGTTCGAAATTCCAACTCTCGATAGCTGGCCCCTGCTGCGCCCGTTCCAGGCCACCTATGGCCCTCACATCTGGACCAAGCTGCTCGATCTACCGCTGCATTTCTTCATTGAAATGGGCGCGCTCTTGATCGCCGGGCTGGCCGGGCTGGTTCTCTATTGGCGCCAACGTGCCGAAACAGCCCGACCCTTACGCCCAGCGCTCGACTCCCTCTTTCCTTTCTGGCTCCTGCTCCTGGTCACAGGCGCCCTGACCGCCAGCTTCTTCGCCTCCGGCCGCGCCTGGGCCGGGTTGGGCCTTATCTTGAATAACGATTTGGGCCTGCGCGCCCTGATGCCGGGCCAGTTGGTCCTGGCCCTCTTCGCCGGGTATTTTATGGCTCGCTGGCCCACCCTGGCGAGGCCGCGCTGGTGGTGGTCGGTGCAGGTGGGCGGATTGGCTGTGCTGATCAGTCTGGGCCTGGCTTACGCCGGTTGGGAGTTCGTCTCGATGGGGCTGGCCAAATATTGGACGGAACCACAGCTTTCGCCCGATTTGTATCGCACCCTGCGGGCCCTGCCCGAAGTCACGCATGCCCAGGACAAGCCGCTGCCCGTGGTCCAGCACCGTCTCCATCGCGATGCGTCCCGCTTCCAGCTTTCGCTGGGTCGGCGTCCTGTCGGCTTCTCGACCGGCGAGGCCATCGTCTTCCACCGTGATGTTCACAGCCTGGCCCTGGCCCTCGACCTGAGCGAGCAAGCGTTCGACAACGGCCTGCCGCTGCGCAGTTATCAAATGTTTCAAAACCTGGGGGCCGACTATATCTTCGTCGGTCCGGCCGAGCGCGAGGCCATGCGTCATCCCGAAAAGTACCAACATCCGCAATATTTCCGGCCGGTCTACCGCCAGGGCGACTATGAGATTTACGAGGTTGAACCTGCTCCCTACAGCGTAGAACAGCCGCAGGCCAGCTTCGACGAGGGGGCGATTGAATTCGAGGGGTTCTTCATCGATGCCGCGCCTGTCTGGCCCGGCGAGGAAGCGGTCTCATCGACCCAGAAAACGAAGGGCCTGGTCACCGCCTGGCGCTTGACCGGCCCCAGCGCCAAAGACTACACCGTCTTCATTCACCTGGTCGATAGCGACGGCCAAATCATGGCCCAGGCCGATCACCAACTGTGGGCCTGGGACGTCAAGCACGAGGGGCCGGCGACGACCTGGACCCCCAACCTGACTCACCTGGACATCGTCCCCATACCCGCAGCCGCCCTGGCCGCCGGAGAACCGCTTTCAATCCGGCTCGGTCTCTGGCTGCCGGACACGGGGCAGCACTTCCCGGTCGCGACCTCGTCCCTGGAAATCGATGGGGGCAATCGCCTGATCATTGGCACTCTGAAGCGTTGAATGGTTATATTCACAAACCTTAGTACTTTCTTCCACTATTCAGCCGGGTCATGACGTTATACAATTAATCGCACACGCCTTCGATCACGACCGCTACGCTTCAACGTCTGAAAATAATGAAATCTAAATCATTTCCCAAGCCCCCATTCTGCCTGCGGCCGGGTCCGATCCTGGTCCTGCTACTGGTGGCTCTGGTTACGCCCGGCCTGGTCAACGCCGGGGATATCAATGTGCCTGCCAGCGGTGATGTTGCTTTATTACCCTTTCCACCGGCGCAAGCGGGCGACGAGGCACGACATCACCCGTCCTCGCCTGCCGGAGGGCAACCCCGCCACCTGATCAACCATACCACCCAGGCTGTCTCCCCCTTGACCTTTGCTCCCTTGCTGACCGGCCAGGTCGCCAAACTGACCGCCTCAGACGCCGCGGGCGATGACGAGTTCGGCTGGTCTGTGGCCAGCAGTGGCGACACCGCCGTCGTCGGGGCTTATTTGGACGGTGACGCCGGCAGCGCGTCCGGCTCGGCCTACGTCTTTGAACGCAACCGGGACGGGACCGATGCCTGGGGCCAGGTCGCCAAACTGACCGCCCTGGACGCCGCCTCCAATGACAACTTCGGCTATGCCGTGGCCATCAGTGGGGATACCGTCGTCGTCGGGGCTTATTTGGACGATGATGGCGGCGGCGGGTCCGGCTCGGCCTACGTCTTTGAACGCAACCAGGGCGGGGCCGATGCCTGGGGCCAGGTCGCCAAGCTGACCGCCTCAGACGCCGCCGGCGGGGACCAGTTCGGCAACGCTGTGACCATCAGCGACGATACCGTCGTCGTCGGGGCTTATTTGGATGATGATGGCGGCGGTAGTTCCGGCTCGGCCTATGTCTTTGAGCGTAACCAGGGTGGCGCCGACGCCTGGGGCCAGGTCGCCAAGCTGACCGCCTCAGACGCTGCCGGCGGGGACTGGTTTGGCCAGGCCGTGGCCATCAGCGACGATACCGTCGTCGTTGGGGCCATGTTGGACAATGACGGCGGCAGTGCCTCCGGCTCGGCTTACATCTTTGAACGCAACCAGGGTGGAGCCGATGCCTGGGGCCAGGTCGCCAAGCTGACCGCCTCAGACGCCGCCGCCTTTGACAACTTCGGCAACACCGTGGCCGTCAGCGGCGACACTGTCGTCGTCGGGGCCAATGGGGATGATGATGGCGGCGATGCGTCCGGCTCGGCCTACATCTTTGAGCGCAACCAGGGTGGCGCTGACGCCTGGGGCCAGGTCGCCAAACTGATCGCCTCAGATGCCGCCGCCGATGACCAGTTCGGCCGGTCGGTGGCCATCAGTGTGGACACTATCGCCGTCGGGGCCAGGTGGGATGATGACAACGGCAGTGCGTCCGGCTTGGCCTACATCTTTGAGCGCAACCAGGGTGGAGCCGATGCCTGGGGCCAGGTCGCCAAACTGATCGCCTCAGATGCCGCCGCCGGCGACGAGTTTGGCACCGCCGTAGCTATCAGCGGGGATACCATCGTCGCCGGAGCCAGGTGGGACGATGACGCCGGCAATGCATCCGGCTCGGCCTACACCTTTGTGCGCAGCGGCAATGCCTGGGAGCAAATCCAAAAAGCAGCAGCAGCCGATGCCGCCACCGATGATCAGTTTGGTTGGTCCGTGGCCATCAGTGGCGACACCGCCGTCGTCGGGGCTTATTTGGACGATGATGGCGGCAATGAGTCCGGCTCGGCCTACGTCTTTGAGCGCAACCAGAGCGGAGCCGACTCATGGGGCCAGGTCGCCAAACTGACCGCCTCTGACCCCGCTGCCGATGACCAGTTCGGCTGGTCTGTGGCCATCAGTGGGGACACCGTCGTCGTCGGAGCTTATCTGGATGATGACGGCGGTAGTGATTCCGGCTCGGCCTACGTCTTCGAACGCAACCAGGGCGGAGCCGATGCCTGGGGCCAGGTCGCCAAGCTGACCGCCTTAGACCCCGCCCCAGATGACTTTTTCGGCAATACCGTGGCCATCAGCGGCGACACCGTCGTCGTCGGAGCTGTGTGGGACGATGACGGCGGCAACGCGTCCGGCTCGGCCTACGTCTTTGAGCGCAACCAGAGCGGAGCCGATGCCTGGGGCCAGGTCGCCAAACTGACCGCCTCAGATGCTGACGCCGATGACAACTTCGGCTGGTCCGTGGCCATCAGTGGCGATACCGTTGTCGTCGGGACCTGGCTGGACGAGGACGGCGGGATTGCTTCCGGCTCGGCCTACGTCTTTGAGCGCAACCAGGGCGGAGCCGATGCCTGGGGCCAGGTCGCCAAGCTGACCGCCTCAGACGCCACTGCCGATGACCAGTTCGGTTGGTCCGTGGCCATCAGTGGGGACACCGTCGTCATCGGGGCTTATTTGGATGATGATGGCGGTAGTGATTCCGGCTCGGCCTACGTCTTTGAGCGCAACCAGAGCGGAGCCGATGCCTGGGGCCAGGTCGCCAAGCTGACCGCCTCAGACGCCGCTGTCGAGGACTATTTCGGCAATGCCGTGGCCATCAGCGGCGATACCATCGCCGTGGGGGCTGTGTGGGACGATGACGGCGGCGATTTTTCCGGCTCGGCCTACGTCTTTGAGCGCAACCAGGGCGGAGCCGATACCTGGGGCCAGGTCGCCAAGCTGACCGCCTCAGACGACGCCGCCGATGACAACTTCGGCTGGTCCGTGGGCATCAGTGGCGACACGGTCGCCGTGGGGGCTGTGTGGGACGATGACGGCGGTAGTGATTCTGGCTCGGCTTACATCTTTGGGTTGACGATTGGCCTGCCTGAAATGGCCGTGACCGGCAGCGATATAGAGATTGCCAACGGCAACACCACGCCCTCGGCCGGGGACCAGACCGATTTTGGCAGCGTCAGCCTGGGCGGGGCTATCACGCGGACCTTCACCATCAGCAACAGCGGTTCGGTAGATTTGAGCCTGACCGGCTTGCCGGTGGTTTCCATGACCGGGCCGGCAGCCGGCGATTTCAGCGTGACCGTGGCCCCGGCGGCCTCCATCGCCCCCGGCAGCACGACCCCCTTCCAGGTACGTTTCGACTCGTCGGCAGTCGGCACGCGGGCAGCGACCGTGACCATCGCCAACGACGATAGCGACGAGAATCCCTATCGCTTCGCCATTCAAGGAACGGGCAGCAATACCGCGCCCATGGCCGCGGCCGGGCCGGATCAGAACGCCGGCGTTGGCGGGCCGGTTACGCTCGACGGCAGCGGCAGCAGCGACCCGGATGATCACCTGCCCCTGACCTACGGCTGGACCCAGACCGGCGGCCCGGCCGTCAGCCTGAGCGACTCCACTGTCAGCCAGCCGGCCTTCACCGCGCCCGCTTTACCCACCGTCTTGACCTTCAGCCTGACCGTGACCGACGCCTTTGACCTGGCCGATCCGACCCCGGATGAGGTGGTCGTCAGCGTGGCTGACAGTCCGCTGACCGGACTGGTAGCGATCAATTCCAGTCCAACCGTCCTGAGCCAGACCACGATCTTGACCGCCACCATCACCAGCGGCAGCAATCCCGGCTTCACTTGGAGTTTTGGCGACGGCACGATCGGCAGCGGCGCGACCCCCGGCCACGTCTACGGCGCAACGGGCACTTACACCGCGGTCGTCACCGCCAGCAACAGCCTCAACCTGCTGACGGCGACGACGGTTGTAACCATTACCGGCAGCGGTGAGAGCAATTTCTCTTACATACCACTCTTCTTGAAGAACCTGATACCGATTGGTGGGGCAGGTGAGCCAGCGAACGAAGATTTGTCGAAGCATCCTTAAACAAGAGACACCTTAGTCACCAACACACCCTATACTTAGGACAATACCTTCGCCAGTTAAGAAGTGTTAATCGAGCCGATTTGGGCGATTCGGGCGAAGATTTGGTCAATAAAAATAGGCTCAGGCAATTGCGGAAGCAATTTTAATGTTTCGGTCACGTATTTACGGCCTCGGAAGTGGGCTTTGAGGTCGTTGAGGCTAAAAGTGGGACAAGTTGGTTGGAAGTGACGGATCAAGACTTGGGAAACATTGACCATAAACATGGCCAGATTAGCCGCATTGTAAATCGGGGTTTGGTTGACATTCATAAAATCTTCCAGCCCCCAAAATTGTTTGGCATCGCGGAAGTTGAATTCAATGGTACAATCACAAATGACAAATTCTGCTTAAGTCGTTGGGACGAAATGCAACTGTCGTGGTGGCGACGACCGTTGCGACTGAGAAGTTAAGAGTTCCATTTATGATAACATCCTTCAGAGAGATGTCAATTTCACTCAGGAGGAGTCATGAAATCAAAGTGGAGCGTCAGTCGCAGCCTGGTCGCCCGGCCCGACGGTCAACGTCGGTGGGATTATGCCTACCAGTTCCTGGTGCGTTGGGCGATGGAACAAGAAGCAACTTCAAAACCAAATCCATTAGCCAAACAGGAGGATGAAAATGGAAGTAGCCCTATATGTTCGAGTTTCGACCCATCGACAACATCAAAGTCAAACCATTGAACAACAGTTGGAACGGTTACAAGCGGCCGTAGCCCAGCAATCCGAGTGGCATTTGGCCCCCGAGCAGATCTATCGAGATGATGGTTACAGTGGGGCCAAACTTAGTCGACCTGGTTTGGACCGGCTGAGGGACCAAGCTGGGATGGGAGCGTTTGAGTTGATATTGATTACGGCTCCTGATCGGCTGTCCCGCAAGTACGTCCATCAAGTCCTGCTCATTGAAGAGATGAAGCAGTTAGGTTGTCAAGTTGAGTTTTTGGAGCGTCCAATGGACAGCGATGACCCCCACGACCAACTCTTACTCCAAATTCGGGGAGCGGTGGCCGAGTATGAACGCAACCTCATCGCTGAGCGCATGCGGCGAGGCCGTCAAGCGAAATTACACAGCGGCACTTTACTACCGTGGAGTGTCGCCCCCTACGGCTATATTATGGACCCGGAGCGGCCTCGTGACCCAAGCCGGTTACGAATTGACCCGATCAAAGCAACCGTGGTGGAGCAGATTTTTGCTTGGTATATAGAGCCGCAACAGAATGTTTCGCTCTATTGGGTCGCCAAAAAGCTCAGTGATGACCACATACCAACTCCCAGAGGGGATATTCGTTGGAATGTGGCCACAATTCGGGGTATTTTGCGCAATCCAGCCTATATGGGCACAGCCTACAGCGGGCGCACTCGTCCGGCTCCGGCCCAGCACCGCAAATCAGCTTTACAGCCAATTGGGCCAGGTCAGAGCATCCAACTGGCCCCCCCAGAAGAATGGATTCCGATCACGGTGCCAGCCATGATCAGTCAGGAGACGTTCGAGTTGGCCCAACAGCGTTTAGACCAAAATAAACAGATGGCTCGCCGCAATAATCACAATTATGACTATCTTTTACGAGGCTTAGTCAGTTGTGCTCAGTGTCGGTTAGCTTGCACTGGCCGCTGTGTGCGTCCAGATTATCCCTATTATGTTTGTAAAGGGCGGACCGATTCTTTACGAATTGCTAAAGATGAGCGTTGTACAGCCCGATACGCGCCGGCCCAAATACTCGACCAACTCGTTTGGCAAGACCTGTGTGCCGTTTTAACTGACCCAGATTTGATTACTCACGAGTTGCAACGAGCCCAAGTTGGGCAATGGTTGCCCCAAGCCTTGCAATCTCGCCGCCAAAGTGTTAAAGAAGCGCTGGCACAACTCGAACGTCAACAAGCCCGTTTGCTGGAAGTATTCTTGGCTGAGGTCATCAGTCGGGATGAGTTTGAGCGCAAGCGGCACGAACTGAACCAGACCCAACAAGGCTTGAGCCAACAGATGCGTCAACTTGAACTTCAGGCCCAACGCCAGCTCAATATAACCAAATTGGCCAGCCACATCCAAGATTTTTGCCAACGTATTCAACCAACCTTGGATCAGCTTGACTTTGCCCAACGTCGCCAACTGGTAGAATTGTTGATTGACCGTGTCATCGTTGACGATACCAATGTGGAAATCCGTTATGTCATCCCAACCTCTCCCAAAGGCGAAGAATCTCGCTTTTGTCATTTGCGTAAAGACTATTTCGATCTGGAAGCGGAGGCGGTAATAGTCGATCAGTTTATCGAAAGCCAAGGTCAAATCACTGCTGAAAAGAACCACCCGGGCCACTTTTTGGGTGGTGAGGTTGGTTTTGACGATGATGACAATATTGAGTTTATCGGGGATGAGTTTGTGCCACATGGTCAGTTGATAGATCTTGGTTTGGATGCCATCGAGCAGGGTCATCTCTTTGAGATATTTGTCGGGAATATGGTCATAATCGAGTTTGGCCCCATACTTTTTGGTGGCCCCCCGCTTTTTTTGGACCCCATCGTAGGGGAAATAAAGGGCGGCATCGTAGCGCAGTTTGGAGATGAGATGCAGGGAACATTGGCGCACCATTTGTAAGGCGTTGTTGTTGCCAAACGCCCCGTCCAGCACACAATAGACGGGAACCAGGTCAAGCCCCAGCAACCCCAGCAGGTGCTTGAGCATTGTTTGGATTTGCCGCAAATAGGGCGTCAATTCAACCTCTCGCCGGTTTTTGTTTTTGCGGCCTTTGGGCCGGCCTCGTTTCTTGGTTTGCTTTTTGACCTTTTGGCCTGATTTCTTTTGCTCCGGCTGCGCTTGTTCCGCTTTGACCACCTGCTCCATCATCACCGGATAAGAGATGCGTGCTTTGAGGCTGATCAACGACAAACTAAAAAATGATAACCCTGGCACCGGCTTACCATACAGGGACGAGAAAAAACGATCCAGCCCGTAGCTCTTCCAGCCCGATTTGGTGACCACACTCTCATCACCCCCAATCAAAATGGCCTCTGCCCGGTCAAGCAGATGATGCCGAATCAAAAACCAGTTCACTTTGCTCCACCCGATGGGGCTGTTGAAAAATCGTTGGATGGTCCGGTAACTGCCCCCTTTCTCCGTCCAACGGGAGAGACCCAACATCGTCACCCGGCCTGTCATTGCTAACATTGCCGGGACAATATAACTCAGTTGACGGAGGGTGGTCTTATCAAGACATTGGCTTAAACATTGTAAAACGATTATTATATCTGGCATGAGCGGTTGGTTCCTTTGGCGCTTTTTTCTGTGGTGAGATAAAAAACGCATGGTACTCAACCGCTCTCATTTCGCTAATTTTTGGCGAAGGTATTGTCACAAGCCAGCAATTTAAGGTTTTGGTCGATCTGGGGGTCTCAAATTTTCGTCTAACCGAACCCTCTTAGCGCCTGAAGGTATGGAAACGTCTGCTAATAACGGGAACTTCAAATCGGGGTTTAGGTAGTTCCATGCAGATGCCTCTGCTGCACCATAGGCCCAGAGAAATAATTCAACACCTAATAATGTAGGACAAAGGATAATTCCTGTCTTGTTTTTTGTTTCCCAATGTTTCAGTCGGTCGTGTAAGTTTCCATAAACAAAACGTTCAATAAGTGACTCTTTGTCCAAACCAAACAATATGTGAGGAGTAAGTACCGCTTCAACTTCCTTTTCTGAGAAATCCATCGCTGGCTGATAGGTATCCCAGGGGATAAATACCTCCATTTTTTTTCTATCATCAGGTGACCCAATATGCAAGAGTGATTCGCCATCAAATATATTTTTGATGATATGGTAAAAGACAAAGTGAGCCCGTATTTGGTATGAAGTTAGCCGGGAAATTAAAGAAATAAATGCTGCACCACGATCATCTCTTGAAATCTCACTTCTTGAAGAAGCAAGGACACCGCCAAAGTATTCTCCTGCTAATTCATCATCACAGAAAGCCCCTTCTTGTAGAATACCTCTTAGAACTTTTGGAGGGACAGCGCCTGGCAATTCCTTTCTCTCGCCCAGTTTGGCACCAGCGTTTGTGAAGATTCTTGCTACACTGCTGACACTCTTTTCTGTCCAGTGTTGTAAACCGCCACCGATATAATCTGCTGTAGGACCCAAAACTTTTACCACAAGTTCTTTTGAGCCAATAGCAGTTCCCAGAATGGTAAGGCCGGTTCCTATACTATCCAAGTCCATTGATACACCTCACTTAATTTTTACCAACTCAAATCTCTAAATGCTCACCTGAGGATGCTACATCTTGCGCACTCGTGGTACCGATTAGACATAACACCATAACCCATTGTATCACAGAATCGGCCAGGGAAATCTTAAAGTCGGCCAAAAAACATTGCAAAAATAATTCAAACTGAATTGTCTGGAAATAAAAAAGCCGACGATGGGGCCGGCGGTGGGTGTTTTTGGTAGGGTTATGGGTGACGGTCTTCCATGAGCGTGAGGAGTGCGGCCTGATCGGGTGTGGGTTGGAGTTTAATCCTGGCGGTGGGTTTCATCAATCAGTCATTGCCTTTTTTGCTCTCAAGTTCGGCAATCGCCACCTCTTGTTCTTCAATTGCTTTTTCCTCTGCTTCGATCTGGTTCGTCAAGTGTAAGGGCACCTCTCCTGCTGCGTAAATCGCCGCATTCTCTTTTAGCTTTAACAAGTTAGATTGATGCTGATTAAGTAAGCGACGACGAGATTCGAGTTGTTCGGAAACCGAAGGTAGTAATTGAAAATTGTTTTCAAGTGCCTGATAGCCCTCTGTCGTGATTCTATATTCAGCCCCATTGCGGGTTAGTAGATCAAAGTCAATTAAGCGATTTATATCATTTGGCGCAAATTCGAGACCATCTATACGGAGTTCGATATAGTTGCCACTGGCATTCACGCGAAGCACAAATGGGTAAACACCTTTTTCTTCTTTACAGGCCCTAAGTTTGC